>ENA-OSAE01000120-OSAE01000120.1-marine-sediment-metagenome-genome-assembly--contig:-NODE-120-length-54937-cov-44.099104_pt1 | contig 54937 bp, 47 predicted proteins | sample MGYA00237870_ERZ529317 | MGnify/ENA primary metagenome ERZ529317 (study PRJEB26369, sample SAMN03142812) | marine sediment metagenome | biome: marine; feature: borehole; material: sediment... | reverse complement strand
TCCCAGCTTTCCTCACAGATAACAACATGGAGTATTTCTTTTTTACGACCATTTTTCCCATAGCAGTACTCTATGTGCCTCAAACTGTCAAACTTGGGTGCAGTAGGTAATAAAAACTGCCAGCGTCAGAGCTGGCAGCCTTCTGGTTGAAAAGCTTTGAACAGCTTTTTTATTGCCCTTTTTTCTATTCGTGATACATATGACCTTGAAATACCCAACATTTTTGCTATCTCTCGCTGGGTTTTACCCACTCCATTTAAGAGACCGTAGCGTAATTCTATTACCCTCTTTTCCCGACCCTTTAATACAGTCTTAATTTTATTGTAAAGCTTCCTTTTCTGAAACTTTAGTGCCACTTCGTCGGTGATGGCATCCGAATCCGTCCCTAATATATCCATGAGAGAAATCTCATTGCCCTCCTTATCTATGCCTATTGGATTTTGAAGGGAGACTTCCTGTTTCATCTTCTTCGTTGACCTCAAGTTCATCAAGATCTCGTTTTCTATACACCTAGCAGCATAGGTTGCCAGGCGGGTACCTTTCTGGGGGTCAAATGTATTAATAGCTTTTATAAGGCCAATAGTTCCTATGGAAATCAAGTCTTCTGTATTCTCTCCATTGATGGCGAATTTTTTGACTATATGAGCGACTAATCGGAGGTTGTGTTCTATCAAAATATTCCTTGCTTCTTCGTCACCATGTTTATACAATTTCAAATACTTCTGTTCTTCTTCAGGGGAAAGGGGTTGTGGGAATGTGGTGGAGTTTGTTACGTAGGAAATAAAAATATATGCCTCTTTTAAAAGGGAAGTCACAAGAGCTATAAAAGCTCCTCCCATAAAAAATTCACCTCCAATTTTGGGTCACTCTAAATTATATGCAGAATTGGAGGTGAAGGTGCATGTCATACAAAAACTTTTAGCTTTTTTTATGTCTTTTCCTTCTTAAAATAGTATATGGTTCGATTTCTCTCTTTACTGGAATCTTTACAATCTGTTGAGGATGGGGAGCAACAGTTATTTCATTGCCTTCCTGATCCCACATCTTTTCGATTTTTTGATGGAAATCTTTACCTGATGGATTCATGAATTCTATTTCCTGACCGACTCTAAAGTTGTTTCTTTGTTCAACCACAGCAAGTTTACTATCTGGATAAAATTCCCTAACAACACCCACAAAATCATACTCTCTAATGTATGAGCTGTGTTTATAAATCTGCTCTTCTCCGGTGGGTTTCCCGAAATAAAAACCTGTAGTAAATTCTCTGTGACTGGCTTTTCCGATTTCCTCCAGCCATTTTTTATCAAGCTTAAAGTTCTGTGGATCAGCAAAGTATGCATCAATGGCGTTTCTATAGGCTCTTACTACGCTTGCAACATAATGAACACTCTTCATCCTGCCTTCTATTTTAAAGCCTTTAACACCTGTTTCTACAGCTTCCGGTATATTATCAATCATACACAAATCCTTTGAATTAAAGAAATACGTTCCTCTGTCATCTTCAAAAACAGGCATGAACTCACCCGGCCTTTTTTCCTCCATAAGGTAATACTTCCATCTACACGGGTGAGCACATTCACCGCGATTTGCATCTCTTTTAGCCAGATAATTACTCAATAGACATCGGCCAGAATAGGAGATACACATTGCTCCGTGAATAAAAATCTCAAGTTCCAGTTCTTTAGGAGTTTTTGCTACTATCTCCTTTATCTCTTTTAGCGACAGTTCTCTGGCCAGAATTATCCTTTTAATACCCTGTTTATGCCAGTAAAGAGCACTTGCCCAATTTGTAGTGTTGGCCTGAGTGCTGAGGTGAAGCTCCATTTCCGGCACGGTTTCCTGTGCAAAACTCATCACACCAGGATCAGATACAATTATTGCATCAACACCTATTTCCTTTAGTTTTTTTAAATGACTCTTAAGCCCTATTAAATCATCATTATGAGGAAAAATGTTTACAGTAACATAAACCTTTACATCATGTTCATGAGCAAATTGGGTTCCTTCCTGAATCTCATCATATGTAAAATTGTCAGCAAAAGCCCTTAATCCATAATTTTGTCCTCCCAGATAAACTGCATCTGCTCCATATTTTACGGCAACTTTCAGCTTTTCTAGATTTCCAGCTGGAGCGAGTAATTCCGGCTTAATCAAGTATTCTCCCTCCTTTTGATGCTTATAGATACACCATCTCCTATTGGAATAACAACGGTCTCTAAATCCGTGCTGCTGCATATTGCTTTCAAGAATTTCCTTAACCTCTTAACTATCGTTATCTTTCTCCTCTTTATAAGTTTATCGCTTGCAACCATACCTCTAAAAAGCACATTGTCAGCGACCAAAATGCCGTTGCCTTTAAGTAGTTTTACACAATACGGAAGGAACCGGGTGTACTTTCCTTTAGCAGCATCTATAAAAATAAAATCAAAGGGTTCACTCATATACGGAAGTAGCTTTAACGCATCTCCTATTATGAGGCGCACATTGGATACGCCTGCCTTTTTAAAGTTTTTTTCCGCCTCATCCGCAAATTCTTCATCTTTTTCGATTGTAATAATTTCTCCGTTTTTCACTGCCCTTGCGAGAACTATGGTTGAATATCCTATTGCAGTTCCAATTTCAAGGATTCTATGGGGTTGTTTGATGTATAATAGTATCTCTAATAATCGTACCACTTCTGGTTCAATAATGGGAATATGCTTTCTAATCGCTTCTTTTTCCAGTTCTTTTAAGATCCCTTCTCTATTCGGCAGCAATAACCTGATATACTCTTCTATAAACTTGTAGTTGATAGAATTCAATCAAAACACATCCCGTCTTATTCCTGTTTTATTGTTCTGATGGCTTTAAGGTGTTGATTAAAGGTTTTGCTAAATCTATGACTGCCATCTCCTTTTGCAACAAAATACAAAAAATCAGTATCTGCCGGATAAAGGGCTGCATAGATGGATGCTTTACCTGGATTGGATATAGGGCCTGGAGGTAAACCGAGATGCTTGTACGTGTTGTATGGTGAATCCACCTCCAGATCCTTGTACAGCAATGTTTCTTTCCAATCACCCAGAGCATACTGCACAGTGGCGCAGGACTGCAGGGGCATTCCTCTTTCTAATCTGTTGTAAAAAACGGAAGCAATAATTGGCCTTTCTTCATCTAAACGTCCTTCCTTTTCAATGATTGAAGCCAGAGTAATAATCTCATGATAGGTTTTCTGTAAAACGCGTGCTCTATTTCTAAATTTTTCATTAAAAACTTCATCGAATCTTTTCAACATAATATTTATAATTGTCTTTTCATCAGCATTTAATGGAAAATTGTATGTATCAGGAAAAAGATAACCTTCCAGAGATGTTCCAGGAGATAGACCTTCTAAAAAATCGTAATCAAAACCGTTTACAACAGCTGTTTCGATGAACACATCATGTTCTACCAAACCTTTTTGTTCCAGCAGATCAGCTATCTGCTTTAACGTGAAGCCTTCCGGAATCGTTACTTTTATTGAATCATTTATAGTTTTACCCAATACAAACTTTTCTAACATCTCTTTAACGCTCATGTTTCGGGAAACAAGATATTTCCCGGCTTTAATGTTTTTATCATAATTCTTTAACCTAACAAATAAAAGGAAGCTTTTTGAGTTTTTTATTAAACCTTGGGTTTTTAATTTTCCTGCAATCTCTTCAGCGGTCATTCCCGATTTGATATGGAAGACTACATTTTCTGCATCATTTTGTTTGATAACAGGTTTAAGGCTGTTTAAAAAAGATGTATAAACCAAACTCATTAAAAAAAATATGACTGTACAGCATATAGTTAGAGTTTTTTTGTGCTTGTTTAAGAAAAGATTTAACCTTTTTATATAAAGGTTTTTGTTCTTAAATAAATGCTTATATGCCGGTTTGATTTTGTGCTTGTATACAACACGAATATATTCTACAAAACACCGATAAGCTTTACATGACCTTTTGCTCAATCTCTTTATTATTGCCATTACAATAGGTTTTTTGCTGCAAAAGAAATCTTTAGCTTTTTTAAACAAATTCCTGTTCAAAAAATCCATCATACCAACCTCTGCATTAAATATTAGAAAGGTAATTTAATCAAAAGGGGTACCAGCACAGGTACAAGCATTGAAAGAACGGCTCCGTTTATAAAAGCCATAACAGCAGCCTCTCCTCCAACAGTTTTTGCAATCAGTGGTAATGTTGTATCCATTGTGGTGGCTCCTCCAGGAGCAATAGCTTCGCACTTACCTATGTGTTTTGCTATTAATGGAATTGCCATAAAAGCAAACAATTCTCTGAAAACATTTGTTAGAAAGGCAAGGGTTCCTATTTCCGCATTATACATTTGAGTCAAAATAACACTGGAGAGGCTATACCAACCAAAGCCTGCACCTACAGCACTTGATTCATTAAAGGGCATTCCCAATATTATTCCCGCAAAGCTTGCTCCTAAAATACTACCAAGAGCTATACTAATAGGTATAAATAATATTTTTACACCCAGTGATTTGATTTTAATTATGACGCTCTTGTTTCTGCCTAGGTCTATTCCTATCAGGAAAAGCAAGAAGGCTAGAGCACAGGTGATAATGGTATCCATCTGTTTGATAATCTCATCTGGAATGATGGAATATCCAAAAATAATCCCGCCAATAACTGAACCCAACACAAGCCAGGTCAATTTGCTTCCTCCCTTTTTACTGAAAAAATTTCGCTGTTAAAATTCTCATAATTAATACACTACCAGTAATTGCGCAAATAGAAATGACAGCAGCTTTTACACTGAGATTTGTGAGGCTGCTTAAAATTTCCTCGTTGATTCCTATTTTAATACCCATAGAAAAAAGGAGTATGACTAATCCCAAAGTTATAATATTATCTAAATGTTTTTCAAAAAAATCTTTTAATGTTCCCGAATAGCCCAAAATACCTCCCGCTATCAGTGCAAACAAAATTGTCCACAGGGTAATCACCTTCTCTCATTTGTTGTTATTTATACTTCATTCTATTTAAAGTCGATAATCCCTTTTTTCAAGATGTTGAGTATCGTTAAGTTTTATAACCCTTCCTGAATTGATTCCTTTGAAAAACATTAAGATATTTAAAGCTGTGTTGTCTTGTGGATAATCCCATATTTTTGATAATGGCTTACCTTCTACTGTACACATAATCACTTTATTGACGATACCATGGGCAACTATGCACACGGAGTACCCTTTGTTTTCCTTTATGATTCGTTTAAGCCCTTTTAATACCCTCGTTTTCATCTCGTTTAAAGTTTCCCCTTCAGGGAAGTAAACTTCATGGGGATATTGAAAAAATGCTTTGAGGATTTCAGGATAAGTTTTTTCGATCTCCGGTCTGGTTTTCCCCTGCAGTATACCAAAATCTATTTCATTGAATTCCCTCAGCTTGTTAACCGAAATGTTATGGTGAACTGCTATTATCTTTGCCGTTGTGTAAGCTCTTACAAGGCCGCTTGAGTATATCCTTTGAATCTGACAGAATTTCAACCTTTCGGCGAGTTTGTATGCCTGTTGTATACCTTCCCTAGTTAGCTCATAATCCAGACATCCCTGGAAAATTTTATTTCTGTTGCCCTCAGATTCTCCATGTCTAATCAAATACACTTTAACCAATCAAATCTCTCCCATTTGTTATTTACCTTTTTTTAGTCTAACATCATAAAAAAAAAATTTCAATATATGTTCTTTACAATCATCATGCTATCTGTTATAATTCTACTAGGTTAAAGGGGAGTAGCTTTTAAGATTGAGTCAACAGGACGGCACTTTTCAGTGTCTGGCTCAATCCTTTGGTTGTTACCAGAGAGCAAGACCTTTAACACGTGCTATTAGTGCGTGTTAAAGGTCTTTTTTTATTATGTTAAGATTTAAAAAATAAAGGAGGGATGATAAAAAAATTCTTAAGGAGAATAATAAATAAGATATGAAACTACTGTTAAGGGAGGGATATCTTTGAACAATTCCAGTAAAACAAAGGATGACTTCCAAGCTTATAAATTACCTTCAGAAGAAGTAGCAAGACGCTTAAAGTCACATTTTGAAAACGGTTTGACCGCAGAAGAAGCTAAAAAAAGGCTAAAAAAATATGGCTATAATGAACTGGCAACCAAAGAGGGCCCGACAATCTGGGAAAGGTTTTTAGAACAGTTTAAAGATTTTCTGGTTCTTATCCTCATTGCCGCCAGTATTGTATCAATTATCGTTGGAGAAGTAACAGATTCCATTGTTATTTTGATTATAGTTGTGCTAAACGCCATTCTCGGTGTTGTGCAGGAATCCAAAGCAGGAAAAGCCCTGGAAGCTCTTAAAAAAATGGCGGCACCTCAGGCCAGTGTAATCAGGAATGGGAAAAGGCAGGAAATACCGGCCAGAGAATTGGTCCCTGGAGATGTTGTTATCCTTGAAACAGGGGATTATGTTCCTGCTGATGTCAGGCTGTTCGAAAGCGTCAATTTAAAGATAGAAGAAGCTTCTCTAACAGGTGAATCTGTACCTGTTGAGAAGGATGCTTCTGTAGTTTACGATGAAGAAAAGCCTCTGGGTGATAGAGACAACACCGCATACATGAGTACAGTTGTAACTTATGGCAGAGGTAAAGGTATCGTTGTTTCAACGGGAATGAATACTGAAATAGGACAAATCGCTGAAATGCTGGAATCATATGAGGACGAACAGACACCTCTCCAGAAAAAACTGACAGAGTTCGGTAAATGGTTGGGTATTATATGCCTGGCTGTTGTTGCTGTAGTCTTTGTTCTGGGGCTGCTTAGGGGAGAACCTATTCTTGAAATGTTTATGACTTCCATAAGCCTCGCAGTTGCTGCCATTCCAGAAGGCTTACCCGCTGTAGTTACAATTGTTTTAGCTCTCGGGATGCAGAGAATGGTAAAACGAAATGCAATAATCAAAAAACTTCATGCTGTTGAAACTCTGGGCAGCACGACAACAATCTGTTCCGATAAAACAGGAACCCTGACACAAAACGAGATGACAGTTGTTTCAATCTATACAAACAATGAATTCACACAAGTAACTGGAAGAGGTTATAAACCTGCAGGCAAATTCTTAAAAAATGATAAAGAAACTGATCCCGATAAGGATCCTCACCTTTCCCTTTTATTAAAAATAGGAGCTCTCTGTAATGATGCAAAACTTGAAAAAATCGAAGAAGAATCAGCAGAAGATTCATGGAGAATTATCGGTGACCCCACCGAAGGAGCTTTGGTGGTTGCAGCCAGTAAGGCCGGTATGTGGTCCGATGATTTAAACAGAGAATATGTAAGAAAGCAGGAAATTCCCTTTGATTCTGAACGAAAACGCATGACCACATTTCACTCCAATCCTGAAGACAAAGGATATCTTGCTTTTGTTAAAGGGGCTCCTGACATAGTTCTTGATTTATGCAAATCCATCTATGAAAACAACGAAATAAGGGAACTCACCGAAGATAAAAAAGCTAGAATTCTAGACGCAAATCGTAAAATGGCTAAACAGGCATTGCGGGTTCTTGCTGTGGCATACAAACCAGTTGAAGAAATTCCAAGACATCCTGATCCACAAAAACATGAAAAGGATTTGATTTTCGTCGGATTGCTTGGCATGATCGATCCAGCAAGACCTGAGGCAGCTAAAGCCGTTGAAGTGTGTAAATCTGCCGGTATACGTCCCATAATGATAACTGGAGATTACAGGGAAACCGCTGTCGCTATTGCCAAAGAGCTTAAGATCATGGATGAAAACTCTAAAGCTTTGACAGGTGTTGAACTCGATAAAATGGATGACAATGAACTGGAAAAAGTGATTGATGATGTTGATGTGTATGCCAGGGTATCTCCTCAACACAAGGTCCGTATAGTAAGCGTCCTGAAAAAGAAAGGTGAAATCACAGCAATGACAGGTGATGGAGTTAATGACGCTCCAGCCCTTAAAAAAGCTGATATAGGAGTTGCCATGGGAATTACCGGTACAGATGTAGCCAAAGAAACAGCTGAAATGATCCTGATAGATGACAATTTCGCCAGCATAATTTCCGCAATAGAAGAGGGTAGAATTATTTTCAGCAACATCAGGAAATTTGTGTTCTTCCTGCTGACCTGTAACATTGCTGAAATCCTGGTTATTTTCTTAGCAATGGTGCTTGGCTGGCCCATACCCCTAATCCCTATTCAAATCTTGTGGTTAAACCTTGTTACAGATGCTTTTCCAGCTCTCGCTCTGGGGATGGAACCCGGAGAACCGGGTATCATGAAACAACCACCCAGAAACCCCGATGAGCCTATTTTAAACAGAAAAATACAAAGAAAAATAATTATCCAGAGCATAGCCATGACCGCAGCAACATTGGGAATTTATTATTTAACTCTTCAGACTACCCAAAACCTAACAATTGCCAGAACTTTTGCTTTTGTAACATTATCAACAAGTGAACTGTTGCGAGCATTTACAGTACGTTCTGAAACAACATCTGTCTTTGAATTGGGGCTGTTTTCAAACAAATACATGCTGTGGGGGAATATCATATCCTTTATCTTGATTTTGATGGTTGTATATGTTCCATTTTTAAGAAATGTTTTTCAAACCGTTCCACTCACCCTTTCACACTGGGCCTACATTTTAGCCTTTGCTGCCATACCTTTTGCTGCTGCTGAAATAGGAAAAGCTTTAATCAAAAACGGGTCATAAAACAACAAAAAAAGGCTTATTTCTTCGAACGAAAGAAATAAGCCTTTCTATATTTGTTTTTGGCATTCAGCACAATATCCAAAAAACTTTACTCTGTGGTCGAGGACTTTAAAATTGTTTTGTTTTTCGATGTTTGCTTCCAGTTTTTCAAGCAAATCATCACCAAATTCTATTACTTTGCCGCACTTCATACAAATTAAGTGATGATGGTGGTGTTTCTGTTCTCTGTTAATTTCATAGCGATAACATCCATCTCCAAAATTTAGTTTATGGATTATATCCAATTCATCGAAAAGCTGTAAAGTTCTATAAACTGTTGCTAATCCGATATCCGGATGTCTCTCTTTTACCAACTTAAATATCTCTTCACTGCTCGGATGTTCTGATTTATTCTCCAGAAGAATCTCAAGGATAGCTCTACGTTGATTTGTTAATTTATAATTGCGTTGTTTTAGTTTCTTTTCTATTTCCTTTATCCTGTTAGCCATTACAGAGGCCTCCTAATAATGTTGGGAAATTTCCCCTTAAGTATATTTTAAAAGTATCAATTTGTCAAGTTAACCGGAATTTGTTTGTAAATATCGATAAAATCTGGAGTGATATTACATGTATAAGCCGTTATCAAAATACCCTTTTCATATGCTTTTTTTAAAGTTTTGCTGAATAAGGGATCTGTTTCTTTATTGGGAGCAAAGGATACGGCATCATTCCTTAATACTACAAACATAATCCCCGCTTCAAACCCGTCATCCTTTGCTTTTAATAGTTCTTCAATATGCCTTGTTCCTCGTAAAGTCGGTGCATCAGGAAATAACCCTATTCTTTTATCAACAAGGGTTACTGATTTTAATTCTAAAAAACATTTTTTATTATCAGTTGAAGTTAAACATATGTCAAGTCTGCTATCTCTGTATACAATTTCTGTTTCAACATGTTGGTAATCTACATATTCTTTAAATTTTTTATTATAAAAACCATCCAGAAATATTTTTGAAGGGAGCCTTGAATCGACAGCAACAATGATATTATTGTGATTTACCATTAACAAGTCATATCTGCTCTTTCTGTTTTTGTTTCCAGCATATTTTACAATGACTTCCCTTCCGGGAACCAAAAGTTCCTCCATTCTCCCCGAATTGGGAACATGAACAAACTCTTCTTTTCCATTGACCTCTACAACGGCTAAAAACCTGTTAAGACGTTTTACAAATTTTCCCCTTGTTTTTTTGCCTTTTATTTTAAAAGCCATTATCCCCCTCACTTTAAAAGATCACAAGATGCATCTTGTTTATACCTTTTACCTGTTCCAATTGTTTAATAATATCTTTACTAACAATTTCATCTACTGTTAACGCCATAATCGCCTCACCCCTTGGGTACTTTCTACCCACCTGCATAGTGGCAATATTAATATCGTTCTCACCCAGGATGGTTCCTACCCTTCCTACCACACCTGGTTGATCTCTATGGGATGTTAGCAGCACATATCCTTCTGGAACCAGATCAATGTAGAAATCGTCGATCTTAACGATCCGAGGATCGTTTTTGGCAAAAATGGTACCACTTACAGAACCCGTTGTTTTATCCGTTTTAACTTTTAACGTAACAAGGTTATTATAATTTTCTATTTCCGGGCTCTTTGTTTCTTTTATCCTTATACCTCTTTCTTTTGCAATAACTGGTGCATTGACTATGTTTATTGATTCCTGCAAAAACACTGACAGAATGCCTTTGAGAGCGGATATCGTTATTATTTTCGTTTCAAAACGAGATATCTCACCATTATAAATCATTTCAATTTCATTAATCCTACCATTCTTGAACTGCACATAAAACTTACCCATTTTTTCAGCAAGGACCATATACGGCTTGATTTTTTCATAATCCTCATCCTTTATAGTGGGCATGTTTATGGGGTTTTTAACCTGTTCGCCTTTTAAGGCTCTCAATACATCCTTTACCACATCTAATGAAACGTTTTCCTGGGCTTCTCTGGTAGACGCACCTAAATGCGGAGTCGCTATAACATTATCCAGTGTAAGCAACCTGTTATCTTTCGTCGGGGGTTCTATTTCAAAGACATCAAGGGCGGCGCCGGCTACAATTCCTTGTTTAATTGCTTCATAAAGTGCTTCTTCATTTATAATTCCGCCTCGAGCACAATTTATTATTCTGATACCCGGTTTCATAATAGCAAATTCTTCCCTGTCTATCATGTTCCTTGTTTTATCAGTCAGGGGTACGTGGAGTGTTATGAAATCCGAAGTCTTTAAAAGTATTTCAAAATCAACCAATTCCACGCCTTTACTTCTGGCCGTTTCCCGGGATAAATAAGGGTCATATACAAGCACCCTCATTCCAAAAGCTCTTACTCTTTTCGCCACTTCACGGCCTATCCTTCCGAAACCAATTATTCCGATGACTTTGTCCTTGATTTCTACTCCCATGAATTTTTTTCTTTCCCATTCATTTCTTTTTACTGAATTGCTGGCAGAAGGAATATTTCTTGACAGTGAAAGCATCATTGCAATGGTATGCTCTGCCGCAGCAATGGTATTGCCTTCAGGTGCATTTAATACAATTATACCTTTTTGCGTAGCAGCATGTATATCAATGTTATCAACACCAACCCCTGCTCTGCCAATAACCTTTAGATTATCAGCTGCACCAATTACTTCTTTTGTTACCTGTGTTCCACTTCTGACTATTAATGCATCGAAATCTTTTATTTTTTGAGCTAATTCTTCCGGTGTCAGATTGTAGTTTGTTTCCACAATTACTTCTTCTTTTAAGATTTGTATACTTTTTTCTGATATTTTATCGGTAACCAGAACTTTCATCTTTATTGTTATTCCCCCTTTATTAAAATTTCTTCAGCAGCGATTATCCCGCTGCCGATCTTGATGGACAGTCCCAGATTCTTTAAACATATCTCAATGGCTGAAATGCATGCCAAAATATCTTTTTCATCTATATATCCCATGTGACCAAATCTGAAAATTTTGTTTTTCAGCTCTTTTTGACCTCCGGCTATTTCTATGTTAAAGTCTGTTTTAAGCCGTTTTTTAAAGTTATTAAAGTTCAGATTCTCTGGGATTTTAACTGCCGTAACAGTGGGGGATGCTATTTCATCGCGTGCAAATAGTTCCAACCCCATTCCTCTAATGCCATGTCTGAAGGCTTTACTCAGTTTCCTGTGGCGCAAAAAAACATTATCCAGCCCTTCCTCCAAAATCATCCTTACTGCCTCCTTTAGAGCATATATCTGTTGAACTGCCGGAGTATATGGGTTTTGACCTTTTTTAAGGTATTCCCTTGCTCGCACAAAACTCCAGTAATATTTCGGCAGCTTAGAGCTTTCACATGCTCTCCAGGCTTTTTCACTAACACTTATTAGAGCTAAACCAGGTGGTGTCATCAAAGCTTTTTGTGATCCCGTTACAACAACATCTATTCCCCATTCATCGGTTTTTAATTCAGCAGCACCCAGGGAACTTACTGCATCCACAACAAACAAACCCGGGAAATCACCTAAAGCACTTTTTATTTCCTTAATATCATTCAATACTCCTGTCGATGTTTCATTATGGGTAACGATAACTGCCTTTATTTCTTCCCTATTCCTCTCCATCCTTTCTCTTACTTTGTCAGGGTTCACACACTGTCCCGGATCAAATGTCAGCTTTTCAACCTTTAATCCAAAACTGACAGCTATTTCCGCAAATCGGTCTCCGAAAACTCCTGTTGTCAACACCAAAACTTTATCTCCCGGAGAAAACAGGTTGACGATAGCCGCTTCCATTCCTCCGGTTCCTGCACCCGGAAAAATCAATACATCGTTTTCTGTCATAAAAACCTGCTTAATATCCTCACTTATTTTTTTAAACATTTCCACATACTCGGCACTTCTATGGCCTATCATTTGTTTTGAAGATTCCCTTAAAACTTCCTCAGGGACTTCGGTTGGCCCTGGGACTCGCAGTTGTTTTTTCATTGGTATCTCCCTCCTGTGTAAAAATAAAAAACCGCCCTCATAATAGGGACGGCTTCTACCCGTGGTACCACCCTAATTGGTTGTAAAACAAAATTCCATCCCCTCATACTAGGGACGGAATTTCCCGTGGTGCCACCCTACTTGGCTGTTCGTTTTACAACCCTCTTAAGTGCTTTTATCGGGGCACTGCCGGATAACTCGTCGCTATCACCTCAGGGGTGGATTCAATACAACCTCCTATCGGTTCACAGCAACCACCGACTCTCTGGAATGAAAGTTGTATTTACTCTTCCCCATCATGGGCTTTCATTGTTTTTAAGTTGTATTATAAACAAAATATACAGCTTTGTCAATAATTAATTTAATTTTTCTTTGTTCAGTTCCTTCCATGCCATAGCTACGCTGTTTAATTCCTCATCATCCTCAATCTCTACAAGTATATCTTCACCTTGATTGTCTTTTTCCAGTCTAAAAACACAAGCCTCATCTCCGTCATCATTTTCTGGAAGCAGAATGGCATAATCTCTGTTACCCACTGTTATTACTCCTAGAACTTCAAAATTGTAGGGTTCACCATTTTCACCAAGCAAAGTAATTAATTTGTGAGTCATTTATCTCACCTCTCTTGTAATCTTCTGCTGTCTAGATAATTTTGCAGGATTAAAACTGCTGCAAGTTTATCTATAACTTGTTTTCGTTTTCTCCTGCTCAAATCCGCTTCTATTAAGGTTTTTTCCGCTTCAATTGTCGTTAACCTTTCATCCCACAACTTTATTTCTATATTATTAATTATATTACCAAGTTCTTCTGCAAATTTCAAAATTTTTTCTCCTTGAGGGCCAATACTACCATTCATATTCTTGGGTAAACCTATTATCACCTGGGTTACATCATATCTTTCTACTATTTTTTTTATTTTACAAAGAGTCCCCTTAAGATTTTTTCGTTCTATAACACTGTATCCCTGAGCAGTCCATCCCATGCTGTCACTTAAAGCTATCCCAATCTTTTTATCTCCCACATCCAATCCCATTATCCTCACGATTTATGCACCTCAAAATTCTTTTTTTCCAAAATTAGTATACACAATGTCATGATCATATAGATGGAAGTAGTTGCTGACATCACCACTCCGGAATCATTTACCATCATTCCAATAATATCTGCTAAAAGGACTGAAGCAAAAGCAATTTTCATAAAGGGGTTTGTTTTGAATATACAGTTTAAAATTCCCATCGGTTTAAAAGCTATGAACACTAAAAAAACAAGGAAGGTTAACAGGACTTGACTCCAGATTGTCCATTTTAGCAGCCTAATATTCATTGAAACTTTTCTGAAGATTATATCTGATACAACAGATACATCTTTATTAAAAAGTTTACTGATAAATCTTCCAAAATGAGTATAACCTTTTAAAATAAAATAATCAATATATCCTGTCAAAAAAATAAAGGCTACTAGACCCACAAGCAGTTTTACAACATCTATTGGTGTAAATCTGTTTTTATTCTCTTTAATTAACACATAAAAGAAAGCAGAAACAGCTGTTATTGTACCTCCAAAATTCGCCCCCCAGAAGGGCAATGCTATCATTGCCACAACAGTTAAAAACATTAGAATTTCAATTGACACTGGTATTTTGGTTTTATGTTTCAAAATAGTCATTCCTACAATAGTTGAACCTATTAAAATTCCGCAGTACTCATTACCTATACCGTAAAACCTGGCACCGATTACTGGACAGTACCCTAACAACGAATTTTTTATAAGATTCGCTCCGGTGAACAAATCTATGATTAAAATGGATACAGTTGCCATACATATAAAAGAGATGGATAGATAAAGGTCATAGAGCAATCCTTTATTTAAAATATTTACCATGCCGACTATTATTAAAGTCATTATTAAAAGCAATCCTATGGTATTGTACAAACTATAGTATCCTATAATGGGCAATATTAATATCGAAATAGGCACACACATTATAAATATACACAGCTGTATTAATACAGAAGCAAGGGATCCTGGTATTTTTTGAAAAAAAAGCATTCCCAAAATAAGGATAAAAACCACAAAAATTTGCAGTATTATATAGTTTTTAATAACCGGAGACCTATACCTGTGTATCTTTGCAATCTTTTCACTTAAATCGGTTATAAACTTTAGGTGGTCTTGTTTTTTTACTGGAATAATATCTCCAGAAAACTTCTTATATATCCCAAAAAATCTCAAGACCCATGGTAAAAAATCAGTGTTCGTTATTATCCCATCTCTTCTCGTTGTTGGAGAAGTTAAAACACCATTAAAATTATCCTTGATGTATAAAACAACAGGAGTAAGCTTTTCTCCTTTTTCATTAGCTTCCATTGAAGGAAAAGGAACAATAAGCATCAAAGCATATTCTTCATCAGCATATATGCTTTTGATTTTATACAGAAAATCATCAAGCTCATTTAAAACATCCCTTTTGTATTTTAAGTGTTGCTTAGAATTTAAATACTCTTTTGTCCTTTCCAATCTGTATAAATCCGTTATTTGTAGAGCAATTATATGAAAATGGGTTTTCCATTTTTGTATGTAGTTCAGGACCTTTTCATAATCCATTCTATATCCTGTAGGATAATGATTGTCTTTTATTAACAAAGACTTATCTACAATGCCCTTTTCCACTACACCATTAACATTCATAAAAACCGAAGTTATTTCTCTGTGTTTTTCATCAAAAACATCGCCATTTCCCATTACGGCAATTTTAATGCCGCTTTTGTTTAAAATTTCCCCCAGTGATCCTGGAACTGCTCCATAATCTCCTTTTTCATTTATCTGCTTAAGCAAGTTTATATTTATGTTTACTATTTCTCCTTTTTTGACTGATTTACCTGTTCGGGTAAAGTACACGTCTTTCATCAGTTGATAATCGAGCTTTTCCCATATATTAAAACCATTGGCAGAATCCCTTACAGATTCTGCCCTTCTGCCAGCCCCCAACGTAACATAGCTTTTTTCCCTTGTAGAATATCCAGAACTTCTGGTATTCATTAATCCCAAATATCCATTTTTTAAGATGTATTGCAAATTCGGTTCATCTGAATTGATGATATCATCCAGTGTAAAGGAATCCATCAGCAGGATTATCAATTTTTTATCATTTTTTACAAATGCTTTGCAATTCTCGGAAAATAAAAAAATAAATATCAGTACACCGAAAACACATAATATTTTCTTGAACTTCAAAGCCTACACCTCTATTTGGATTTTATATAGTACCGCACCAGTTCTTCAAGGAATTCATCCCTTTCCAGTTTTCTTACCAGGCTTCTTGCGTTTTTGTGACTTGTTATGTATGCTGGATCTCCCGATAGCAAATATCCTACTATTTGATTGATGGGATTATATCCTTTTTCTTCAAGGGCTTCATATATTTTCAATAAAATATTACGAGCTTCGTTCTCTTCTTCCTTTTCAACATTAAACTTCATTGTGTTTTCCATGTTTTTATTCATAAGCTCCAGTCCCCCCCTCCAGAATTTATAATTTATTATTTCTACACCGATAAAAAATAATCCTTTTTGATTTAATAAAAAGCGTGGAACTGCCCACGCTCTTATTAAAATACCCATTTTTAAGTAATGTTATTAATTTTTTGTAGACATATCTCTTCTCCCTTTTTCAGGGCTTCTTCTACCTTATTTCCTATTTTTCCGCCAGCTTGAGCCACATCAGGTCGGCCTCCTCCACCACCTCCTGCAACTTTGGCAACCTCTTTTATTATTTTACCTGCGTGTAATCCTCGCTTAACCATGTCATCAGTCACAGCGGTAACAAAGTTTGCTTTTCCATCTATGTTTGCCCCTAAAATTATAATGCCTGAATCAATATTATTCTTCAAATTATCCATTATCTTTCTCAAATCCGCCATACCAGTTGCCTTCACTGAAGAAGCTATGATTTTAATACCATTGATATCTTTACCCTGCTTTACAATATTAAGGGCTTTTATGTTGCTCAATTTATCCTGAAGGGAATCTATCTGTTTTTCGTATTTTTTTACAGTTTCTATCAATTCTTTTATTCTATCTATAGCATCTTCCTCTTTTACTTTTAGGATCTTTGAAATTTCATGGAGTTTATTCTCTAAAACTTTATTTGCTTTGAGCAGGCCTTTTCCTGTTACGGCTTCAATTCTTCTTAATCCAGATCCCACACTGGTTTCCCTCAATATCTTAAACAACCCTATCTCTCCAGTGCTCCTAACGTGTGTACCACCGCACAACTCCTTGCTGTAATTACCAATATTTACAACTCGGACTTTTTCTCCGTATTTTTCTCCAAAAAGGGCCTGGGCTCCCTGTTTTAAAGCTTCCTGCACAGTAGTTATTATAACATCAACCGGCAGGTTTTCAAGTATCTTTTCATTTATTTTCTCTTCAATTTGTTCAATTTCTCCCTCTGTTAAAGCCGCATAATGGGAGAAATCAAATCTCAGTCTTTCCGGTTCAACTAATGAACCTGATTGCTTAACATGCTCTCCCAAAACATCCCTCAGGGCCTGGTGCAACAAATGAGTGGCTGTGTGATTACGGGCTGTATTCTTGCGTTTCTCAACATTTATTTTCGTCTTAACTTTATCATTCGTATCAAAACTGCCTTCTATCATTTCTCCAACATGATATATTTTCCCATCAGGAGTTTTTCTAACCTCATCAACCCGGAATTTACCTGTTGATGATACGATATACCCTGTATCTGATACTTGGCCTCCTCCTTCGGCATAAAAAGAAGTCTTGCGGGTTATGATGATCCCTTTTTTCTGAGATTCAATCTTATGTTTTACACTGCCATCTACGATGATACCCAAAATCTCTGTATCTGTTTCATACTCGGTGTATCCTGTAAACTGTTCCTGCTGTATTTTGTTGAAAATGCTTTCCGCTTCTTTGGGAAGTTGTTTTTCGTCTTTTTTCTTCTGAGCTTCTTTTGCTCTTCTTCTTTGCTGTTCCATGGCTTTAGCAAAACCCTGTTCATCCACTATCATACCGTTTTCTTCTGCCATATCTCTGGTAAGATCTAATGGAAATCCATACGTATCGTAAATCTTGAAAGCCTCATCCCCCGGAATTACTTTTTCTCCTTTTTGTTTTAGCTTTTCAATAACGGTAGTTACTCGTTTTATTCCTTCATTTAATGTTAAGAAGAATCTTTCCTCTTCACTTTTGATTGTCTCAACAACAAAATCCTGCATTTTTTTGATTTCAGGGTAGGCTTCCCCCATTATATCTACTACAACAGGAACCACTTTGTGGAGGAAAGGTTTCTCAAGCTCCAGCACTTTACCAAATCTAACTGCTCTTCGTAAGATCCTTCTCAAAACATATCCTCTACCTTCATTGCCTGGAATAACTCCATCACTGATCAGGAAAGAGCAGGCCCTCACGTGGTCCGCTATTACTCTAAAGGGAAAACCTCTATCATCACCATGATATTTTTGGCCGGTAAATTCTTCAACATAATCTATTATTGGTTTTAATAAATCAGTATCATAATTGCTGTATACGTTCTGCATAACTGTTGCGATTCTTTCTAGCCCCATTCCCGTATCAATACTTGGTTTTGGAAGAGGAGTAAGCTTACCTGTTTTATCCCTATCATACTGCATGAAAACCAGATTCCATAATTCTCTCCACCTATCACAATCACACTTTCCAATACCGCATTCCGGAGCATCACACCGTTCCTCTTCTCCTCTATCAATGAAGATCTCACTGCAAGGACCACAGGGGCCGATATCTCCCATGCTCCAAAAGTTATCCTTCTCCCCCAACCTTACTATCCTTTCTGCCGGAATACCCGTTATTTCCTGCCACAGCTTAAAAGCCTCATTATCATCTTTATATATAGTAACCCATAGTTTATCTTTAGGCAGGCTTAATTCATCAGTTAAAAACTCCCATGCAAATTCTATTGCATCTTTTTTGAAATAATCTCCAAAGGAAAAATTGCCCAGCATCTCAAAAAAAGTATGGTGTCTGGCTGTTTTACCTACACTTTCTAAATCATTGTGTTTGCCTCCAGCTCGTACACATTTCTGGGCTGTTACAGCTCGTTTGTAAGGCAGCTTTTTTTTGCCTAAAAAAACATCCTTAAACTGAACCATACCTGCATTGGTGAACAAAAGGGTATCATCATCTTTGGGCACAAGAGATGAACTGGGAACCCTTGTATGATCATGCTTTTCGAAAAAACTCAAGAATTTTTCCCTTATTTCTTTGCTGGACATCACCGCGAATCTACCTCCCCTTGGTTTTTTAAATTTAAAAACCTCTCTTCCCGGTAGGGACGAGAGGTTTGCCTCACGTGGTACCACCCTATTTATTAACAGCTCAACCCTGGAATCAATTTTTATCGCCGAACTGTTAATCCCTCATTAATAAGATGAATAACGGTGTTTCCGTCTGGATTCATCATCCAGAAACTCAGGGGTGGCCTTCTATCGGTACCTATAGGAGAATTTTCACCAGCTACTCCTCTCTGTGTATAGATTAACCGATATACTTTTCCCTTCATTGCTTGTATCAAATATATTTTATGAAGATTATATATAATATCACGTCAAATGTCAAATGTTTGATTGCGTTTATTGTGATTATCTTGTGATAATGTCACCTTGTAGAGTATCGTGATAAAATGTCACTATGAAGAACGAGGTGCAATTTTCCTAACCGAGCTTAATTTATATCAAGTTATGGAATGAGGCTTGTCAAGGGCGGGCGAAGCCCGTTTATTTCACCCTTGACTGGCCGAACGGAATAACTAAAATTGCAAAGGCCCGGTTAAAATTATAACGCAAAAGTGACATTTTCACACGATAATTAACTCGTTTTTGGGGTGACATTTTCTCAAGTTATTGGCACAATTTTAGAAGCAGGTCAGAGGTGAAGCATGAAAAATGCTCAAAATCCTTTATCTTTCGCGATTTTATGCGGAAAATACCGCGAAAAGTTTTTGCTTTACTATTCCTGCAGGCCTTGATAGTTCTACGTTTCAAAATTCATGCTTCAGTTCTGGAAGCAGGTAACCCAATCAATTCATTATATCTAATATTATATCTAATTAAGAATTGTGTTGTAAGAAGCCCAAACTTTAATTAAATTTTCTGTTCCCTCCCGGTAGTCTTAAACAATTCTCTCTATTATCTTACAAATATCTTACAAACCACCGCTGATTGATGGGAACATTTTCTTGAAAAACAATTTAAGTAACTATTCAGCATAAAAAAATAAACCCGAACCCTTCGCCAAATTCCGTAGCAAAGTACAGCCATAGAGATGAAAAGAGTCTTTTAAAAGCCAAATATAACAAAAAAAATAGAGTTAATCAACAGGCTGATTGCTGAAATCCATCCTAAGGCCGTACTAAATTATCATAGGAACTATGCCAGATATGGAACTGGTATGGAAATTTGATTTTCAAGTTGCTAGTAAGGGGTTTTTATGCCCTTTTTGGGGGTTGTGCATTTTTACGCATGCTGAATAGTTACCAATTTAATACCCAAGTTTAGCGACATTTTTTTAACGCCAGTTATACTAGGGGCTGCAAGTTTTCTCCCTTGAAAACATAGTAGCGAAAAATTTTTTTGCTCGTTGAAGGTCCTATAAAATCAAGGGTTTAAGAGTCAAATTTGATTTCGCTACCACTTTTCGTTAACAATCACCGAAACTCTTGCTGGATAATGACTGGTAAATTTTTGCTCCAAACTTGGGTTAATAAAAAAAGATTCTTACCGCTCCATAGATTGTTTTTACAGTTTCTAACACTACTCTCGGTAGCCATAATGTTGCATTACCGAGTTTATTACATCACACTGGCAAAAAGCATTAAAGCTAAAGCTCCGTAATTGAAATGGAGCGGGAAACGGGATTTGAACCCGCGACCCCCAGCTTGGAAGGCTGGTGCTCTAGCCAGCTGAGCTACTCCCGCATAAAAATGGTGGAGAGGGCTGGATTCGAACCAGCGAAGGCAATCACCAGCAGATTTACAGTCTGCCCCCTTTGGTCAACTCGGGAACCTCTCCACATAGACACATAGAGAATTATATGAAGAATTAACAGTTTAGTCAATGTTTTTTATGTTCACTAAACTTTTGTTATTTCTCTAATTTTTATTATTTCAGTGGTTATCTCAATTATTCGCTGTTTTTTATTATTATATATGGTTATATCTTTTAATCAGCAACTTTTTTATACATTGAGGCATGCCTTAATCAACGTCTCCGGCACTCAACTCAATATTCACTTACAGGCAACAACACTCTTGTATATTGATATTCAATTTCTTATCCAGTTTGAGTTAGCAATCAGGTTTTTCCTCAAAAAAAGAGGTTATATATCGGCTTAACTGTTGATACACCGGGCAGGTTTTGACCCTTAGTATCTCAAACACCTATACTTATGATTCCCTTACCTCTAAAAACCTTTCAAGCTTTCTCTTAACCCTCTGTAAAGCATTGTCGATAGATTTTACATGTCTGTTCAGTTCCTTGGCTATCTCCTGATATGATTTCCCCTCTAAATAGGCCATTAAAACTTTCCATTCCAGTTTGCTGAGGACTTCTCCCATTTTTTCCTCTATGGCATAGAACTCTTCTCTGCTTATAATCAGATGTTCCGGGTCCGTTACTTTGGAACCGGTGAGCACATCCAGCAGAGTTCTATCAGAATCTTCATCATAAATTGGTTTATTCAACGATACATAGGAATTAAGGGGTATGTGCTTTTGGCGTGTGGCTGTTTTTATGGCTGTTATAATCTGGCGGGTAATGCACATCTCTGCAAAAGCTCTGAAGGAAGAAAGTTTATCTCGTTTAAAATCCCTGATGGCTTTATAAAGTCCGATCATGCCCTCTTGAACGATGTCTTCCCTATCAGCACCAATCAGAAAATATGATCTGGCTTTGGCTCTTACAAAATTCTTGTACTTGTTGATCAGGTATTCCTGCGCCTCAATGTTTCCTTTCTTGGCATCCTCTACAATTTCTTCATCCAGCATTACATCGTACTGGTGATAGGGATCTTTTTGTAAACTTACAGACACTCACATCGCCTCCATCCCCGAGAATTAAGGGCCAGCATAGTATTATTATAACTTAAATCACAAAAAGTAGTCAAGCTTTATTCCCTCTGGCTGCGCCATTTCTCCAAAGCTTTCCTGATATCATCTTTTAACCGGCTTTCAACTGTGGAAGGCCTGTGCCCTCCAGGACTGGACTTGTAGCGTTCCAGATCTTTCAGCACTTTTTCTACTTCGTACAAAAGTTCTCTGGCAGAAATACGCAATGCGCCCTGCCCCATTACAACCCTCTGTTGTGTCCAGTCAGAAGTTGCTACTTTTACAACCGCATCCTGCAGTACAAGAGTTTTCACCAGTCTCTCTATATAACTGTCAGCACTTTCTCCTTCCTTGGTATAGACCACTTCTACCCCGTTTATTATCTGTTTGCTGCCAACACCTCCTGTTACATGATGAGCATCATAAACAACTACCACCTTATAGCTGGTAACTGCCTGGTAATCTGTCATAATTTCTATTAACTTTATTCTTGCTATTTCCAGGCTGAAATCTTTAAGTTCATTCAGTTCCGGCCATGAGTTTATTATGTTGTACCCATCGATTATCAGATATTGTTTCAAATTCATTTCCCCTTCAAGCTTCCCTCTGTCTTTTTATTTCATACATCAATATTGCTGCAGCAACCGATGCATTCAGAGACTGGATTTTACCCGTCATAGGAATTGATATTAAAAAATCGCAGTTTTCTCTTGTCAGTCTGCCCAGACCTTCTCCTTCACTTCCTATAACAAGACCAATGGGGCCTTTTAAATCTTGATTATAACACGTTTTACCCTGCATATCCGCTCCCGCAATCCATACACCTTTTCCCTTCAAATATCTTATTGTGTATACCAGATTGGAAACCCTTGATATTAGCAGGTGATGGGAGGCGCCAGAAGAGGTTTTGATAACGGTGGAATTCACCTGGGCTGCCTGGCGTTTCGGAATTATCAGGCCGTGAACACCCATGGCTTCGGCACTCCTTATAATCGCCCCCAGGTTGTGGGGGTCTTTTACTTCATCAAGGAGGATCAGGAAGGGCGGTTCGGCTTTTTCTCTGGCTTTTAGCAGTATATCTTCTACATCACAATATTTAAAGGATGTTACATAAGCAATTACACCCTGATGATTTGTATCAGTCAGAGCATCCAAAACCCGTTTTTCCACGAACTGAAGCGGAATTTTTCTTTGTTTCGCCACTTTGATAATGCGGTTGATTAAGCCGTGTTTTTCTCCCTTAGATATTATTATCTTGTTCAATGTCATATCTGAATTAAGGGCTTCCATTACAGGCCGTCTTCCTGCTATTTTTTCATCCATTGTGTTGCTCTCCCGATTTTTTATTTAAAGTATGAATCCTACCGCAACTCATCTCCCCTTCAGGACAGTAACCATCCCTTATACAGCTTGGGCCCGCTTTTTCAAACAAAACAGGGGCAACTTGCTTTACCTGTCTAAGCATCTCATTGGCTATTTCCCTTATTTCCCATTGAGCCCGCTGACAGCACCGCAACTTGAAGAAGTTGTACAGTGACCTTGCATTGAAGCTGCAGATTATGTTGGTCTGGCAGGCATTAGGAAGCACAAAGCGCGCATCCTGTTCATGTATCCCCAGTTCCAGCAGTTTGCTGTAAGTCTGTTGCAGCTGCATCATCTGAGCTTCATACGTTTTTAAAGCCTCTGGATTGGATTTTATGGAAGGGGGGATTATATACTTAAAACCCGTTTCTTTGACGTACCGCTGAGATTTTTGTGAATAACTTGCTATCCTGTGCCTTACCAGCTGGTGGCTCATCACCCGGCTTCCCGAAATACTGAAAGTAAATGAAACGTGTTCAACAGGAGATAGATGACCCACTCTTATAATCTTTCGAATTATCTTTTCTATGTATTCATTAGAAATGTCCTGTAAAATCTGCTCTGCCCCTACCGGTGAATAGCACATTCGTGCCGCAGCAGCTACCACTCTTTCAGGGTCAGGTGTGTAGCTTATTAATTTGACAAGCAACACATTCACTCCATTCTTTAATATAGTGTACAAAATTGTAAATTATTACTTTTCGATAAAGTTTGTCAAGACATACATGCTGCTAACAACACCATCAGAAGAATAAAAATTCATTGAGGGAGACGACCTATTCCAGCGTAGCAACTCGATTCGCAAGAATCACCGGAGCCAAGCTGGAATGAACAGCCCGGTATGTGAGTTGCTCAACTTTCGCATCAATAAACGGGCTTTGAGTATCCGAAAATACTGACAAAACCAGTGCTTGAATAACAAAAACACGCCTCGCTTTATAAACTAAGATTAACAACCACAAAAACCCGAAATTACCAAGGGGAGGGGAAATGTAGGATGTTTATGAATCCTATTTTGCCAAAAAATCATCAAGATACCAAGCTTGTTGAACGTTTGATCTCTTGATGAAGCTGTTAAAAAATTATTCGCAAAAATGCCTGCTCCTATCTGGTATTGAAACAAACAAGCTGCTCAACTACTTTATAGCCGGATTGTCAGTGTCTTTAAAGGTTCGACTACAACCTTCGGTATGCAAAAGTTGAGTGAGTTATCTTCAGGGTAGCTTGTTTAAGTTTCTAACAGTCATTCTTAAAAACATCCAGTGCCCTGGAAATGATTTCTACAAGCCTGTCTTCCTGCTGTGTCAAATACAAATAACCTAGCAGTGCTTCAAAACCGGTGCTGTATCTGTAGGTGATGGCATCAACATTCTGGGGAGTAGTTTTAGATTTGGTATTCCTTCCCCGATTAACTATTTCTTTTTCTTCTTCCTTTAAAAAAGGTGTGAGCTTTCTTAATATTTCTGCCTGGCTTTCCGCTTTTACTAAACTGGTGGTTGTTTTGTGCAGCTCATGCAGCTTACTGCGCTGAGACACAACAAAGCTTGTCCTTACAAAAAGTTCGTAAACAGCATCACCTACATATGCCCACACCAATGGAGAAAGTTCCTTTACAGAAAATTGTTTTAAAGGAGTGCCTAAAGGATGGTTGTTTTTGTTGAAAATTGTTTTCAGCATCACTTTCCTTCCCTGATTCTTATATTTTTTTCCACCTGGTTCCATGGGGAGTATCTTCTAGAATTATACCTTTCTCTTTCAGTTCGTCTCTGATCCTGTCTGCTAACTCCCAGTTTTTATTCTGCCTTGCTTCCTCCCGTTTTTTGATCAGTTTCTCGATTTCTTCTTCCAGTTTCTCCTCTCCCCTCTGCTGAATTATACCCAGCACACCACCCAACTCAAGCAAAAGGTTTTTAGCGGCTGTAATTACTTTCCGGGAGGCCTTTTCATCGATATTTGTATTGAACTCTTTTACCAGCTCAAACAGCACAGCAACTCCATCGGCAGTATTGAAATCATCATCCATAACCTTAATAAATTCTTCTTTATAGGCATTAAATTTGTTCAAAAGTTGTTTATCCTGAGGTGTAAGCTCCCTTTCTTCAGCCACACTTTCCAGATGTTTTAAATTCTCAAGGGCATTATAAAGTCTTTCAAGTCCTTTTTCTGCCTGCTGAATCAATTCATAACTAAAATTGATGGGGTTTCTATAATGGGCCGAGAGCAGGAACAATCGCACTGCTTCCGGATCGTGTTTTTGGATAACTTCCCTTGCTGTATAGAAATTACCAAGGGATTTGGACATCTTCTCATCATTGATGTTCAAATAACCGATATGCATCCAGTACCTGGCAAAAGGCTTACCCGTAGCTCCCTCACTCTGAGCTATTTCGTTTTCGTGATGGGGAAAAATCAGATCCGGCCCACCGGCATGGATGTCAATAGTGTCTCCCAAAAATTTCCTGGCCATAACGGAACACTCGATATGCCACCCAGGCCTGCCCTCACCCCACGGACTCAGCCATGACGGTTCCCCGGGTTTTTTCTTCTTCCACAGAGCAAAATCCATAGGGTTCTGCTTTTTGTCTTCGACTTTTATGCGTGCTCCAGCTTCCAGCTCTTCCAGGTTTTGGTGAGACAGTTTGCCGTACTCCTTGAACTTCCTGGTTTTAAAATAAACATCTCCATCAACTTCATACGCGTAACCCTTATCCATCAGAGTCTTAATCATTTCTATTATGTCCAGAATAACTTCCGTCGCTCTGGGGTGATAATCCGCCCTTTTAATACCCAGGGCATCAGCATCTTTAAAATATTCCTGAATGAACCTGTCAGCCAGTTCTTTAACTGTAATGCCTTCTTTTTCAGCTCTTTTGATCATTTTGTCATCTATGTCGGTAAAATTCTGAACATACGTTACTTCATACCCTCTGTACTCCAGGTAGCGCCTGAAAGCGTCAAACACCAAAAACGCCCTGGCATTACCTATATGAAAATAGTTGTAGACAGTGGGCCCGCATACGTACATTCTAACCTTTTTGCCTTCCAGGGGCTTGAATTCTTCTTTTTTCCTGGTTAGGGTATTGTAAATTTTCATCAACATTAACCTCCCTCAAAAGCACAGAACCTTTTGCCCTATTGTAGTACCATTATTACTGTATCATATTTTGTTTGACATACTCAAGTCGTTTAATCAGCCTTTCTTTCCCCATTATAGAACACACTTTAAAAAGTTCCGGCCCGTGGGTTTTACCGGTTAGCATTATCCGCATGGGCATGTACAAATTTTTCCCTTTTACACCCGTCGTCTTCTGCACTTTTTTGAAGATTTGTTTAGCAAGGTTGTCATCGATATGCCGATCTGTTTCATCAAGGAGTTTCAAAAAAGCATTTATCAGCTCTTTAACATGCTCCCGTTTCAAAATATGGACATTTTCCTCTTCTAAAGATATTTTATCCTTGAAAAAGATCTCTGTTTTTGCCGGAATCTCAGACAGCACCGTCAGGCTTTCCCTGACAGTTTCAACAACCTGCTTTAACCACTCAAACTTTGCCTCCACTTCATCTTCCTGAATAAATCCGGCATCAATCAGATAAGGCACACACAGCCGGGTAATTTTGTCAAGGGGTGATTTTTTGATGTAATGGGAATTCATCCAGTTCAGTTTATCAATATCAAAAATGGCGGGATTTTTGGCAACTCTATCAAAGGAAAACTGCTCCACGAGTTCCTCTATGGTAAAAAATTCCTGTTCTCCTTCAGGAGACCACCCCAAGAGGGCAAGAAAATTTACGATAGCATCAGGTAAATATCCCTGATCTCTGTAGTGTTCAACCCATGTAGAACCATGACGTTTGCTCATCTTGGTTCGATCTTTCCCCAATATAAGAGGTACATGGGCAAACTTTGGAAGCTCAAATCCCAGGGCTTTATAAATAAGTATCTGCCTTGGTGTGTTTGAAAGGTGTTCTTCTCCCCTTATAACATTGGTGATTTTCATAAGGTGGTCATCGATTACTACCGCGAAATTGTATACTGGAATTCCGTTGGATTTTACAATTACAAAATCCCCTATCCCACTGCTGTCAAACTCTACCTTTCCCCGAATCAGGTCATTCACACTAATGGTTTGGTTTTGTGGCACTTTAAACCTTATCACGGGTTTTAAACCCCTGGCTTCCAAAGCTTCCCGTTCTTTCCGGGTCATTTCCCTGCATTTGCCGGTGTATCTGGGCATTTCTCCCTTTTCAAGGAGCTGCTTTCTTTGTTGTTCTAGTTCTTCAGGAGTGCAGTAACAGTAATACGCTTTGCCTTCCTCCAGCAGCTTTTCCACATATTCTTTATATATATGAAGTCTCTCGGTGGAACGATAAGGACCGTAATCCCCGCCTTTTCCCACTCCTTCATCCCATTCAATACTCAGCCACTGCAAGTCCCTTATTATAACTTCCTCGGATTCCTTCGATGACCTCTGAAGATCGGTATCCTCAATTCGCAAAATAAATGTACCCTGCTTTTGTCTGGCATACAGAAAGTTGAATAATGCCGTTCTGGCACCACCAATATGTAAATACCCCGTGGGACTAGGAGCAAATCTAACTCTTTCCATGATTTTTCCTCCCTTTTAAGCTTTGTCCATATCTTGTTCCTAATTATATCATTATATTCAATAAGGGTTCAACAATATATCTGATACAATAATTAAAATGTTCGTAACCATCGGCTTTCAGAACATATTTTGCCTCGGAACACTCTGGCATTTTGAGCCAAACCCAACAATTTTTTTAAAGCAAAACAATAAAGTCGCACTGCAAGTTCAAAAACCCTTTTAGCGTATACCAAATATATTCTACCGCAACTGCCGTTTAGGCATTAAAACACATGCCTCACGGCATGTGTTTTGAATTCAATATTTCAATTTTTACGGGAACCACACCTTTTTCTATCATTCCCAGCTTCCTCGCTGCTTCTTTTGATAGATCCAGGTCCCTTCCCTTTACGAAGGGACCTCTATCGTTTATTTTTACCACTACACTCCTGTTGTTCAAAAGGTTTGTTACCCTTATGGTCGTATTATAGGGCAGCGTTTTGTGGGCAGCTGTCAATTCATATTGATTGAAGATTTCTCCATTGGCTGTCTTTTTCCCGTGGAAGCCGGGGCCATACCATGAAGCCATACCTTTGAAGACCATTGTGACGGGTTTATGCAGGCTTTCAACCTTGATTATGGAAAAAGCAGTAGTTGTATCAGGTTTTGTTATATCCTGCAAAAACAAACACCCAGATACTGCCAAAAACACCATTAACAGGATAACTATCCTTGTTTTCATCTTTTCTTTACTCCTTTCAACACCTCCGGGGTTAGCTGACGGATTCGGACCGAAAGGATTAGCCCTACCTATTAACATTATAGGATTCACCCCTATTTAATGGTTCCCCCGTATCCTTTATCAAAGGAATTCGGTGATAAAAGATATTTTTATTAAAAAATGTGAGATAGTAATCTCACATTAAAGTATGTTCCTATTTTTAAAAAATATATATCCAATTTTTTCATTTTTTCATTAAAAGGCAAACAGCCTGAGCAGCAATCCCTTCCTCCCGGCCTTCAAATCCAAGTGTCTCCGTGGTTGTGGCTTTGATATTGATTTGATCCGGTAAGCTCCCCAGAACCAGAGCAATATTGTTTTTCATGGTGTTCAGAAAGGGAGATAACCTGGGTTTTTGTGCTATTATTACAGCATCGATGTTCTGTATTTGAAAACACTTTGATTCCATAATCCTTTTTGTGCTGGCCAACAGTTTGAGACTTGAAATCCCAAGGTATTTTTCATCTGTATTGGGAAAATGTCTGCCTATATCCCCTTCTCCACATGCACCCAGGATGGAGTCCATGATGGCATGTATTAACACATCTGCATCAGAATGCCCTTCCAGGCCTTTATCATGGGGAATATGAACCCCCCCCAATATCAGTGGTCTGTTTTCCACCAGTTTGTGCACATCGTAACCAATCCCAATTCTCATTTTTTTAGAACCCCCTTCTGGAGAGAAGCTGTTCTGCTATTATCAGGTCTTCCTGGGTGGTTATTTTAATGTTATGATATGACCCCTTGTGTATTTTTACCTCAACACCCAGTTCCTCCACCAGTCTTGAATCATCTGTTGCTATTAATTTGTTCTGTCGGGCTACCTCGTGTGCCTTTAAAATCAAAGCATAATCAAAGACCTGAGGTGTCTGAACAGCCCATAACCTGTCCCTATCCAGGGTTTTTTTAACAACTCCCTTTTCACACGCTTCCTTCACAGTATCTGTGACAGGTACCGCCGTGATTACCGCTTTGTGTTTTTTTGCCATTTCAACAGTAGAACAAATAATGTCCGGAGTTATAAGGGGTCTTGCGCCATCGTGTATAACTACTATGTCGGTGTGTTCAGGACATCTTAACAAACCGTTTAAAACTGAATCCTGTCTCGTTTCTCCTCCTTTTGCAATACAAACACTTTTGTATTTATACTTTGGTCCCCTCAAAACCCTGTGCTCAAAATATAATATTTCTTCTTCTCTTAAAACAACAACTATCCTGTTAAACAAGTTCATGCTGCAAAACACATCAATGGTCCGCAGGATGATGGGTTTACCCTTTAGTTCTATAAATTGTTTGTTTAAGTTGCATCCCATTCTGGAGCCCTTTCCAGCAGCGGGTATAACAGCACAAATGTTGCTCACACATTCCACCCCCAATTTTCACGTAAAAAAACAGCGGCTCAAAAGAGCCTCTGTCTTTTAATTAAAGGGCTTTTTGCTTTTGCTCATTTTTTTGTTTGTGGTTTTCTTTTGGTTTCGCAAAGATCATTCTACCGGCAGCTGTCTGGAGTACGCTTGTAACGATTACATCAATTTTCTTGCCAATGTATTTTTTACCGCCATCTATTACGATCATTGTTCCATCATCTAGATAGGCAACACCCTGGCCCATTTCTTTGCCGTCCTTTATTACCTGAACATTCATTTCTTCACCCGGCAGCACTACGGGTTTAACGGCATTTGCCAGCTCATTAATATTAAGTACAGGAACACCCTGAAGTTCTGCTACCTTGTTCAGGTTGAAATCATTTGTTAAGATTTTGCCGCCCACCATCTGGGCCAGTTTCACCAATTTGCTGTCAACTTCAGATATTTCTTCAAAATCTCCTTCGTAAATTTCAACTTCAACATCAAGTTCCTTTTGAATTTTTTTTAACACATCAAGACCCCTACGCCCTCTATTCCTTTTAAGGAGATCAGAGGAATCAGCTATGTGCCGTAATTCCTCTAATACAAAAGCAGGAATAATCAACTTACCTTCAATAAAACCACTTTTACAGATGTCAGCGATCCTGCCATCTATGATAACACTGGTATCCAGTATTTTGGGCTTGGCGTCTTCAGCAATATCGCTGGATTGTTTGGAAAACTTTGTCATAAACTTAGGCAGGTTGGGTATTGCCCTTGATAACTCATCTTTTTTCTTGATTGCTATGCTCATACCCAGGTAACCCAGAATTACATTTGCTAAAATAGGAAGATAACTGCCTATCCACGGGATTGTAACAAAAGCCCTAACCAGCATGTTAGCTATGATCAGACCCATTATAAGGCCTAAAAAACCGTATATAATATCATTAAGGGGAGTCTTCTGCAGTCTGCATTCAATCCAAGAAGTCGTCTGTTTTCCCCACTTAATAATCCAGGGACTGATAATAAACACCAAAGCACCACCAATAAGCCCTCCAATTGCTGAGATGATGAGAGGCATAAGAGAATTTGATTCTATCGTTATATAACTTTTGAACACCTCCTGGCTCAAGCCGATAGAGGTTAACTGATAAAATATAGCTATTCCAATAATTACTAAAATTCCTCTTACTATTTTCTGCACCATCTTCTTCACCTCCCGTTTCTTAGCTCATACTTTATTTTCTTCATTATACAACATTTTTATTATAAATTCCAACAGATCAACATGCATATCTGGTATTTATTGCTAACAAAAAAAACTGCGTCCTAAGACGCTTAATTAAAAATGCTATTTATCATGTTTTCAGCCTCTGCTTCATCGATGTTCTGCACCAAAATCAGCTCGCTTATGAGAATCTGCTTAGCATTCTGAAGCATCTTCCTTTCTCCTGTTGACAATCCCTTCTCCTTATCTCTTAACATCAAATTCCTTACGACTTCAGCTACTTCATATATATCTCCGCTCTTGATTTTTTCCATATTGGCTCTGTATCTTTTGTTCCAGTTACTGGACATCTTGCTCTTCTTACCCTTTAAAACCGTTAAAACATCAATTATTTCATTTTTTTTAATCACTTCTCTAAGACCTATTTTTTCAACATTTTCAAGGGGGATCATTACTTTCATATCACCTATGGGCATCTTTAATATATAATATTTATGAGTTTCCCCCAATATTTCTTTCTCTTCAATGGCTTCAATAACGCCTGCCCCATGCATGGGGTAGACTATTTTGTCACCGATATTAAACATACATCAACCTCCTGTTAGAAAAAAATACCTACTATACTAGGATAACACACTTAAAAGTACATGTCAAGAATGGTATATTTTATCATATATATATTAAAATGTCAATAGTGTTAAACGAAAAACTCTTAAAAACACACCTTGCCCGGAGGTATTACTGGCATCAATTTTGCTAACATTAATTTTGTGGTTCTTCTTCAAAACAGTTAGTTAAAATCGGATAAGTCTGCATGGCATTTAACTCAACTAAAATGGAGAAGAACCAATTTTATAAATTAAACCTCTGCTTTAAAATACAAGCATCACGTATATTATCAAATCCTTTGAATGGGGTGAAATCATGAAAAATGATCAGTATGACCAGTACATTGTAACCCTAAATCAATTATCTGATACTTTAAAAAAAGTAAGCAGGTCAAAGGACCTTAAAGAAAGCTTTAATCGCATTTTTGAGTTTTCAAAACAGCTTTTGAACTACACAATGATGGTAATTTACATGTATGACGAAAAAAAGGAAGAACTGACTGTTGTGGCAGCTCAGGGGACTTCAACGGAAAAGCTGAAAAGCAGAACAAAGTTTAAAATAGGTGAGGGAGTAGTGGGATGGGTTGCAAAGGAAAAAAAGGCAATAGTGCTGAAGGATGCCACAAAAGCCAAGGATTTTAGAGTGAGGCGCTACTACAAAGAGGACCCTCTCATAAAATCTTTTATGGCTGTACCATTGATTTATGAAAACAAAGTCCTGGGAATTCTGAGTGTTTCCCACAACAAACCCCATGTTTACAGAGAAAAAGATGTGCAGATGATGTCTATTATCGCATCTCAGGTTGCAGCAATAATCAAAATCAACAAGTTGTTGCAGGACAGGACGAAAATTTACAAGCTGATACTTCACAGTATCAACACCGGTGTCATATTAGTAGACAACCGCAAAAAAATAACCCTTTTCAACAATGCAGCGGAAAAAATCACGGGTTTTTCAACCAAGCAGGTTATTGGAAAAAAACTGAATTGCTTAAAAGGCACCCCATATTTTGAATGCATTTTGAAAACCTTTAAAACAAAACAACCCATCCATGAGGTTGAAGCCACCTTTTATGATGCTTCAAAAAACGAAAAATCCATTGTAATCAGCACAACGGTGGTGAGAGACTCGGAAAACAACTTTCTAGGCGTAACAGCAATATTTAGAGACGTCAGTGAATACAAAAAGCTTCAGGAAGAAATTTCCAGGACGGAGAAGCTAGCAAGCCTGGGAAGATTAACCGCAGGGGTGGCCCATGAAATCAGAAACCCTCTTCTTCCCATACGAACTGCTGCCAGCTACCTTTTGAAAAAAACTGATCCAGACCATGAATACTATGGGTTAATTAAAATCATATGGGAAGAAAGCGACAGGTTGAACAAGTTTTTGGATGATTTTGTCTCTTTGGCAAAACCCAGTAATTCAAAAGAAATTTTTGAACTGAACCAGCTGATTCTAGAAATATCCGATTTTATAAAACTGCAACTGGAATCCAAAGATATAAAGCTCGAACTCGACCTGTGTATGGAAAAAACCACGCTGTTTGCTTCTGTTCAGGAATTCAGACAGGTATTAATAAACCTGCTTTTAAATGCCATTGATGCCATGTCTGATGGAGGAACGCTTGCTATCGCAACCTTTATTGAAAATGGATACCTGGTTTTAAAAGTAAAAGATACAGGCTGCGGCATTAAAAAGGAAAACTTAAAAAACGTGTTTGATCCCTTTTACACAACAAAATCCAATGGAACTGGTTTGGGGCTCTTCATTGTGCACAACATAGTTACAAAAAACAACGGCAAAATTTATCTTCAAAGCATAGAGGGCAAGGGAACGACCGTAACAGTAAAATTGAAAAGGTATTTTAAATGAATAAAAAACTTTAAAAAAGGAGAGTGTTCAATGGACCTTGTGATTTTAAACGGCAGGCTGGTAAATTTTGAAAAAAACAGATTGGAAGCAAAAAACATTGGAATCAAGAAGGGAAAAATCTATACAATCACTTCGGCTGAAATTACAGGAAAGGAAGTAGTGGATGCCAGGGGTCATGTGATTTCTCCGGGTTTTATTGATATACACAACCACTGTGATTACAATTTCCACACCGGAAATACCGACCCCTTTGAAACCTCCAGACACCTTTTGCTGATGGGAGTAACCACCTCTATAGGCGGAAACTGTGGGAGCGGAAGTGTAAACATCAAAAAATACTTTGATTTTATCGACACATACGGTGCTCCCAATAATTACATGGGTTTTGTGGGGCACAGAGCGTTAAGGGAAGCAGCAGGCATCAAAGATGTTTATGCATGTGCATCAAAAACCGAAATCAAAGTTATGCAGCAACTGGCAAGGGAAGCCATTGAAGCTGGAGGAATCGGAATATCTCTTGGTTTGGAGTATTCTCCAGGAGCAAGTTTTGAGGAAGTAATCCAGGTCTGCAGTGTGCTGAGAGACTACCCCGGCAGGCTCATAAGCGCTCATTTCAGGTATGATGGAAACAGGTCACTTGAAGCAATAAGGGAACTTGTGGACATTTCAAAGGAAACAGGCATTCCCATGCAGGTATCACACCTTAACAGTGGAGTGTGTTTTGGATATGCTTCAGAAGCCTTAAAGATGCTGGAAACAGCCCGCCAGGAAGGAACAGATGTCATGGCAGACGCTTATCCCTACAATGCCGCCAGCACTTCAGCGGGTTCAGCAGTATTTGATGAGGGTTGTTTTGAAAGGTGGGACGCAGATTACCAGGATATAATGGTAGCGGAAGGGGAATATGCCGGGAAAAGGTGTAACAGAGAGCTCTTTCTTCACATAAGGGCCAAGCATCCGGATACACGCTTTATCATGTTTGTTATGGACGAAAAAGAAGTCGATGAGGTTATGCTCCACCCCCTTGTAATGGTAGCAAGTGATGGAAACATAAACATTGGTTGTGGTCATCCCCGAACAGCAGGTACATTTCCCCGTGCGCTGCAGCGGTATGCCTCTGGAAAAAGGGACGAAGCTTTAATCTGCATGATTGAGAAAATGACAAGGCTTCCAGCCCAGAGGCTGGGCCTTACCATGAAAGGGAAACTCACCGAGGGAGCCGATGCGGATATCGTTGTGCTTAACCCAAAAGAGTTAAAGGATAACGCAACATACGACAACCCGGTTTTACCACCTTCTGGAATTGAGTATGTTTTATTAAACGGTAAAATTGTAGTAGAACAAGGAAAAATATTGAATGATAGGGGCGGAAAAAGCATCAAAAAAATCGGAAACCATCATCAGGTATAAACTGTTATATAAGTTGTTATGTATAGAAATTTTACATTGATATAATGTTTCAAACACAAAAAGTGGTGAAAAATTAGACACGTTAAGTTCTTAGATTTGAATTTTACCTGTACTTAATCTTAATCGATTTTTGGCATGATCATTGCTTACTTAATTGATAGAAATCATATCTATGTCAGAACCTGAAAGGAGAGAAAAAGTTGAATGAAATCCCGGCTAAAGATAATATCCCCGACAGGTCATTTGGGATTTGCACCCATGAAACTGGAAAGCTTCAGGATAGGGTTAAAAGAAAACCCTGATTACATCTGTGCTGACTCGGGGAGTGATGACATCGGACCAAAACCTCTGGGGAGCGATACTCAGGCCAGCCCCGTCAAATGGCAGGAACACGACCTTGAACACATTCTCCTTGCCACCCGCCAGCTCAATATACCGATGATCATAGGTTCGGCATGTGATACTGGCACCAATAGAGGCGTGGATCTATATGTAAACATCATAAAAAAACTTGCCAGAAAACACAATCTCCCCAGATTCAAACTGGCATGCATTTATTCTCAACAGAGCAAGGATGTCATTCTAGAAAAACTAAAAAACGGAATTGAAATTCCGGGATTGGATGGAAGACCACCTCTAACTGAAGAGGATGTAAAAAAAACAGACAACATAGTAGCCGTTATGGGAGTCCATCCCATAATACAAGCCCTTGAGGCAGGAACTGATGTCATAATCTGCGGCCGTTCCAGTGATGTGGCTATTTTTGCAGCACCGGCCATAAAAGAAGGTTTCCCTAAAGGACTGGCTTACTACCTGGGCAAAGTTCTTGAATGCGCTTCCTTCTGCGCGGAACCCTATATGGGAAAGGAAAGTGTGCTGGGTATAATTACTCATGAGGATATAAAAGTCAGGGCACTGCATCCGGACGCCCGATGCACAGTTGCCTCTGTTTCAAGTCATGCCATGTATGAAAGGGCTAATCCTTTCTATGAGTACTTTGTAGGCGGGCGCCTCAACATGACACACTGCAAATACGAACAGTATGATTACAAAACCACAAGAATAACGGGACCTGTGTTTGAACCCGCTGAAAAATACTATGTCAAGCTTGAAGGGGCAGGAAAGGTAGGTGAGAGGTACTTCGGAATTGCAGGAATAAGGGACCCGTATACTCTGGAAAACCTGGATAAAGTGCTAGAATGGGCAAGAAACGAAGTAAAAGCAGAATTTGGTGATACCGGTTACCAGCTTCACTTCCATGTTTTCGGCAGGAACGGGGTAATGGAAGAACTTGAACCACTAAAATACATCACCCCTCATGAAGTAGGAATAGTAGTTGAAGGAGTTGCTCCCACGGCAGAGATGGCAGAAATGATAACAATGACCGCCACAAGGCAGATATTTTATGCCAGGTTACCCGAAGTAAAAGGAACTGCCGGAACATGTGCATACCTGATAGATGAAGTGTTGAAGGGTTCACCTGCGTATATGTGGACAATACATCACATCATGCCTGTAGATACGCCAACCGAACCCTTTAAAATCAATTACCTTGAAGTTTGATTTTGTAATCTTATTCAATATTTTGATATTTTACTAGCCTTTAAAGGGGGTTTTATCCATGAATAATATGAGAACCAGAAGAAAAGAGATGAGATTAGTTGAGCTGGCCAAAACCATAAGGAGTAAAAACGCAGGTCCTGACAGGATTACCTTCGACATTATCTTTCAGGATAAAGAACACTATGAACTGGTTAAGAAAAGCCAGGTGATAAACAAACAACAAATCGCCAAACTTTTTGGAATTGATGAAAGCCGAATAACTGACCTTGTTGAATTCGACCCTGCTAATGCCATAAAATTTACAATCGCTCGCAGGCATCCAAGCGGAAGCCCTGGTGAAAGCGACACTTTCGGTTCTCAACAATATCCTCCTCTCTATAACATAAAGGTCCCCATCCAATAGCCAAGCAGAAAGCATTTAACCCTGCAGATTTACTCTGCAGGGTTAAAATTTTAATTCCAACACTGCCGAATAACCACTTAATTCATACTGTACCCTACAATACGGCGGTTTTATCGGAAAAACAATATACTATGGGAATTTTCATAAGAATTCAAGGTTTGACCTGTTTAACAAAAGAAATTATAATAAAAAGTTGATGAAAAACTGATTTTTTTGCTAATAGTTGTTCGATATGAAAAATTAAGAAGTTTTTGCTCTTATTTTAGGAGTGTAAACTATGGCCAAACCCAAAATTCTTCTGGTAGATGATGAAAAAAAGATAAAAGAAACATTAAAAATCGTGTTGGAAAATGAAGGTTATGAAGTGCAGACTGCTAGCAACGGAGTGGAAGCCCTTAACTTACTGGAAGATGAATACTTTGATGTAACATTGACAGACAACAGAATGCCCGAAATGAATGGGCTTGAATTGATGAGAGAAATCAGCAAAAGCGACATCAAAACGGCGGTAATTTTTATTACAGCCTACGCCGATATAAAGGATGCAGTGGAAGCCATAAAACTGGGAGCCTACAATTATCTGGAAAAAAACTTTACAACTGAAGAACTGTTATCGGTAATAAAGGAAGCCCTTGAAAAGCAAAAAATGATTGAAAAGAATAACATCTTAAAGAAAAAATTGAAAAATCATTCCCCCTTCCATGGAATTGTTGGCGAAAGCAAAAAGATAAAGGAAATCAAGAACCTGATTTGCAAGATAGCTGACAGCAAAGCATCAGTGCTTCTTATGGGTGAAAGCGGTACGGGAAAAGAGCTGTTTGCCAGAGCTATTCATCAATGCAGTCAGCGAAGAAACAAACCCTTCGTAGCCATTAATTGTGCAGCCCTTCCCCAAACCCTCCTGGAAAGCGAACTTTTTGGTTATGAGAAAGGTGCTTTCACCGGTGCTTTGAAGCAGAAGAAAGGGAAGTTCGAGTTGGCCAATGGAGGCACCCTTTTCCTCGATGAAATCGGTGAGATGAACCTGGAAACCCAGAGCAAACTCCTCAGAGTGCTGCAGGAAAAGGAATACGAAAGGGTTGGAGGCCTCAAACCAATAAAAGTGGATATCAGAGTTGTAGCAGCTACCAATGTAGATCTTAAAGAAGCCATCAAACATGGCAGGTTTAGAGAAGATTTGTACTACAGGATAAACGTAATCCCCATCGAAATACCTCCCCTCAGGGAACGAAAAGAGGACATCCCAATACTTGCAGAATATTTTCTTAAGATGTTTAACAGGGAATATGACAAAAGCATCGACCTGATTTCAATGGAAGTGCTGGACATCTTTATGGAATATGAATGGCGCGGTAACGCAAGGGAATTAAAAAACATAATAGAAAGCGCTGTTGCTGTCGCCAGCCCGGATGATAAAATATTGGGTCCTCAGCACCTGCAGGCTCATTTTGTAAATACAAAAAGGAAGAACTCTAACGAAATAAAAGACGGAATGAGCCTTGCGGAAATAGAAAAGCAATATATATACAACACTCTTAAGAAGGTGAACTGGAACAAGTCCAAAGCCGCTAAGATTTTAAATATAAACAGGCAAACCCTCTACAACAAAATAAAAAGCCTTAACATAAAAAAATAAATCAAACCATACAGGCTTCTATTTCAAATAAAGGGCATACGGCAAAATCCGACCATCAATTCAACTATTAGCCATCGTTTCCTCTTCTCCGTTTTCTGTTTTGAACATTTCGGAACAATGGCTTTTTTCACAGTATGAAATTTTTTGTGTCTATTTTTTTTACATTATTGCATACTAAACACTCTATGATGGTGTAAATTTTTTATACAAGTTGTGTCGGAGTTTATCGTTGAACCCCTTAAGAGCACTGCAAATTTTTTAATTATACAAAACATTTAAAAGACTTTTGTTATTGGCATCCTTTTTGCACATAAATAAAAGCGCCAACAACGGCATTGATTCAATACCCGTTTTCAACTCCCAAACAGGGTCCCCAACTGCCAAACAAAGAGCGTCCTGTTCATCTATTAATAAAGTTGCGAATCATCTCGCCTAATTGTATTTTCGCTTATTAACTCGAAAACCATATCGTTGGAGGTAGTAAAGTAATAAAATTGAAGGACACAATTTTAGAGGTCAAGGACTTAACAACCCATTTTTACACTGATGATGGTGTAATACCAGCAGTAGACAGGGTAAGTTTTTCCATCTTAAAGGGAGAAACCCTTGGAATAGTAGGAGAATCTGGTTCGGGTAAAAGTGTAACGGCATATTTATCATGCAGCTGCTACCCACCCCTCCTGCAAAAATAGTTGAAGGCGCAATATATTTTAAAGGGGAGGATCTTTTATCCAAAACTCAAGAGGAGATACATAAAATCAGAGGCAACCAGGTTTCCATGATTTTTCAAAAACCCATGATTTCTCTAAATCCCATATATACTATAGACCATCAGATCTCAGAAACCAGCTCACCTATCTGTTTATATCTCACGACCTGCGGGTAGTCAAACACATAAGTGACCGAATTGCCGTTATGTATCTCGGTAAAATAGTAGAGCTTGCTCCCGCTGATGAACTGTTTAACAAGCCGGCCCATCCGTATACTCAGGCCCTTCTGTCCGCTATTCCTGCCCTTGACCCGAATAAAAAGAAGCAAAAACACCTGTTAGAGGGAGAGGTTCCGAGCCCCATTAATCCTCCCAAAGGGTGCAGGTTCTACACTAGATGCAGTTTTGTCAAAAAGCTTTGTAGAGAAGCCGAACCACAACAAAAACATCTAGGAGGTGATCACTTTGTAGTATTTTGTAGTATGTCATCTGTATTAAAATGTTGTCTGGTATTAAAAGTCAACTAAATTACTTAAGGGGGGAAAACAGAATGTTGGAAAAAAGGTTTGTTAAAATACTGGCTGTGCTCATGATTCTAAGCTTTGTTTCTGTGGCAGTGCTGGGAGGATGTTCCAAGGCACCTGAAACCAGCCAGCCTTCCCAGGGGGAAGAAAAGCAGGAGAAAAAGGAAAAGGTTTTGGTCATTGGATATGACAGGGATGCTGAGATCCTGGATACCATAAAAACGGCGTGGTACTCCGATGCTCTGATATACATACATGACAGGCTTGTAAGCAGAGATTACGATTTCAAGTATAAACCGGGGCTTGCTAAGAGCTGGGATGTATCTGAAGATGGTTTAACATGGACTTTTCATCTAAGAGAAGGGGTAAAGTTTCACGATGGTAGCCCCTTTACAGCAAAGGATGTAAAATGGACCATCGATACCATCAAAGACCCTAACACCGGTTCTCCCTACAGAAATGACCTCAAGGCTATTAAGGAAGTCATTGTTAAGGATGACCACACAATTGTTATGAAACTCAACTATCCATTCCCAAATCTTCTGTTCAACCTATCCAATACCGCCTCTGGAATCCATCCTGCAAATGCATACGAGAAATACGGTGATGATTATGGCAAAAAAATCGTTATAGGCACAGGCCCATTCAAATTCAAAGAGTGGGTAAAAGGTGATAGAATAGTTCTTGAGAAAAACGAAGAATACAACTGGGGCCCTGAATGGATGTCAAACAGAGGACCAGCCCTTATTGATAAAATAGTTCTCAGAACAATACCTGATGAAAACACCAGGATAATGGAATTAGAAACTGGAGGTATACACATACTCAGGAATGTGCCTGTAGCCCATCTTGAAAGGCTGGAGAAAAATCCTGATATTCAGGTTTATCGGGGACCCGCTACCAAGCTGGGATACCTGGCATACGCCACTGATAAAAAACCCTTCACTGATGTAAGGGTGCGCCGTGCTATTAACCATGCAGTAAACAGGGAAGAAATAATCAACTACGTTTTCAGAGGTGTCGGAGAAGTTGCATACGGATATCTACCACCAGCTCTTAAAGACGAATATCTAGAAGAAAGTAAAGACCTTGCCTACAACTACAACCCGGAAAAAGCCAAACAGCTTCTGGCTGAAGCAGGATACCCGGATGGTTTAAAACTCACCTTATCTGCTGACAATTCTTCAAGGAGCCAGAAACTTGCTGAAGTGCTGCAGAGTCAGCTTAAGGAAGTTGGAATCGAAACCGAGATCCAGCTCTATGATTCTGCAAGTTACAAAGCGATGCTAAAAGAAGGCAAGCAGGAGCTGTTCATCAGGCAATACAGCTGGCCTAATGCCGATATACTGGACTGGTTCCTGTTGTCAAGTCAAATGCCTTATCCAAACCATTCCCGTTGGAACGATCCCAAGACCGATGAATTGATCAAAAAGGCTGCATCCATGCCCACATGGGAGGAAAGGGCAGAGGCCTACAAAGAAGTGCAGAAGTATTTAATCGAGCAGGCCGTATGGTGCCCCATATACATTCCTGAGCAGATAATAGCTGTGAGAAAGGAAGTCAAGAACTTTAAATATCATCCATGGATGCTGCAGTACAACGATGGTTTCGACATGATGGTGGAATAAACCAAAAAATATAACTTTTCCTGGGTTTCTACCCAGGAAAAGTTATATACACAAAAAATCATTTAATGGCAGAGGAGTGTATACAAGTTGCTGAAATACCTTATCAGAAGATTGATATTAATGATTCCAGTGGTTATTGGTATGACCGTAATAGTTTTTTTGATACTTCACCTTGCTCCAGGTGATCCGGTGGATTTAATCGTCGGACCCAACGTCACTCCTGAAGTTTACGAAAACATACGGCGAAGATTGGGGCTTGATCAACCTCTGATTATACAGTACCTCAAATTCATGAAAAGCGTAATTAAAGGGGATTTGGGGGTTTCCATATTACAGGAGAGACCCGTTATTGAACTCATATTAGAAAGGCTGCCGGTCACATTACAGATAGGTTTTGCCGGGTTTTTAATAACCTTTGTTATAGCAATTCCCACAGGAATTCTGGCAGCTGTTAACAGGAATACGATTATTGATTATTCCTGTATGACTGGGGCCATGCTGGGTATATCCCTTCCCACTTTCTGGTTCGGATTGTTGCTGATGTATTTTTTTGCTTATAAGATGAGATTGTTCCCTATCTCCGGCTACGGCAGTTTAAAACACCTCGTACTACCCGCTTTCGCCCTGGGTTTGACCAATGCTGCCATCACTGCAAGAATGGTAAGATCCAGCATGCTGGAGGTGTTAAGGCAGGATTATATAAGAACGGCCCGGAGCAAAGGCCTGGCAGAGAGAGTGGTAATATATCAGCATGCTTTAAAAAATGCAATGATACCCATCATAACATTGATGGGATTAAGGCTGGGCTGGATTATCGGAGGCTCTGTTATGCTTGAAATAGTTTTCAGTATACCGGGGCTGGGGCGTTTAATAGTAGAATCCATCTTATCGAGGGATTATCCGGTTGTTCAGGGATCGATGATCGTTTTAACTTCTTCTATTATTTTGGCTAATATTCTGGCAGATATCCTGTATGCAGTTGTAGATCCCAGAATTAGATACAATTAACTTTTTTAGAAAGGTGATTGGGAATGGCATCTTTAGAAAAGAAAGCTGAATTTGGAGAACAGATCAGCAAACAAGCAAAAATATCCAGCGTTGAAGCAAAAACAAAAAATAGTTTTAAGGATTTTTTAAGGAGGCTGTTCAAAAACAAAGGAGCCATATTCGGTGCAGCCATCGTGCTTTTGCTGGTCATCAGTGCAATTTTTGCACCTTATATTGCACCATTTGAATATGATAAAATGAACTTACCCAACATGCTGAGACCTCCCTGCAGGGAACACATTTTTGGAACCGATGAATTTGGAAGGGATATATTCAGCAGAATCGTGTATGGAGCCCGGATCTCTTTACAGGTCGGTTTTGTAGCAGTAGGGCTGTCTCTGGTTATCGGCACCGTACTGGGGGCACTGGCAGGGTATTACAAAGGTATTATTGATTATATTATAACAGCCATTACCGACATAGCCTGGTCATTTCCCACTACTCTCCTTGCAATAGCTTTTATAGCAGCACTGGGACCGAGCTTAAGGAATGTAATGATCGCTATCGCCCTTGTTAGCTGGTCTGGATACTGCAGACTTGTAAGGGGACAGTTTTTATCCCTTCGAGAACAGGAATTCGTCGAAGCTGCACGCCTTTTAGGAATGAGTGATTTGAGAATAATATTCAAACACATTCTCCCTAATTCCCTGGCTCCCATCATAGTTATGGCCACTCTTGAATTCCCGAAAGCAATCGTAGTCGAAGCTTCCCTGAGCTTTTTGGGACTGGGTGCTCAGCCGCCAAAACCCAGCTGGGGATCCATCCTCAGCAGTGGTAAAGCCTTAATCGGTCAGGCACCATGGATTTCCTTCTTTCCAGGGATGATGATCATGATTGTAGTGCTGGGATTTAATCTGTTCGGTGATGCATTAAGGGATGTGTTGGATCCCAGACTAAAAGAATGAGGGATGATCATGTACGATTTGCTAATAAAAAATGGTAAAATTGTAGATGGTTCGGGTAAACAGGCATTCAAAGCTGACATAGGGATAAAACATGACAAAATTCAGGCTATTTCCCCTAAACTAAAGGGTGACAGCAAAGTAACCATTGATGCCAGCGGATACATTGTGTGTCCTGGTTTCATTGACATCCATTCACACTCAGATTTCACTCTTTTAATCAACCCAAAAGGAGAAAGCAAAATAAGACAGGGAATCACCACAGAAGTGGTAGGCAATTGCGGTTTCACTCCTGCCCCCGTTAGAAAAGATCACTTCGACGCTTTTATGCAGTTTCTGGTCAATACCGTTCACCTAAACAACCGGGAAAAGAGCAGGTGGAACTGGAAGACGCAGGGGGACTTCGTTTCACAAATAGAAAAAAATGGATCTTCGTTCAACATCGCTTCCCTTGTGGGGCATGGTACGGTTAGAATAGCTGTAATGGGTTTCGAAAAGCGCAAACCCACCCCTTCGGAATTGCACCAAATGTTGAAAATACTGGAAGAGGAGATGCAGCAGGGATTATTCGGAATGTCTACGGGTCTTGCATATGAGCCTGGTGTGTTTGCCACCACAGAAGAATTGACTGAAATGTGCAAAGTTGTAGCTGATTACGGAGGAATATACGCTACCCACATGAAAAGCGAAGGCAAGTATCTCCTGGAATGTATCTCAGAAGTCATAGAAATAGCAGAAAGCACCGGGGTATCTGCAGAAATATCTCATCTAAAAGCTGTAAACCCAAAAAACTGGCTAAAAATCGCTGATGCACTAAACATGATTGACCAGGCCAACCAAAGGGGACTTTGTATTGATTTTGATGTTTATCCGTATACAGCATACGGCAGTGGTTTAATAGATCTGATACCACCGTGGTTCAAAGAAGATGGTCTTAAGGAAATGATTAAAAAATTAAAACAAAGGAATTACAAAGAAAACATTGTCTACAACATGGCTTACAACTTTTCGTCCTGGGAAAATCCCATGGAAGACTGCAGCTGGAACAACGTCAGGGTAGCTTCCGTAAAATCCAGGAAAAACAAAAAATACGAAGGTAAAAACATCAATCAGATCGCTCAACACATGGGCTGTTCACCGTATGATGCGGTAATACGTTTATTGATCGAGGAAGATGGTGCCGTCAAGATGGTATTCTTCGGAATGCGGGAAGAGGATATACACACTTTAATGAAATATCCCCGGGCAATATTCGCTACTGATGGAAGAGCCGTTGCACCCTATGGCAAACTATCAAAAGGCAAAATACATCCCAGATATTACGGCACATATCCAAGAATTCTGGGACACTATGTAAGGGAAAAGAAGCTCATTTCCCTGGAAGAAGCCATACACAAAATGACATTTCTACCCGCCAAAAAAATTAATTTGAAGGATAGAGGACTTTTAAAGGAAGGGTATTATGCAGACATCACAATATTCGACAAAGATAAAGTTATCGACCTGGCAACCTTTGATGAACCCCACAGATACCCTGAAGGCATTGAGTATGTTATCGTCAACGGCAGCATTGTTATTTCTAAAGGAGAACACACGGGCAAACTCCCGGGAAAGGTTTTATTAAACAAAAATAAAACCCAGTAACAGCATCTTACAAACAAAGGCTTGGTATGAACTCAGGGCAAGATATGCCCATCCTTCATATCAAGCCATTTTTTGCGTACTTTCATGTGTTCCCATCTCCCGAGTCAATTCCTTATTTTGGTTACAAGCAATTGACAAAGACCTTTTTAAAGCCGTATAATAATTACAAGGGCGAAAAAACACAGTGGGAGTGATTTCTTTGATAAAAGATTTAATGGTAGATGAATTTCAAAACTCCGTATCGAAATACCTGATAAGACACCGCAGCATTTTGGATGTAATGACAAAGCTCCAGGAAACAAACAGTCGAATTAACAGAGCCTTAGCAAAATCAGTTACTGAATGTGGCTGTATTAAAATAGATGCCAAAAAACAGCAGGTCCCCGGTGATGTTGAGTTTCAAGAACTCAGGAAATATATGAAAAACCATAAATCAGGCAAATTGTGCCCTGACTGCCGGGAAATTCTTGAACGGGAACTGGGTTCAAACCTTTTTTACCTGGCAGCTTTTTGCGATCTGCTTGATATAACGCTGTACGACGTAATATTAAAAGAACACGAAAAACTTTCAACTCTGGGAATATACAATATGTCATAATACAGTTTTTACAACAAAATTTCAAGGGCCTGGGCAAGATTGTTTACACCAATCAATTCTATCCCCTTCGTATCATTTAAATTTTTACAGTTATCAGCAGGAACTACACAGCGCTCAAACCCCATTTTAAGAGCTTCTTTTATCCTTTTTTCACCATTGTTTACAGCCCTTATTTCTCCGCTTAAGCCTACTTCCCCAAAAACGACGGTTTTCCCGTCTACAGGGACATCCTTGAAACTGGACGCAATGGCACACGCTACTCCTAAATCTACCGCAGGTTCATCTATCCTGATGCCTCCTGTCACATTCACGTACGCATCCATACCCACTAAACCCAGACCCAAACGTTTTTCCATTACAGCCATTAAAAGAACCACCCTGTTATAGTCTATACCTGTAGCCATTCTCCTGGGTGTTCCGAACATGGTAGGGCTTAATAGTGCCTGCACCTCTACCAGAATGGGTCTTGTCCCTTCTATGCTGCTTATAACTACCGAACCCGGCACATTCTGGGGTTTTCCCGACAGCAGGATCTCCGAAGGATTCTCAATCTCCTGAAGGCCATTTGCTTTCATCTCAAATATGCCTATCTCATTGGTTGAACCGTACCTGTTTTTCACCGCTCTAAGCACCCTGTATGTGTAGTGCTTTTCCCCCTCAAGGTAAAGCACACAATCCACCATGTGTTCAAGCATCCTCGGTCCAGCAACAAATCCCTGTTTTGTCACATGACCCACAATGAATATTGAACAGCCCTTCCTTTTTGAAATCTTTAACAGATAACCTGTTGACTCTCTAACCTGGCTTACACTTCCCGGAGCTGAGGACAGACGGGACGAGAAAACAGTCTGTATAGAATCTACTATCACCAGAACGGGGTTTGCTTTCTTGATGTATTCTTCAACCATCTCAATATTAGTTTCTGCAGCTATGTAAAGGTTATCTGAAGCAATCCTCAGCCTGGTCGACCTCATTTTTATTTGTTTTATAGATTCCTCCCCAGTAACATACAGCACCTTACCCGTTTTGTGTGACACATAATTCGCCACCTGCAGCAGAAGGGTTGATTTTCCTATTCCCGGGTCTCCTCCCAAAAGAATAAGGGATCCAGGCACAACACCTCCACCCAGCACACGGTCCAGTTCGGCAAAACCCGTCGAATACCTTTGTTCTCCGGTTATTATTATATCATCAAGCTTTACCAGACTTTCAGCCTTTCGACCTACAGCCCACCCTACAGACTCCTTTTCTTCAACCTCTTCCACCATAGTGTTCCATTGGCCACAACCAGGGCACTTACCCATCCATCTGGGAGTCTCATGCCCGCATTCCTGGCACACAAATCTTGTTTTTACCCTTCCCATGTTATCTCTCCTATCTCATTGTTTTAAGTTAAAACTCTTTACAACCTGTAATAACTTCGTTTAATAACACACTAAACAACCTTTTGAATCATCTTTTTTCAACTACACCTTCTATATTATCTGTATAATTATACCATGACAGGTAGATATAAAAAAGTTCGGCATGTGGTTTCATAAGTGCAAAGAATATTGCTGCAAAGTTCGATAAAAATCATCAAAGTCAGTCGTTTTACACCGGCCAGCTTCGACAGTCAGCAAGCTTCCTCGAAAACCTATGCCGCGACCCTTGAAAAAAGAATTGAAAAGGAAAAAGCAGTCCTCCGAATGGCTTATGAGGAGGACTGCCAGGGATCTCATCATCCTACAAAACATTTACGATTTTACTGATTCCTTTTTCCTTTCAAAAGTAAGTTTTCCATCTTTTACATCAATAAGCACCGTGTCTCCTACTTCTATATTGCCTTTAAGCATTTCTTCTGAGAGTTGATCCTCTATCATACGCTGTATGGCCCTTCTAAGGGGTCTTGCACCATACATCGGGTCATAACCCTTTTCCCCAAGAAGATGTTTTGCTTCTTCTGTTACTTCTACCTGAATCCCAAAATCTTTCAACCTCTTGTTCAGATTGTCAAGCATTAAATCCACAATCTGTTTGATGTGTTCTTCATTCAGAGAATGGAAAACGATTACTTCATCAATTCGGTTCAAAAATTCGGGTCTAAATGTCCTCTTGAGCTCTTCCAGAACCTTTTCTTTCATGTCTTCGTAAGTTTCTTCCTCTTTCTTCTGAGGAGCAAACCCAAGGGTTTTCTGCTTCTGAATCAGATGAGCACCAACATTGGAAGTCATGATCAGCACAGTGTTTCTGAAATCCACCGTTCTGCCTTTGGCATCCGTCAACCGGCCATCTTCAAGTATCTGCAACAGGATGTTAAACACATCAGGATGGGCTTTCTCGATTTCATCAAGGAGTATAACGGAGTAAGGCCTTCTCCGAACCCGTTCTGTCAGCTGGCCTCCTTCATCATAACCCACATATCCAGGAGGTGCCCCTACCAGTCGTGAAACGGAATAGCGTTCCATATACTCTGACATATCGATCCGGGTCATGGCATCCTCATCACCAAACATGGCTTCCGCTAAAGCTTTAGCCAGTTCTGTTTTGCCAACTCCTGTTGGCCCCAGGAATATGAAGGATCCAATAGGTCTTTTCGGGTCTTTGAGCCCTGCCCTTGCCCTTCGTATAGCTCTTGAAACCGCTCTTACAGCCTCATCCTGACCGATTACTCTCTTGTGCAGCACTTCTTCCAGGTTTAACAGCCTTTCCGTTTCTTCCTGAGCCAATTTACTGACTGGAATTCCCGTCCAGTCTGAAACAATCCTTGCGATGATGTCTTTGTCGAGCTCAATTTTGTCGTTATGCTTTTGTTTCTGCCATTTTTGATTCAGTTCTTCAAGCTTTTTGCGTATTTCCCCTTCCTTATCCCTCAGTTTGGCTGCTTTTTCAAATTCCTGGCTTTTGACTGCTGCATCTTTCTCTTTCTTGATCTCTTCAAGCTCTTTTTCGAGATTCTTTATTTCCGGCGGGACAGTGAGCATTTTTAACCTGACTTTGGATGCCGCTTCATCGATCAGGTCAATGGCCTTATCAGGCAGGAATCGTTCTGTAATATATCTATCTGAAAGTTTTGCAGCTGCTTCAATGGCTTCATCTGTTATTTTAACTCTGTGATGTGCTTCATACTTGTCTCGCAAACCCTTCAGGATCTCAATGGTTTCCTCTACACTGGGTTCTTCAACCATAACTGGTTGAAATCTTCTTTCCAGAGCGGAGTCTTTTTCAATGTGTTTTCTGTATTCATCCAGGGTTGTTGCTCCTATAGCCTGCAGCTCTCCTCTGGCAAGGGCTGGTTTCAGGATGTTAGATGCATCGATAGCACCTTCTGCTGCTCCAGCACCAATAATGGTGTGCATTTCATCTATAAACAATATGACGTTTTCACTGCGGATAACCTCTCCTATTATTTTCTTCAATCTGCTTTCGAATTCTCCACGGAACTTTGTTCCTGCTACAACAGATGCCAGATCCAGGGCAACAACCCTTTTGTTAGCAAGTATTTCTGGAACATCCCCTTCTTCGATCCGCTGTGCCAGGCCTTCAGCAATAGCTGTCTTGCCTACACCCGGTTCTCCTATCAAACATGGATTGTTTTTTGTTCTCCTGCTTAGAACCTGGATAACCCGCTGAATCTCTTTTTCCCTGCCAATAACAGGGTCGAGTTTTCCTTCTCTTGCCAGCTGGGTCAAATCCCTGCCAAACCGATCAAGGGTAGGAGTGTTAGATTTCTTTCTACCTAAACTCTGGGCATTTTGGGTGTCTCCACCCAGTAGTTTGATAACCTGTTCTCTAGCCCTGGTCAACTCTACTCCCAGGTTTTTAAGGACCTGGGCAGCAACACCTTCTCCTTCTCTTATAAGACCCAACAGGATGTGTTCTGTTCCTATATAATTGTGTCCTAATTGTCTTGCCTCATCATAGGCCAGTTCCAAAACTTTCTTTGCTCTGGGGGTATATCCTATAAAGGCTTTACTGGAGCCATCTCCTTTACCCAGCATTTTTTCTATTTCAGCTCTAACCTTTTCAAGGCTTGCTCCCATGGCTTCCAGAGCTTTGGCTGCTATACCCTCCCCTTCTCTTATAAGCCCGAGAAGGAGGTGCTCTGTGCCGATAAGATTGTGGTTCAATCTTTTGGCTTCATTTTGAGCCAGAAGTATAACTTTTTGAGCTCGCTCAGTAAACTTTCCAAACATAACACATATCCCCTTTCTTTTTGATTTTGTAGTCAATTACATGGAACCCAGATACCTGCGCAGCAATTCTGCTCGTTTGATATCCCTTTGTTCTTCATCCAGTTCGGTTTCATAGAATTTTTGAATGTTTGCCGGTCTAATTAAAATCATCAGTTCATTCAACAGTTTCCTATCAATTCCCTCAATCAGACCGAAATCCACTCCCAGTCTAACGTTAGAGAGCAGTTCCATGGCTTCTTTGGTTGAAACAACGTATGCGTGTTTCAATGTTCCGTATGCCCTTCCAATAATGTCTTTTAAGTGCATACTTCTTTCTTTCATCAGGTAATCCCTGGCAGATCTTTCTCTGTCTATAATCTGCTGTGTTACGTTTTTAAGGTTGTTTATGATGTCCTCTTCCCTTTGTCCCAGGGTAATCTGGTTGGATATCTGGAATATGTTGCCTATAGCCTCTGTGCCTTCCCCGTATAATCCTCTTACAGTAAGGCCAACCTGACCAATGGTAGCAAAAATCCTGTTGATGTGCTGTGTCATAACCAGAGTAGGCAAATGCAGCATCACTGAGACCCTTAAACCCGTTCCTACATTTGTGGGGCATGCTGTCAAATAGCCCTTCTTCTCATCAAAGGCAAAGGTTAGCCTTTCTTCCAATAAATCATCAATCTTGGAATTGATATCCCACGCTTTTTCCAGGTTCAGGCCGGGATACAGGCACTGTATTCTTAAATGATCCTCTTCATTCACCATAATACTCAATGAGTTGTCTTCAGTTAGAAACACTGCTCCTTCTGGGTTTTCAGCCAGTGCAGGACTTATCAGATGCTTTTCTACAAGCACCTGTCTTTCTATAAGGGAAAGGTCTTTTATCTTGATAATTTCTATATCCTTTGCAAGCACGCTGTTGTTTTCGATGGTCTCTTTCACTTCCTCAAAAATCTTTTCAGCCTGCTTTTGTGTCATCATATGAGTAAAAGGAAAATTCATAAGGTTCCTGGCAAGTCTTATCCTGGAACTTATTACGATATCAGATTCGGGACCACTTCCCTCCATCCATTTGCTTATCTTTATATTATTTTTGATTGACATGTGTCCTTCCCCCCTTCATTCTCTCTCCAACTGTTGCTGTAATTGGCGAATCCTGTCTCTAAGTTCAGCTGCTTTTTCAAAGGCTTCCTCTTTTACGGCATTCTGTAATTGCTGTTTAAGGGCCATTATCTCCTTCTTAAGCCTCAACTTGCCTCCAGTTCGTTTTGGCACCTTGCCTGTGTGGTAACTGCTTCCATGAATCCGTTTCAAGACATTCTCTATTCGATTGTTGAACGTGCTGTAACACTGACTGCATCCGAATTTCCCACGCTTGCTGAACTCTCTGTATGTCATACCACAGAAAGAACACTTCTCATCATGGGAGATCTCCAAACCTATTGAAGGTTCACTCGTTTCGAAAAACTTACCAAGCAAGTTGCTTATTGAGAAATCCTCATCAAACTTTATACCAAACTCACCAAATTTTTGGGCACATTCTTTACAAAGGTGTTTTTCCATCTTTTTTCCATTCACTATTTTTGTAAAGTGTACCATAGCAGGCCTTTTTTTGCATTCCTCACACAGCATCCTGTTCCCTCCCTCTTTTTGTTACTCAGATTTCTGACGCATCAAACAGGCAATCATGGCCTTTAGTATGTTGGCTCTTATCTTATCTCGTGCTGCAACAGGAAGATTTAAATTCTTTTTGTTTACTGCGGCTTTCATGATTTCACCTTCTCTGTCACTAATAACCTCTTCTTCTCTCAACCTTTCAATAATATCTTCTGATTTGGACTGGGAAATAGAATTTCCAATTATTCTAAAAATAGTATGCAGCAAATCATCTTCATCGATACTTATTTTCGTGATGCGTATATACCCGCCTCCGCCTCTCCGGCTTTCTACATAGTAACCTTTATGAATTGAAAACCTGGTGGACAGCACATAGTTTATCTGGGATGGTGCACAACTGAAATAATCCGCCAGCTCATTTCTTCTTATTTCTAGAGTTTGATTTTCGGTATTCTGCAGCATTTTTTTGATGAAACTTTCTATGGCATTGGATAACTTAGACACAGCCACTCCCCCCATTTTTTACTTTGACTATCTTTGACTTTCAAATATTATTATAATATTCTAACCCATGAATTTCAAGTAGTATGATAAATTTTTTTGTATTGATCTTGTGATAATGTCACCTTGTAATTATCTTGATAAAATGTCACTATGAAGAACGAGGTGCGTTATCTTATGACACAAAAGCAATTAAACAGGTACAAGGTCATTTCAATGACCATAGAAGGCAAAATAACCACCAGGGAAGCTGCAGAGAGTTTAGGCCTTAGCGAACGCCAAATTATACGCCTGAAAAAAGGAGTGATGAGCCCAGCGGGAAAACACACAAAAAATTCCTCTATAAAGAGGAATTGTATCACTGTGTATGGTGTTTATCTTTCATTTTGCTAGGAGTAATTTCTTTTGAGACTTCATTTAAATAATCTACACGTTCCTCCTGCTCTTCTGAAGACGTCCAGCCAAAAAGGCTGGGTACAATCTCACCATACTGTGTGGCATCAGCGAGTTCATCTTCAACAACATCATCTACTCTCCGTGTATGCACATTCTCAGCTATCTTATTCTTTGAATACCTTTTTTCTTCAGGCACCAATTACCCTCCTTCTAAAATCTTCATATATTATTTTAAGTTTTCCCCGAAAAGGCGGTATTATGTCTGTATTTTATTTCCCAAAATCCTTCTAAACATGTTCGCAAAGCTAATCAATATTCAACAAATAGGGATTCAACTTCACACATCAAAAATTGCAGTCCACTCTTGTATAAAGGCTTGTAAATAAAGCATACTATAATAAAAATGTTTGGTTCTTCTCCAAAACAGTTGGTTAAGGGTTAAACTAATATATCTAACAAACTTTATCTAGAAAGATACGCGGGTTGGTTAGATAGCCTTGCCCGGCTCAAGAATTTCTACACCGGCCAGCTTCATTGCCCGGTGTAGATACAAGCTAACCGGCCAAAGGAATTCACGTATATTTTTGGCTGTTAGGCTGCAGTTGATTAAAGCACGCTGCTCCCCTTCATCGAAAACCTGTGCTGCGGTCATCGAAAAAAACGACTTCCCTTTTCTATGTCCGCTGAAATCCCGGATATTTGTGAACTACATTCGCTGTTGTTGAACTATCCGGTCAATTCCCAGCAGCTAAAAAGCTTTCGGATGAGTTCTGTCAGGGGCCCGGCACTCAAAAGTTAATTGAGTGCCGGGGGCGCAGCCTTTATCCTTGACAGAACCCGGGAGAAAGCTATAATGATTTAACTATTGATCGGATTGGGTTTGCACGACATTTAACTCAACTAAAATGGAGAAGAACCAAATGTTTAAAACTTAAAAATAAACGGCCACAATATGTTGGACACTGCTATAAATACAACAATACACAAAACTAACAGTATAACACCTGCCTTCATCATATCTTTAGTTTCAAAATATCCCAAACTGTAAGCGATAGCATTTGGCGGGGTATTGGCCGGTAAAATAAATGCAAATGAAGAAGCAATTCCCGCTGCAGCAGCCAAAATTACCGGATTTGCATCTACCTGTAAAGCCAGAGAAATGGCAAAGGGAACAAAAGCTGTAGATGTAGCCGTTATACTGCAGAAAAACAGTATACTTATACTGGTTAAAGCAACAACTAATATTATAATAATAGATACAGGTAATCCCTGAACTCCCTGTAAGAAAAAGCCTATAATCCAGTCTATAACTCCACTTTGCGATAAACCTTTTCCTAATGAAAGACCTCCTCCAATTAAAATTAATACTCCCCAATCAACATTGTCTCTGGTATCTTTCCAATTTAAAAATCCAACAATAGGTAAATACATTAATATAGAACCACCTAGAGAAACTATATAAAGCCATCCTCGAGGGACCGGGAAAAATGAACCGCCTATCCATAAAAATATTAATAATCCAAAATAAGTATAAACTTTTATAACTCCTATTTTATCCTGGCTTTTGGTTCCTTCATTAAAATGCTGTATGCTATTTATGCTAACTTCTTTTATTTCAGGTGGATACAATAAAATCAATATCAACCAGGCAATGGGGATTAATAGAATCACAAAAGGCAGTCCAATACTGACCCAATCCAAAAAAGTAAGATTTATATTTACCATTTCATTTAAAAAGGCTATTGTTATAGGATTAGGTGTTGTCCCGACCGGTGTGGCCATCCCACCAATAGTACCGGCATATGCAATTCCGATCATAAATGCTTTCCCCAAATTCTCATAATCACCTTCTGCCATTTTCAAAATACTCGCAACAATTGGAATCATAATTGCTGTAGTAGATGTATTTGACATCCACATTGAAAGAAAGGCAACAGCAGCCATAATATTAAAAAGAAGTTTTCTGACATTTGTACCGGCATAGTCTATAATTTTAAGACTAATTTTTTTATCAAGATTATACTTTTTTAATCCCGCTGCTAAAGAGAAACCAACAAAAAGTAGAGCATTTACCGGATGGGCTATGTACTTTAATGCCTCATTCAAAGGAGTAATGTTTAAAACTGTCTGTAAAAAAATGATAATCAATGCCGTTATGGGAATTGGTGCAGCATCTGTTGACCATAATAAAGCTGAAATAATTGCAATCCCAAGCATTTTAAAACCGGTCTGAGACAAACCCGTTGGAGGATCGCAGTGAACAATAACCAGAATTAATAAACAAAGTAAATATACAATTATATTTTTTATATCACATTTTTGTTTAAATGAACCGCAAAACTTTTCCATATTTCACTAATCTCACCTTTCTCCTCCAATAGTTCTCCAATAGTTTTACTGGCTCTTCGCCAGATGCACATGAAATATATGTATCTACCATACCATATCCTGAAAAAACTCATCTACCGAACTGACCATTCCGGTTTGGCTCCGGTGATTCTTGCAGACCACCCGACACTCAATTCAGTAAAGCAAAGCTACAAACATCATATGTTCCCCTAAAATAGCCTGGTCCTTTCTACTTGTGATAACACCGCACTGAA
>ENA-OSAE01000118-OSAE01000118.1-marine-sediment-metagenome-genome-assembly--contig:-NODE-118-length-55196-cov-24.644004_pt1 | contig 55196 bp, 46 predicted proteins | sample MGYA00237870_ERZ529317 | MGnify/ENA primary metagenome ERZ529317 (study PRJEB26369, sample SAMN03142812) | marine sediment metagenome | biome: marine; feature: borehole; material: sediment... | reverse complement strand
TGTTCCTGGCAAATACGCATGGCGTACCGGCACCGGGGGTGGAATGAGCACCCCTGTGGTCGCTTCAAAAGATCCGGTGGCTGGCCGTGGATGGGTACCAAGCGCTTTTTTTCCTTGGCATCCAGGCGCGGTACGCTTTGAAGCAGCCCCCAGGTGTACGGGTGGCGCGGCTTTTCAAAGATATCAGCGATGGAGCCGTTTTCCACGATCCGGCCGGCATACATCACGGCCACCCTTTCTGCCAGCCCGGCAACCACACCCAGGTCATGGGTAATCAGGATCACAGAGGCCTGGGTTTTCTTGATGAGGTCCTTAACCAGGTCCAGGATTTGGGCCTGGATGGTGACATCGAGGGCAGTGGTCGGCTCATCGAGAATAAGCAGGTCGGGTTCACAGGAGAGGGCCATGGCGATCATGACCCGCTGCCGCATACCGCCGCTGAACTCGTGCGGGTACTGTCTAAGCCGGCGTTCTGGGTTGGGGATGCCGACCAGGCTGAGCATTTTTACGGCTTTCTTATTGGCCTGTGCACCCTTGAGGCCCTGGTGTTTCTCGAGTACCTCACGCAGCTGGAGTCCAATGCTCAAGACAGGGTTCAGGGCTGTCATCGGGTCCTGAAAGACCATGGAGATGTCGCGACCCCTTATTTCCTGCATTTTTCTGTCCGGTAGGGCGGTGAGGTCTTTCCCCTTGAGGCGGATGGAGCCAGACACGATTTTTCCAGGTGGCGGTACCAGCCGCATGATGGAGAGTGCAGTTACTGACTTACCGCACCCTGATTCGCCGACGATGGCTAGGGCTTCCCCGGCTCCGACTGCAAAGCTGATACCGTCAACGGCCCGCACTTCGCCCGCCTGGGTGTAAAAGGACGTTTTCAGAGATTCGACTTCAAGTAATGGCTTGGTTGAATCCCACATTTGCAACCCCCCTCTATCGGCGCATCCACGGATCCAGGGCATCCCTCAAGCCGTCGCCGAGGAAGTTGAAAGCGAGCATCGTGATACTGATGGCCCCAGCCGGGAAGAGAAGCTGCCACGGAGCCACCCGAATGGCCGGGTAACCATCTGAAGCCAGGGCTCCCCAACTGGCCATGGGGGCGTTTACTCCCAGGCCGATAAAGCTAAGAAATGCCTCGGTGAAGATGGCCTGAGGGATCATCAAGGTGATGGTAACAATGATGGGCCCGATGGCATTTGGAACCAGGTGCCTGAAGACTATCCTCCACGGGCTGACCCCCATGGTGCGCGCGGCCAGAACAAACTCCCGCTCCTTCAGGCTTAGGACCTCGGCCCGAACGATCCGGGCCATGTCCAGCCAGTAGACAAGGCCGATGGCAATAAATACATTTTGAAGCCCGGTTCCCAGGACCACTGTCAGCAGGATTACGTAAAGCTGGAAAGGCAGGCCGTACAGGACCTCCACGATCCGCATCATAATGTTGTCGACGTAGCCTCCAAAGTAACCGGAAACAGCCCCGTAGGGCACCCCGATGCCCAGGGCGATCAGGCTCGCCAGGAAACCGACACTCAAGGAGATCCTGGCGCCGTAAAAGGTTCGGGTCATCAAATCCCGCCCCAGGTTATCGGTACCGAAGGGGTGCTTGGCTGAAGGCGGCTGGTTGTTTTCCACCAGTTTCTGGGCGTCGTAAGAGTAAGGGGAAAAGATAGGCCCAAAAATGGCGATAAGGATAACGATGGCAATAATAATCAGACCGGTCAAGGCCAGGCGGTTTTTTTTGAGGCGAAACCATGCGTCTTTCCAGTACGTAGTGGGTGGGCGGACGAACCGGTCCTGTGCGACGTCGGTTTTCCCGGCAGGTCTGAAGAGTTCGGATGTCGATACAGACATGTTCAATCTCCCCCCCCCCACTACCTTGATACGTGGGTCAACAATACTGTAGAGTACATCAACAATAAAGTTGGCCGAGACCAAGAGGATGCTGTAAAACACGGTCAAACCCATGATCATGGTGTAATCCCGGTTTCCGATGCTCTGGACAAAATCCCGACCGATCCCGGGGATGGCAAAAATGGTCTCGATTACAAAACTACCGGTTAGGATAGCCGCGGTCAGTGGGCCGAGGTAGGTGATCACCGGCAGCAGGGCGTTGCGCAGGGCGTGACGGAGCACCACCACCCGCGCGTTCATCCCCTTGGCCCACGCTACTTGCACGTAATCCTGGGCCAAGGCCTCCAGCATGGTGGTTCGTACCATGCGGGCGATAAAGGCCGTGGGCAGGCCCGCCAGGGAAATTGCGGGCAGGATGACCTGGTCCCACCGACCCCACAGTGACGACGGGAACCAGTGCAGTTTATAGCTGAAAAAGAAAATCAGTAGGGTAGCCATGATAAAGTTGGGCACTGAATAACCTACCACGGCCAGGAACATGGCCAGGTAGTCGGGCCACTTGTTTTTGCGAAGGGCTGAAATTACACCGGCTGAGACGCCGACCAGAATTGAAATTGTAAGACTGACCCCACCCAGGATAGCAGAAACCGGGAACCCGTCCCTGATAATGTCGTTGACGGTCCGGTCCCTGTAGCGGAAGGATGGACCGAAATCCCAGGAGAGAATTCCCTTCAGGTAGTGCACGTACTGCTTGTGAATAGGCCAGTTCAGGTGGTATTTGGCATTGAGATTATTCAGTACGGCCTGGGGGACATTTTTTTCTGTGCTGAAGGGTCCCCCTGGAACAGCGTGCATGAGGATAAAAGTGATGGTAGCAATGACCCAGAGCGTAAGTACCACTGATACGAAACGATTCAAGATGTATCTAAACAAGGAATCCCCCCCTTCCCACAAGTGACGTCACACCTTTAAGAGGGCAGGGGACGCGGCTGCGCCCCCTGCTCCCTTGCAAGGTATTCTGTTTAGTGTTTTGCGATCCAGGCGTACTTAAAGCCGTACTGCTCCTGGATGTCGATCATGACATCCTTGACGTAGTCGCGCTGCTGCCAGATTTGGACGTAGAAGTAGATGGGAGCAATCGGCATCTCTTCCATCAACAAGGCCTCGGCATCGTGCAGGGCCTTCATCCGGACTTCCTGGTCACCGCTCATTTTGGCGGTTTCGATCAGCCGGTCGTATTCCTCGTTTTTCCACTTCGGGTTGTTCTGCGGACTGTTGCTGGTAAACATATCCAGGAAGGTCATGGGGTCGATGTAGTCGCCGATCCAACCGTCACGGGCTATTTCATAATCGCCCTGGACGCGGGTCTTCAAGAAGACCTTCCATTCCTGGCCAGCCAGATCCACTTCAATACCAAGGTTTTCCTTCCACATGGCCTGGATGGCCTGCATGATATCCTTGTGGGAACCCTCGGTGTTGTACATGAGGGTTAGTTTCGGGAACCCTTCACCGTTTGGAAAACCGGCTTCTTCCAGGAGCCGCTTGGCAGTTTCGACATCGGCATCCTTGAAGAGACTGCCGCCTTCCTCGCGGAAGTCCTCACCGGTTACCGGATTGGGGATGCCCGGCGGGACGTATGCCAGGGCCGGCAGCTGACCACCCTTGGTCACGTTGTCAACGATGGCCTGGCGGTCGATGGCCAGGGACAGGGCCCTGCGGACGCGTGGGTCATCCAGGGGCTCCACGGTGGTGTTGAAGTCGAGGTAGTAGGTAGCCAAGAAGGCCATCCTCTTAGCCTCACCGCTCTCCAGGAGACGCGGGGTATCCGGAAGCGGGATCATACCGGATGCGGCCATGTCAATTTCCCCGTTTTCATAAGCAGTCAACGAGGTGGCCGGGTCGGTAATCATCACCATCTTGATCTCGGAAAGCTTAACCTTGTCTTTATCCCAGTAAGTATCGTTCTTCACAAGGGTAAGGTCGTTCTTGTGGTTCCACTCGGTCAGCTTAAAGGGACCGTTGGTTACGATGGTTTCCGGGCTGGCCGCCCAAGAATCGGGGTTGGCCTCAACCACTTTCTTGGGTACGGGCATGTAGGTGAAGAATGCCGTGAGGTCGATGAAGTAGGAAGCCGGAGCTACCAGGTTAACCTTGAGGGTTTTTTCGTCAAGGGCCTTAACGCCTACCTGGTCTAGGAGGGCTTCCAGTTCCTTAACGGCCTCGGCGTATTCATCGGGCTTTTCTTCCTTGTCGGGAAGCTCGAAGCTGTTGGCTTCTACTGCTCCCTTCAGGTAGTACAGCTGGTAGGAATAGTCGGATGCGGTCCTGGGATCCAGCACCCGCTTCCAGGCGTACTCAAAGTCGTGAGCGGTTACAGGGTCGCCGTTTGTCCAGGTAACCCCGTCACGCAGGTAGAAGGTGTACTCGGTGCCGTCCGGGGAGATGTCCCAGTCCTCGGCCACGGCCGGCTCGACGCCACCCCCGGGTTTCCTCTGGGCGAGACCTTCAAAGATTTGGTTGATAACGGTGGAGCTGGCATTGTCTGTGCACAAGGCCGGGTCCAAGGTGGGAGGCTCACTGCCCAGGTTGAAGACCAAGACCTGTTCCTCGGCCATTTCGGTCCCGGAAGCTTGTTCTTGGTCAGCAGGCTCTTCTCCTCCCCCACCGCAGCCAGTCAGGACTGCAGTCAGGACCAAGGTCAAAGCAAGCACGATAGCCAGTGTTTTACGTGACATTAATCGTTGGACCCCCTTTTGTTTGTTGTTAACGGCCACTGAAAAGAAAGGCATACTGAAATGGCCCCACCTCCCTTTGTCTGAATTTGCCCCAAAAATCAGAGCTGGGGTAGAAGAATGACGAATAAGGGGTTTCATATTAGTATTCTACAATAGGTTTTTCGATAAGATTTGCAAAAACCCTCTTAAGGAAGGTGAGGGAAAATCTGCAAGAGAATACTACCGTAACGTTACGGGGGATGATCCACTTCTTGAGGTTTCCGTCGGGATTTTTTCGCAGGGTTATGGCGGGACAGTGGCGAATGGAGGCTTTGAAAGCGTTTCCGTTTCCGGTACCAAGAAAGCAATAAGTTGCACTTGCGGCTTGAGGCTCGACTTGATGGTACCTCTTCCCAAGGACAAGATGGTCTAAGGCGGAGAGGAATACCCTTTGGGAAAGGATGGTATCTCTTGAACCCTATTGATATTCGCAGAAACGACCCATGCCTGTGTGGAAGCCGAAAAAAGTATAAGCGCTGCTGCCTTCAACGGGTAGAGGACCAAATCCACGTCATTACCAAGGCCCTGGACGATCCGGCCCAATCGTACCAGGCGAAAGGTCTGGTGGAAGTATTAGGCCTGGTGGCAGGTGTGCAGCCGGACGAAGACGAGGTTGTTCCCGTGGTCGAAGACCTGGTTGAAGCAGCCAATAAAGTCTTTGCGGCCCTTGATGACGAAGATATCCTGCTGGACATCCATGATAGTCTGGTAGAAGTGCTGAAGAAACCGGAATTTCGATTGCTCAGATTCCGGCCACGCCCGCTGGTTAAAGCCCTTGGGCAGAATCCGGTGGTGCGCGCCCGTTTAGATGGTCAAGGTTCCGAAAATGACTTGCTGGATGAGGAAGTTCGCGACAGGGTGATAAGTGATGCGATTCGGCGCCAGGTTACCTCCGATTTCGTTGCCGACGCAGTCTGGAAGTTTATCTTCTGCCTGCGGAGGCCGGAGACCAGCAAGACTGACTATGCCCCCATAATTTGGGGTCTCTGGATGGCTCTAGACAGGCGAGAAGTAGGGTCTAATCCCCTTTGGGTGGCTCTTTTTGAACTGACCTTGGAGGAGCTTGCAGCCGGCGAGGCAGCGATGGGCGAGCTTGCTGAAAAATACAGTTCTGCTGGGAGTTCCTCGGCAGAGGAAGCTAATGAAGAGCTGAAGGAAGAGATAGAAACAATATTCCACAAGTATCCTCTTCTGCAAAAGGAACTATCTCAAAGGGTATTGGAGGACCTTCGTCCAGCATTAGAGGCAATTTATGAGGAACGGATCAACCTGAAGATTCCTTTGTACGCCGTAATCAACGGTGTGGTTGACTTGTTTGGATATTGGGCTGAAAAAGTCAAAGAGGCCCGGTCGGCCGGCACTGGTGCTGAGACCAAGCACTTTAGTAGACTAGATGAGCTTTTGCCTAACGCTGGCGAGGATTACTTGAAGGTTCTGATGCGCGATCTCTGGGACCGGGACTATGATGTTTTTGTTGCATCGGTCCGGGAGCAGCTCCAGTCCTGGCTTACCGCATATCAAGCCTCCCTGGAGCAGGAACAGTCTCCAACTGGTAAGCAGCGAAGATTATCCTCTTCAGTGGAGAAGCTGATTGAGCTGGTGGGGGGCTATATTTTGGATGTGGAGCGGTTCCTCTTCATGAGCCTGTACTTGCAAGGCATGGGTAACGCTCTTGGGGACAGGGACCTGAAAGAGATATTGAACAGCGAGGGTCTTGAGGCCTATGCAGAAAACTTGGAAGGTACGGGTCTGAAAGCAGCAGCCGAAAACGTGCGTAAAGCAGCTGAAAACATTAAGGGCCTGGACATACTGGAATTCCTGTGGAAGTAATCAAGGCTCGTGTTTGAATCGGTATCGGGAATCAGGACCCAAAAATGGGGCAACGTCAATTTGAAACATGAGCGCCCAGTTGTTGTAGGGTTAAAGGCTAAACCTGCATGGCTGGGCTTCTTTTTGGGCCAAGAATATCGAAGCTGCTGAAGGGTGTCGGATGTAGACATACAAACGAGAAGAGTAGCTATCGAAGATGCTCTGCCTTTGGGTCTTATTCGAGGGGTAGCTTCATACGCTTAAGGGTCCCTGCAGCGGATGCCTGACGGGAACCTGACGCTTTTTAATGACATGGGCCCAACGTGATTACATCTTCCTCCAACGCAAGGGTCCGACCAACAGAGATTTAACTTTCTTCAAGTTTTGCAAATTCAAACTCCCCGAGAGAGGGATTCAGTGTTAGGGAAACGAATATTAATATTAGGAAAGGACTCCATGGTAAGGAGCTGGTTTCAGAGACTCTTAAAGGGAGGCGAATTAATGAACCAGCAGGGAAAGGTCGTGGAGTACGTTTGCCTGGGTTGCGGGACTCAAGGAACTCAGATTTGCGGTGATTCTAGCGGTTCAGGAGGCTCCGAAATTTACTGTCCCAAGTGCGGGCGACGGCTCTTGGCCTTTCAGCAAAGGACTGCTTTCCGGCGTCTTGAGGTGAGTTATTGAAACCTGTATTAACACCTTGTTAGTTCGTAATCGTTGAGCCGGTAAACCGGGACGCGAGTGTTCAAAATCTAAAAATTGACTCCTGATTGATGATCGTGTAACCAGGGACGGTTGATACCGTCTCATTTTTTTTTGCACCCTTGCAGGAAATTCCTGATCAGGAACGAAAGCTATAATCAAAGTGGGGGAAAGTGGGGGAAAGTGGGGCATTATGGCCGGGAGGGGTGGGCCAGGTGTTCATGGGGGAGTACCACCACACGATTGATGGTAAAGGACGGCTCATCGTGCCGGCCAGGTTCAGGGATGCCCTGGGTGAAAAGTTTGTTGCCACCAAGGGGCTGGACAACTGTCTTTTCGTATATCCCTACGAGGAATGGACCATGATAGAGGCGAAACTGAAGTCTCTCCCCTTTACCAGGTCGGATATCCGGGCCTTTGTCCGGTTTTTCTTTTCCGGGGCAGCAGAATGTGGGCTTGACCGACAGGGTCGGATCTTGATCCCTCCGAACCTCAGGCAGTACGCCCGCCTGGAGAAGGAGGTTGTGGTGATCGGTGTCTCCAACCGGGTGGAAATCTGGAGTAAAAGTGAATGGGAGAACTACAGTCAGAAAACAGAGCTTTCGTACGAGGAGCTTGCCGAGAAGATTGTTGACCTCGACCTTGAGATCTGAGATTTCGGTTTGAACCTGGTTCGACTCCAGTTTCCATAAGGCAGGTGCCACCGATGGAGTACAGGCACGAACCGGTTCTCTTGAAGGAGGTTATCAACTTTCTGGCCCCGAAACCGGGCGGCCTCTACCTGGACTGCACCGTGGGGGGTGGGGGTCATACCTGGGCCCTAGCGGCCAGGGCAGGGACAACCGGCCGCGTGATTGGTATTGACCGAGACCCAACTGCTCTTGAGGCAGCCGGGAAGAGACTTGAGCCCTTTTCTTCCCGGGTAAGTCTGGTAAGGGGCGATTTCAAGGACCTGAAGGGGCTTCTGGAAAAGTTGGGGGTCCGGGCGGTCGACGGGGTGGTCTTCGACCTTGGGGTTTCCAGCCTCCAGTTGGATGACCCTGGTCGTGGTTTTACCTACCAGAAAGATGCGCCCCTGGACATGAGGATGGATCCAGGGGCCCGAACAACCGCCGCGGACCTGGTTAATGAATTACCGGTGACGGCCCTGACGAGGATCATTAAGTCTTACGGTGAGGAGAGATGGGCCCGGCGGATTGCAGAGGCGATTGTTTCCGCCCGTCGTCGGGGGAGAATCGAGCGGACCGGTGAACTGGTTGAGATTATCAAGGGGGCCATCCCGGCCGCCGCCAGGCGCAGGGGCCCTCACCCCGCCCGGAGAACCTTTCAAGCCCTCAGGATTGCCACCAACGAGGAACTGACCAACCTGGACAAGGCGTTGGAGGTGGCGGTTGAATTCTGTCGGCCGGGAGGGAGGGTCTGTGTGATTTCCTTTCACTCCCTGGAGGACCGGATCGTCAAAAAGACCTTTCAGAAGCTCGCCGCAGACTGTACCTGTCCACCGGGAATACCCGTGTGCCGCTGCAACGGTAAAAAACAGGTAGAGGTCCTAACGACTAAACCTGTCACGGCCAGCCCGGCAGAAGTGAGGTGGAATCCCAGGGCGCGCAGTGCGAAACTGCGGGCCGTTATGAAACTTTAGTTTCGTTCTAAAAGGAAAGGAGGGCGAATACATTTGTTAGTGGCCAAGAGGACTTCACCCCAGGTGATGGGCTATGCTCAGAAGACAAAGCTTGCCCGGGCAGGGCAGAAAAGACCGCGGCCAACGGCTGACGTCCGCACCGTGGGTGTCAATTTGGCCCTTTTGATCTTGGCTGTCTTTCTCGGCCTGTTTGTCACGTCGCGCTACACGGTCATGGCTGAAATGGGCTATAGGTTAGCGGAAATGGAAGAAGCCGTTGCCGCCCTCCAGGAGGAGAACCGCAGGTTGAAATTGGAAGTTGCCCGCTTGGAAGCACCTGAGCGGATTGAAAGGGTGGCCAGGGAGCGACTAGGCATGTACCGGCCCAACGAGGTCCGGTATTATGCGGCCACCGGTATCGGCAGCGAAAATTCCTTACCCCGGGACAACCCGGCCGAACAGGAGGTTAGGGGATACTCCAGCTTGATTAAAAAGGTAAGCCACCTGGCAGCCAGCCTCTTTGGGGGGGGAGGAAGGGTTGAAGCCAGTGAAAAGTAGTTGCCATACCTGTAGTGGTGAGTGATTAGGGGGTGGCCGCGTTGTCCCAGGTTTCAGGTCTAGGCATGAGGAAACGGGTCTTCCTCGTTTTTCTTTTTACCCTAGTACTGAGCGTGGGACTTATCAGTCGTTTGGCCTATATTCAGTTTGTCTTGGGGGAAGAACTCCGTTCCGAAGCCGTTGAGGTGCGGATGCGAGACCTCCAGGTTCAGGCAAAAAGGGGTATTATTTACGACCGTCGGGGCCGGGAGCTTGCCATTAGCATCAACGTGGATACGGTTTGGGCGGCCCCCTCCCAGGTGCCTGACCCTGAAAAAGAAGCCGCCGTTCTGGCCGAGGTCCTGGAGATGGATTACCATGAAATCTTAGAAAAACTTCGCAGTAGAACGGCTTTTGTTTATATCAAGAGGAAAATAAGTGAGACGATGTCAAAAAGATTAAAGGACCTGGAACTGCCGGGCATCTACCTGACCCAGGATTCCAAGAGGTTCTACCCGAAAGGAACCCTGGCAGCCCATGTCCTTGGTATTTCGGGAATTGACAACCAGGGTTTGGAGGGAATCGAGCTGGCCTATGACGAGAACTTAAGGGGGAAACCGGGGAAGGTTGTAATGGAGTTCGATGCCCGTGGCCAAGAAATCCCACAGGCTGAGCACCGGTATCTTCCTCCCCAGGACGGATATGACCTGATCCTTACCTTGGATGAAACAATCCAGTTTATTGCCGAGAGGGAACTGGATGCCGCCATGGCTCAAACGGGGGCCAAGAAGGGCGTGGTGATCGTCATGGACCCCAAGACCGGGGAGATCCTGGCCATGGCCATCAGGCCAACCTTTGACCCCAACGAATACCAGGAGTACCCGGCTGCTAACCGCCGGATCGTAGCCATCTCTGATGCCTTTCACCCTGGTTCAGCCTTTAAACCCATTACTGCTGCCGCTGCCCTCGAGGAAGGGGTTGTACACGTGGGCAGTTACTTTGCCTGTGGCGGCGGGATAGTGGTTTCGGGGTGGCCCATCGGCTGTATCACCGGCCACGGGAGTGTCAGCTTTTACGGGGCCATTGAGAGGTCCTGTAATGTTTCCTTGATCCAAATGGGCCTGGCACTGGGGATTGATAAATTTTTCCGGTACGTTGAAGACTTTGGATTAACCTCTCAAACCGGTATCGACCTTCCGGGTGAGGCAAGGGGGGTCATCAAGCCGGTGCAAGAGATGAAGAAACTCGACCTGGCAGTTATGTCTTTCGGCCAGACCCTCGCCGTAACACCGCTCCAGCTGGTCAGCGCCCTGGCAGCCATTGCCAACGACGGGAAGCTGATGAGGCCGCACCTGGCGAAACGCTTCCTGGACCGGGACGGAAACGTGGTGAAGGAGGTCCGGCCCGAGGTTATTCGACAGGTTATCTCCCCGTCCACGGCGGCAGAGATCCAGAAGGCGATGGAAGGGGTCATCCTCCGTGGTACCGGAAAGCAGGCCAGGGTTGAAGGGTACCGCCTAGCTGGAAAGACCGGGACGGCGGAGAAGATCCAGGGTGTTGATGGAATCTATGTCGCCTGGTTTGCTGGGTTTGGACCGGTGGATGATCCCAGGCTGGCGACCCTGGTGATGCTCGACGAACCCCAGGGAGCTCACTACGGCGGGATCGTAGCGGCACCGGTATTTGCTGCCGTGATGCGGGATTCCCTCCACTACCTGGAGGTACCGGCCCGGTACGAGGAGAAAGAAGAACCTTGGGTCCCACCTGGCCATCTCGGAGAAGACCCGCTGATGGCAGTGGTTCCGAGTGTTGTTAACCTGCCTGTCGATGAGGCGGTTAAAATTCTGCGGGAAGAGAGCCTGGTGGCCCGCGTTCAGGGTAAAGGGGATCTTGTCTTGGAGCAGGTTCCGCCTTCTGGGGTGGAAGTCCCGCCCGGAACGAGGGTGCTCTTACAAACAACCCTTCAGGTGCCGGGGGTACCGGAAAGAGGGGGACAGGATGAAGCAGCGCAGGTGGAAGTTCCCGACCTGCGCGGCATGACCATGAGGGAAGCAGCTGAAATCCTCGGGAAAATGGGTCTCCGGATGCAGCCAGAGGGGAGCGGGAAGGCTGTCATCCAGAACCCGGCCCCAGGTCAAAGGGTTCAGCAGGGTACTGCGGTTAGGGTGGTCTTCAAGGACCCGCGGTCACGAGAGGAACCGGTTCAGCCGGGGGAAAGAGACTAAATGACTAAGGTATGGGGTGCTGGAAATAATAACTAGAAAGGAAGGGCCTTTTACTGTCCTTTATTCGGGGTAATGGGAGGAATCAGGATGGAGCTTGGAGAACTGGCCAGGGCCTTACCCCAGAAAGAAATTCGGGGCGTGGTCGAAAAAATCAAGATTAATGGAATAGCCTATGATTCCCGGGAGGTTAAACCGGGTGACTTGTTTGTGGCCATCAAAGGATTTACTTATGATGGGCATGACTTTATCACCGAGGCTGTCGAGCGTGGAGCAGTAGCCGTCGTAGCCCAACGGGAGGTCCCTGTACCGGCGGGTGTGACCTTAGTTATCATTCCAGACACCAGGCAGGGCCTGGCAAGACTCTCGACCCGGTTTTACCGTCACCCCTCGGATAAGATGCGCCTGGTGGCTGTCACCGGTACCAACGGCAAGACTACCACCACCCACTTGATACGGGCCATCCTGCTTGAAGCCGGTTACGGGGTGGGGTTGATCGGTACCATCAACCATATCATCGGCGAAAAGAGGATTCCTGTCACGCGGACAACACCCGAATCCCTTGACCTGCAGAGGCTTCTGGCGCAGATGGTGGAGGAAGGCATCCAATATGCCGTGATGGAGGTTTCTTCCCATGCCCTGGAACTGGGGCGGGTCACCGGCTGCGAGTTTGATGTCGCAGTTTTGACCAATATCACCCAGGACCACCTGGATTTTCACCATCACTTTCAGGACTATGTTGATGCCAAGACCAAACTCTTTTCCGGTCTGGGTCCTGGGGTAAAAGAAACTGCTGGCTGGCCCAAGAGTCCGAAACTGGCGGTCCTTAATGCCGATGACCCTAATTTTGAGTACATTCGCCAAAAAACCACCGCGCCCGTCCTGACCTACGGCCTGGAGGCAGAAGCCGATGTTACCGCTGGCGGCCTGGTAATGGGACCCGAAGGGGTTTCCTTTGTGGCCCGGACTCCAGTGGGGGCCGTACCTCTCAACCTGAGCCTTGCAGGCCGGTTCAATGTTTACAATGCCCTGGCGGCGGTGGCAGTGGCCACCAGGGAGGGTGTTAAGCTGGCAACCGTGAAAAAGGCCCTGGAACAGGTGCGGGGGGTCCAGGGCCGGATGGAACCGGTGGATGAAGGCCAGGATTTTACGGTCCTGGTGGATTACGCCCATACTCCCGACAGCCTGGAAAACGTCCTGCGCACTGTCCGCGAGTTTACCCGAGGGAGGTTGATTACGGTCTTTGGTTGCGGTGGTGACCGGGACCGGGGGAAAAGGCCCCTGATGGGGGAAATCGCGGTCAGGTACAGCGATCATGTGGTCATCACCTCTGACAACCCGCGTGGCGAGGACCCGGAGGGGATTATCACCGAGATTGTTCCCGGTGCTGAGAGGGTCCGAGGTGGCAGCTTTGAGGTGGAAGTAGACCGGGCTGCTGCCATCCGGAGGGCGGTCCAGGTGGCACAGAGGGATGATGTTGTGCTCATTGCAGGAAAGGGCCACGAAACCTACCAGATTTTCCGTACCCGTACCGTTCACTTCGACGACCGGGAAGTGGCCCGTGAAGCCATCAGGGAAAAGCTGGCACAAGGTGGCAAGAAATAGGGTCATGTACAGTTAAGAAAAAAAGAGGGTAGGTATGCCGTTTGTTTACCGTGCAAGAGATTTTGGGAGCAACGGGTGGAGAACTGAGGGCCGGTAACCGGTGGCTGACTGTAGAGGGGGTGGCTATCGACAGCCGGGATGTTAAGAAAGGGGATCTTTTCGTGGCTATTCCCGGCTCACGGGTTGACGGACACGATTTTGTTTCTGAAGCCTTCGGCAGGGGAGCGCGGGCGGCTTTGGTCTCCAGGTGGCCGGTGGGCACTGTGGGAGAGGGCGAAGAGGCCGTGATCCAGGTGGAGAACACAGTTTCAGCCCTCGGTGACCTGGCCCGCGTGCAGAGGGACAGGTATGACATCCATGTCGTTGGGGTTACCGGTAGTGTCGGGAAAACAACCACCAAGGAAATGGTTGCCGGTGTCCTGGCCCGCCGCTACCGAACCCTGAAAACCGAGGGCAACTACAACACAGAAATCGGTCTTCCTCTCACCCTTTTCCGGCTCAAGCCGGAACACGAAGCGGCTGTTCTGGAAATGGCCATGCGCGGGAAAGGGCAAATCAGGGTCCTCTGCGGTATTGCCCGTCCAACCCTGGGGGTAATCACCAGGATTGGTGAGACCCATCTTGAGTTGCTGAAAACCCGTGATAACATTGCTGCAGCCAAGGCTGAACTTCTGGAATCATTACCTGTGCACGGGGTGGCTGTTCTGAACGGTGACGATCCCATGGTTCGGAAGGTTGCCGGCCGCGCCCCGGGAAGGGTGATTTTTTACGGTACTGATTTGCGGGCTGAGGTAAGGGCGAAAGAGATCCAGGTCCGGGAGGATGGCAGTTCAACCTTTACCCTTATCACTCCTGGCGGAGACGCTCGTGTTGTGCTGCCGGTTCCCGGGCACCACAATGTCCTCAACGCCCTCGCGGCGGCCGGGGTAGGAATTGCCCTGGGGATACCGGTCCAGGATATCGTGGAAGGATTGGCCGGTTTTGCCTCCGCTGGGATGAGGACGGAGATCGTGAGGCAGGACGGGCTTGTGATCATCAACGATACATACAATGCCAGTCCAACCTCTACCCGGGCGGCTCTCCACACCCTGAGTTTAATGGGACGAACAAGGCGCAAGGTTGCTGTTCTGGGGGATATGCTGGAGTTGGGTAGTTATACCGAAGAGGGTCACCGCCTGGTGGGAGAGACGGTGGTCCGCAGCGGAGTTGACCTCCTGGTGGTGGTTGGAGAACTTGGGGCCATCATTGGAGAAAGAGCCCGGGCTGTAGGGTTACCGGATGACAAGGTCGTCTTTTGTGCCCACACTGAAGAGGCGGTTCGCGTGGTGCCTGTCCTTGTCAAAGACCGGGATGTCGTCTTGGTCAAAGGTTCCCGGGGGATGCGCATGGAGCGGGTTGTCCAGGCCCTCCGAGGCAGGCAAAAGCCAAGTACACCAAACCCTGGAGGTTAGACAAAGATGAACCAGTTCCTCTACACACCGCTGCTTGCCTTTGCCGTCTCCCTTTTCTTGGGTCCTGTAGTCATCCCTTACCTGCGCCGGCTCAAGTTTGGCCAACGCGTCCGGGCCGTAGGGCCGCGAAGACACCTGGCCAAGACCGGAACCCCTACCATGGGAGGGGTTATGTTTATCCTGGCCTTCACGGTCGCAACCTTACTTTACGCCAAAAAAACCCCAATTCTCTGGCTTGCCCTGGGTTTAACCTGGGGGTACGGGCTTCTGGGACTTGTCGATGACTATCTTAAGGTGGCTTTGAACCGCCCCCTGGGATTGAAGGCCCGGGTTAAGCTTTTCGGCCAGCTGCTTCTGGCGGTTCTCTTGGGCCTGGCTGCCCTGGAACTTGGGTTAGGGAGCTGGGTCGTGGTGCCTTTTTCCAGCGTGGTTATTGACCTGGGATGGTGGTACCTACCTTTCGTGGTCCTGGTGGTTCTGGGAACAGCCAATGCCGTCAACCTTACGGATGGCTTGGATGGCCTGGCCGGCGGAGCTTCCATGGTGGCCTTCGCCGTGTATTTTCTCCTCTCTCTCGCGGCTGGACGCCCGGAACTGGCCCTTTTCTGCCTGGCCGTGGTCGGGGGCACAGCCGGGTTTTTGCGTTTCAATCTCCATCCGGCCCAGGTATTCATGGGTGATACAGGTTCCATGGCCTTGGGGGGAGCCTTGGCGGCGGTGGCCGTCCTCACCAAGACCGAGCTTCTGCTGGTGCTGGTTGGCGGGTTGTTTGTCATTGAAGCCCTGTCGGTTATCCTGCAGGTTTTGTATTTCCGCCTGACCGGGCGCCGGCTCTGGCGTATGAGCCCTATTCACCACCATTTTGAACTGGTGGGTTGGACGGAAAGACAGGTTGTCTACCGCTTTTGGACTGCGGCCCTGGTCTTCGGACTTCTTGGTCTCCTTGGTGCCACCTGGCCGGTGGTGGAATCACTGCACTAACTGGTGGAATCACTGCACTAAGAGGAGGCCGTCGTTTGTCTTGGTAAGGGCCGGGTCGAGGTTAAAGGATCGGACCGGAGGGTTTGTGCCCATGCTGGAGAGGAGAGGTTCACCGGACCTGGGTATTCTTTTTACGGTCTTGACGCTGCTGGGCCTGGGTGTGATCATGGTTTTGAGTTCAAGTTCCATCCGGGCCTTATGGCAGTACAATGACAGCTATTTCTACCTCAAGAGGCAGCTTGCGTGGAGTGCCATCGGGTTGGCAGCCATGGTCTTGGTGATGAATATCAACTACTGGCACCTGCAGCGTTGGGCGAAGGGTCTGATGCTGTTGGGTCTTGCTGGTCTCGTTGTTGTCCTGGTTCCGGGGGTTGGCATTGAGTATCACGAGGCCCGGCGCTGGCTCGGCTTGGGTTCAATATCCTTCCAGCCTTCCGAGCTCATGAAGCTGATCTTTGTCATTTTTCTGGCCGACCACCTGACTAGGATCGGGGACCGGGTGACGGACTTTTTCCGGGGTATTGTTCCCATCGTGGTGATTCTGGGGGTAGTATTCCTTTTGATTCTTCTCGAACCGGACTTGGGCACGGCGGTGGCCATCACCGGAACCGTAGCTGTCATGCTTTTTGCCGCCGGGAGCCGGTTGCTGCACCTTTTCCTGCTGGGTGCGGGCAGTGTTCCCCTCCTCCTGGTGGCAGTCTTTAGCGCGGACTACCGCCGCCGCCGCTTTTTCGCTTTCCTCGACCCGTGGTCAGAACGGCTGGGGTCAGGGTATCACATCATCCAATCCCTTTATGCCCTGGGGTCGGGAGGTATTTTCGGGGTCGGATTGGGAAGAAGCAGGCAGAAATGGTTTTACCTTCCAGAACAGCACACAGATTTCATCTTTGCCGTTCTGGCTGAGGAACTGGGGTTTCTTGGAGGGGTGACGGTGATTGTTCTTTTCTTCTTCCTGGCCTGGAGGGGCTACCGGGTGGCATTAACCATCCCCGACCGCTTTGGAAGCTTGCTGGCGGTCGGGATTACTACCATGATTACCCTCCAGGCCCTGATCAATATCGGCGTCGTCACGGGCTCGATACCCATTACTGGCATTCCCCTCCCCTTCTTGAGCTACGGTGGTTCTTCCCTGGTTTTCACCCTCACTGGGGTCGGCATCCTGCTCAACATCTCCAAGCACACTGTGCACTGACTTGAAACCACTGGAAGGGGTTTAGATAAATGAGGGTCCTACTGACCGGCGGGGGCACTGGAGGCCACATTTACCCCGCCCTGACCATTGCCAACAGGCTCAAGGAAAGGATCGTAGGGGTAAGGCTTCTCTATGTGGGGACGAGGGATGGCCTCGAGGCGGACCTTGTACCCAGGGAAGGGATCCCCTTTGAAACCATCACTGTTCGGGGGCTCCTGGGGAAAACCCCGGTTCAGCTGCTCTCTGGCTTTTTTGCAGCGGCCAGGGGGTGTGCCCAGTCCTACCGTATCGTGAGGCGGTTCCGGCCGGACGTGGTGGTGGGAACCGGAGGCTATGTCTGCGGCCCGGTAGTACTGGTTGCCGCTTTGTGCCGGATCCCTATCCTGCTCCAGGAACAGAATGCGTTTCCCGGATTAACAAACCGGGCCTTGGCCCGTTTTGCCAGCGTGGTTGCCGTGCCCTTCGATGACACGCGTTCCTACTTCCCCCGCCGGACACGGGTAGTAGTGACCGGTAATCCCGTTCGCCCGCAAATCCTGAGCCAGGACCGGGCGGCGGCAGCCAGGGCCCTTGGCCTAGATCCGGACAAGCTTACCCTTTTTGTCTTCGGGGGAAGCCGGGGGGCAAAAAGCATAAACCAGGCCATGATCGGGGCCGTGAGGACCCTGCTTTCCCGTAAAGGCCTCCAGATTCTCTACGTTACGGGGCGGGAATACTTCCACTGGGTAACCAAGGAGCTTGAAGGACAGGGTATAGGAAAAGAAAGATATGGAAATCTTAGTATTGTACCTTATCTATACCAGGTGGAAAAAGCCTGGGCCACCACCGACCTGGTTGTTTCCCGGGCCGGCGGCATGACCCTGGCTGAAATCTGTGCCCTCGGAATCCCGGCGGTATTGATTCCTTCGCCCAATGTTGCCAATGACCACCAGCGGGCAAACGCTCAGGCTGTGGCCCGGCACGGGGGTGCCGTGGTCCTTGATGACCGGGATCTGAACGGTGAGCTGCTGGCGCGGACCGTGGTCGCAATCCTGGATGAGCCAGGGAGGCTGGCCGTCATGGCCGAGGCCAGCAGGGCGGTTGGAAGGCCGCGGGCCACTGATGACCTTGTTGATTGGGTGCAAAGGTTGTCCAGAGGCAGGTCAAAGGGGCTGAAGGGTGTCGAGTAACGGCCCCCTCTACAAGGGCATAAAATGTTAGGGCGTAGGACTCGATATCAATTAAGAGCGGAAAGCGTGGGACAGGGGGTTTGAAGGGGGAACTTTCGTGGATGAAACCATTCATTTCGTAGGTATCGGCGGAGCAGGTATGAGCGCCATTGCCAGGGTACTTCTGAAAATGGGTTACCGCGTTTCCGGCTCGGACTTAAACCTAACTGGTATAACAACGCGATTAGAAAAAATGGGAGCCGTGGTGTACCAGGGGCACCGGCCTGAGAATATCGAAGGGGCCGGACTTCTCGTTGTCTCGTCAGCAGTGCCCAAGGAGAACCCGGAGGTGCTGGCCGCCCGCAAGTGCGGGATTACCGTAATCCGGCGGGGAGAAATGCTGGCCAGGTTGATGGAGGCGAGGAAGGGGATAGCCGTAGCTGGTACCCACGGCAAGACCACTACCACCTCCATGATTTCCCTGGTCCTGGAAAAGGCGGGGCTGGACCCAACGGTTCTCATTGGCGGTGAACTTAACGATTTCGGTGGAAACGCGAAGCTGGGCAAAGGAGGGTACCTGGTGGCTGAGGCCGACGAGAGCGATGGCTCTTTCCTGGAGTTAAGGCCCCAGATTGCCGTGGTTACCAACGCCGAAGCTGATCACCTTGATTACTACCACAGCCTGGAGAGGGTTACCCAGGCCTTTTCGACCTTTATAAATATGGTACCTGATGATGGCCTGGCCGTGATCTGCACTGATGACCCCTTCCTCAGGTCCTACAGGACATGGACTGCAAAAAAGGTGATAACTTATGCCCTTACCTCTGGGGCAGATTATGGTGCGGTAGACCTAGAGTTTGAGGGCTTCGGTTCCAGCTGCACCTTGGTCCACCAGGGGAAGGAAATCGGCCGCCTGAAGCTTTTGGTCCCGGGCAAGCACAATATTCAAAACGCCCTGGCAGCAGTTGCCGTTGGACGCTACCTGGGGATAGACCACGAGGTTATCCTCTCGGCCCTGGAGTCTTTTGGTGGTGTGCAGAGGCGTTTTCAAGCCTTGGGCATCACGTCTGGGGTATGGGTGGTAGACGACTACGCTCACCACCCCACCGAGGTTGCCGCGACCCTTGAAGCAGCAAGACAGGTGGCAGGCGGAAGGATCATCTGTATTTTCCAGCCACACCGTTATACCAGAACCAAGGCCCTGTACCGGGAGTTTGGCCTGGCCCTGGCCAGGGCGGACCATCTCTTTATTACTGAAATCTACCCTGCAGGTGAAGCCCCCATCCCCGGGGTGACTTCTGCTCTTATTGTCCGGTCTGCGGCCGAAGCAGGCCGGAAGCCGCGGCACTCGAAAGATCCGGAAGAGATTATCCAGGAGGTTCTGGCCCTGGCAGCACCCGGTGACCTGGTCCTCAGCATGGGGGCCGGTGATGTTTACAAGATTGGTCTTGAGCTTCTTCGCCGCCTGCGGTACAAAGACCCTGAGAAGAAGGACCAGTCCACTGGTAGAGAGGCTGTAACCGGATAGCCTTGGTTCCAGGCTTAAGCTGTCACAAATAGATTTCCTGTTGCGTAGTATACTTCGGGAGTGGGTCGAAACAGGGAAGCAGGTGCGTGCTGGGACCAGGCGGTAGCCGTGAATCCCGTCTCCCTGAGGAGCCGGGGTTTCTTTGTCACTGCAGGGCCAACCGGGGGTAAGATTGCCATGGAGTACCAGGACAAGGAGTACTACAAGATTGAGGGAGGGGTATGCCTCTCTGGCCGGGTTCGGGTAAGCGGAGCGAAAAACGCGGTCCTTCCCATGCTGGCGGCGGTTACTCTAACCAGGGCCGAGTGCATCATTCACCATGTGCCGTCACTGCGTGATGTTCAGGTTATGACCCAGATTCTTCGCTTGTTGGGCGTGAAGGTTGAAATGGTTGAAGCCGGTCTAAACGGGGGTTTAACCCTTGTGACCCAGGCTGACTCCTTAACCACCCACGTCATCAAGGATAATCTCAGCCGGCAGATGCGGTCCTCCATTTTCCTCATGGGACCACTGCTGGGGAGACTGGGCGAAGTCAGGATCGCGTACCCCGGTGGCTGTGCTATCGGGCCCCGCCCCATTGACCTTCACCTGCGCGGCCTGGCCGCCATGGGAGCTCGGATCACGGAAAAACACGGTTACATCCTTGCCCAGGCTGCAAGGCTCCACGGCGCTGATATTCACCTGGACTTCCCCAGTGTTGGTGCCACCGAAAACCTGATCATGGCTGCGGCCACAGCTGAAGGTGTGACCACGTTGAGAAACGTGGCCAAGGAACCGGAGATCGTGGACCTGCAGAACTTCCTGAGTGGTATGGGGGTCAGGATCAGGGGGGCCGGGACGGACACGATCAGGGTCGAAGGGGTCGGTCGACTGGGTGGCACGGAACACACGGTGATCCCAGACAGGATCGAGGCGGGAACCTTTATGGCCAGTGCTGCCTTCAGCGGGGGCGAGGTCAGGGTGGAAAACGTGGTGCCCGAGCACGTGGAATCCATCAGTGCCAAACTGCGTGAAGCCGGGGTCACGGTGCAAGAAGGTCGAAACTGGATCTCGGTGAAGGGCCCGCGGAAGCTGAAGGCGGTGGACGTGAAGACCCTTCCGTACCCAGGTTTTCCGACGGACATGCTGCCCCAGATGATGGCCATCATGACTACTGCCGACGGAAGCAGCATCATCACCGAAACCATATTTGAACAGCGTTTTTCCCAGGCTGAAGAACTACGCAGAATGGGAGCCAACATTAGGATCGAAGGGAGAACAGCCGTGGTCAAGGGTGTCCCGGGCTTGACAGGGGCGGAAGTGGAAGCTTCCGACCTTCGCAGTGGTGCTGCACTGGTCCTGGCCGGCCTGGTGGCCGAAGGTACCAGCTGCGTCGAAGGGGTGTACCACATTGACCGTGGCTATGAGAACCTGGAGGGTAAACTAAGGGGTCTAGGGGCTGCCATCACGCGCGAAAAAATGCAGGGGGCCGCCAATAGGCTTGATAGCGGCCAGCTGGACTAAGTGGGCTACTGTTTTGGTGCTACCTGGTGAGACAGGCCCCAGGCCTTTTTTTTTGCCTGGCTTGCGGCAGGAGCCTCCAAGGGTCGGCCATTTTCGTCACGTTACCACTGGTGTTTAAACGGACCGCGCCGTGGATTGGGATACTGAAAAAATCCAATTGAAAAATGAGAAAAATGAACAGAAAAAATGTGAAGAAGAAGGAAAACTCTACCTTTTGCAGAAATAGTGTGTAAAATAGTACATCATATTGTATGCAATTCTTGCTTGGGGGATATCTCACCTTGAAGAGCCAGCTGCGTCAGACTACCGCAACCGTGATCTCTGAGGCAATCAAAAGGGCCATTACTTCAGGACGATTGAAACCTGGTGAAAAACTAGTGGAAATGGAACTGGCCCGAAGGTTCGGTGTGAGCAGAACTCCTGTGCGCGAGGCACTGAGGATCCTGGAAAAGGAGCGGCTCGTGGCCAATAATCCCTACAAGGGGTATATCGTGAACAAACTGTCGCATGATGAAGCGGTGATGCTTTACCAAGTCAGGGCTGCCCTGGAGCCCCTGGCAGTAAAACTGGCGACAGAGCAGATCACACCGCAAGAGCTGCAAGAACTGAAGGACTGCCTGTACCAGTCGGAGTTGGCTCTGAAATCAGACGACATGGCAGCATTGATTGTCCTGAATAACAAGTTCCACGACATTATTGCCAGGGCGTCGAGAAACTCATACTTGGTTGACATTCTCACTAACCTGCGGGATCTGATCGACTTGATGCGGGTCTCGAATTTCTTAATGTTCCCCAAGCGGATGATTGCGGCAGTTGCAGAGCATCGAGGTATCCTTGAGGCCATGCTGGCGAAGGACGCAGCTGCGGCGGCTGTGAAGGTTTCGGCCCATATCGAGAATGCTCTCAACCTGGTGCCCGAGACCTTGCAGGAAACAAACTGGTAAGGAACAGGGGGTATCGAATGTTCATCGATCAGGAGAAGTGTTCTGGGTGTGGTATTTGTCTACCTTATTGTCCAGCCGGCGCCATTAAGTTAGTAGGGAAAAAAGCAGTGGTTGACAGGGAGCTTTGCCTGGAGTGTGGCAACTGCGGGCGGAAACAGGTGGTGAGATGCCCGAAGGATGCTTTCGTCGAAGAACCGGGGTTGTACGAAGGGGTACGCGCTGTAAGGAAGTTTTTCAGCGACCCGGCTACAACCCACAAGGTTACCAGAATCCCTGGACGGGGAACAGAAGAGGTTAAGACCAATGATGTTACCGGTCGGGTTCGGCGCGGGGAAATAGGCCTAGCTTTAGAAATGGGCCGGCCGTGCCTGGGGACCTCGATGCAGGAGGTCCAGAGAGTGACCATGGCCCTGGCAGCCCATGGGGTTGTTTTTGAAGAGAATAACCCTTTAACTCACCTGATGTCAGACCGGAAAACCGGTGCCATTAGCACAGAGTACCTGAAGGAAAAGGTGGTATCGGTGATCATAGAGTTTACCGACCGGGCTGAGCGGCTACCCCTGCTGCTGGAGACAATCAGGAAAGTAGCGCGTGAACTGGATACTGTATTCTCCCTCGACTTAATCGCCTGTTTTGAAGATGATGGTTCACTGCCGGTGCTTGAGACATTAAACCAGTTGGGAATGAAGCCACGTCCAAATGCCAAGATCAACCTGGGGATAGGCAGACCCCCTGCTCCCCTGTACAGAGAAGGAGGTCCCTGCCGATGACGCACTCTCTGCATCGTCGTGGCTCACCGGAGAGCCTGAGGGATGACTATGTCCTACTGGCTACAGCGGCAGCGGGAGTAAACCACGAGGGCTCCAAGGACAAGCTGCGCCGGGTGCTTGAAATTGTGTATGAAGAAGAACCCGCAAATGTTGGTTCATATGAGACGGGAACCATTTATGCCGGGGTGAGCATGGAGGATATCAAGGCTTCCCTGGCTGAAGTGCCCAGGGTCAGGTGTTGTTTCTCAAGCCGTGAAAAAATGAAGCGAGTGTTACAACGGGTAAAAGAGATGGACCTGGGGATTTCCATCACGGTAAGCGGTCTCATCGATGAGGTTCTCGAGATGGCACGCGAACTGGGTATTAAGCCCCACTCCATCAACCTGTCCTTGGACATTTGGGGAAAAAAAGAAGAACTGCCTTCAGAAGAGGTATTGGAGTTTGTTACCATGTGCGGCCATGGGTTAATATCTAAAGACCTGGTGGAAAAGTGCATTGCGGACGTGAGGTCGGGTAAAAGGACACCGCGCCAGGCGGCCGAACTGATAGCCCGTCCCTGTGTGTGTGGTATCTTTAATCCCGACCGGGCTGAGAATCTTCTGGCTCGTTATGCACCACCCGGCCAAGAAGGAGAGCAGTAAGAGAAGTCAAGGAGACGAGTACACTGCAGCAGCCCTCGCTTCAGATGCTGGCTTTAAGTCAGGGCATCCTGGCGTACCAAGGAAGCCCCTGGCCGGGAATTCTCGATAGAGAAAAGTTGAGAAGGGGTGTGGTAGTCTAGCGGATGGTAGGACAGTAAAGGTTGAGGGCTAGAGCAGGTTCAGGAAGCTGTTGGGTGATGATGATCAAAGGGGGTTTGAAAAGAGATGAAAAGGTACCGTATTTGGGCCGTGTTGCTGGTGGTCATTCTCATGGGTGCCGTGGTTGCAGGGTGCGGTGGTTCCCAACCTTCCGCCGGAGAGGAAACTGCTAAAGAAGAGGGTAAAGAGCCTGCTGAAGGGGAACCCAAGAGTCAATACCCAGAACGGCCGATTGAGTTTGTAGTTCCCTTTGGCGCTGGTGGTGGAAGTGACATCCTGGCCAGGAGCATTGCGAAAGTAATTCAGGACCACAACCTTATCGACCAGCCCTTAATGGTCGTAAATAAGCCGGGAGGAAGCGGTTCTGTCGGTTACAGCTACCTGGCCGAGAAGAAGGGTGACCCGTACTATATCGGAACCGTGAGTTCGAGCTTCTACACGGCTCCCCTCCTGGGTAAGTCCCCGGTTTCGTACAGGGATTTCACCCCGGTGGCTGGACTTGCTATGGACACCTATGGACTGTTTGTTCGCAGTGATTCCAGGTTTGACAGCCTGCAGGAGATCCTTGATGAAGTCAAGGCCAATCCGAAGAGTATTTCCGTGGGCGGTACCAGCGGTACTTCCGACGACGCTGTGCTGACCTTCTTGCTCGAAGAGAAAGCTGGTGTCGACTTTACGTACGTTCCCTTCGAGAGCGGTGGTGAGGTCATGACCGCCCTGCTGGGTGGCCACGTTGATATCTCCTGGGCCAACCCTGGAGAGGCACTCAGCCAGATCGAGGCTGGGAAGGCCAGGGTGCTCGCTGTGGCCAGCAAGGAAAGGCTACCTTCTCTTCCCGATGTTCCGACCCTGATCGAGGAAGGCGTGGACGTCAGCCTGGCCCAGTTCCGTGGTGTAGTAATGCCTAAGGATGTGCCCGAAGATGCTGTCAAGTACATGGAAGAGGCCTTGAGAAAAATGAGTGAAACCGAAGATTGGAAGACCGGCTACATCGAGAAAAACATGATTACCGCGCGGTTCCTCAACTCCGAGGAATTTGGCAAAGCCATCGTGGAACTGAGCAACATGTATGAACAGGTTTTCGCGGAACTCTCCAAGTAAAGAGGTTGACGGGGGGAAGGCGGGGGGTTACCCCTCCTTCTCTTCTTTCCGGGTAACGAGGGTGCAAGAAGGGTGTGGGTACTTTGAGAACGGTCGATCGGGCCACTGGAGTTCTTCTTTTACTGGTCTCTGTATACCTGGTTGTCTCTGGTTTAGAACTGGAGTACACCCTGGAGGATGCCCCTGGCCCAGGTTTTCTACCTTTCTGGGCGGGTGTCATTTTGGGCCTCAGCGCAATTTTCCTGGTTGCCGGCACGCTGGTACAACCCAAGAAGAAAATGAAGGAGGATAACCCCCTGACGGGGCGTGGAATGGCAGTGATTATCAGCGTCCTGGGGGCGTCAGTAATGGCCGTGTTGCTCACAAGAATCCTCGGCTTGGTCCTCTCAATGGGACTTCTTGCTGCCATGCTTGTTCGAATCTTGGGCTCCAGAAGCTGGCTAACAGTCGGCGGAATGGCTCTGGCAATTCCCGTGGTCTTCTACTTGCTGTTTATCAAGTGGCTCGGAGTGCCCTTTCCCAAGGGTTTCTTGGGCTTTTGAAAGGAAGGATAACTCGTGGGAACATTTGAGAATCTTCTCTATGGATTCTCTGTGGCCCTATCCGTGACCAATGTTTTGTATTGCCTGCTGGGTGTAGTTCTCGGCACCATCATCGGTGCCCTTCCAGGCCTTGGGCCGTCAGCAGGTCTGGCCATTCTTCTGCCGCTTACTTTCGGCAGTAATCCTACTACCAGTATCATCATGCTGGCCGGTATTTACTATGGAGCGATGTACGGGGGCGCCATCACCTCGATCTTAATCAATACCCCGGGGGACTCGGCAGCTGTCATGACCACCCTGGATGGTTATCCAATGGCACAGCAGGGCCGGGCCGGCCCGGCCATGGGGATGAACGTATTCGCCTCTTTCATCGCAGGTACAATTGGGATCCTGATTTTCATGTACTTGGCACCACCCTTGGCCAAGGTGGCCCTGAGTTTTGGTCCCCCTGAATACTTTGCCCTGATGGTTCTAGGCCTCACCACCCTGGCGGGTCTTACAGGGGAGTCGCCCCTCAAGGGCTTTATTTCAGCCGTTGTCGGTTTGATTTTTGCAATTGTAGGTGTCGACCTGGTTACCGGGCTTCCGCGTTTCTCTTTTGGGGTCATGGAACTGTACAGTGGAATTGATTTTATTCCCGTGGCCATGGGGGTATTTGGTATTGCGGAGATCCTGGTAACAGCTGAGCGAGAAGTTAGAATCCAGATGGCCAAGGCCGACCTTCGGTTTAGGAAGCTTTTGCCCAGCCTGGCCGACTGGATGGCGTGCCGGTGGCCGATTATCCAAGGGACCATTACCGGCTTCTTCATCGGGATGCTACCGGGAGCAGGGGCTACCATTGCTTCCTTTATTTCCTACGGCATCGCCAAGAGTACGTCGAAGGAGCCGCAGCGCTTCGGGCGTGGGGCTATTGAGGGGATAGCGGCACCCGAGGCGGCTAATAACAGCGCGGCGGTGGGAGCCTTTGTCCCCCTTTTGACCCTCGGGGTACCCGGATCGGCAAGTACCGCGGTTCTCATGGGTGCCCTGATGATGTTTGGACTGAGGCCTGGTCCCCTCCTTTTCGAGCGGAACCCGGAGTTTGTCTGGGGCCTCATTGCCAGCATGTACATTGGTAATGCCATCCTGGTCTTGGTGATGCTCTTGTTTGTCCCTGTCTTTGTCCGGGCTGTACAGGTCCCGCGTCCTATTCTTTCGTCGGTGGTGATGGTTTTTATCCTGGCTGGGGCGTACAGCTTGAACAATAACATGTTTGACGTTTGGTTAACTTTGCTCTTCGGTATCTTGGGTTACTTCATGAAAAAGTTGAAATACCCCGGGGCGCCCCTCATCCTTGCCCTTGTGCTGGGGCAGCTGCTGGAAAACTCGCTCCGGCAGTCCCTGATCCTTTCCCTGGGGGATCCCCGCATCTTCTTCACCCGGCCCATCTCAGGGACCATCATGGCGATAGCCATTGGAGCCACGCTGTACCCAGTAATAAAATCGGTGTTGAAGGTTCTCAGGTCACGCACTGCATAACCCGGGAGCAACGGTTCTAGGGAGCCCCAGGGGGCAGACCGGGTGGCCCAAAGGGGCTCCTTGAGAGATTCTTCTCACATGGGTATCTTTTTGGTACAATAGGGGAAGAATGTTTCTCTTAAGGGTTGGGGAAGATGCGCCGAGGGAATACCAGGTTGGGCTACCGCCGTTACCGTCCAGGGAGTGTCCAACGGGAACTGCGTCGAAGAAAGCGCTCAAAAGGGTATAAGCTTGCCTGGGCCGCCTTGCTTTTGGTTGTTGCGATGGCCCTTTTTGTTCTTTATTCTCCCTACTTCGCGGTAGAGACCATCGAGGTTCAGGGGATTCAGATGCTCAGCCAAAAGGAACTCCTCGAGGAGGCCGGCCTCTTTCCTGGGATGAACCTGCTGCAGGTTCGGCCCAGCCTTATTTCGTCCCGCTTGCTTTCCAATCCCTGGGTGGAAGAGGTCACGGTGCAGAGGGGACTCCCGGGATATGTCTTGGTACTCGTCCAGGAGAGGGAGCCCGTGGTACTGGTTCCGAACGGCTCCTCTTTTTTGTGCCTTGACCGCGAGGCAAGGGTTCTGGACACCTGGACCGTGGCGAAGGTATCCCTGCCCTTTCTCACAGGTTTTCGGGTCCCGGCACGGACGTTTCCCGGACAGGTCCTCGAAGATACTACCCTGAGATTGGTTCTTGCCGCCCTGGCTTCTTTGTCAAAGTCGACGCTCGGTATGATCTCCGAGGTGCACCTGGACAATGAGTCTTCCATTACGGTGTATACCCTGAATGGGGTGCCGGTTTACCTGGGACAGGCTTTTGATTCTCTGCCAGAGAAGTTCCAGGTGCTGGACTCCATTCTGAAGGATATCAGGGACAAGGACACGGAGGTCGAGTACGTTGACCTTCACCTGCCGCACCGGCCTGTAGTTAAGGAGAGACGGTAACCGGCGGACAGGCGTGGAGAAGGTAGAAAGTGGAGAAGGTAGAAAAAGGCTGGGGAAAAAAAGGGAAAGACCCTGGTGCGTTGAATCTAGTTACTAGTTACCAGAGCTGGAAATCCGGTTTAACGAGTGACCAAACCTGCCCGCTCGGTGTGCTCCGGAACAAGACCTTCTGCCGCAGCCCGGAAGGCCGAGGAATACGAGAGGCGAGTGGAGGAGCAGCCCGGGCGAGGTGGACAGCGGTTATTTTCGTAGCAGAAGGGTACAGAACGTCAAGGATGCCAAGGGAAACAAGATGAACCAGCTGACTGGACAGGGATCGGAGCAGGGGGGTGTACGTTGTGGCCTGGGGGGACATCGTGGTGGGCCTGGATATCGGCACCACGAAGGTGGCGGTATTGGTTGGAAAGGTTGACCCTGACGGGATGTTAAATATCATCGGCATCGGGACGAGTCCCTCAAAAGGGCTTCGGAAGGGTGTAGTTGTTGACATTGACAGCACCGTGAAATCCATCCGCGAAGCCGTCGACAAGGCTCAACGTATGGCCGGCATCGAAATCAGGTCTGTTTACATGGGTGTAACTGGAGGGCACATATCTTCCTTGAGCAACCGCGGCGTAGTGGCCGTTGCGCGTGAGGACCGGGAAATCACCGCTGAGGATGTTGCGCGGGTCCTCGAGGCGGCGCGGGTGATTGGTGTTCCGCCGGACCGGGAGATAATCCATGTCCTGCCGCGGGAGTTTATCGTTGATGGGTACGATGGGATTCGTGACCCGGTAGGAATGGTCGGAATCAGGTTGGAAGTGGAAGCCCAGATTATCACCGGGTCCATGACTTCCCTGCAGAACCTTCTGCGAAGCGTAGAGAAGGCTGGCCTGGAGGTAGACGATGTTGTGTTAAACCCCTTGGCTTCCGGGGAAGCTGTCCTCCTGCCAGCTGAGCGGGATCTCGGGGTTGTGGTGGCCGATATTGGTGGCGGTACCGTTGACGTGGCCGCCTTTTACGAAGGCAGCCTGTGTTACGCCTCTGTGATTCCTGTGGGCGGTGAATTTATCACCAGTGATATTGCTGTCGGGCTGAGAACTCCGCTGGCAACGGCGGAGGAAATTAAGCTTGAACACGGTTGTGCCCTGTCGGATCTAGCCCGGGACGACCTTTTTTTTAAGGTGGGCAGCGTGGGAGGCCAGGAATCCAGGGAGGTTTCGCAAAAGATTCTCGCCGGCATCATCGAACCACGGGTTCAAGAGATCCTGGAGATGGTCGGGCGAGAGATTGAGGCTTCTGGTTACGAAAAGATGATCCCAGGAGGTGTGGTTTTGACGGGCGGTTCTTCGGCCTTGAAGGGTTTGGGCGAACTGGCTTCCCGTCAGTTTGGCTTTCCGGTACGGGTAGGCACGCCTGCAGATGCCGGTGGGCTGGGTGATATGGCTTCAAGCGGGTCTTTCGCCACCTCCCTGGGAATTCTACGCTATGCGGCTCGGGACATCGTGTCCGGAAGAACCGGGCAGGATGGAACCATCAGCGGGATGGTTGGTAGTATTCTAAAGTACGTGAGGAACTGGTTCCGTGACCTGTTTTGAAGTGACCTCCGCCGCGGGACTTTAGAACTATCCGTTCAGGGGTTTAAGGTTGACTTTAAGTAAGGAGGTATCCACGGTATGCCTGATCCGGGAACGGATACAGAACAATTTGCGGTCATTAAGGTAATTGGGGTTGGCGGGGGAGGTAACAATGCCGTCAACAGGATGGTTAGCGCCGGCCTGAAAGGGGTAGAATTCATTGCCATCAACACCGATGCCCAGGCCCTTTCCCTTTCCCAGGCCCACCGCCAGATTCAGATCGGGGAACAACTGACCAAGGGATTGGGGGCGGGGGCTGACCCCCAAATCGGGCAAAAGGCTGCCGAAGAGAGCCGGGACGTGATCCTGGAAGCCGTAAAAGGCGCCGATATGGTCTTTATTACTGCCGGAATGGGTGGAGGGACCGGGACAGGGGCGTGTCCGGTTGTGGCTGAAATTGCCAGGGAGGCGCGGGCCTTGACGGTAGGGGTGGTAACGCGGCCCTTCACCTTTGAAGGGAAGAAAAGGATGGTTCAGGCCGAAAACGGGATCACGGCCCTGCGCACCCAGGTGGATACCTTGATCACCATTCCCAACGACCGTTTGCTTCAGGTGGTAGAGAAAAAAACTTCTATTCTAGAAGCCTTCCGGATTGCTGACGATGTGCTCAGGCAGGGGGTGCAGGGAATATCGGACCTGATTGCCGTTCCTGGCCTGATCAATTTGGATTTTGCCGATGTCAAGACCATTATGCAGGAAACTGGTTCGGCTTTAATGGGGATTGGCTCTGCCACGGGCGAAAACCGGGCCGTGGAAGCGGCCAGGGCGGCGATTTCGAGCCCCCTTCTGGAAACCTCCATCGAGGGAGCAAAAGGTGTTTTGCTCAACATCACCGGGGGGTCTGATCTCGGGCTTTTTGAGGTTAACGAGGCTGCGGAGATTATCGCCGAAGCTGCCGACCCGGATGCCAACATCATCTTTGGGGCTGTAATTGATGACAACCTGAAGGATGAAATCCGTGTCACAGTCATCGCTACCGGCTTCGAGAGCAAACCTGCCGACCTGAGGCCTGGCCTGGATGAACTCGAGATCAAGCCTTTTTCAAGTGATGACTTGGATATACCGGCTTTTCTCAGGAAGAGAAGATTATAAAGTAGTGCTCCATGCCGCCTTGCGGTGCGGCGGCACCACGAAAGATGAAAATTAGAAGCGGTATTTCGCAAAGGTTGCACGCCCGGGGTGCTCCGGAGCAAGACCGGTTATGCCGCAGCCCCGAAGGGGCGAAGAATAAGAAAGGCGAGTAGAGGAGCACCCCGGGCGAGGCGGGGAGTGGCATTTTCGTAGAATTGCTCCAGATGTAGGCCCGAATAATTGCAGGTGTTCACGAACCGCCCGAGCCTAGCTGTTGGACCCGGGTGGTTTTCTTTTTGTCTCATGCGCGTGATATGATGCCCGCAGTGCTTTTTCTCTTCCTGCCATCCTACCTGTTCCTGCACCAGTGACCACCAGTCCATATTCCAGAAAATGACAAATTTCGGTGATGCTGGAAGGTATAATAAATCCATGAGCCCGTGCTTGTCATAAACACCCTGAGTTGGCAATATGATTAATGATTGAGGAAGGACTAACCTTTTTCCATCCCAGGGGGCTGCCTGGTGCGGATTGTTTACGTAGACCTTTTGTTTGCCGTGAACATGGTTATGAACACCCTCCTTCTCTGGGCGACGGCCAAGTTTGCCGGTCAGCCCACCACCGGCTGGCGGCTGGCGGCTGGGGCTTTTGTGGGCTCTCTCTACTCTTTAACCTCCTTGTTCCCCGGGTTGGCACTCCTCTTCACGGTTCCGGGAAAGATCATCTTTTCCCTGCTCATGCTGGAGGTTGTTTTTGCCCCGGTACCACCGAGGACCCTCGCCCGCCTGGCAGGTTACTTCTACGGAATATCTTTCTTGTTGGGCGGAACCTACCTGGCTGTGAGCTACTTGGCCCGGGGATCAGGTCTTGATCTCCAGCACGTGTTCTACCTAGGGGGGCTCAGGTGGGGGGCACTGGTTCTGGCCCTGGCACTAACCCTCTTGTTTGGGAAGGGTGCCTGGGAATTCGTAAGGACCAAACTCCGCCGCGATCTCGGATATCTACCCACTGTCCTCATTTTCGACGGCAAACGGGTCTTGGTAAATGCCCTGGTTGATACCGGTAACCAGTTGAAGGATCCGGTTTCCCAGGAACCGGTCATGATTGTAGAGCTCGAGATCCTGGAGGGGGTTCTGCCGGATGAACTCAAGAAAGCCCTGGATTCTTCGCTTCCTGAGGCGCTTCCCCAACTAGCGGGGATCCTGTCCGGTTCACCCTGGTCGACGCGGTTTCGGATGCTTCCCTACAGCACCCTGGGAAACGCGGGGGGGCTTTTGCTCGGGGTGAAGCCTGACCGGCTCCTGGTTTACGAAGGAGACCAGGAAGTACAGGTGGAGAATGTCGTTGTTGGTATTTACAACCAGAGGCTTTCTCCGGAAGGTTCTTACCGGGCCCTTCTTCCTCCCCAGGTCCTGAGGGGGGTGCGGTAGGAGAGCTTTCTGCGTGGCGAGGTACCGGCTGTCAGAAGCCCGGGCTTGGGACGTGACTCCATGGGGGAGTTGGTCAGATTGGGACTTTGGCCGAGAACACAGTGGCTCTTACGGCTTGCCCTTACCAGGGTCTTGCTATGGCTTGGGCTCCGCCCCGTCTACCCGGTCTTTTATGTTGGAAGCAGCGAGGCCCTGCCACCACCCCTATCCAACGATGAAGAGGAGTTTCTCCTCACGAGGTTGAAAGATGGTGACCAGGCGGTCAAGAGCGTGCTCATCGAACACAATCTTCGCTTGGTGGTCTACATTGCACGCAAGTTCGACAACACCGGGATCGGCATTGAAGACCTGGTATCTATTGGCACCATCGGGCTCATCAAGGCTGTCAATACCTTTGACCCGGGAAAAAGGATCAAATTGGCTACCTACGCCAGCAAGTGCATCGAAAACGAAATCCTGATGTACCTGCGGAGAAACAGCCGCACCAGGTCGGAAATATCCTTTGACGAGCCACTCAACGTTGATTGGGATGGAAATGAACTTTTGCTTTCTGATGTCCTGGGGACAGAAAGCGACACGATTTACAAGAACATCGAAGAAGAGGTGGATAAACTTCTGCTGCGGAAGGCGATGAAGAAGCTCTCCGGCCGGGAGCGTAAGATCATGGAGCTGCGCTTTGGGTTAAGGGATGGCCTGGAACGAACTCAGAAAGAGGTGGCTGATTCCCTGGGTATCTCGCAGTCATATATTTCCAGGCTGGAGAAACGGATCATCAAGCGGCTTCGCCGTGAAATAAGAAGGATGGAGTGAAAAAGCAGGAAAGAGTAAGGTAAGAAAAAAAGGGAAAGCGCCGGACCGGCTGAAAGGCCGGTATTTTTTTGTGACAAAATATACCAATAACCTGTATAAAAAACCGGTTCCTGGCCAATAATGTTGCTAACGAAGCCTTGGAATTTGCCCCGAAGCGGACATCCCCACAAGTCAAAGTCTTCAAGAGGGCCAGGAGGGTGCAAGTTGCTGGTGAACAAGGTCGAGATCTGTGGAGTAAATACCTCCAAGTTACCGGTCCTGTCCAACAAGGAGATGCGTTCGCTTTTCAAGAGGATGCACGAGGGCGATGGGAAGGCCCGGGAGGAACTGGTGCGGGGCAACCTGCGGCTGGTTTTGAGTGTGATCCAGAGGTTCAATAACCGCGGGGAATATGTTGATGATCTTTTTCAGGTAGGTTGTATCGGGTTGATGAAGGCCATCGACAACTTCGACCTGGGCCAGAACGTGAAGTTCTCTACTTACGCGGTCCCCATGATCATTGGGGAGATCAGGCGTTACCTCCGGGACAATAACCCCATTCGGGTCAGCCGTTCCCTTCGTGATGTTGCTTACAAGGCCCTCCAGGTACGGGATACCCTTGTCAATAAGCATGCACGGGAACCCTCAATCACCGAGATTGCTAAGGAACTAAGAATGCCGCGGGAAGAAATTGTTTATGCCTTGGACGCCATCCAGGAACCGGTATCTCTTTTTGAACCCATTTACCACGACGGAGGAGACCCGATTTATGTTATGGACCAGATCAGTGATGATAAGAACCAGGATGTGAACTGGCTCGAGGGTATCTCCATCCGGGAGGCCTTGAGGAAGCTCAACGACCGCGAGAAGCTCATTCTAACCCTCAGATTTTTCGAGGGTAAGACTCAAATGGAAGTGGCCGAGGAGATCGGTATTTCGCAGGCCCAGGTGTCCCGTCTCGAAAAGGCAGCCCTGGGGCATATGAAAAAATACATGTAGCGCGTTGGTGGGATCGGCTTGATACCTCAGGCCTGACCCTTCCGTTCAAACCGGGGTGATGGATGGTGACCAAAAGGGTGACCAAGGCAGAGCTTTGGCACAGGTTCTTGGTTTTGGCCTTAGTAATTATTTTTGGTTCTAGCTGGGCTTTTGTCGTGTGGACCAGGACCGAGAAAGCCTATAATACAGAGAACCTCATCAGGCTCCACGTTGTTGCCAACAGCGACTCGGAAGAAGACCAAGCCCTCAAGTACCGGGTTAGAGACCGGGTGCTCCGGGAAATAACCCCCCTGGTTAAAAACACCAGGTCCGGGGACCAGGCCCGCCGCGTGATCAACGAAAACTTAGATTCTATAGCCGCTGCAGTACAAGGGGTGATAACCGAGGCAGGCCGGCCCTACAGCACCAAGGTTATTCTGGGCAGATTCCTTTTTCCGGCCAAATCCTATGGAACTTTCGTGCTCCCTGCCGGGGAGTACGAGGCTTTGAGGGTGGTCATTGGGGCCGGAAAAGGCGACAACTGGTGGTGTGTTCTTTTTCCGCCCATTTGTTTCCTAGACGTCAGCGGGGGAACGGCCACCTTTCACCGGGAGGACCAGGTTGCCGGAAAAAAGAGTGGTGTGCTGCCAGTGCGGGGTGACAACCTGCGCCGGGTCCTGCCAGCGGAGGACGAAGGGGCACGCCCCGGGACTGACCTCATTCTTGAGGAACCAGGCCAAGGAGAAAAGACACCCCCTGAGTTGAGATTTGCCTTCCTGGACTGGTTACAGGCTTTCAAGGTCCCCCGCCTGGGGATTCTTGAAGAAACAGAAAAGGCCTGGGAAGAGGGAATGACCCCAGCCCGTTAGCTGCTAAGAATCTACTTTCCTGCCCCACCTGCCCTAGGGGGGCTTTTATTTTTGGGGCCGGCAGGAGGAGGGGGAGGGTCGGATCTTCTTTTTCGTACATGGCTAATGGAGGCGACAATATAATATACTGCCTGAATTTATTTTTTCAACGGCTGGGGGATGGGAAAGATGCTCACGATCTCGGAACTCAAGGAAAGGGATGTGGTTAACATTTTGGACGGGCGTCGCCTGGGTTTTGTCGAGGACATTGAGATTGACCTCAACGAAGGGAGGGTAACCGCCATTGTCGTTCCCGGCCGCAGAAGGTTCCTGGGGCTTTTTGGGCGGACCCATGACTACGTAATTCCGTGGGAAAAAATAAAAAAGATTGGTACTGACGTGATTTTGGTAGAACTGAGCACCTTTGCCGAGTGAACCCCGGTACCGTATCAGTACCGCCTGAAGACAGTACCATTTTACCAATGTCAGTACAGGTTTTTCTTTCACAATGTCGAAGCATCTTCTGGGGGGAGATCATGACTGGTTTTGGTTTTGAACCACGAAAAGCAAATGGGGTCCTCTATTATACCCTCCCTTACTTCGAGCTCATGGGGACCCGGGTGGCTTTCACAACCCGGATTGGCGGCAAGAGTCATGGGGTTTACCAGGAGTTGAACACCGGTCGAAACACGAAAGATCCACCTGAGGTAGTGGATTACAACAGGCAGAGGGTAGCTCATGCCTTAGGGTTGGACGGGTTACAGTGGGTAGCCGGGCGCCAGGTTCACGGGGACAGGGTAGCCGTCGTAACCCGGTCCGACGCCGTGGGGGGCACTGCCAGGCAGCCGGCCACAGTTGGTGCAGCTGATGGGCTAACCACCCGGGAGAAGGGCATCTGCCTGGTGGGCTATTTTGCTGACTGTGTTCCAATTTTTATCCTTGACCCGGAACCAGGTCGGGAGGTTGTTGGCTTGGCCCACGGGGGTTGGCGGGGTACCGTTCTCCACGTTGCACGAAAAACGGTCGCCGCCATGCAGAGAGCCTTTGGTACCAGTCCCTCAGGTTGTCTGGCTGCCATCGGCCCGTCCATTGGACCTTGCTGTTATGAAGTAGATGAAAGGGTGGTAAGAGAGGTTGAGGGTTCGTTTCCGAACCCGGGAAGGCTTTTACGCCGGTGCGGCCCCGGGAAATGGAAATTTAACCTGTGGGAGGCCAACCGCCAGTCCCTCTTGGAGGCCGGCCTGGCTCCCGAGAAGGTCATCAGCGCTGGGCTCTGTACCATGTGCCGGACCGACCTCTTCTATTCCCACCGGGCTGAACGGGGGAAGACCGGGCGGATGATGGCCGTTCTGACCCTCCTGTGAACCGGGTCCCATCTGGTCGGAATCAGGTAAGTGCTGGGAGTGGGCCCAAGGGATGACAAAGGGGTTTCGCAATTACCGGCGCCGCGGCAAGGTGCTAGAACTTTCCAAGGCACAAAAGAAGGATAGGACTTACGCCCCAGGCTCAAAGGCTGGAAGACGCCTTTTCCTGGGTGTGATGTTGTTAGTGCTGGTGTGGGTGGTTTGGGGATGGGCAAAAGGGGCTCTGACCCAATACAGGCTCCAAACGGTGCTGGCCCAACCCGGTCGCCTGGAGGCGAAACTGAGTGGGACGGCAGTGGTGGCGAGGGAAGAGAAGGTGGTTTACGCCCCGATCTCCGGCCGCGTTCACTTCCTGGTCGAGGAAGGGGTGAGGGTACCGGTGGGTACAGTGGTGGCAGAGATCAGCAATCGGGACCAGACCGGGTTGGGAGAAAGGCTTGCGAAAACCAGGGATGAGCTTGAGACCCTCCTTCAAGACTACGTGGAAGAAAAGAAAGTCCTCGAAGGAAGAATGGTATCCCTGCGCCGGGAACTGTCTGGAGCCAACCTTGCCCTGAAGCAGGCCGTTGAATCGGGCGACCCAGTGGAAATCAGGCGGTCCCGGGAACTAGCCCGGAGACTAGACGGGCAGGTAGATGATGCCAGAGAAAGGTACCAAGAACTGGCAGCCCAGGAGGCGGCCCTCGCCAGGAAACTTCAAGGGCTTGCGGCTGCTTCGGACAAGCTTTACGCCCAGGTTGCGACCGAAGAGGCCGGGATCGTTACTTACCTCTTTGACGGGTGGGAAGACCGGCTTCGAGTCGATGGGTTGGCGGCTACCGAAGTTGAAAGGGTCCCACGTAACCCGGATCCCCGGCCCAATGTTGAAGAGGGAGAAGTAGTGGAGGCTGGCGAACCCCTTTTTAAGGTCATCAACCCCAACGAGGTTCTACTGGCACTGCCTGTCCAGGCCGGTTCTTTTCTCGGGGTGGATACGGGACATGAGGTGACCCTGCGGCTGAAAGAGGGGGAGGAATTGGGGGCGCAGATCTGGAAGATTCAGAGGGGCTGGACAGGGTCCCGCGACCTGGTCTTGCTCCGTACTGCCAGGTTTGCGGACCTGTTCCGGGTGCGTAGGTCGGTAAAGGTCGAGATGGTGGTTACCGGTTACGAAGGGACCGTGCTCCCCCAAGGGGCCTTGGTGACCAGGAAGGGAAAAACCGGGGTCTATATTGTTAGAAAGAACTGGGCGGTTTTCTTGCCGGTTGAGGTGGTAGGTTCCTTTGGAAACCACGTTGCAGTCAAGGGTTTAAATCCTGGTACCGAGGTCATCACCACGCCGGGGTTGGTATCAGAAGGGATGAGGATCAGGTAAGGAGGGGTGAAGGTGGCCTTGAGGGAAAACCTTGAGAGGGTAAGGGCAAGACTGGCCGAAGCCGCCTCTGCGTCGGGGAGGGACCCGGGTGAAATTCGAGTGATTGCGGTCACCAAGACGGTGGAACCTGCGCAGGTTAAAGAAGCGATTGAGGCTGGTGTCACCGATATTGGTGAAAACCGGGCCCAGGAAGCCCGGGCTAAGTTTGATGCCCTTGGGGAGGATGCCTGCCGCCTTCGTTGGCACTTTATTGGACATCTTCAAACAAATAAGGTAAAATATGTCGTAAAGATATGCGATATGATCCATTCTCTCGACCGGCTTTCCCTTGCTTATGAAATTGATAAACGGGCACGGCGTGCCGGTCGGGTGCTGGAGACCCTGGTCCAGGTTAATGTCTCCGGTGAGAAGAGCAAGTTTGGGCTGCCTCCCGAGGAGGTCCCGGGGTTTGTCAGGCGCGTGGCACAACTTCAGGGGTTAAGAATAGTTGGCCTGATGACAATGGCTCCTTACACGAGTGACGCCGAAGAGACGAGGCCCTATTTTAGAGGGCTTCGGCAGTTGTTTAGACGGTTAGAAGCGGATCCCCCGGAAGGGGTTGAGATGAAGTACCTGTCCATGGGTATGAGTAACGATTATGTTGTAGCTGTCCAGGAAGGGGCTAACATGGTGCGGATTGGGACTGCTATTTTCGGGGCGAAGGTTTAGTCTCAACACCGAAACCGGGAGGGACTTACGGGTGGGGAAAGGTTGGCTTGAGAAGCTCATGAGCTTCGTCGGGGTTACATATGAAGAGACGGAAGAAGATAGGGCTGCGGTAAAGGCTGGGGATGCCGGAGAAGGCATTGAGGAAAGTCGGCAGGCCCGGTTTTCCCCTTTCGTCGGCAAGAAACGCCCCCCACTGGTTAGCCTTCCTGGCCACGGCCAGTGGAAGGTAATGGTAATCAGGCCGAAAAGCTTTGATGAGGTTCAAACCATCAGTGACCACTTAAAGGGTAAAAAACCGGTGATCCTTAACCTGGAGAGTTTGCAGAAGGACCTGGCCCAGCGCATTCTTCTTTTTATGAGTGGGGCCATTTATGCCTTGGACGGTGATATGCAAAAGATAGGTCATGGAGTCTTTCTCTTTGTCCCCAATAACGTTGGTATTCATAGCAGCCCAGGAAACAGCCTGGTGGAAAAGGACGGCCCCAGCCTGTGGCTCAAAGAGAATCTAAAAAGGTAAAAACGGGGTGAGTTGATGGCGATTATTCTGGTACGAACCATCCGGCTTTTTGTTCAAGTTTTTTTCTGGCTAATCCTCGTGCGGGCCGTACTTTCGTGGGTCAGGCCGGCAAGACCGAGCAAGTTTTACTATGATATCCAGACCTTTGTTTACCGTGCCACCGAGCCGGTACTGGCTCCCATTCGTAATCTTCTCCCGCGCACTGGAATGATCGACTGGTCTCCCCTTGTGGCACTTATTCTCCTTGAGATTCTGGAACGGCTCCTGGTAGGTCTCATTTATTCCCTTCTCTAGGATCGAGGCAGGAGAGGACCTTTTTGGCGGCTGTAGAAGTAAACCTGGTGCGATCTACCCCGGGGAGGTGAAAGGTATGTTGACCCCGTTGGACATTCACAACAAGGAATTTCGCAAAGTTTTTCGTGGGTACAGTGAGGATGAAGTTGACGAGTTTCTAGACGAGGTCGTACGCGATTTTGACAACCTACTTAAGGAGAACGCCCGTCTTCAAGAAGAGCTTCAACAGCTGCAGGAGAAGGTAGATAACTACAAGCGGATCGAGGAAACCCTCAATAACACCCTGGTGATGGCGCAGGAGACAGCGGAAGAGACGAAAGAGAGTGCACGCCGTGAGGCTGAACTGATTCTTCAGGAGGCCAGGGCCAAAGCAGAGAGGATCGTGGCGGAAAGCAGGGAGCGGGTGGAAAAGCTTACGCAGGAATTTGATGAACTCAAGACTGAAATGAAGCTTTTTCGCACCCGCATGAAAACAGTAATTCGAGCCCACCTGGAACTCCTTGAGGAAGATTCCCCTGAAGATGCGGTCCAAGACCGGGCGGTACCCATCAACAGGGTAGTTGATGGTTGATGGGTTTGGGGGAAGTTTATTAGGGTTGCGAGGGGTGCTTTCTTTGAATTTGACCACGGAGGTCACGGTGGTGACCTTTTCTTGTTTTTCATGTTTTTTCTAATATCTTACTTTGTTTGCGGGCATGATAAGGAAGTGAGAATTGGAGGGAAAATGAAGTTGGACTACAGTAAAACCCTAAACCTGCCCAAGACAGATTTCCCGATGAGGGCCAACCTTCCCAAGAGAGAACCGGAAATTCAGAGGTTTTGGGATGACCTGGATATTTACCTCAAGGTGCGTGAGTGGCGGAAAGGGGCACCTACCTTCATCCTCCATGATGGTCCTCCTTACGCCAACGGCGATATCCACATTGGTACGGCCATGAACAAGATCCTCAAGGATATCGTGGTCAAGTTTGCCACCATGGACGGATATGATTCACCCTACGTGCCCGGGTGGGATACCCACGGCCTGCCCATCGAGTTAATGGCCATCAAGCGAATGGGGATCGACCGCAAGAAGATTGGTGCGGTAGAACTCCGGAACCGGTGCAGGGAATATGCCCTCAAGTACGTGGAAATCCAGAAAAAGCAGTTTGTGCGCCTTGGGGTTAGGGGTGATTGGGAAAACCCCTACCTGACCCTCACACCGGACTTTGAGGCCCAGCAGGTCCGGATTTTTGGGGAGATGGCCAAACGAGGGTATATTTACAAGGGACTGAAACCCGTGTACTGGTGTGCCGATTGTGAAACAGCCCTGGCTGAAGCCGAAGTCGAGTACCAGGACCGGAGGTCCCCTTCTATTTACGTCGCGTTCCCGGTAAGGGACGGTAAGGGGATCCTGGAGGAAGAGAATACCTTTTTCGTGATCTGGACCACGACCCCCTGGACAATACCGGCTAACCTGGCCATTGCCCTGCACCCAGGGGTCCGGTACGTGGAGGTAGACACTGAAAAAGGGAAATTGGTTTTGGCCCAGGACTTGGTGGAAGAGGCTTTCGAGGAAATCGGTATTGAGGATTACGGTGTGCGGCGTCGTTTTGCCGGAAAGGAACTTGAAGGTATTGTCTGCCGGCACCCGCTTTTTGACCGGGACTCCCTGGTGATCCTGGCTGACCATGTCACCGTTGAGGACGGTACTGGTTGTGTCCATACAGCCCCAGGCCACGGACACGAAGACTACGAGGTGGGCCAGAAGTATGGGCTCCCGGTCCTAAACCCGCTGGACGGTAAAGGGGTCTTCACCGAGGAGGCCGGGCCCTTTGCGGGGCTGACCTACGAGGAGGGGAACAAGGTCATTCCCAGGGCCCTGGAAGAGGTGGGCGCTTTACTGAAAGTTTCCTTTATCACCCACCAGTACCCATCTTGCTGGCGGTGCAAGAGTCCCCTTCTTTACCGGGCCACTGAGCAATGGTTTGCCTCTGTTGAGGGTTTCCGGAAAGAGGCCCTTGAGGCCATTGGGAAGGTAGAATTCATTCCCCCCTGGGGCAGGGAAAGAATCCAGAACATGGTCAGGGACCGGAGTGACTGGTGTATTTCCCGGCAGAGGGTTTGGGGGGTTCCGATTCCTGTTTTCTACTGTAATGACTGCGGAAAGGAAGTCATCAACGACCAGACCATCGAGGCGGTGGCCACCCTGTTTGGACGCGAAGGGTCCAATGCCTGGTTTACCAAGGAAGCGGATGAGATCCTGCCGGCAGGGACGGCATGTCCCGAGTGTGGAGGTGCCTCCTTCCGGAAAGAAACCGACATCATGGATGTCTGGTTCGATTCGGGCTCGAGCCATGCTGCGGTGCTGGAAGCGCGCCAGGACCTCAGCTGGCCGGCGGACATGTACCTGGAAGGGAGTGACCAGCACAGAGGGTGGTTCCAGTCCTCCCTTCTCACTGCCGTCGCCACCAGGGGAACAGCCCCGTACCGTTCCATCCTCACCCACGGTTTTGTGGTGGACGGCGAGGGGCGAAAGATGTCTAAATCACTTGGGAATGTGATCTACCCCCAGGAGGTTGTTGACCGTTACGGGGCTGATATCCTGAGACTCTGGGTGGCTTCTTCCGACTACCGTGGTGACATCCGGGTTTCCCAAGACATCCTGAAGCAGATGGCCGAGGTTTACCGCAAGATCCGCAATACTGCTCGTTTCCTACTGGGCAATCTCGGTGATTTTGACCCGGCTGCAGACACGGTTGAGTACGGTGACCTGCCCGAGATTGACCGCTGGGCATTGAACGAGCTTCAAAAGCTGGTTCGAAAGGTGACCCGTGCCTACCGCTCGTACCAGTACCACCTTCTTTACCACGCAATCCACAACTTCTGTGCCGTGGATATGAGTGCCTTTTACCTTAATGTTCTCAAGGACCGCCTCTACTGCTCAGCGGTCGGCTCAGCGGGGCGGCGGGCAGCCCAGACGGTTTTGCTCGAGGTTGCCACCACCCTGGCGAAGCTCATCGCCCCGGTGTTAACCCATACTGCCGAGGAAATTTGGCAGTACCTACCCAAGCCTGAGGGGGCTCCCGTCAGCATCCAGCTTACTGATTGGCCCCAGGTCAAGGAAGAATACCTAGACCCGGAGCTGGAAGGAAGATGGGAGGTTTTGCTTAAGGTGAGGGAAGAAGTTTCGAAGGCCCTGGAGCAGGCCCGGGCGGACAAGCTCATCGGTGACTCCCTCGAGGCGGAGGTGGAGGTCTACCCGAACCAGGAAGTGGAGGACCTGCTGGCGCAGTACCGGGAACAGCTGGCCGAGATCTTTATTGTCTCCGGGGCAGACCTTCTTGGGGCCGGAGAAGAAGCCCCGGCGGATGCCTTTGTTTCAGAGGAGATGGAGGGCCTGGCGATTAAGGTGAAACAGGCATCAGGGGAAAAGTGTGAACGCTGCTGGACCTACTCCCTGGAGGTCGGTGAGGATGAGGAACACCCGACCCTTTGTGCCAGGTGCCGGACCGTGATCCGTGAGGCCCGGAAATCGGCCTGAGTTAGCAGTAAAATGGACACCTTCTTCTCATAAAAAATCCAGGTCTAGCACTTGACATCACGGACAAAATGGTTATACTTAGAATTGTTAGCACTCGAGACAGGTGAGTGCTAACAAAGGGCGCTATTACCATGCCAAAAACTGGGAAAGGAGGGGTATGGATGATTAAACCTCTTGCCGACCGGGTGGTAGTTAAGGTGGTAAAAGCGGAGGAAAAAACCAAGGGTGGTATTGTTCTCCCTGATACGGCCAAGGAAAAGCCTCAGGAGGGAGAGGTTATCGCCGTTGGCCCCGGTAAGGTTCTGGATAATGGTGAAAGGCTGGCCCCGGAAGTAAAGGTCGGGGACAGGGTGATTTTCGCCAAGTACGGCGGAACCGAGGTTAAGATTGAAGGTGAAGAGTACCTGATCCTGCGTGAGAACGACATTCTGGCCATTAAGTAGTCAAGATACATAAGAAAAGGGGGTAGAGTTTCGTGGCCAAACAACTTGCCTTTGACGCCGAGGCGCGTAAAGCTTTGGAACGTGGCGTCAATACCGTGGCTCGGGCCGTCAAGGTAACCCTAGGCCCCAGGGGACGGAACGTTGTCTTAGATAAGAAATTCGGTGCTCCGAGCATCACCAAAGACGGAGTGACCGTTGCCAAAGAGATCGAACTGGAAGACCCGTATGAAAACATGGGGGCGCAGCTCTGCAAAGAGGTGGCTTCTCAGACCAATGATGTCGCCGGCGATGGAACAACCACGGCGACCGTACTGGCCCAGGCCATTGTTGTAGCAGGGCTCAAGAACGTGGCGGCCGGCGCCAACCCGGTTTTCATTAAGAGGGGTATCGAGAAGGCCGTGGGTGCAGTGGTCGAGGAGCTCAAAAAGACCTCCACCCCGGTCGAGGGGAAGGAAGACGTGGCCCACGTGGCAGCCATCGCCGGGAATGACCCGAAGATCGGCGAGTTGATCGCCGAAGCGATGGATAAGGTGGGGAAAGACGGTGTCATTACCGTCGAAGAGTCTAAGGGCATGGAAACATCGGTAGAAATCGTTGAAGGTATGGAGTTTGATAAGGGCTACATTTCCCCCTATTTTGTCACTGACAGCGACGCCATGGAAGCTGTCCTGGAGGAACCTTATATCCTCCTCCATGAAAAGAAGATCTCGGCTGTTACCGACCTCCTGCCTGTCCTGGAGAAGGTGTCCCGGGCTGGCAAGCCGCTCTTGATTATCGCCGAAGATGTCGAGGGCGAAGCCCTGGCAACCCTGGTTGTAAACAAGATCCGCGGAACCTTGAGTGTTGCCGCTGTGAAGGCACCGGGATTCGGTGAGCGCCGGAAGGCTATGATGGAGGATATTGCGATTCTGACCGGTGGAACCTTTGTCTCCGAGGACCTCGGGGTCAAGTTGGAAAACGTGGAACTGAATATGCTGGGCCAGGCAAACAAGGTGCGGATTTCGAAGGAGAAAACTACCATTGTCGAAGGCAAGGGTGACCGCGAGAATATCGAAGCCCGTGTTGCCCAGATCAAGAAACAGATCGAGGAAACCGACTCCGACTACGACCGGGAGAAGCTCCAGGAGCGGCTGGCTAAACTGGCTGGTGGTGTCGCGGTTATCAAGGTCGGTGCTGCTACCGAGACCGAGTTAAAGGAGAAGAAACACCGGGTCGAGGATGCCCTGGCGGCCACCCGGGCTGCGGTTGAAGAGGGGATTGTCGCCGGTGGGGGAACGACCCTGGTCAACCTCATCCCGGTCCTGGACAAGATTGAGGCTGAAGGGGACGAAGCGGTCGGTGTTGACATCGTGCGCCGGGCCCTGGAAGAGCCGGCGCGGCAGATTGCCAACAACGCCGGTCGTGAGGGATCGGTGGTCGTCGAGGAAATCAAGAAGAAAGGCCAGCTGGGCTGGGGTTACAATGCCCTGACCGATACCTTCGAAGACCTGTCCAAAGCCGGTATCGTTGACCCGGCGAAGGTGACGCGGACTGCCCTGGAGAATGCTGCCAGCATTGCCTCCATGGTGCTGACTACCGAGGCGTTGGTTGCCGAGATACCGGAGAAGAAGGACAAGAACAACACCCCGGGTATGCCCCCGGATATGGACTACTGATCGAAAAAAAGAGTCGCAGGAGACCGTGAGAGGGTTAGTTCATCCTCAATGTTCCGGGGCCTTCGGGCCCCGGTTTCCGTTTATGTCAGCATCCCGTGTGGTCTGTGTACCGGGATAAACCTTCTTTTTCTCTTCTTCACACCCTTTTCCATTCCCAATCGTGAGACCCTGCCCACAACGAGCCTCGCTTCGGAGCGGTCTGGGCAGCCAGAGTTTTTGCCGAAGTAAGAAGGATTTTTGGACTTGCTGGCGAATTCCTTTATCAGCTCAGGGTGGACAGACCAGCGTGCCACCTCAGCACCTGTCCAGCAGGTCAGCTGAATACCCGGCCGCTCGGTGGTCTCAGGATACCTTGTAACCCTGAAGGTTACTTATATCTATGATATACCTATCTATGATACAGCGGTGTCTACGAAGATTTTGGCCTAATCGACGGGGTCCTGGGAGGATCATAGATGGACCTGAAACCAATTCAGCGCGTCAAAGTTTCTGAGGCCATTGTGGAACGAATCCAGAAACTAATTGTCGAAGGTCAGCTCAAGCGCGGCGACAGGCTACCCTCGGAACGCGAACTGGCTGAACGGCTCCAGGTGGGAAGAACCTCCGTTCGGGAGGCGCTGGGGATCCTTGCTTCTCTTGGATTGGTAACGCGAACCTGCCAGGGAACCTTCGTGGGGAGCGATGACCAGGCCTTGTTAAGCCACCCCATCAGGTCAAAGCTGATCCTCAGGCGGAGGACCCTGGAGGAGTTCGTGGAGGCGAGGGGTGTTCTTGAAGTTTCAATCGCCGGTCTGGCGGCCGAGAGGGCTACCGAGGAAGACGTGGCGAAGATGCGGGAAGCAATCAAAAGAAGCAAAGAAAGTACTGGTGAAGAGTTGATGGAGGCTGAAGTTGAGTTTCATTCCGCCCTGGCTGATGCCGCCCATAACAACGTCCTGGCCGATGTTTTCCAGACCATCCGCGACCTGATGTGGCAGGTGGAGATTGAGGTGATTCAAGAACCCGGGGTTGTGGTACGGACCCAGCGAGACCACGAGGCTATCGTGGAGGCAATTGTGGCCAGGGACCCAGCTTTGGCGCGCCGGCGCATGACCCGCCATATTGCACTGGCCAGGGAAATCCTCATGCAACACCTGGAAAGTGAGATAGACTCGACCTGAAGGTTCTGCTTCGGCACCCTACACTGATTCTTGCCGGTCGGCATGGAAATGAGGATTTGGCCGGTATCAAGCCGGAAGTGATGGGGCTGGTGATACGGCTGACGAAATCAGGTAGGGTACCTTTCATTTTGCGTTAATCCTCGTCTTGGTACTGCTGGCGGTAAGACCTACCCCACAGTTCCTGGTGTGACCCATCTCCGGCTCCCGGTTGCCCGGGCCGGGGAAGGGTTTTTTTTTTAACCGCCGGTTCGTGCTGCACCTGGGTCCCAAGGCAAAGCTTTTTTCAACTCTTGCCAGGAAAATCTGCTTCCATGTGGAAGAATGGTAATAGTTATATTCGGATAATGACTGTGGGTTGCAAAGAGTGAAACCAAGAGAGGGGGTGTGGTATGCCCACCAGGAAAGCGTACATTCTGCACTCTGTCAACAATGCCCTACGGGTACTGGAAGCGTTTTCGGTTGAGGAGCCGGAACTGGGGATCTCTGAACTCACCAGGAGGCTAGGTCTCGGCCGGAGCAGTGTCTACCGCCTGGTGGCGACGCTGAAGAGCCGGCGTTACCTGGACCAGGATCCGGCTACGGGAAAGTTTCGCCTTGGGCTCCAGTGCTTTAACCTGGGAGCCACCTTTATCAACGGCCTGGATATCCGCCAGAGGGTCCGCCCCTACCTGGTCCAGTTGGTGGCAGAAACCGGGGAAACCGGCCACCTGGTGATTCTGGAAGGGGACGAGATCATTTACCTTGACAAGGTTGAAAGCAGGCGTCCATTCAGTCTCTCGACCCGGGTTGGGTGGAAGACTGCACCCCATTCAACCGCGGCCGGTAAAGTGCTCCTCGCCTTCCTGCCGTCGGCAAGACTGGAGGAAATACTCCCGGCAAAGGTGCCGCGTTTTACGGCCAACACAATCACTGACCGCGATGAACTGAAGAAGCACCTGGACGAGATCCGGTTAGCCGGCTATGCCGTGGACCACGGGGAGAACCAGGTTGGGGTGGCGTGCGTGGCGGCACCCGTCAAGAACGAAAAGGGTGACGTGGTAGCGGCCATCAGTGTTTCCGGTCCGGCAGGCAGGGTTCTTCCCCGGGTGAAAGAGCTTGCCTTGAACGTTATGGAAAAAGCCCATTATGGTTCCCAGGCCATGGGATACCTGTCCATCGACCTGGACGACCGGGATTAGCCCTGAACCTTTGCCTATTTTAATGGTTGCCGAAGGGAGGCCCCTGGCAGTGGTAGACCAGGATGGTGCCAGACCGGATAGCCAGGAGCCTGGGTATGATTTCAAGGGGGGAAGAGGGGCAAAAGGCAGGGTTCCAGGGGAGCAAAGGATTGATGCAGCTTTCTAGTGGAGGTGCTGGGGTTTGACCGGAGCAGAGGCTTTTCTGCAGGTTCTCCGCCGTAGTGGTGTCAGGTATGTGTTCGGTGTGCCCGGAACCACCGAAGTAGCCCTTATCGATGAGCTGGCCGGGGCCGACGACATCCAGTACATCCTGGGGCTGCACGAGGGAGTGGTGGTGGCCATGGCAGACGGCTACTACCGTGGTGGCGGCGGTCCCGGGGTGGTTTCCTTGCACACCACCATGGGAACGGCCAATGCCCTGTCCATGTGCCACTCCGCCTCCAAGGACAGGTCGGCGGTGGTGGTGACGGCAGGAAACAAGAGCAGCCGTATTCTAGGGCGAGACTGCTTCTGTGAAGCCCCCTTCCATATCGCTGACCTCCCCCGCCAGTTTACCAAGTGGTCCTGGGAAGTTACCCGGCCTGAACGGATCCCGGAGGCCCTGGTGCGGGCGCTAAAGGTGGCTACTGCTCCACCGGCGGGCCCGGTTTTCCTTTCCATTCCAGAGGACCTCCTGGCGGCCGAGGGAGACTTCGAGGTTGGTGACCCGAAGCGTTTTTTCATAGGGCCCACGGTGCGGGGGGACCAGGCCAGGATTGAAGAGGCGGCCCAGATGTTGAAGGAGGCCGAGAACCCGGTATTGCTCATGGGTAACGAGGTTGGCAGAATGGGGGCGCTGCAGGAAGCCGCAGCGCTGGCCGAACTCGTGGGCGCACCGGTGGTTACCGAGGAAAAGATGGGTCTGACCAACCTCAATTTCCCCGCGGACCATCTCTTGTACCGGGGGACTTTCCGACCGGAACTGGTTTCAGGTGCGGATGTCCTTCTTGCAGTTGGTGCGGGGATGTTCACCGAGTTTGCGCCCCCCGAAAAACCCTGGGTGCCTGGAGCCACCAGGGTTATCCACATCCACCGTGACCCGTGGGAGATCGGGAAGATCTACCAGGCCGACGTGGCGGTGGTGGCTGATGCCCGCTCTGCCCTGGTTGACCTGTACTCTGCCCTGGATGGGCTTCTGGATGAGTCCACCCGAAAACACTGGGCTGAGCGGTTAGAGTTTGAACGCCGACGGGGCCTCGAGGCGGCTCGGGCCCGGGAGGAGGAGATGAAGAAGGGGTGGGGAGATGTCCCCATCAGGCTGACCCGCCTCCTTGCGGAGCTCAGGGCGGTGGCCCCCTCCAATACCGTGGTGGTCAACGAGGGGATCATGGCCAGCCCGTACCTGCAGAAGTACTTCCCCATGAATGAGCCTGGGAGCTACCATGCCACTGCAGCCAGTTCCCTGGGCTGGGGTTTCCCGGCCGCGCTGGGGGTGAAGCTGGCCCAGCCTGAGCGTCCGGTGGTAGCCTTTGTCGGGGACGGGTCTTTCTGTTTCACTCCCCAGAGCCTGTGGACAGCGGCCCGCTACCGCATTCCCGTGGTGGGACTTATCGTCAACAACAGGGCCTACATGGCTGTAAAGGCGGCGACCATTGGTTTCGGCGGGAAGGCTGCCCGCCGCAGGGTCTACCCGGGTTCGGAACTAGTGGACCCGGCGGTAGACTTTGTGGGTCTCGCCCGCAGCTTCGGCGTGGAAGCCAAGCGGGTAGTTGAGCCCACAGAGCTCAGGCCGGCCCTGGAAGGGGCCTTTGCCGCTGGTGGTCCAGTCCTGGTGGAAGTTGTTATTGAGCCGAAGGATACCGAGAAGCCGGTGGTGTAGTATTCCTGACGTGAGGTGGAAGAGTATGAGAGAACCCCTTAACTTTGGCTATGCCGGTCGCCTCCTGGAGGTTGACCTGGAGCAGGGAAAGGTGGAAACTGTACCCTTTGACCGTGAACTGGCTGCCAGTTACCTGGGTGGTAAGGGGCTGGGGGCCCGGATCCTTTACGACCGCCTGGCCTGCGGGACGGATCCCCTCTCACCGGGTAACGTGCTGGTTTTTGCTACCGGTCCCTTGACCGGCACCCCGGCCCCGACGTCATCCCGGGTTCTGGTTTGCACCAAGAGTCCTCTGACCGGCTTATGGCTGGACAGTAATGCTGGTGGGTTTTTCGGGCCGGTGCTCAAGAGGGCCGGCTATGATGGGGTGATTCTCACCGGCGCCTCTTCCAAGCCGGTAATCCTCATCATCGATGGCAAAGGGGTGAGGTTGGAGGATGCTTCTGAACTGTGGGGCCTGGATACCTTCGAGACCCACCGGCGCTTGAAAGAACGCCTGGGGCGAACCTACCGGGTGGCAGCCATTGGACCGGCTGGGGAACAGCAGGTGCCCCTAGCTGCCATCATCACTGAGGGCCGGGCCTTCGGCCGTGGTGGGGCCGGGGCGGTGATGGGCGCTAAGAATTTGAAAGCGGTAGTGGTGGCCGGTCAGGGTAAGGTTGAGGTTCATAACCCGGATGCTTTCAGGCGCAGTCTCCGGGAAGCCCAGAACGAGATCTCCATCCATCCCGATTCCGGCGGCGGGCGCCCCAAGTACGGGAGCAATGTCATCTACTCCTTCATTAAGGAAGCGGGTGTCCTCCCTATCAAGAACTTCCAGGGCGGTACCTACCCAGGCATGGATGAGGTATCAGAACACGTCCTGGCCGAGAAGTACTACCGGGAAGACCGGGCCTGTTTCGCCTGTCCCATCAAGTGCGGCAAGCTGGCGGTGGTGGCTGGAGGAAAGTACGACGGGTCCTGGGTTGAGGGGCCGGAGTACGAGGACATGTGGAGCTTTGGCGCCCAGTGTGGCAACTCTGACATCGGGGCCATCATTCAGGCTGAGTACCTTTGCGATTACTACGGTCTTGACGCCATCTCGGTAGGTAATACCATCGGTTTTTCCATGGAGTGTTATGAACGGGGGATCCTGACCGAGGAGGAGCTGGGCTTTGCCGCCCCCTTTGGTGACGACGATGCCATCATCAAACTGGTCCACCTCATCGGGAAAAAGGAAGGGATTGGTGAACTTCTCGGTTGTGGGGTCAGGCATGCGGCGGAACAGTTGGGGCAGGGGAGCCAGGACTTTGCCATGCACGTTAAAGGCCTGGAAATCCCGGCTTACGACCCACGGGCGGCCTTCGGGATGGGTCTTGCCTATGCCACCAGTGACCGCGGGGCCTGTCACCTGAGGGCCTGGTCGGTCGGGGCGGAGGTGCTGGACGGTAGTAACCGCATGGACCCGTTTTCCACCGAATTCAAGGCCGAGTATGTCAAGAACCAACAGGACTGGTTTGCTGTCATCGATTCCCTGGGCTTGTGCCTCTTCGGAACCTTTCCTCTGAGTCCCCGACAGGTAACAGACCTCGTGTACCACCTGACCGGGCTGGAAACCTTCAGTGAAGCCGAAAAGCTCCTGCAGGCTGGTGAGAGGATTTACAACCTCACGCGCCTTTTCAACCTCCGGGAAGGTGCCACGGGGAAGGATGATACCCTGCCCCGGCGGTTGCTTGATGAAACCCTGACCACCGGTCCGGCCCGGGGACAGAAGCTCGACCTGCAGACCATGCTCCAGGAGTACTACTTCATCCGGGGTTGGGACACTGAGGGCCGGCCGAAAAGGGAGAAACTGGTTGCCCTGGGGCTGGGAGAGGTGGCCGGTGAAGGTTGAGGTTAAAGTCAAGTTTCTGGGCATTGGAGATCTGCCCCGTGGACAGCACCAGTTTAACCTCAGGCTCAGCCCTGATTTTCAAAGGGCCGTGGGGGAGATTGAAGCCCTGACCGGTTACCCCCTGACCCGGAATATTGACCGCAGGGTTTCCGTCCTGGTCAACGGCCGACATTACCGCCGGGCCCTAGGGCCTGAAGGTAAGCTGGCTGACGGCGACCTGGTGGCGGTGGTGCCGCTTCTCGGTGGTGGAACCATGAAAGGGAGGATGACCGATACCATGTTTAAGCCAGAAGGCGTTTACGTGGCCATGTTGACCCCGTTCGATGATCAGGGACGGGTTGAAGAAAAGGTTTTGCGGGACATGGTGGAGTGGTTGGTAGAAAAAGGGGTGGACGGGCTCTTCCCTGTCAGCACCGTCGGTGAGTTTGTACACCTCAGCTTTGAAGAACGGGTCCGGGTTTTGGAGATTGTGGTAGACCAGGCAGGAGGCCGTGTTGCGGTTACCGGGGGTGCGGGTGATACCTGTGCCGAAAACAGTATCCGTCTCACCCGTGAAGCCCAAAGGATCGGGTGTGATGCTGCTGTCGTTCTTCCCCCTTACTACTACCCTCTTTCCCAGGAACTGGTGGAAAAGCATTTCGAAGCGGTAGCCGACGCTGTGCCTGATTTTCCGATTATTCTCTACAACATACCCCTTTTCACCACGGCCATCAGCTATGACGTGGTCAAAAGGCTCAGCCGGCGGCCCAATGTAGTGGGAATGAAGGATTCCAGCGGGAGCATGGTAGACATGGTCCACTTCATGGACAAGGTCAGGATCATCGGTGAGGATTTCAATATCATGGCCGGCCGCGAGGACATGTTCTTGCCAGCCCTGGTGGTGGGAGCCACGGGAACAATGTCTGCTACCTCCGGCATCGTCCCAGAGATCATGACCGGGATCTACCAGGCTTACCAGGCTGGGGACCTGAAGAAGGCCAGAGAGCTTCAGTTCTCCATTCTCCTCCTTGTTCGGGCGATGCTTGCCCTACCCTTCCCCCTTGGGTTCAAGGTTGCCGCTGAGCTGCGCGGCTTTCCCATGGGTCCCCCGAAACAACCGCTTTCCCACGCAGAGCAGTACAACTACCAGGGGGTCAGGGCCCGGATCGAAAAGATCCTGCCCCGGGTGTTGGAGGGTGTTGGGGTGAAGGAAGCGGTTTAGTTACCGTGCCATCCGTTTACCGGCGGAGCCGCGAACTCTTCCAGCCAACCTCGGCACGGGAGGATTTACCTTGAAAACCGTCGAAGTACCCCTTGGCTGCAACGGTGCTGTGACGTGAAACCGGCGCGTGGGTTCCAAAACCGCCGCCGGGTAACCCCTTTGGGCGCAAGGGCGGGAGAAAGGGTGGCTGCGCAGCGTCGGGGACAACGGCTGGAGGGCGGGTCAGGGAACTGCCAGAAAGAATGAGGGAATGGGGAGCCCGCTGGGACCGCCAGGTTATACAAGGAATAAGGGGTGAAGGTGTCTTTGGGTTACCCAAAAATGTATCGTCTCAGGCAAACCTTTCGAGGGCCGGTCGTGAATGACATTGAGGGCGCCGTTTCTGACGAGATGAAGAGGATCGGTGCTGCTTCCCGGATCCGGCCCGGCGCATCGGTGGCCATTACCGTTGGAAGCCGGGGTATCAATAACATCCTGACCATTACCAGGGCGGTCGTGGCGGAACTCAAGAGCCTGGGGGCCGAACCCTTCATCATCCCGGCCATGGGCAGCCACGGGGGTGCCACCCCTGAAGGGCAGAAAGAGGTCTTGGCTCACTACGGTATCACCGAGGAAGCAGTAGGGTGCCCCATCAAATCGTCCATGGAGGTCGAGGAAGTCGGGCGCAGTCCTGACGGCATTATTTCTTATGTCGATCAGAACGCCCTGGCGGCTGACCACATCGTGGTAATGAACCGGATCAAACCCCATACAGAGTTCGAGGGGAAGATTGAGTCCGGCCTGTTTAAGATGATGTGTATCGGGCTGGGCAAGCAAAAAGGCGCCCACCACTACCACCGGGCGGGGGTTAATTTCGGTTTTGAGCACGCTTTGCGCACCGGAGGGCGAACGGTCCTTGAGAACTGTAGGGTAGTTTTTGGGATCGGGATCGTGGAGAATGGAAAGGACGAGACTGCGATCATCAAGGCCCTCCTCCCTGAGGAAATGGAAAAGGGTGAAGAAGAACTCCTGGTCAAGGCCAAGGAATGGATGCCGAAACTGCCCTTCATGGAAGCGGAAGTACTCATCGTTGATGAGATGGGCAAGAACATCAGCGGTTCCGGCATGGATACCAAGGTAATCGGCCGGATCATGGCCCCGTACAGTGAAGAACCGCAAGAGCCCAAGATCCTCCGGGTTGTCGTGCTGCGGCCCACCCCGGAATCGGAGGGTAACTGTACTGGTCTCGGCCTTGCGGATTTCTGTCACAAGCGCCTGGTGGACCAGATGGAACAGCACCCAACCTACATTAACTGTATGACCGCCCAGAGCCCGGAAAAGGCCCGGATCCCTGCTTACTACGATACCGACCGGAAGGTTTTGGATGCGGCTTTCAGTACCATTGGTTTGGTTGAGAAGGAGAAGGCCAGGGTGATGCGGATCAAGAACACCCTCCACCTGGAAGAAGTCGACGTTTCCGAGGCCTTCCTGCCGGAGGTTGAAGGGCGCCATGACCTCGAGCTCATCGGGGAAGCCGGCCTCGAATTTGATGCCGAGGATAACCTGAAGCCGTTTGAGTGAGAACCAAGGATGAAAGATCATGATGGATCAACAATGACGAGATTTCTGTAAGATACCTTGAAGAGAGATAAGAGAAAAAGGGGTGTTTTAGGTAGGATGTCTACACCGTGGAAAACAGAGAAATGGTTTGTCAGCCCGTGGAACTACCAGGAAGAGGTCAGGAAAGAGCTTAATTTTCCGGAGAAGATCAAGATCCACGACGTGACCCTCAGGGATGGGGAACAACAGGCCGGCATGGTCTTGCGCAAGGAGGACAAGGTCCGGATCGCCGAAATGTTGGCCGAAGCCGGTGTACACAGGATTGAGGCGGGTATGCCGGCTGTTTCAGAGCACGATGAAGCAGCCATCCGGGAGATTGTCAAAAGGGACCTGCCCGCAGAGATTTTTGCCTTTGCCCGGTGCATGAAAGAAGATGTCAAGAGGGCGGTGGACCTGGGGGTAGAGGGTATTATCGTGGAGATTCCCTCCAGCGGTCATGTCATCAAGTATGCCTACCAGTGGCCCCTGGAAAAGGCGATTGACCTTTCCATTGAAGCAACCCAGTATGCCAAGGAGAACGGCCTCTACACCGTTTTCTTTCCCATTGACGCCTCCCGGGCTGAAATCGACTGGTTCCTGGACCTGATCGTCAAGGTGGCCACCGAGGGTCACATGGATGCCCTGGGTGTAGTGGATACCTTCGGTGGACTTGCTCCACACACGGTGAAGTACCTGGTCAAGAAGATCAAGGAGCGGATCGATAAGCCCCTTGAGGCCCATTTCCACGATGACTTTGGCATGGGGGCTGCCAATACTGTGATGGGTCTGGCGGCAGGGATCGAGGTGGCCCACACCACCGTGAGTGCCACCGGGGAGCGCGCCGGAAATGCCGCTTACGAGGACGTGGTTATGGCCCTGCTCACGATGTACGGGGTTGACCTTGGTATAGATACGACCAAGATGTATGAAATAGCCAAGTTTGTGCAGGAGAAGGGCGGTCACCGGGTTCCGTCGAACCGTGGTGTTGTTGGGGATCGGCTCTTCCAGATCGAATCCGGAATCATTGCCGGTTGGTTCAAGAACTGCGGTGACGAGCATCTCCTGGAGCTGGTTCCCTACCGGCCTGAGCTGGTAGGCCAGGAGAAACCCAAGATCGTTCTGGGCAAGAACAGCGGGCTACCTTCAGTAGAGATATGCCTTGAAGAGATGGGAATTGAGGCTGATGAGGACCAAAAAATGGAAATCCTGGGCAAGGTTAAGGAAAAGGCCTATGCCAAGGGCGATACCCTTACCCGGGACGAGTTCCAAGGGATCCTCGATAAGGTTCTCGGCTGAACCCTGATCTAGGACCCCGGCACAGCTTGCGAAGGTGCCGGGGTTTTTTTGTGCCTCTTTCTGGGGAAACTCGCTAGTGAAGGGTCTGGATTGGCAAGAATCTCACCAGTTTCAACTCAATTCAACAAAGGGGACTCTGGAGGAGGTTAGTCAAGGTGGGAAAAGCCCCGTTGGACCCGGTCAGGTTGAGGGGTTTAAGGGCGAAGCTGGAGGCCAAAAGAGAAACACTGGTTCAAAGGTTGGGCCGGGGGCTCCGTTGGGGCCTCGGGGAGCCCTTGAGGGATTCGGTAGGGGAGCTGTCTGCTTACGATAACCAGCCAGCTGACCTGGGTGCGGAGACCTTTGAAAGGGAGAAAGACCTGGGTTTAATAGATAACACCAGGCTGTTGCTGGCCCGGATTGACCACGCCCTCGAGCGGATCGAGGGAGGGGAGTACGGGTGGTGTGAGAACTGCGGGGCAGCCATCGACCCAAAGCGCCTGGAAGCAGTACCAGAGACCAGCTTCTGCAGGCGCTGCCAGGAGGAGCAAGACATCCCGGACCGTTATCCCCGTCCCATCGAGGAATGGAGCCTCCAGGAACCCTTTGCCCGCAGCTTCCGGGATGAAACAGGTGACAATGCCTATGACGGTGAAGATGCCTGGCAGGACGTAGCCAGGTACGGTGGAGCAGACTCGCCCCAGGATGTGCCCGGGGCGGTTGACTACGAAACCCTTTACGAGGACTCGAGGGAGAAGCGGGGAGTGGTACAGGAAGTAGAGGGACTGGTAGACCATGAAAAAGACCTGGTCAAGGACCGCGAACGGGCCCGGCGGCAGGGGCCGCCTTGAAGCCGTCAGGTCAGACGTGGTAAAATAAGGGCAGCCAGCAAACACTGGGGTCTGGTTTACTGGACGGACGGGAATTCTTTGCCACTGGGTGCGGGAGGGTTAGGGGCTGAGAT
>ENA-OSAE01000117-OSAE01000117.1-marine-sediment-metagenome-genome-assembly--contig:-NODE-117-length-55229-cov-99.405626_pt1 | contig 55229 bp, 59 predicted proteins | sample MGYA00237870_ERZ529317 | MGnify/ENA primary metagenome ERZ529317 (study PRJEB26369, sample SAMN03142812) | marine sediment metagenome | biome: marine; feature: borehole; material: sediment... | reverse complement strand
CCAAGCCCGGATGCCTGCGCTGTATGGGCCGCATGCTGGTCGTGCTTGGGTGAGGTACGTGCTCCGTCGGCTGGCTCAGGCCACACAGGAGATCGCATGATGATGTCCATGCGCGGTTTGCCTACCAAACGTTGACGCGGACCTTCATTGGGAGTCCTTGACACCCAAGTGCCTTTTGAGGTAGATTATGGACAAGTCAATTGAATTAGGAGCGGGGGACTCTTATCCAGAGCGGTGGAGGGACTGGCCCGATGAAACCCGGCAACCCGTCACGGGGCTGAAGCCGGCAACGGCGGCCGCCCGTCAGCGTGACGAAGGTGCCAACTCCTGCGGAACCCCCGGGGTTCCGAGAGATAAGAGGTCCGGCGTAAGACGCCTCTTCCTCTCGGAGAGGCGTTTTCGTTCGTCTCGCGCCAAAGTGGGGGGTGTAAAGTGTCAAAAAGTCTCGAGGAGATCAACCGTCGCATCCAGCGCGGAGAGGCAGTGGTGGTGACGGCGGAAGAGGTGATCCCGCTGGTCCGCCAGCGGGGACCCCGTCGCGTGGCCCAGGAAGTGGATGTGGTCACCGCCGCCACTTTTGCGCCCATGTGCTCGTCGGGAGCCTTCTTCAACTTCGGTCATACGGATCCACCCATGAAGATGCAAAGGGTGCGCCTCAACGATGTGCCCGCATACGGCGGCTTGGCGGCGGTGGACGCGTATCTGGGAGCCACCGAACCCAGCCTCAGCCAGGCTGATGCATACGGCGGCGCTCATGTCATCGAGGATCTCATACGGGGCAACTCAGTCAAACTGGAGGCGGAGGGCCGGGCCACCGACTGCTATCCGCGTGGGCTACTCAGGACCCGGATCCGGCTGGACGACCTCAATCAAGCTTATCTCTTCAATCCGCGTAATTGCTACCAGAATTATGCAGCAGCGACCAACCTCTCTGCCCGGACCCTGTACACCTACATGGGCAAGTTACTCCCGCACGGGGCCAACGTCACCTACTGCAGCGCGGGGGCGCTCAGCCCCCTGCTCAACGACCCCGACCTGCGGGCGGTGGGCATCGGCACCAGAATATTCCTGGGTGGCGGCATTGGCTACGTGGTCTGGGAAGGCACCCAGCACTGCCCCGGCCGCGCCCGTCGCGGCAAGGTGCCGGTGGGTCCCGGGGCAACGCTAGCTCTCATCGGAGATCTGCGTGGCATGAACCCCCGATTCCTGCGCGCCGCCCGGTTACCTCGGTACGGCACCACGCTGTTCGTGGGAGTGGGCGTGGCCATTCCCGTCCTGGACGAGGAGGTAGCCCGGCAGGTGGGGATAAGCGATGAGGAGATCTACACCGTGGTGGTGGACTACGGTCACCCGGGGCGTCAACGCCCGGTGGTGGCGGAAGTAAGCTATGCCCAGTTGCGGTCGGGCAGCGTACACATCCAGGGACGGGAGGCGATCACCGCGCCTCTGTCCAGTCTGCAGAAAGCCCGAGAGATCGCCTCTACCCTCAAGGAGTGGATCCGAACCGGCCGTTTCCTCCTGACCCAGCCGGTGGCCGCCCTGCCCTGGCGAGATCGCCTGCGCACGTTGACCGCAACAATGCCTGACGAAATCTGCATATCCGAAGACGCCGAACCAGAGGTTGCGGCCAGTGTTTCAGCGACGCCTGCCTCCCCAGAGGTGGATTGGGACCGTTGCATGGCTTGCGGCTTTTGCACCGCTGTGTGCCTCCCCCGCGCCCTCAGTCTGGACCGGGACACCTGGAGGCTCATCTGGCAGCCTTCCCGCTGCACGAGTTGTGGCCTTTGCCTCGATACCTGCCCGGTGGGAGCACTGCACGCTCCGGAGACCGGGCCTCAGGGAGATGTGGAACTTGCCCGCTGAGGACAGGTTCTACCGGCATCTCATGGGAGGACCGGACCTCACCTGGTTCGTGGTTGGGGACGGGGAGAGCGACCTGTGGGTGGCAGTGGACACCAGGAGCTGGCGACCGGAGCTCCGCGGCCTGGCAGCAGAGGTACTCCACCGGACCCGCCGTGCCCTCACTCGGTACCTGGTTCGCCACCCCCAGTTTGGTGTGTCCCACGTTCCGGTGGAGGTACAAACAGCAGCGCCACCGCTGGTGCGCGAGATGGCGGCCGCCGCGCGTATCGCGGGGGTGGGCCCCATGGCCGCGGTGGCGGGAGCGATAGCGGAGGAGGTGGGCAAGGCCCTCCTGCCTCACGTACAAGAACTCCTGGTGGAAAACGGGGGCGACGTCATCCTCTGGGGCAGCTGCCCTCGCCGCGTGGCCATCCTGGCCGGGGTATCGCCGCTGTCGCTCCGGGTGGGCCTGCTGGTCACGCCGCAGAATGGGCTCACCGCGGTCTGTACTTCGGCGGGTCGCTGGGGGCACTCTTACAGTCAAGGGCGGGCCGATGCGGCAGTGGCAGTGGCTTCCTCGGGGGCAATCGCGGACGCGGTGGCCACCCAGCTGGGCAACATGATCCGCGACGGCCGCGATTTGGAAACGGCAGTGCGCGCGACATCGCAGCGGCCAGGAATCATCGGCCTGGTAGCAATACGGGACGACCGCCTGGCCGCCTGGGGAAAACTTCGCTTGATCCGCATCGGTGAATAACGCCCGGTGCCAAATGGCTGGGAGGGAAGACGGGTGTCGATTTTAGTGCAGAAGTACGGTGGCAAATGCCTGAGCACGCCTCATCAACGCGTGGAGTGCGCCCGCTGCGTCCTCGGTGCGGTGCGGGCGGGACGAAAGGTGGTAGTGGTGGTATCTGCCATGGGGCGAGCGGGTGCTCCCTACGCGACCGACACGCTGATGGAGCTGGCCGCACGGGAATGGCCGCCACTTCTACCAAGGGAGCTGGATCTGATGCTGGCCTGCGGCGAGATCATATCAGCAGCGCTGTTCGCCCACACCCTACGCAGTTTGGGTCTGGAGAAAGTTCGCGCTCTCACCGGGGCGCAGGCAGGACTGATCACCAGTGCATCCTACGGCAGGGCACGGATCGTGCGCGTCAATACGGATTCACTACACGAGCTGCTGAAGGACAACTGGGTACCGGTGGTGGCGGGTTTTCAGGGAATCACCAAATCGGGCGAGGTGACCACCCTCGGCAGGGGAGGCAGCGACATCACTGCCACAGCCCTAGCTGCTGCCCTCAAGGCAAGCCTGGTGGAGATCTACACCCACGCGGGGGGAGTGCGGACGGCCGACCCCGATTTGGTACCCCAGGCGCGTCCAGTACCGGCCCTGAGCTATTGGGAGGCGTGGCACCTCGCGGCGGCCGGAATGCGCGTGCTTCACCCGGACAGTATCCTTCAGGCCGCAAGATCGCGCATTCCACTGGTGGTGCGGGATCCCCAGGGACGGTGCGCACGGACCCTGGTCACCGATGGGGCAAACCTTGCCCGGCCCGGGTCACCAGCTCCGGTGACCGGCATCGCTCACCGCCTGGACATCAGGCAGCTGCAGCTGAGGCCTTCTGGGCAGGCTTGTGCGCCCACCTTCCCGCTAACGGTTGCTTATCCCGTAGAGACCGGCGTCGCACCAAGGCACTCCCCCGCGCCCTATGGGGCAGTGACCCTGGTGGGAGCGGGCACTGGTCAGGATCCGCAAGTGCTCGTGGAGGCATACCAGGCCCTTCTACGGGCAGGCATCTCACCACTGCAATGCCAGCCGGCACCCATGCGAGTGAGCTTCATCACGCGGAGGGAAGACACTGCCCGGGCCGTCAGGATCCTGCACGATCACTTCCGCCTGGCAGGTGCGGACGGCACGCACGCGGGACGGGATGAAGGTACAAATCAGGCCGCCCAAGGTTGAGTGTCACGGACCAGCCGGGAACCTGAGTTCCCCTCCTCGAGAGCGCCTCCCGTTAGGTTCTTAAATGGGTGAGCCGTACCCAGTCCGGTAAACATTTGCCGTGAGTTACCACGGCGCCATGACCCACGGTTTCACTCCATCCGCCGGATTTCCTTCCGTAACTGCCCGATGATCTTTTTTTCGAGTCGGGAGATGTAACTTTGGGAAATACCCATCACCTCAGCCACTTCCTTCTGGGTGCGTTCTCTCCCGTCCTTGAGGCCGAATCGCAGCTCCACGATCTTGCGCTCGCGCCTACCCAGCCTGGCCAATGCCTTGCGTAGCAGAGCGCGTTCCACCTGCGCCTCCACCGCCCGGTATATGACGTCCCCCTCGGTTCCCAGCACGTCGGAAAGCAGCAGTTCATTGCCGTCCCAATCCACGTTCAGGGGCTCGTCGATGGATATCTCGTACCGCAGGCGGCTGTTGCGCCGCATGTACATGAGGATCTCGTTTTCTATGCATTTGGAGGCGTAAGTAGCCAGTCTGATCTTTTTGGACGGGTCGAAGGTGTTCACCGCCTTGATGAGACCTATGGTCCCCACTGACACCAGGTCCTCGATGGGCATGCCGGCGCCCTCGAATTTGCGAGCAATGTAGACTACCAGGCGAAGGTTGCGCTCGATGAGTGCCGTCCGCACCGAATGGTCCCCCTGCTCCAACAGGACGAGCAACGACTGTTCCTCATCAGTAGTGAGCGGGGGTGGGAGTGTCTGCGGACCCCCCACATAAAGCTGGTGCCAGAGAGCAACCAGCCGGGCCACCATGACCTTGAGTCGACTGGGGACTCCTCGCAGGGTCGCTTTCAATCCCCCCTCCGCCATTCCTCACCCACCTCCTCCGCCGAGGCTAGCTCGGGAGGAAGCAGGGCCGCCCACGCACCGTCAGGGCAGAGGGGTCGGGGGCTAAGGGCCAGCACCACCCCTCGGTGCTGGGCACTACCCTCTGGAGCATGGACCAGCAATCGGTCGGCGCGCAGCCCCAGTAACATGCCTTCGCCACGACCAAGGGAACAGTAGGGGATGAGCCGCACCCGCCGCTTCAGCTCGCCGGAGGAGATTCGCCGCACCGAGCCCAGGGGATCCTCGGGGGTAATATCCGGCGGTAACAGGTCCTTCAAGATGCTGGGGTCCACTACCACCACCGGGCTGTTAGTAAGGGGGTCCCGGAGCAAGTTACCCGTATCTACTAGGGCAGGAAACTCCACGTGATGGCCGCTGATGTCCGCTTCCGCTCGCAGGCAGCGGTGGACCGCCAAGTCCCTGCGCATCTGCCGCGTCCAGCTGAGATGCCACACCGCCACCGCACCCACTGCTCCTAGAGGTAGCGACCACCAGGGCGCGGCCGCGGAGGTCCCGCCGAGCCACCAGTAGCAGGCGGCGGCACCCGCCAACAGGAAGCTGAAGCAGAGGACGTATCCGGTCAGCCGAAATAGCTGCCGCCACGAGCGGGGACTGTAGGCAATGGCAACCATCAGGAGGGAAAAGACGACTTTGCCCAGCCACGTCCGGGTGAAAGCGCCGGCAGGGTGCAGGCTGCCCACAGCGTACACAGCACCGGCGGCCGCTGCCGCCAAAAGCCGCCACGCGCTGGCCGGCACCCCCGCGTAATGACGCACCACCCAGAGCACGCCCAGGTTTGCCACAAGGTTCACCAGGAACAGCACGTCCGCGTACACGTAGCGGACCACTCGCGGCAGCACCCCCCAGGGTCGGTGCCTCATACCGATTGATATGCTCACACCGGCCTCGTCATGCCATCAAAACCAGCATGTCCTTCCTTCATCAGTTGATTATAGGCCAGTGCGCCAGCAAAAACTGTCGCCCGGGGTCGTCGAGCCGACGACACCCGGGCGGGTCTGGTGCAAAACATCACGTGCGCCGGCGCAGAAACGCAGGCACTTCCAAGTCCTCAAGGTCGAACGACTTGATCTCCACCTCCCGGAAGGGCCGCTCGCGAACTCGCGGCGATTCGAACCCGGTAGCGATCACCGTGACCCTCACCTGGTCCTGCAGGGATTCGTCTATTACCGCCCCGAAAATGATGTTGGCATCGGGATCGGCACATTCGGCGATGATCTCCGCCGCCTCGTTAACCTCGAAGAGTCCCAGGTCAGGACCACCGGTGATGTTCATCAGTAGGCCCTTTGCCCCCTGGATGGTGGTCTCCAGCAGCGGGCTGGAAATGGCGGCCTTGGCGGCTTCTGCAGCCCTTCCTTCTCCTGAGGCCACCCCTATCCCCATCAAGGCAGAACCCGTGTTCATCATCACCGTCCGGACATCGGCAAAGTCCAGGTTTATCAGACCGGGGACGGCGATGAGGTCGGATATGCCCTGCACTCCCTGTCGCAGGATGTCGTCGGCGATGCGAAATGCCTCCAGAATGGTGGTCTGTTTGTCCACCACCTGCAGCAGACGATCATTGGGAATGGTAATCAGGGTATCCAGCTTCTCCCGCAGCTCCGCCACGCCCCGTTCCGCCACCTGCATCCGCCGCCGACCCTCGAAGGTGAAGGGCTTGGTTACCACTCCCACGCACAGCGCACCCACTTCTTTGGCTACTTCCGCCACTATGGGAGAGGCGCCGGTGCCCGTACCACCCCCCATCCCCGCGGCAATGAACACCATGTCGCTACCTTCCAGGCCCTCCTTGATCAACTCCCGACTCTCCTCCGCCGCCCGTCGGCCCAGCTCAGGGTCCGAGCCGGCCCCGAGGCCCTTGGTGATTCCTTGGCCGATTTGTAGCTTGTGGGGCGCCTTGGACGTGGAAAGAGCCTGGGCATCGGTATTTATGGCGATGAAGTCGACTCCTTTGAGACCAGCTTCAATCATGCGGTTGACGGCGTTACTGCCGCCACCCCCCACTCCCACCACCTTGATGATGGCAAACCTGTCCGGTTCCAACTCGAAATCCAGCACGTGCTCTGCCTCCCTCCCCGACGTACGCTCCCTCTTCCCGCTCAGAAGAGATCGCGGAAGAGGGCTCTCAGTCTCTCCCACAGGCTGCCCATCAGCCCCCCCTGTCCCTTGGTCAGGGCGGCCAGGGCGCGATCTTTAGCCCCGTAGATGAGGAGTCCCACAGCCGTGGCGTAGGCTGGGCTGCGGACCATGTCGGTCAGCCCGCTGACACCCTGAGGAATTCCCAACCGCACCGGCATGTCCAACACCTGCTCCGCCAGCTCCACGATTCCTTCCAGCTCAGCCATGCCCCCCGTCAGCACCACCCCTCCGGGAATGGTACGGTTATAACGGGCCTTGGCCAGTTCGTCGCCAACCAGGCTGAATATCTCCTGCACTCGGGGCTCCACTATCCCCGCCAGGGTCCTTTGGTCCACCTGCTTCTGGCTGCTACCTCCCACACTGGTCACCTCAAAGGTAACTTCTCCGGAAGCCTGCTCCCGCCGCGCGCACCCGTACTCTTTCTTCAGCCGTTCCGCCACGTCCAGAGGAGTCCGGAGCCCCACTGCGATGTCACTGGTGACGTGGTCCCCTCCCACGGGGAGAATGCTGGCGAAGTATATGCTGCCCTGGTCAAACAGGGCCACGTCGGTGGTGCCACCGCCCACGTCCACCAGCACCACGCCCAGTTCCCTTTCCGCAGGCTGCAGCACGGCCTCGCCAGCCGCCAGCGGCGCCAGGACCAACCCTTCCACTTCCAGGCCCGCCTTGTACACGCTGCGCATGACGTTCTCCAATGATGTCACGAGGCCCATCACGATGTGGGCCTCCACCTCCAGCCGGACGCCCACCATTCCCACCGGATCGGTCACCCCGTCGTAACCGTCCACCACGAACTGCCTCGGTAGGGCATGGATGATTTCGAAATCGGGGGGCACATTGATTACCCTTGCTGCCTCCATCACCCGGCTTACGTCCTCCCGCGTGATCTCCCGGTCAGCACGAGCCACCGCCACCATGCCCCGGTTGTTTACCGACGTGATGCGACCACCGGTAACCGCCAAGTAAAGGGAACGCACCTGAACTCCTGCCATCCGCTGGGCATTCTGCACCACGCGCTGGGCGGCGCGGGCCGCCCCCTCGATGTCCACCACCACCCCTTTGCGCATGCCCGCAGAAGGACCAGTACCCACCCCCATGACCGTCACCTTGCCGGCCTCGTCCACCTGGCCAATGAGGCAGGTCATCTTTCGCGTCCCCATATCCAATCCTGCTATCAGTTCGGCTTGGGCCATCGGCCACACTCCCGCGTCCTTGCCAGAGAATTCCACGCTCACCACAACTACCCTTCACGGCGGCCGCGGCTTCACCACCGGCTTTCCCCGATACCGAAGATCCACCCACGCCAGGGTCAATCCTGATTGCACCGCATCTTCGAGGATGGCCTCCAGGGTGGCGATTCTGTCCGGCAGCTGAGCATCCGCTTCCCCCAAGAAGACGGCAGTGCCCCCCCGAAAATAGAGGGTGAGGGTCTCTCCCCGCACGTGTACCTCCCCCAGCTGTTCGCGCCAGCGCGGTTGCATTAACCCCACCACCCGCAGGGCCCAATCCAGTCCTTCAGCGGGTAAGGCTTGTCCTATAGCATAAGTTTGAAAGTCAAGGCCCGTTATCACCGGCAGGCTATGGCCTTCTCTCCAGTGGCTACGAACACCTACCACCACTCCGTCTTCGTCCACTTCCGCGAAACCCCCACTCAGGCATACGGCGGCCAGAGGAGCCCTCTCCTGTACCGTGATGAGCAACGTCCCTCCCCATTTCCTGCTCACCGACACTTCCTTCACCAGAGGATTGGCCCTCAGCTGTCGCCGAATCTCACCCACCGGAACCAGGAAGTAGTGCTGGCCCAGCCGCACGTGGGCCTGCATCCTGAGCGTCTCGGGGTCGAGCCGTACCGCCCCCACCACCTCCACCCGCTGAACCCGCAGCGCCTCGGTGGACCAGACCCACCAGCCCAGCACCCCAAAGCAGCAAGCCACCAGCAGCGCCGTCACCGCCCGCCAGGTCCCTGGGGTTCTCGTCCACCCGAAGAGCAGATGGCTCCGCCTCCGGCGGTTGCGATTCGCCAACAGATACCAGGCCTCCCCCGCCCCTGCTGCGAGATCGTCTGTCCTCAGCCGTCGCTCACCCGCTTAATCCGCGCCCCCACCGCCCGGAGCTTCTCCTCGAAGCACTCGTACCCGCGATCCACGTGGTGCACTCCCTCCACGCGGGTGATCCCCTCCGCCACCAGACCAGCCAGTACCAGCGCAGCGCCGCTGCGAAGGTCGCTGACCTCCACCGTGGCTCCGGACAGCGCCGCCACCCCCTTTACCACCGCGGTTCGCCCATCGGTCTTGATGTTAGCACTCATGCGCCGCAGCTCTTCTGCTTGCTTGAACCGGTTCTCGAACACGGTCTCGGTGATCACGCTGGTCCCGTCCGCGACGCACATCAGGGCCATCATCTGTGGCTGCATGTCGGTGGGAAAGCCCGGGTATGGAAGGGTCTTGATATCCACTGCCTTGGGACGCCGCGGCGCCCTGATGCGCAGTCGACCGCAGCCTTCCTCGCCCACCTGGCATCCCGTCTCTCGCAGTTTGGCGCACACCGACTCCACGTGTTCAGGAATCACGTTTTCAATGACCAGTTCTCCCCCGGTGATGGCCGCCGCCACCAAAAACGTGCCCACCTCAATGCGATCGGGGATCACCTGATGTTCAGTGCCCCCGAGGCGGTCGGTTCCCTCGATCCGTATCACGTCGGTCCCGGCCCCCTTTATCCGCGCTCCCATGCCATTGAGGAAATTCTGCAAATCGACGATCTCCGGTTCCTTGGCCGCATTGCGGATCACCGTGGTGCCTTCCGCGAGCACCGCGGCCATCATGATGTTCTCGGTAGCGCCGACGCTGGGAAAGTCCAGGTGGATCTCCGTCCCCACCAGGCGGGGTGCTTCCGCGTAAATGAAGCCGAACTTTTCCCGAATCCGCGCACCCAGCGCCGCCAGGCCGCGCAGGTGCAGGTCGATGGGTCGCGGGCCGATGGCACACCCCCCGGGGTAAGCCACCCGCACCCGACCCATCCTTCCCAGCAGCGGCCCCATGAGAAAGATGGACGAGCGCATCTCGCGGGTGAGGCTCTCCTCCACCTGATAGTTGACCAGGCGAGAGGGATCCACCACCAGGGCCGGTTCCTGGCCAGGTACCGTCGCCCAGTGCACCTCGGCCCCCAGGAGGCGCAGTATGTCTGACATGACGGTGACGTCGCGGAGGCGGGGGGCTCCGCGGATGATGCACTTGCGTGCAGTCAGTACGGTACCTGCCAGCATGGGCAATACCGCGTTCTTGGCCCCGCTAGCACGGACCACCCCGCTCAACCTGTAGCCCCCTGTAATGATATAACTTTCCATCACCAGACCGGCTCCTCAAAACCCACCGTTCGAACTTCAGGCTCAAGCAGGACGCCGAAACGCTGGCAGACTGCCTCCCGCATGCGCCGCATCAGCTCCAGCACATCGGCTGCCGTGGCGCCTCCCCGGTTGATGATGAAGTTGGCGTGCACGGACGATACCTCGGCGCCCCCCCGCTTCATCCCCTTCAATCCGCAACGATCCAGAAGCTCACCGGCACTTCGACCGGGAGGGTTGCGGAAAACGCACCCCGCGCTGGGCTGGCCCAGCGGCTGACTCCGTCGGCGCCGGCGTAGAAACTCCTCCGCCCGGGCGCGCAGCCGGTCCCGTTCCTCATGGCCCAGCCTCAGGCGTACGCTGAGGACCACCGCGGCGAGTCTTTGCAAGGAGCTGGTGCGGTAGCCGAACTCCAGTTTCCCCGGAGGCCACGTCCGCCGTTCTCCCTGGTCGGTGAGCACTTCCGCCTCCAGTACCAGTTCCCCCAAACTGTGGCCATGGGCTCCCGCATTGCCGACGAGGGCACCGCCCACGGTGCCGGGGATGCCCACCGCGAACTCCAGGCCCGCCCGACCCCGGCCTATGGCCTCCCGGGCCAGGGAGGCCAGGCTACTGCCCGCTTCCACCCGAACTGACTCCTCCTCCCACACTGTCTGGCCCAGTCCCGGGTGGGTCTTCACCACCAGGCCAGGGAAGCCCTGGTCGCTTACCAGCAGATTGGTCCCCAGGCCAATCACCAGACAGGGCCAGTCCTCTTCCCGCGCCCAGCTCGTCGCCGCGACCACGTCATCGACGTCGCGAGCCAGCAGCATCATCCGGGCCGGTCCGCCCACTCGCAGGGAAGTGTGCCGGGACATCGGCTCCCCTTCTAGAAGCCGACCCCGCACCATCGTACGCAACCTCCTGACCTCCGGTGCGAAACCCCCCATCTCAGCTCGACGCCCGGAACCGGCAGCGGTCTCCCTCCAGATACCTGCGCTCCAGGGCGCGCAGTATCCGTGGGGCGGCCTGCCAGACGTCTCCCGCTCCCATGGTGATGACCACATCCCCTGGCTCCACTTCCTCCACCACCAGGCTCACCGCCTCATCAATACCGGCACAGTACCGCGCACGGCCGCCCCGGGCCCGTGCTCCTTCCACCACCCGCCGCGCATCGACCCCTTCCAGCGGCCTCTCCCCGGCCGCATATATGGGGACCACCACCGCCAGATCCGCCTCGGCCAGCGCCTGGCCCAGTTCAGGGCCCAGCAGTTGCGTCCGGGTGTAACGGTGAGGCTGGAAGAGGCATATCAGCTTGCGCGGTTTGAGCAGGCGCGCTGCCCGGATGGTGGCCACCACTTCCGTGGGATGATGCGCGTAATCGTCGATCACCGTGACCCCCTGAACTTGGCCCTGCCGCTCGAACCTACGGCGAGCCCCGCGGAACTGGCGCAATGCCCGCCTGATGCTGTCCAAGTCCACCCCCAGCTCGTAGGCTAGAGCAGCCGAGGCCAGGGCGTTCTGCACGTTGTGCCGGCCGGTCACCGACAGATTCACCCGGCCCAAGGGTCGGTCACCGCGCAACATCAGGAAGCTGCTACTGTCCGCACCCAGTCTCAGCTCGTCCGCGCCGTACTTTGCCCCCGGATGATCCAATGCGTAGGAGACCACCCGGCAGCGAGCACCTCGCGCGGCCTCCCGCACGTGGGGATCGTCAAAACAGGCCACCAGCCCGCCATCGGGATGCACCAGTGAGGCAAACTTAGCGAAGGCCTCTTTCAGCCGACCGAAGTTGCCGCCATAGTGATCCAGGTGGTCTCGGTCGATGTTGGTGATCACCGCCCAGCGGGGCCTCAGCTTCAGGAAGGAGCCGTCGCTCTCGTCGGTCTCTGCCACCAGGTACGTACCCTGACCCATCTTAGCGTTACCGCCAATGTCATGCAGCTCCCCCCCGATGAGCACCGAGGGATCCATTCCCGCGTGCTCCAGGATGAGGGCGATCAGCGAGGTGGTGGTGGTCTTGCCGTGGCAGCCAGCGATGGCGATCCCCTGTTGCTCCTGCATCAGGCGGGCTAGCATGTCCCCCCGATGGCGGATGGGAATCCCCCGGCGCCTGGCCTCCTGCAGCTCCACGTTCTCCGGGGGTATGGCGCTGGAGACCACCACCTCGTCCACCATCGGCAGGTTGTCCGGGCGGTGTCCGATGAAGATGCGGGCACCCATGCGCTCCAGCCGCAGGGTTATCTCCGACTCCCGGACGTCGGACCCCGATACCCGGTGTCCCATCTGAAGCAGCAGTTGGGCTATCCCGCTCATTCCCACGCCGCCGATTCCTATGAAGTGATATGATGCCATGATGTTCTGCGCCTCCCGTCCCTCGCCGGCGGCTCTTTTCCGTGTCACGTCCAAGCCCATGCCATCATATGTCCGGTCCTATGCACCCGTCACCTCACCCCCGCTTGTCCCGCCCCTCGCTCACCCCCAGGAGTCCCGCAATGAGCTGCACCATCCGATCCAGCGCCTCAGGTCGCCCCAGCCCTCGCGAGGCCCGGGCCATGTCCGCCAGTCGCTGGCGATCGGACAGCAGCTCCTGGGCGGTGGCCAGCAGCGCCTCGCCGGTGAACTCATGATCAGGGATCACCACCGCCGCCCCGTGGCGTTCCATCCAGCGGGCATTGTACTCCTGATGATTGGCGGCGACGTGGGGAGAGGGAACCAATATGGCGGGTAGCCCCCGCGCGGTGATCTCTGCCACCGTCATAGCCCCGGCCCGCGCCACCACCAGGTCGGCGGCCGCCAGCGCCAGATGCATCTCTTCCAGGTAAGGCCTAACCATAATATGGCCGCGCCCCTCGGGAGGTATTCCCAGCTGGCGCAGCCGTTGCTGCGCCCACCGGTAATAACGGGTACCGGTAACCAGGAAAAGGCCCGCTCGCAGCTTCGCCATCCAGTGAGGCACCGCCTGCACCGTCGCCTCCACCACCGTGCGGGCTCCTCGGCTACCGCTGAACACCAGCACCCAGGGCATTCCCGCTTCCAGCCCCAGCCGCCGGCGCGCCTCCTCACCGGCGGTGGCGGTGATCTCGGGGCGGATGGGGTTACCGGTCACCGCCACCCGGCTGGTCCCGGGAAGGTACTTCTCCGTCTCCGCCGAGGGAACGCACACCAGCTCCGCCCAGCGGCTGAGGAGACGGACCGTGAACCCAGGCAATACATTTTGCTCCTGCAGCACCAGGGGTACGCCCATAAGCCGGGCCACCAGCGCCGTGGGCCCGCAAACATACCCGCCGGTGGCCACCATGAGGTCGGGGCGGAACTGGCGCACCAGCCGCCAGGACTCCAATGCCCCCCGAGCGGCGGCCAGCACCGCGGCCATGGCCTGGGCGGGACTCTTGCCCACCAGGCCCCTGGCCGAGACCGTGCGGAAGGGAATGCCCGCAGCGGGTACCAGTCGTGCCTCCAGGCCCCGCCGGGTGCCCACATACAGCACTTCAGCTCGCAAGCGATCTCGCAGGGCCGTGGCCACCGCCAGGGCGGGATACACATGCCCGCCCGTCCCTCCGCCACTGATCAGCACCCTGGGGACCCGTTGCCTCATCCCTGCCAGCCGTACCGGGACACGCTGAGCAAGATCCCCAGTCCGCCCAGGCTGAACACCAGGGACGATCCGCCGAAGCTCACCAGGGGGAGGGGGATGCCCGTCACCGGCAACGACCCGGTCACCACCCCGATGTTGATGAGTGCTTGCAGGACAACCATGCTGGTCATGCCTCCCGCCAACAGGCAGCCCAGCAAGTCAGGGGCTGCCATCGCCACCCGGTATCCCCGCCAGGCCAGCACCAGGAACAGGCCGAGCACCAACAGCCCGCCCACAAACCCCAGCTCTTCGCCCAATATGGCGAAGATGAAGTCGGTATGCTCGGCCGGGAGGTAGAAGAACTTCTGGCGGCTAGCGCCCAGACCAACCCCGAACAGCCCCCCGGAACCAATGGCGTAAAGGGACTGGATGATGTGAAAACCCGCCCCCTGGGGGTCGGCCCAGGGATCGAGGAACGCCAGGACCCGACGTAACCGGTACTGTTCGGAGACTACCGCCCAGTACAGGAGCGGGGCTGATCCGGCTGCCACCATCATCAGGTGCGAAACCCTGGCCCCGGCGACGAAAAGCAGCACCGCGCAGGTGATGCACAGGGAAACCGCCGTGCCCAGGTCGGGTTGCAGGAGGATCAGGCCGGCGCATGCGCCTGTCACCAGGAGCGCAGGTCCCATCCCCGCCCAGAATCTGCCCATTACCTCCCGGCGCGCGGCCAGATGGCTGGCGAGGAATACCACGAAGGCCGGTTTCATGGCCTCCGAAGGCTGAAACCCCAGGGGCCCGACCCCCAGCCAGCGCCTGGCCCCGTAAGCCTGCCGACCCACCCCCGGCACCAGTACCAGTAGCAGCAGCAAGATGCCCATCGCCAGCACCACCAGGTGGTAACGTGCCCAAACGCGGTAGTCCACTCGCGAAGCCACCAGCAGCCCGCCCAGACCTATGGCCGACCACAGCAGCTGGCGCTTGAGAAAGTAGGTGCTGTCCCCGTAAATCATCATGGCTTTAACCGCGCTGGCGGAGTAGATCATCACCACCCCGATCCCCAGCAGGGCCAGCACAATCCCAAACAGTACGAGATCCATGGGCCCCTGGACCCGCCAGCGTACCTCCAGCCCCGATCGCCGTCGTGCCCGCCGGTGCCTCACCAGCCTACACCCCTCCACGCCAGCCACGCTACCACCGCCAGCAATGCCCCCGCCACCCAGAAGCCCAACACCACTGACCGTTCACCATGGCCAGCCAACTCGAAATGATGATGCAGGGGACTCATTCGGAAGATCCGCCGCCCCACAGTCTGGAATGCGGCGACCTGCAGCATGACGGACAGGGCCTCGACGACGAACACCCCTCCCGCTATGAACCACAGCAGTTCGGTGCGGGACAGTATCGCCACCGCGCCCAAGGCTGCTCCCAGGCCCATGGACCCGGTATCACCCATCATGACCCGGGCCGGGTGCCAGTTGTAGCGCAGGAATCCCAGGAGCCCTCCCACCCCCGCCGCACACCACAGCGCCAGATCCACCCGTCCGGCCTGCCAGTTGACAAAGGTGTAAAACAGGAAGGCTATCGCTGCCGTCCCCGCTGCCAGGCCATCCAGTCCATCGGTCAGGTTAACGGCATTGGCAGTCCCCACCAGCACGACGGTCAGAAATGGCAGGTACCAAGCCCCCAAATACAGCCATCTGTCCACCAACGGCACCCTTACCCAGGGTGGCTCCCCCAGGATTACCATCACCACGTAACCCAGGGCCACCGCTACCAGCACCTGCCCGAGGAGCTTGTACCGCGCCCGCAGGCCCTGCGGGTGCCGGCGCACCACCTTGAGGAAGTCGTCCGCAGCACCCAAAAGGGCGTAAGCCACCGTGGTGCCGGCCACCGTCCACAGTGGCACCGACCTGCCTCCCAGGAGCAACCCGGTCAACAGCATGGGCACCAGGAAAAGCACCCCACCCATGGTGGGGGTGCCCGTCTTGGATAGGTGACGGGCAGGACCCTCCTTGCGTACCGCCTGGCCCACGCGCAGACGCCTCAAGGCTCCGATTACCGGGGGGCCCATGAGCACCGCCAATGCCCAGGACAGCGCCAGGGCCAGCCACATCCGCTCCATCAGGGCCGGGCCTCCCGCAGGGCGTCCACCACCAGCTCCATACGCATGCCGCGGGACCCTTTCACCAAAACCACATCCCCGGGTTGAACCAGCTGGGGTACTTTCCGCGCCGCTTCCTGAGAGTCCCCGAGGAGCACTACCGAATCCTGCGGCATTCCCCGCCTCCGGGCTTCCTCCCCTATCAGGCGCGCCAGCTCACCCACGCACACCAGCAGCTGCACGTCGCGGGCGGCTACTGCAGCTCCCACCCGGAGATGGGCCTGGCGACTGTGATCCCCCAGCTCCAGCATGTTCCCCAGCACCGCTATCCGCCGGGGACCCCGCGCCTGGTCGAGTACTTCCAACGCCGCCATCATGGACGCGGGACTGGCGTTATAGGCGTCGTCGATGACCACCAGGTCCCCGAATCTCTTGACCTCCATGCGCATGCGGGTCAGCTGCGCCCGGGACAAGGCATCCGCGATCTCGGCCCCTGACAGGCCGTAGTGGCGTCCCACCGCCACCGCCGCCAGCGCGTTGAAGGCCAGATGCCGCCCCGGCACGGGCAGAGTCAGTTCCAGAGTTTCCCCATCCACCCGCACCAAGGCCCATCCTCCCTGCAGTTGCCGGGGACGGTAAGCCTCCAGCCTGACCTGACAGTCGGCTGCGGTGCCATAGAACACCACCGGACAGGGACATTCGGCCGCCATCCCCCTCACATATGGGTTGTCCCCGTTCAGGACCGCCAGCCCGTCGGCGGGTAAGTTCTCGATGAGCTCCGCCTCCGCCCGCGCCACCTCCTCCATGCTGCCCAACAGTTCGATGTGCTCCTCGCTGACGTCGGTGACCACTCCCACCCGTGGGCGCACCATCCTGGCCAGGTAGCTGATCTCACCCCGCCGGCGCATGGCCAGCTCTAGCACCGCCAGCCGGTGGCTCCGGTCCAACTCGAATACGCAGAGGGGCACCCCGATCTCCGTGTTCCAGTTCCCGGGCGTCCGGTACACGCGCCAGCGGGTCGCCAAGACTTGCCCGATGAAGTCCTTGGTAGTGGTCTTGCCCACTGAGCCCCCCACCGCTACTACCTCCACCGGCAGGCGAGCCCGGTACCACCTCGCCAGCCTCCCCAGCGCCGCCACCGGGTCAGTCACCATCAACAGACCCAGGGAGCCGGGAGCCGCAGGGACCGGTCGGGATATCATCGCTGCCCGCGCCCCGTTGCGCGCCGCCTGATCCAGGAACTGGTGTCCGTCCACCCGGCGGCCAGTGAGCGCCACGAACAGCCCTCCGGGCAAAACCGCCCGCCCGTCTACCGCCACCGACCCCACCGAGAGATTGGCGGATCCCGCCACCAGGCGGCCAGCCGTGATGTCCGCCGCCTGTCCCAGGGTGAACAGCTGCCTCATTCTCGTTTTCCCCTCACCACTTCCGCCAGCACCTCCCGGGCCACCCGCCGGTCATCGAAGGGAAGGGCGCGGTCGCCGTAAATCTGGGTGGTTTCATGACCTTTGCCGGCTATCAGTACCACGTCGCCCTCCCGGGCCAACCGAATGGCGGTGCGGATAGCCTCCCGCCGGTCTTCCACCAGACGGTATCCTTCCCGCGGAGGTGTCCGCTTGAGACCTTCTTCGATGTCGGCCATTATCTGATGCGGATCCTCGTGGCGGGGATTGTCGCTGGTCACCACCACCAGATCGGCCAGGGCCCCGGCGATCTCGCCCATGATGGGTCTCTTGCTCGGGTCGCGGTCTCCACCGCAGCCGAAGACCACCAGCACCCTCCCTCGCGCCAGCCCCCTTGCCGCCTGCAGGACGTTCTCCAGGCCGTTGGGGCTGTGAGCGTAGTCCACAATCACCGCGAACGGCTGCCCCGCATCCACGTACTCGAAGCGCCCGGGCACCGGGTCGGCATACTCCAGCGCTTCCACCGCCTCCTCCAGCTGCAGGCCCTCCACCAGCGCCACGGCCAGGGCAGCCAGCGCGTTATAAACGTTGAAGGTACCGGCCAGCCGGAGCCTGACCAATGCCGAGTGGCCATGGGCGTTGACCCGAAAGGTAACCCGCCCCCGGTCATCGGTTTTCACCTCGGTACCCCGCACCTGGCAGCCATCCCCCAGCCCGTAGGCGACCACCGGGACCGCGCACCAGGACCGGAAATGGGGGAAGGAGGGATCATCGGCATTCAGCACCGCCGCCTTGGGGCCATCTTTCGATGACCCCCAGTAGGTGGTGCCCAAATGTTGGAAGAGCAGCCCTTTCGCCTTTCGGTACTCATCGAAAGTCCCGTGGAGTTCCATGTGCTCGTAAGTCAGGTTGGTGAACACTGCCACGTCGAATTCGCAGGTAGCCACCCTACCCACCGCCAGGGCCTGGGAAGATACCTCCATCACCGCGTGGCTACAGCCCGCCTCCAGCATGCCCGCCAGCAGTCGTTGCAGCTCCGGGGCCTCCGGAGTGGTGAGATCCGCCGGTAGCACCGTGCCCCCCACCACGCGGTGGACGGTGCCCACCAGGCCGCAAGGTCTGCCGGTGCGCTCGAGAATGGTCCGCACCAGGTGAACGGTGGTGCTCTTGCCGTTGGTGCCGGTCACCCCAATGAGCCGCATCCCCTTGCTGGGGTGATCGTGCACCGCCGCCGCCAGCCAGGCCAGGGCTCGCCGTGAATCCGGCACCACCACCAGGGCCACGTCCGAAGGGAGATCCAGCCGGCGTTCTGATACCACCGCCACCGCTCCCTTGTCCACCGCCTGGGGAACGAAGCGGTGACCATCGTGACGCTGGCCGCGGAGGCACACGAACACGTCCCCAGGGCAGATGCGGCGCGAGTCGTGCTCCACTCCACATACCATGGGGTCAGGACCCGTCTTGAATTCAACCTCGCACCCAGACAACAGCTGGCTGAGTCTTTTCGGAGACCGCGAGGACATGCCACTTTACCCTCCCATTTCACCCGTCGGGCCTGACGGGCTCAAAATACACGGTGACCACCGTCCCCTCCCGCACCTGGCTGCCCGGGGCTGGCTCCTGGGCCCGGGCGATCCCCGACCCGCGGGCGTCCAACAACAGCCCCATGGCCCCCAGAGTCTCCGCCACTTCCCTGATGGTCTTTCCCCGCAAGTCCGGCAAGGTGACGGTGCCCCCGGCGGCGGCAGGGGGCTCCGTCTCCACCAGTACCTGCGTCCCGGGCCGCACCACCACCCCAGGAGGCGGGACCTGCCCCAGTACCACATCCCCCGGCCCGGAGATCTTCAATTCCAACCCCCGTTCCCTGCAAATTCGCGCCGCGTCGTCCAGGGACAGATTGAGCAGGCTGGGTACCTCCACCTCGGATGGCGGGGCGGGTGCTGGAGTTTCCACGTCGGTCCGGGGCGGAATTTCCAGGTAGCTCAGAGCTTCCTGAGCGATGCGGGCGAAAACAGGCGCCGCCACCTGCCCTCCGTAAAAGCTACCGGCGGGCTCGTCGATGGCCACCAGCAGTAGCAGGCGCGGGTCATCGGCGGGCACATATCCCACGAACCAAGCCATGTACTTCCCCGGGGCGATCCTCCCCCCCTCCACCTTCTGCGCGGTACCGGTTTTCCCTGCCACCCGGTATCCAGGTACCTGGGCCTTGCGGCCAGTGCCTGATATTACCACCTGCTCCAGGGCACGCTGCAGGTCACGGGCGGTCTGGGGGGAGATGACCTGCCTCACCACCTGGGGGCCCTGTGACCACACCAGATCACCCCGGGAGTTGCGGATCTCCTTCACCAGATAGGGGCGTAACAGTTTCCCTCCATTGGCGATGGCGCAGAAAGCACGTGCCAAACCGATCGGCGTCACCGTCAGGGTCTGTCCGAAGGCCATGACCGCCAGATCCACCGGCTTAACCTCCTGAGGGGCCAGCATGATTCCCCGGGCCTCTCCCGGGAAATCGATGCCCGTCTTGTCATCCAGCTCAAAAGCACTCACATATCGACAGAACCGTTCCGCTCCCAATTTCAGGCCCACCTGCACGAAGCCCACGTTGCACGACTGCTCGATGATCTCCAGGAAGCTGAGGCTGCCGTGCCCCCCCGACCGCCAGCAGGACACGGTGGCCCCCGGCACCCGGATGCTGCCCCCGCAGTAAAACCAGCTGTTCAGGGTGTACAGCCCCTCCTCCAGCGCTGCCGCCGCGGTTATGGGTTTGAAGGTGGAACCGGGGGCATAGGTGTCACACACCGCCCGATTCCGCCGCCACGCCACGTCGTAGCTCTGGTAGTCATTGGGATCGTAGGTGGGGTAGCAAGCCATGGCCAGTACTTCTCCAGTCTGGGGATCCATGGCCACGATCACCCCGCCCTTAGCGCCATGTTGCTTGACGCAAGCTTCTAGCTCCCGCTCTGCCAGGTACTGGATTACCTCGTCCACCGTCAACAGCAAATGGTGCCCTTCTTCGGGAGGTACATAATGGTGGGTGGCATGGGGCATCTCGCGACCCCGCGCATCGAACTCCACCACTATCCTGCCGGGCACGCCTCTCAGCTGCCGATCATAGTATAGCTCAATCCCTTCCAAACCTTGGTTGTCTATGCCGCTGATCCCTATGATGTGCGCCGCCAAGGTACCTTTGGGGTAGTACCGTTTGCTTTCCTGGGTGAGGCCTATGCCTGCCAGGTTGAGCTCCCGGATACGCCGCGCCTGCTGATCATCGATCTTTCGCTTAACCCACACGAAGGCCAGCGAACGGGTGAGACGCTGGAACACCTCCCCCGGCTCCATGCCCAGCACTGCTGCCAGTTCTTGCGCGCACTCCGCGGGATCCTCCACCTGCGCAGGGATGGCGAACACCGAGTAGACGTCCACGCTCACCGCCAGTTCACTGCCGTTGCGGTCGTAAATGTTTCCCCGACGGGCTTCCACCGGTATCTCTCGCATGCGAACTTCCATGGCCTTGGCTGCCAGCTCATCGCCCATCACCAGCTGCAGCCACGCCAGTCTCCCGGCCAGGGCGGCCATGAACGCGCAGACGCAAATAAGAATCACGAGCACCCTCCTCCTCACCTGGAGCGCGGGTGCGACGAACATTGAGCAAACCTCCCCCGGCACCGCCTCGTGCACCCCGGGGCCCGGCAGTACCCATGGGTCAGATGGGGCACGAGCTCTTCAGCGCCGTCGTGCCTGCGCCTGCCGCAGCTCGAACAGTGCGGCCACTATCCAGCGGATTGCTGCCCGGAGGGATGAAGGACGTCCCACCAGCGTCCCCGCGGCCGGCTCCGCGGCGTCGGCGAGCAGCGGCACCCGTTCCGCCACCCTGATCGTTCCCGGAGGTTTCATGCCCAATTTCCCCATGGCAATCGCACTTATCCTCTGGGGGGAGGCCAGCCGGGCAACCTCGCACCGCAGGCGTTGATTCTCGCTTTGCAGCAGCTTCAGCTCGCGTTTCAGCTCCCTGATCTCGTAGCCCAGTGCTGCAGCCCTCGTGTGCCTGCTAACCACCGCAAACGCCACGCACACCGCCAGGCTCCAGAGGGCCACCATTCTAAGGGCCACAACCAGGTCGGATCGCGGTGTTCGCCGCCGCGCCGGACGGCTGGTTCGACGGGCGCTGCATTTCCGGTTCATCAGTATTCCCCCCCTGTACGTCGCAGAACCCGCACGGCACGCAACCTGGCACTCCGGGCACGGGGGTTCCGCTCCACCTCGCCGTTCGTGGGTCTGATCACCCGGGAGGTGAGAATCTCAACCCGGTTTTCCCCCGCTGCCTCGCGAAACAGGGACTTGACCACCCTGTCCTCGAGGGAATGGAACGCGATCACCACGATCCGCCCGCCCTCCTCCGATCTCTCCAGCGCCTTCTTCAGGCCCCTTGTCAGATTGTCCAGCTCCCGGTTCACCGCAATCCGCAGCGCCTGGAAGGTCCGACGGGCCGGGTGCGGTCCCCGGCGCCGCCAGCGGGCGGGAATGGCTGACTTAATCACCTCCACCAGCTGCGCAGTGCTGGTGATAGGCCGTCTCTGGCGCGCGGCCACTATGAACCGCGCGATGCGCCGTGCATGGCGTTCCTCGCCGTATTCCCTGAGAATGCGGGCCAGTTCATCTTCGCTGGCCTCATTCACCAGGTCCGCCGCCGTCCTCCGGACTCCAGGGCCCATCCTCATGTCCAGGGGCCCATCGTGCTGGTAGCTGAACCCGCGGGCGGGGTCATATAATTGGCGGGCGGAGGCTCCCAGGTCGAACAGGAATCCGGAGGCGGCGGCGATTCCCAGTTTCTGCATTATGCAGCCCAGCTGGGCGAAATTGCCCTCCACCAGATCCACCCTGCAACGAAGCCCGGCCAACCGTCGCGAGGCTGTCTCCAGTGCCCGGGGATCCAGGTCGATCCCCAGAATCCTCCCCGACGACCCCAGGAGTTGACCGATGGCCAGGGCGTGACCGCCATCGCCCACCGTACAATCCACGTAGGTCCCGTCCGGCTTCACATCCAGGTAGGTGAGGACTTCCTCGCACATCACCGGCACGTGTTCCATCGGCGTCGCCTCTTCACAGGATGCCCATGTCGGCCAGTTTCTCGGCCTTTTCCTCGTAGCTGGACTCGGTCTCACCCTGGTAGGCCTGCCACCGATCGGCGCTCCATATTTCCGCCCGGCTGCCCACTCCGATGAACACCACCTCGCGCTGGATGCCGGCATATTCCCGCAAGGGCGCTGGCAGAAGGATGCGGCCCTGTCTGTCCAGCTCGCACTCGGAGGCACCGGCGAAGATGAAACGCACGAAAGCCCTGGCATCGGACCTGGTCAGCGGGAGCTGCTCCAGCCGCCTCTTCAGCGCCTCCCACTCGCCCAGGGGGAACATGAACAGGCAATGATCCAGGCCCTTGGTAACCACGAAGGAATCCCCCAGTCCCTGCCGAAGTTTGGCGGGAACGAAGACCCGGCCCTTATCATCCAGGCTGTGGCGGTACTCCCCCATCAACATGGCCGTCGCCGGTCCCCCACTTTTCCCCACTTTTCCCCACCGGTGCCAGACTATATTCTCCCCGCAGCGGTCAATTCCTGCTTCTGAAGCTCAAAAATTTTCATGAAGGTTCTAACTGAGGAACTGCTGAGTGATAAAACACCAGCCCGAGGAAGGGTTGGGCTGGGGTGAGGAGCTTACGGATGGCAACTTCGGATGCGGACCCAGGCCCGGCGCAGATCTTCCCATACCTCGGGAGATCCCGATACCGCCAGCAGGATGCCTCCCGCCACCGGAGGCAGGCTAGGGCATACCAAACTCAACCCGGGGATCCTCCTGGACACGCATCTCACGAAGGTCTCGCGCACCAGCGGGCAGCGGAACACCCCTCCTGCGTACGTGGCGCGGGCGGTCAACAGTCGGCCGCCAGCATCGCTGGCCACCGATGCCAGTGCCGCCGCCAGCCTCCGCCCGGCCCGGCGCAGGATCCGGGCGGCGACCCCGTCTCCCCCAGCTGCCGCCCGACTGACCATCACCGCCAGGGAGGCCACGAAAGCCTGCGGTAGCCGGCCGGCGTAAAGCACGGGGATCAGCTGGCGGAGGTCGCCAACCTGCGCCCGCTCCAGCAACAGGCGCAGCATGACGGTGGCCGGCCCCCGTCCGTCGCGAGCCCTTGCCACTGCCCGCAACGCCTCCTGTCCTATCCAGTATCCCCCGCCTTCGTCCCCCATCAGCGGTCCCCAACCGTCGCTGCGATACCACCCGCCCGCCGAATCTCGCCGACCCGCCAGCACCCCCGTACCGGCCACCACCGCGGCTCCTTCCCGCTCTCCCAGGCCCGCCATGAGCGCGAAATCCACCTCGGTGGCCGAAAGCCAGTGGTCAGCCTGAACCAGGGCGCTCAAGCATCTTCTCACCAGGTCGGCGGGGGCGGGCATGGCCCACACCACGCAGTCCACCCTCGCCGGCAACGGCGCGCCCCAGCTGGCAAGGCACCCGCGAACCGCCGTGGTCAGCGAAGAACGAAAGGCCCAGGGGTGGCCCAGGCGGGCGTTGGCCGGCCCCCCATAGCCGTCGTGAACCTGGCGGGAGGATCGGTCATAAAGCCATGCGCGGGTCCGCGTCCCCCCTCCGTCGATAGCCAGAACGGTGCGCACGTCATCTGCCTCCCGGCGGTAGCTTTTGACGCAAATCGGCAAACACCTTCGGCGCCCCCCTCCAGGGGTAACCGAAGGGGAAAGGAGGGCCGGAGAACGATCTCCATCCCCCGGCCCTTTCGCTCACTCGATGACTATCTCCACCCGATCATCCCCATCAGTCACTTCGACCAGCTTGCCGGGCACGCCCTGGCGGATGATCCTGGCCAGCTCGGCAGGGTCGATCTGCGTCTTTCCCTCCTCCGTCTCGATCTGCAGCAGTCGCCTGGGAATCAGCCTCAGCGCCCAGTCCACCAGGCCGAGGGGGAGATTCACGGCCACCTTCTGCGCACCGGACTCCCAGACCCTTATCCGCAGCCACTTGGCCTGCCGTCCCGCCGACTCTTGCACGGGCGCCTCCAGAGCCTCCAGCAGCTTGACGGCCTCCTCCACCGTCACCTTGCCCTCCTGAACCATCTTCAGGATCCTGAGTCTCTCCTCCTCGTCCACGCAGGATCTCCTCCTCTCCTGTCTTTAGGTAAACACCCTGATGCTGCCGTTGGTGGTCCGCGCCTTGATGGTCACCTTGCGCGACGCGGTCTCGTATTGCCGGGATTTGCCCCGATAGCTGGAGCGTCCCCAGGTTCGCTCCCGCACCGTGGCGACCATGTCCGGCAGATCCACCGACACCTTCCCCATGGTGGTCTCAGCGTCCACCTCGTAGGCCAGATCCGGGTGCTGCTGAGCATGCACCTTGATGCTCCCGTTGCTGGTGGTCAAATCATAGTGCCCTTCCTCGGAAGGCACCACCTCCACCCGGATGGATCCGTTGGAAGTGCGGGCCAGCACGGATGCAAATGCTGACTCCACCCGGATGGAACCGTTGGAGGTATGAAGCTCCGCGCTGTTCCCCTCGCACATCTCCAGCGCCACCTTGCCGTTGGCGGTGTGGACGTTCACCTGCTGGCACCGCAAATCTGCCAGCTGCACGCTGCCGTTGGCCGTACGGGCATCCACCCGATACTGAAGGCTCCGGGGCAAATACAGGTATACGGAAACCCCGCCCCCCGGCCAATCCTCTTCCGTCTCCACCGTGAGTTCGCCAGGGGCGGTCTCCAGCTTCACCATCCCGGCCGCCCGGTCTTCCGCCTCTTCCCGCGAGGGGGCACGCACCGACTTTTTCAACACCGCGCGGTAACCGGGTTCGTCCCAGCCCGACATGCGCACGGTGCCGTTCCGGGTCCGCACGCGCACCTGCACCACGCCGTCCACCGGCTCCAGCTCGCCCTCCCGGACCTCCTCGAACCGATGTCCTGAACCCACCAGGGAAGAGAACAGCCCGGATAGATCCAGCCCCTGGATCACCGTCTTCAGGGTCTGGCGGGTTTCACTGACTTCGGCCTCGCTCTGCCGCGAGGCGCTGCCCTCGAGAGCCCGCAGCAGTTCTGCCGCTTGCTCGGCAGTGATCTTCCCCTGCTGGAGCATCTCCAGAACCATGCGCCGCTCCTCCTGCATTGTGGTTCCCTCCTTCTGAAATGGGCTCAACTAGGTCACCTCAGAGAACGCAGGCGCTTGGCCGCTTCCTCGGCGGTGATCTCTCCCGCCGACAAGGCGTCCAGTACCTCCTTGCGCTTGGCCGCCAGGCGTTCTTCCTCGGGAGCGGGCGCCAGCCGATACCCCAGGCTGCGCACGATATCCTCCAAGCGGTTCCGCACCGTGGGATAGGAGATCCCCAGCTCGCGCTCCACCTCCTTGATGTTGCCCCGCACCTTGAGGAAGATTTCCACCATATCCCGCTGTTGCGGGGTGAGGGCGCAGAACTTGCAGCTCTGAAACCGGCCCTCTACCGCCGTCCCACAATGGGGGCAGGTCAGCCTGCTGATCACCATCTTCTCGTCGCACACCGGACACTTCCCCAGCACTGGCCTCGCATCCACCCACCTCACCTCCTCCTCTTTGCTTCACGCCTCCGCGACCGTTAGGGAAGCAACCGGACCGCGCCGGAGGTATACTCGCGTGCTTCCCATGCCGTGCCGGGATAGAGCCCCCAGCAACAGGGGCAGGAACTCTTGGGGTCCGTGGTTGTACAGCTCCAGCGGCCGCTGTCCCTTGAGCCGAACCCCCGGGGTCTCCCGGATCAGCCGCAGGAGTTCCTGCGGCAAGTGACCGTCATGCTCCACCAGTATGTACTCCATCTACTTTGCCTCCCTTAATTCAAATCTATCGAGGCCTCTGTGAGAGATTATAAAGTGAGGGGGTAGCAATGTCAAGTCCCAAATCAAAAACGTAAACATGATTCTGATCTGGCGTCTTCCAAAGGCAGAAAAGGGGAAGTCATTGAGGAAGGATCGAGATGAGCAACCCGTCACTCGGCTTACGTGCCGGGCCGGTAGCGGAGAATCCTCTCTTCGGTGATGATCAGCTGGACCGGCACGTCGTGGGGATCCTGCGGCAGGCAGGGAAAGACCTGTACTTCGAAGGCGAGACCCACGGTCACCACTCGGTCAGGCAGCTGGGCCAGGAGGCGGTCGTAGTACCCTTGTCCGTATCCCAGCCTCTCCCCATGCTCCCCGAAGGCCACTCCCGGCACCACCACCAGGTCCACCTGCGCCTGGACCACCTCAACCGCACGCTCTGGTGGGGGTTCAAGGATCCCGTAGGCCCCGGGACGCAGCTCCCGGTCGGGATCGCTGATGGGGGCCAACAGCAGCCGCCGGGGAGCGGTAGCCACCTTGGGCAGCCAGACCCGCTTGCCTTCGGCCAGGGCGCGGCGAATGGCCTCGTGGGTGGCAACTTCGCTCTTCCAGGAAGCATAAAAGGCCACGCTGGCTGCAGACCGGAATTCGGCGGTGGCAAATAGCCGCTCCACAATCCTCCGGCTGCGCCGCCGGCGCTCCTCGGACGGCATGGCTCGCCGGTTCCTCAAGGCCAGCTGGCGTATGGCTTCCTTGGTGGACGGGGTATCAGACAATCGGTACGCTCCGTCGATCCTCGTGCGAGGGTAATGGAAAGCCTCATTCCTCAACTTCGCTGAAGTACACCACGGTTACCGTATCGTCCAGGCTCACTTTCCGTCGGTAAATCTCCTCCAGGAATTCCCGGGCATCCTCCACCGTGCGCATGTCGGGGTTCTCCCCCTCCAGGTCGCGGCGACTCAGCTCCCGCAGCGGTTTGGCCTCCACCCGATCAAGCACGGCGGTGAAGATGCGCTTGCGCTTCGAGAACCGGTCTCCGTGGGTCACCCACACCAGGTCACCCTCGCGGTACTTGCACGTCTTGTCGCCCAGGCGGATGGTGCAGTACTTGCGACCCACCAGCAGGTTGGCGTGATAGACTGACGAGTAGAAATTCAACGCCTTCACGGGAACCCCCCCTGTCTTGCCCAAGTATTTCCACCGCCCTTAGGCCGATTCCTCCCTACTCAGGTTCCTCCCACAGGGCATCGCCGCCAAATCCCAACCGCCAATAGGCCACCCCACCCAGACCCTCCTCCCGCGCCAGGCCGATGAGCAACCGCAAGCTGACCTCGTCCTGGTACCATACTTCCCGGGGCAGTCCGTCCCGGCGGTACCGGTAGTGCATCTCCCCGCTCTCTGGGTCCCGTTCCGGGCTGACGCCTTGCTGGTCGGCGCGCGCCCTGGCCTCGTTGGTGGACACGTACTCCGCCTTGCCCGCCCCCGCCTGGGCAGGCCATTCGTACCCGAATGCACCCAATCCCAACACCAGTTGGCGGGTCGGCACGTGTGCTGCAATTTCCCGCACCAGCTCCCTAACCCACGGCGCGGGAGCCACCGGGCCCGGTCCCGTGTGCAGGTTGTGCCGATCGTACGCGGGAATCACCAGCCGCTCGGCCGCCGTGGCCAGCCGGTCAAAGAGCTCCGGGGGCCATTCCTGGATGGAGTGGGCGTCCGGCAGGTAGACCCATAGCCGCCGGCCCGAGACCCGGAGCCTCTCCCGCAGATCGACGACAAACCGGGCAAACTCCTCCCGTTCCTGCGGGGAGACTTTCCCGAAGGCCACCACCAGTCCGCCGTAACCATGCCGCCGCACCAGAGCACCCAATGCCGCCAGGGCGCGCCGCGTGGCCTCGGTGCTGCTGAGGAAGCTGCGTGGCTCCGACGCGGCGGGCGGGGCGGTGACCAGAGGCATCACCGGAATGCCGCGCACCCGACAGAACTCCATGACCTCGGGCCGAAACCGCACATCACTCACCCGCCCCTCCCCATCCACCGAATACCACAACGGAGACAGCACATCGATGTGCCGCCAGCGGGCCTTGAGGGCTGGCCAGGAGCTGGGAAACGAATCGTCCCATCCGTTCTCGTAATGGGCCAGCAGGGGGAAAGCATCCATGGTTCCCGGCCAGGCAGGTGCTGGCAACCATACCAGCAAGCCGCGAAACGCGATCAGCCAAAATAACAAAGCCAGCGGCCCCGCGCGCAGCTTCTGCAAGCAACTCATCCTTCCCCGCCGTAGGCTCCAGGAGAGATGGGCACCTCTCCCCCACCCGTTATTATCCCCCCAGATCCCTCAGCCGAGCATGGCCAGCAGAATCCCCGCTGCCACTGCCGATCCTATCACTCCCGCCACGTTGGGGCCCATGGCGTGCATGAGAAGGAAATTGCCCGGATCGGCCTTTTGCCCCAGCTTCTGGGCCAGCCGGGCTGCGGCGGGGACCGCCGACACCCCCGCCGCGCCGATGAGGGGATTCACCCGTCCTCCGGTCAGTCTGCACATCAGCTTGCCGAACAGCACGCCAGCCGCAGTGCTGATGGCAAATGCCGCCAGCCCCAGGAGCAGAAGCCCGATCATTCGCCACGTGAAGAACAGATCGGCCCGGGTGCTGGCTCCCACCGCCAGGGTGAGAAAGATGGTCACTATGTTGGTGAGATGGGTCTCAGCGGTGCGCGCCAGACGGGTCACCACCCCGCTCTCGCGCAACAGGTTCCCGAGCATCAGCATCCCGATCAGGGCCATGGCCCGAGGTACCAGGAGACCGGCCAGCACGGTGACCACGATGGGAAACAGGATCTTCTCGGTGCGGGAGACCGTGCGCAGCTGACGCATGGAAATGGCCCTTTCCTCCTTGGTGGTGAGGGCCATGATGATGGGGGGCTGTATGAGGGGAATCAGGGCGATGTAGGAGTAAGCGGCGATGGCGATGGGCCCGAGCAGGTGGGGGGCCAGCTTGCTGGTGACGAAGATGGCGGTGGGTCCGTCCGCTCCCCCGATGATCCCGATGGCCGCCGCCTCCTGGGGGCTGAATCCCAGCAGTAGCGCCCCCCATAGGGCGGCGAAGATCCCCGCCTGAGCGGCCGCTCCCAGAAGCATTGCCTTGGGATCGGCAATCAGGGGGCCGAAATCGGTCATGGCTCCGATGCCCAGGAATATCAATGGCGGGTAGATCACCAGCTTGACCCCCCGGAAGAGGTAATATAACAAGCCGCCGGGCATCCCGTCGGCCGGGGGATCCATCAAGCCGGCCAGGGGCAGATTGCCCAAGATGATGCCGAAACCGATGGGCAAGAGCAGAAGAGGCTCGTACCGCTTCCGGATGGCCAGGTATATCAGTACGCAGCCAATGCCGATCATGGCCGCATGCTGCCAGGTCAAGCCGGCCAGTCCCGTCTCCTGCAACGAACGCACGAATTGCTCTCCCAACACCTCATAGCCCTCCCGAACTAGGCAATGACCACCAGCGGATCCCCCGCATCAACACTGCTGCCTTTCTGTGCGTAGACTTCCACCACCGTTCCCGCCACCGGTGCCACGATCTCGTTTTCCATCTTCATGGCTTCCAGGATCACCAGCACGTCGCCGGCCCGGACCGACTGCCCCTTGGTCACCCGGACATCCAGCACCACCCCGGGAAGGGGAGCGGTGACCGTCTCACCGGACGCCGGAGGGCGGGGCCCTGCTTCCACCCTTTCGGCCTCGGAAATCCCCTTCTCCCGGGCGGTTTCCGCCCGAGTTACCTCCTTGGGCGGTGGCTCCGCGGGTGTGGTGGCAGGTGTCTCGGTGCGCTCCCGAACCGGCGATGGCTGGTCGGAGATTTCTTCCACTTCCACCTCGAAGACTTGGCCGTTGACGACAACCCGGTACCTCTTCATCAATCCCGAGTCCTCCTTCGCTCCTGCAATATGCGGGCACGGTTGACCAGTGTCTGTCTGCCCGCCATGACCCACCCCCGACCCCGGGTCAGTACCTGCCGGGGCCGAACTGGCGTCACCGCCCGCAGGCGGAACGTGGGCACCTTCTCCCCTCGGTAGGCCGCCACCGCTGCCACGATGGCCGCTACCACCTCCGGACGCAGGTGACGCGGCGCCTGGGGCGCCGACGGGGGTTGTCGTGGCGCCGACGCCAGCTGCGGCCGGGCGGCACGAGCTGACGCCACCTTTCCGCGGAATGCCCAGCTCAGCAGACAAACACTTAAGGCCATGAACCCCAGGGCCAGAAACACCATAGCCAAACCCACAATGGTGACCTGCATGCCCGTGACGTACGACGACACTCTCTCCCGCTCCCTCACACCGGAAAATTGCCGTGCTTTTTTGCCGGCCGAGACTCCTTCTTGGTGATCATTCCCTCCAGACCCTGAATGAGACGGGCCCGCGTTTCCCGGGGGTCGATCACCGCGTCCACGTATCCCCTGGCGGCCGCCACGTACGGGTTGCAAAAGCGAGCGCGGTACTCGGCGACTTTCTCCTGGCGAGTGCGGATGGGGTCGTCGGAGTCGCGAATCTCCCGCCGGAATATGATGTTGGCCGCTCCCTCCGGTCCCATCACCGCTATCTCCGCCGTGGGCCAGGCAAGAGCGAAGTCACAGCCCAGGGAACGCGCGCACATGGCGATGTACGCTCCTCCGTACGCCTTTCGCAATATGACGGTGAGCTTGGGCACGCTGGCCTCGGAGTAGGCATACAACAACTTGGCACCATGCCGGATAATGCCCCCGTACTCCTGACCCGTTCCCGGGAGATAACCGGGGGTGTCCACGAAGGTGACCAGGGGGATGTTGAAGGCATCGCAGAACCGGACGAACCGCGCCGCCTTGTCGGAGGCGTTGATATCCAGACACCCTGCCAGCACCCGCGGCTGATTGGCCAGGATGCCCACCGGCCTGCCACCCAGCCGGGCGAAGCCCACCACCATGTTGGTGGCGTAATGTTCCTGGACCTCGAAGAAATCACCGTGGTCCACCACCGCCCGAATCACGGCGCGCACCTCGTAAGGCCGGTTCGGATCGGTGGGTACCGCGTGGATCAGCTGCTCATCGGCACGGTCCGGAGGATCGTCGCACTGCAGCATCGGCGGATCCTCCAGGTTGTTGTCGGGCAGGTAGGAAAGCAGCTTGCGAATCAGCTGGAAGCAGTGATCCTCATCCTGCGCCCAGAAATGGGCAACCCCGCTGGTCTGGTTGTGGGTCCGCGCACCGCCCAGCTCCTCCAGAGTGACCTCCTCGCCGGTGACCGCCTTGATGACCTGAGGTCCGGTGATGAACATCTGTGAGATCTTGTCCACCATGAACACGAAGTCGGTCAGGGCCGGGGAATATACCGCCCCTCCGGCGCACGGTCCCATGATCACCGAGATCTGGGGGATCACTCCCGAGGCCATGGTATTGCGGTAGAATATGTTACCGTAACCGTGCAGGGCATCCACACCCTCCTGGATCCGGGCCCCTCCCGAGTCATTAAGGCCGATGAAGGGAACCCCTGCCTTCAGGGCCGCGTCCATCACCTTGCAGATCTTCTGCGCATGCATCTCTCCCAGGGTACCGCCGATGACGGTGAAGTCCTGGGCGAAGGCGTACACCAGCCTCCCGTCGATGGTGCCGAAACCGGTGATGACCCCTTCACCGGGAGCGTCCACCCGGTCCATGCCGAACTCCGTGCACCGATGCGACACGAACTGGTCGAACTCCACGAAGCTACCCTCATCGAAGAGTGCCTGGAGGCGCTCACGGGCGGTACGCTTGCCCGCCTCCCGCTGCTTCTTGATGCGTTCGGGCCCGCCCCCCTGCAGAACCCGCCGTCGTCGTTCTTCCAGCTCCCGTAACCTCTCCGCTATGTCCACGCGCATCCCCCCTTGCCCTCAACGCCGCGTACACAGCTCCACCAGAACGCCCTTCAGGCTCTTGGGATGCAGAAAGGCCACCAGCTTGCCCTCCGCCCCCTCGCGCGGTCGCTCGTCCACCAACCGACAGCCAGCCGCGCGCGCCCGGGCCAGCGCCGCCTCGACATCCTCCACCTCCAGACTCACATGATGCATCCCCTCTCCCCGGCGCTCCAGGAATCGGGCCACCGGAGAGTCGGCATCTACCGGGGATACCAGCTCCAGGCAGAATCCGCCCGCCTCCAGGAAGGCCACCTCCACCCGCTGGGAGCTGACCGTCTCCCGTCCGCGAAGCCGAAATCCCAGAACGCGGCAGTAAAGCTCAACCGCCTCATCCAGGTCCCGCACCGCCACCGCCACATGATCGAGACCCTTTATCATGAAAAACCCTCCCTGGTCAATCTTCGCTCCTGGGGCATCTCCACCCGCCGGCTGGAGAGCTCACGTAGCACCTGCCTCCCGGTACTCGCCAAACACCCCCCTGAGTACTCCGCAGATCTCCCCCAGGGTGGCGTATGCCTTCACCGCCTCGATGATGGGCTCCATGAGGTTCTCCTCCCCAGCCGCCGCCTCGCGCAGGCGCTCCAGGGCGCGCTCCACCGCCCGTTGATCCCGCTGGCGCCTGATCTTCTCCAGTTTTTCCTTCTGGGTCCTGGCAACCTGGGGATCTACCTCCAGCGCCTGGTAGGATCGCGTCTCCTCCGGCACCACGAAGGCGTTGACTCCCACCACCGTCCTCAGGCCCGATTCTACTTCCCTTTGGTAGCGGTACGCGGCATCCTCGATTTCCCGTTGAATGAATCCCAGTTCGATGGCCCGGACCGCTCCGCCCATCTCCTGTATGCGCTCCAGATATTCCCACACCGCTCTCTCAATGTCGGCGGTGAGGTGTTCGAGGAAGTAACTGCCGCCCAGGGGGTCAACGGTATTGGTCACTCCGCTTTCGTGCGCAATGATCTGCTGCGTCCGCAGGGCAACCCGCACCGCTTGCTCGGTGGGCAGTCCCAGCGCCTCGTCCCAGGAATTGGTGTGCAGGCTCTGCGTGCCCCCCAACACCGCCGCCAGGGCCTGTATGGTCACCCGCACCACGTTGCAGTCCGGTTGCTGAGCGGTGAGGGACGACCCGGCGGTCTGGGTGTGAAAACGCAGGCACTGCGAACGCGGATCCCGCGCCCCGAACCGCTCCTTCATGATGGTGGCCCAAATCCGGCGGGCAGCCCGGAACTTGGCAATTTCCTCGAAGAAATCCATGTGGGCGTTGAAGAAGAAGGAAAGCCGTGGTGCGAAATCATCCACGCGCAAGCCGCGATCCACCGCCGCCTGGACGTAGGCAATGGCGTTGGCAAAGGTGAAGGCCAGCTCCTGCACCGCGGTTGCCCCCGCTTCCCGGATGTGATACCCGGAGATGCTGATGGTGTTGAAACGGGGCAGCTCGGAAGATCCGAAAGCAAACACGTCGGTCACCAGGCGCATGGAGGGTGCCGGGGGGAAGATGTAAGTGCCGCGCGCCGCATATTCTTTAAGTATATCGTTCTGAACCGTCCCCGCCAGCTGGTCGCGCGGTATACCTCGCTGGTCGGCCAGTGCCACGTACATGCCCAGCAGCACCGCCGCCGGGGCATTGATGGTCATGGAGGTGGTCACCTTGTTCAGCGGTATATCCGCGAACAGCTCCTCCATGTCCGCCAGGGTGTCGATGGCCACCCCCACCCTCCCCACCTCTCCTTCCGCCAGAGGGTGATCCGAATCGTACCCCAGCTGGGTCGGCAGATCGAAAGCCACGCTCAGGCCGGTCTGCCCTTGCTCGAGCAGATATCGAAACCGGGCGTTGGTCTCCCGGGCGCTTCCGTATCCGGCGTACTGTCGCATGGTCCAGAATCGGCCCCGGTACATGGTGGGGTATATTCCACGGGTGAAGGGGTACTGGCCGGGAAAGCCGAGATCCCTCAGGTATGAAAACTCCTCCAGGTCGTCGGGCCCGTATAGCCGCTGCACCGAAAGCCCGGACAGGGTGCGGAACTCGGCCTGCCGCTCCGGGAACCGCGCGGTGGCCTTAGCCACCACCTCCTGTTCCCACCGTCGGCGCTGGCGCCTCAGCTCCTCCCGCTCATGACACTGGTCCACTCTCACCCCTCCATTGCCGGGTTGGTTTGGGGGGTGGCGCGCCCTTGCCTGGCCGCGCCACCCCTCTGCATCATCCCAGCCATCCCCGCAGGCGCATGGCGTCCGCTACCCGCTTTATTGCTACCATGTAAGCAGCATCGCGCATCTTCACTCCCTGGTTGCGGTGCATCTCGTACACTTCGTTGAACGCCTGGATCATCTTGGCTTCCAGTCTCGAGTTCACTTCTTCCTCCGTCCAGTAATACCCGGTGAGATTCTGCACCCATTCGAAGTAGGAGACGGTGACTCCTCCCGCGGATGCCAGGATATCCGGGATGACCAGGACTCCTCGCTCGAACAGCAGATCATCGGCCTCCGGCGTGGTGGGGCCGTTGGCCGCTTCCGAGATGATCTTAGCCTTGATGGTCCTGGCCCGCTCCAGGGTGATTTGGTTCTCAAGGGCCGCCGGGATTATTATGTCGCAGTCCAGCGCGTACAGCTGATCGTTGTCGATCTCCTTCGAACCCGGGAAGTCCTTGACGGAACCGGTCTTCTCCTTGTGCTCGAGGACCGCCCTGGGGTCCAGGCCCTCCTCCGAGTAGGCTCCACCCCTGGAATCGGTGACCGCTATCACCTTTGCCCCCATTTCCGCCATCAGCCGGGCGGCGATGCTGCCGGCATTGCCGTACCCCTGCACCACTACCCGGGCACCTTCCAGCTGAATACCCAGCCGCTTGCAGGCCTCGCGAGCCACCACGCAGCACCCCCGGGCAGTGGCCTCGTTGCGGCCAGCGGACCCACCGATGCTCAGCGGCTTGCCCGTAATCACCCCGAAGTCGTTCTGTTGCCTGATCGCCGAGTACTCGTCCACCATCCAGGCCATGATCTGCGGGTTGGTGTACACGTCGGGTGCCGGGATGTCCTTCTCGGTACCAATCACCTGGGCTATCGCCCTGATGAACCCGCGGGACAGTCTCTCCAGCTCGCCGCGGGACAGCGACTTGGGATCACACTTTATCGCTCCCTTACCTCCCCCGTAGGGCAAACCAAGCACGGCGCACTTGAAGGTCATCCACATGGAGAGGGCCTTGACCTCGTCGGCGTACACGTCGGGGTGATACCTCAACCCGCCCTTGGTGGGCCCGAGGGCATCATTGTGTTGCGAGCGGTAACCGGTGAACACCTTGACCGACCCGTCATCCATGCGGACGGGAATGGATACCTCCAGAAAACGCTGCGGCTGCTTCAGGATCTCGTAAACCGCGGGCTCCAGATTCAGGGCTTTACACACGTCCGCAATCTGCTTCTTCACTATTTCGTAGACGTTGAGGGTTTCCTCTCCGGTGACTCCCTTGGGCATTCTCGCTCCCCCCTTGAGATTTTTGGCCGATCACTCCGGGTACTGCACGCAGCCGACCTCCAACCACGGGCCTACTGTTCAGTCGCTTACCTCCCTGACTGGCGCGTGATACCCCAGCTCCAGGGCCCTGAGGTTGACCTCCTCGGTTCCGGAGGGGGCTCGATGGGCAACGGCGCTCCTGAGAGCTTCCAGCGTCACCACCCCCGACACCCGCGCCAGCACACCCAAGGCCACCATGTTGGCCACGATGGCGCGGCCCAACTTCTCCCGGGCCAGGCGGGTAATGGGCGCTTCAATCAGCCGCCTGCGCGGGCACGCGGGCGGTACCACCCGATCCTGGTCCACGATCACCACCCCACCGTCGCGGACGTCAGGCAGGTACTTGTCCAGAGCCTCCTGGCTCAGGGCGAGCAGGACGTGAGGCTGCCGGACCCGGGGATAGTCGATTTCTTCCTCATCAATGATGACCTCGGCCCGAGAGGCCCCACCGCGTGACTCCGGGCCGTAGGACTGGCTCTGCGTGGCGTTCAGCCCCTGCCAAACCGCCGCCGCCTCTGCCAGGATAATGCCCGCCAGGATAACCCCCTGGCCACCTTCTCCCGCGATTCGGATCTCCACCCTGCCCTTCATCTGTCCGCTCTCCTCCTGGCTTCTTCCATCACTCGGGCGTACTCGCTCTCGTAATCCGGCTCCACGACGTGGTGCAGGCGCCCGATGATTATCTTGTCTGCCAGCTGTTCAGGCTGCATCGACTGGGCGGCCCGCACCGTCACCGCATGATCCCGGTAATACTTGAGCATATCCACCGCCGTGCCCAGCCGGTTCCGGCGACCGTAGTACACCGGACACTGGGCGACGGCCTCCACGAAGGAAAACCCTCTGTTTTCTAAGGCCTCGGCAATGAGGTTGCATAGCTGCCGGACATGGTAGGTGGTGGATCTGGCCACGTACGTCGCCCCCGCCGCCTGAACCAGCTGGCACAAATCGAAGGGCCGGTCCACATTCCCGTAGGGAGCGGTGGTAGCCAATCTCCCTTTAGGGGTCAGCGGCGAGGCCTGCCCGCTGGTCATGCCGTAAATGCGGTTATTGACGCAAATGGTGGTGATGTCGATATTGCGCCGGGCAGCGTGGATGAGGTGATTGCCCCCAATGGCGGCCAGATCGCCATCTCCGCCCACCACGATCACCTTCAGCTCTGGCCTGGCCAGCTTCAAACCGGTGGCAAAGGCCAGTGCCCGGCCGTGAGTGGTATGAAGCGTGTCGAAGTCCAGATATCCGGTGGCTCGCGATGAACAACCGATGCCCGAGACCACGGCGATGCGGTCCTGGTCCCACCCCAGCCGTGATATTGCCCGCAGCAGCGCTCCCAGCACGATCCCATTGCCGCACCCGGGGCACCAGATGTGGGGCATGTACTGCTGCCGCAGATAGCGCTTCATCTCTTCACACCCCCTCCAGCGCGGCCCGGATCTCCTCCGGGGTTACCAACTCCCCGTCCACCCGGCCCACGTGCTGAACGGGAGCCCGTCCCTTCAGCACTCGCTCCACTTCCAGCACCAGCTGACCCAGGTTCATCTCCACCACCACCACCCGACGCACCCGTGCGGCCAGCGACAGCAATACCTCCTGGGGGAAGGGCCATATGGTGGAGATCTTCAGCAGACCCGCCCTCACCCCTTCCGATCTCGCTTCCCGGACCGCCCGCAGGGCCGAGCGGGCGGCTGCTCCGTACGCCACCACCAAGACCTCAGCGTCATCCACCAGGTGGGCCGAGGTGAGTGCGAGCTGCTGTCTGCGTCTTTGCACCTTCCCGCACAGCCGCCTTATCAGACGATCTGCCACTTCGGGATCGGTGGTGGGAAAACCCGAGGGGCCGTGATAGAGCCCGGTGACGTGGAAGCGGTAGCCGTCACCGAAGGCAGCCATGGGTGGCACGTCGCTGCTGTCGTCGTAGGGAAGGTAATCCTGACGATCACCACTGGGTCGCGGCCGATCCACCGTCTCCACCTGAGGGGGGATCTCGATCTTCTCCCTCATGTGAGCAACCACTTCATCCATCAACAGGATGACCGGCATCCGCAATCGCTCCGCAACGTTGACGCTGTGAACGGTAAGGTCGTAAACCTCGCGGACCGACCAGGGGCAGAACACCACTACCGGGTGGTCTCCATGGGTCCCCCACCTGGACTGCATGACGTCCCCCTGGGAAGGCGAAGTGGGCATGCCGGTACTGGGTCCAATCCGCTGGACGTTCACCACCACGCAGGGGATCTCGGCCAGTGCGGCGTAGCCTATGTTCTCCTGCTTGAGCGAAAAACCGGGACCGCTGGTGGCGGTCATGGCCTTCACCCCGGCCAGCGACGCCCCGATGGTTGCCGCCATGCTGGCGATCTCGTCCTCCATCTGGATGAACTTACCCCCCAGCTGCGGCAGCCTGACAGCCATTATCTCCGCTATCTCGGAAGAGGGGGTTATCGGGTAGCCCGCGAAAAACCTCACTCCTGCGGCCAGGGCTGCCTCCGCACACGCTTCGTTGCCCTGCACGAGACGGATCTCGCCGCGTTCACTCACCCTCCCGCTCCACCTCCACGGCGATGGCAAAATCCGGGCAGCGCAGCTCGCAGAGCTGACACCCCGTGCATGCCTCCGGTCGCGCCACGATGGGCCTGCCGTCCTGGTCTGTGTCAAAGACCGACGCGGGGCAGAATGCGATGCAGATTCCACACGCCTTGCACCACCGCGGGTTGAACTCAATACGGGCCCGCAACCCGCGCTCATTTCGAACGCCCAAGGGTGATCACTCCTCGAAACAGCGGTTTTGACCTGCTCTCCAGCAATACGCTCCTGAGCAAGTTCACAGAACCTGCATCGGGCCGGTAGATGAACTCGATGACCTCCACATCATCGCGGCTGAGCATCTCTTCCACCTCCCGGCGGCGTCCGGGAGATGCAATGACCGCATCTACGTCCCGCAGGAACTCCCGCAAGCGCTCCCGATCCCGTTCCACCGTGGCTAACAATTCCAGGCCGGTGATACCCGCATTGCGAATAGACTGCCGCACCCGGTCGGCAAACGCCCATGACAAACACACCAAACCCACCCGCGTTCCCTGGGGCAACCGGGCAATGCGGACGATGGTCTCCATGTCGGGGTCTAAAGCTATGCCCAGCAGCTCCTGACCGGGATCGGGGATCAGCCGTTCCACTTCCTGGAGGTGGAAGAAAGTGGTCACTATCAAGTCCGCCTCCCGGAGGGCCTGCTGCGCGTGCTGGTGGCCGGCCCTGAGTTCGTCCAGCAATACCGGGATTATGCTCACCCCCGAACCCAGCTCCAGCTCCCGGGAGAAATAGTCCAGCTGCTCCCGATTGCACTCCACGAAGGCCACCCGCACCCGGCGCAAAAGCTCCCGCTTCTCCTCTGCCTTGGCCCTGGCCAGCTCCACGAATTGCTCCAACGAATAGCCGAAGTACAAAGCCTCTTCAATGGCCAGGTCCAGCAAGCGCTCCAGTCGCTTACGTCCTCGTGGGCGCTGGCTGACCTCTCCTCGCGCGGCCACGAAAGTGCCTCTCCCCTGGCGGGAAACCAGCACGCCTTCGGACTCCAGCCTCTTGTACGCCATGCTGATGGTGTTCCTGCTGACCCCCAGCGCCCGTGCCAGTTCCCTCTCCGGGGGTAGCTGCGTCCCCGCTTCCCATAACCCCGCGGCGATCATCTGCTCGATCTGCCTGACCACCTGCAGATACAGCGGCAATCCCTCTTCCCGGTCCACTGCGAAACGCATGTGCGCGCCTCCTTGGCCCAGTGGACTGACCCATCAGGCCATTCCGGGCATATTGTTCGCCGGGACGGCTGGAATTCCTGCTAGCGGCACAGAAAAAGGACAAGGCCCCCACAATTGGACCACCAGGGCGGTCCATTCATCGAGGTCTTCAGGATTCACGCTCCAGCTTGTAGGCCACTCCGCTTCGGCTCAGCTTCACATCCACCTGATCGGCTATGCGCACCGTCAGCTCCTCTCCTCGGATGCGCAGTATGGTGCCGTGCAGTCCGCCGGTAGTGACTATGCGGTCTCCTTCCCGCAGCGAATCCAACATCTGCTGCCGTCGCCTTTGCTGTTGCTGCTGGGGTCTGATGAGGAGAAAATACATGATCCCGAACAACAGCGCCAACCAGAGCAGACTTCCCAGAAACTGAGGAGACATCTCACCAGCTCCCTTCTTCGGCATAAAAGTTCATCCCCGGCCCGGTACCCGGGCCCCACCCGGCTGTTGGAGCACATCGCGCCATCCAGCCACGTATTCGTCATATCTGCCTTCTTTGATGGCCTGTCGGGCTCCTTCGAGCAGCCTGAACAAAAAACGCAAATTGTGCAGGCTGGCCAACCTCCAGCCCAGGCTATCACCCACCCTGAACAGATGACGCAGGTACGCGCGCGTGTAACCCGTGCAGGCCGGGCAGTCGCAGGTGCCATCCAGGGGTTGGTAGTCCTCGGCCAGAGCCGCACCGTGGAGGTTGAGTTTTCCCTCAGCAGTCCACACCGTGCCGTGCCGCCCATTCCGGGTGGGGAGAACCGAATCGAACAGGTCCATCCCCAACCCCACGCAGACCAGCAGGTCCCAGGGATCCCCCACACCCATCAGGTAGCGGGGGCGATCGGCAGGCAGGATATCGGCCATAAGCTGCACCGTCCGGTACATGGCCTCCTTGCTCTCCCCTACCGCCAGCCCCCCCACCGCAAACCCCGCGAAGTCCTCGGCCATCAATTCCTGCGCGCACTGGACACGAAGGTCGCGGTCTACCCCTCCCTGTACGATGGCAAACAAGTGCTGGTGCTCAGCCAAAGGGCAGGCCAGCGACCGTCGCGCCCATTCCACGCTCAGGTTCACCGCCTGACGCAGCTCCTCCTCCGGTGCATCCGCCGGCGGACAGACATCCAGCGGCATCACCAGGTCGGCCCCCAGCTGCCGCTGGATGGTCATACAGTCCTCCGGAGACAGGAAACGCAGCGAACCGTCCAGATGCGACTTGAAGAGTGCACCCTCGGGAGTCACCCGGACCAGGGATCCCAGGGAGAAAACCTGAAAGCCACCGCTGTCCGTCAGCATGGGGCCGTTCCATCCGGTGAAGCGGGCCAGACCACCCGCTTTCTCCACTACCGTGGGTCCAGGGCGCAACCACAGGTGGTAGGCGTTACCCAGCAACAGTTCCGCGCCCACCGAGCGCAGCTCGGCCGGATCAACCGATTTCACCACCCCGATGGTGGCCACCGGCATGAACGCGGGGGTTTGCACCCTCCCGTGGGCGGTCTCCAGCCATGCGCACCGCGCGGAACCGTCCTCGGCAATCAATCGAAAACGAAGCCGGCTAGATTTCACCCAACATCCCGCCGATGCTTGTGAGACAAGTCGACGATGCGCACTTTCTCCACCACGCCACCCTCAACGGCCAACACTTCAATCTCGGCATCGGCAATCTTGAACGTATCGTAGCGGTTGATAGGGGCTTCACCGGCCAGTTCCGCCACCACGCCCCCTATCGTCTTCGCCAAATCCTCAGGGATGTGCACCCCCACGATCCGATTCACGTCCTTGACTGGAGTCGCGGCGCTGAGAACGTACCCCTCGAGCTCCTCCATCCGGGAGACGAACAGAAACCTCCTGATGGCGAACAGACCCGCCAGAGCCGCCACGCCCACCGCTATTTCGTACGCGCGGGTGGTATACAGCAACATCTTGCGGGCCACCGCATATAGCATGACCTCGATCACGCTGCCCGGCGTGTGGCGGATGAGCATCAAGGCCAGCTCGAGACCCACTACCATCAACAACACGTGTGCGAGGAAGGCCTCCAGCTCCGTGTATGCCTGGGGGGCAGGAGTACGAATCAGGTTCAGGAACAGCCCGTACACGTCCGCCGCACTGGCCACCACCGCCAGAACGATGACTCCCGCCAGGATATTCTCCATGAACAGCACGACAGTCCTCAGGTGCCGGTATCGGACTTTACGCTCCACGGCTCTCCCCTACCACGGATAGAGTCACTGGATTATACCATGGGTGGTCAGTAGCGTCAATTCGGCCATGGGATCCCCGCGCCGGTCACCATCCACGCACGAGGCCGACCTTCCCACGGCTCAGACGATGAGCATGGCATCCCCGAAGCTCAGGAAACGGTATCCGCTGCGCAACGCCACCTCGTAGGCCTCGAGCAGCAGCTCCCTCCCCGCGAAGGCCGCCACCAGCACCAGAGTCGTGGATCGGGGCAGGTGAAAGTTAGTGATGAGAGCATCCACAGCACGGAAGCGGTGCCCCGGCACGATCATCAAATCCGTAGCCCCCTCGACGCCCGCCGCTTCCCGGTCCAGCTGATCCGCTATGCTCTCCAGCACCCGGACCACCGTGGTGCCCACCGCCACGATCCGTCCCCCTTGCCGTCGAGTACGGCTAAGCTGTCTGAGTACCTCACCCTCCACCCGGAACCTCTCGGAGTGCATCCGGTGCTCCTTGATGTTCTCGGTCCTGATGGGTCGAAAGGTACCTGGTCCCACGTGGAGGGTGACCCAGGCCAGTCCCACGCCGCGTCGCTGCAGCTCATCCAGTAGCCTAGAGGTGAAATGCAATCCGGCAGTAGGAGCAGCCACCGATCCGGGCACCTTTGCATACACCGTCTGGTAGCGCTCCGGATCGCGGGGGTACCGCTTTATGTAAGGGGGGAGGGCGTAGCTGGCAAAGCGCCCGAGATCTTCAGCGCCCAGGGGTGGCTCCAGGCGTACCTTGCGGAGCCCTTCGGGCAACCGCTCGCCCACCAGGCATACCACCTCTCCCCCCGCCACATCTACTTCCGTTCCCGGGGGAAGCCGCCGCCCAGGGCGCACCATCGCCTTCCACCATCCGCCTCCCATTTCCTCCAGCAGCAGGATCTCCGCTTTCCCCCCCGTACCCCGTTTCGTGCCCTGGAGTCGGGCGGGTATCACCCGTGTGTCGTTGAGGACCAGCAGATCGGCCGGGCCCAGCAGCTTGGGCAAGTCGCGAAATACGTGGTGGGTGATGGAACGTTCGGCCCGGTCCAGAACCATCAGCCGTGAGTGATCCCGCGGCTCCGCGGGCTCCTGGGCTATGCGCTCTTCCGGGAGGTGATAGTCAAACAACCGGAGTTCCGTCATGGCTCCCCCCATGACCACCTAGCTGTGTCGAGTCGGGTACCGGGGTAATAATACTGGAGGATCCGCCGGTAGGTCCACCCCCGTTCGGCAAGCGCTTTAGCTCCCCACTGCGACATCCCCACTCCATGCCCCCACCCACGACCACGGAACAAGACATGAGCGGCTACCGTGCGCCGGACGAGGACGTACGGCCGAATCAATAGTTTGGTCCGACCACCCGCCGCCACCGCCGTGTTTCCCCCCACCACCTTGCGAACGGTGCGTCCCCGCGCGTCCAGGATACTGACCGGGTCCACGAAGTCCAGCCTGGCCACAGCATCGACCTCATCTTCCGACAACACCACGGTAACCTCTTCCCACACGGTACTGGGCAGCCCCACCCGAAGCCGGAAGTCGCCGGCCGACATCACCAACTCACCGGTCTCCCATCGTATCCGTATTTTGGGCCATCGTCCGGATACACTGCGAGGACCTACTGGCTCCACGGCGGTCACCATGACGTCGTCCCCTGCTACCGCTGCCACCACTTCCTGGATGACCTCCATGGGCACAGCCTCGCTCCAGAAGGCGTAAGGCGAATCCTGATCGTGATCCGGCACTGCTTGCAGGTAGGGGTAGTCCACTCCCCAGACCTCCTGGCTGGATGCGGTGTGGCCGCCCGAGGAAGAGTGGTAAACAGCCCTTATGGGGGATCCCGCGTAGGTGAGGATCTGCCCGCGGGTGCCGTCAACGGCAGCCCGCACCCGGGCACTCTCCCGCTCCACGCCCCGGTACACCTGCCATGCCGCCGTCGCCCCCAGGTCGTAGGGGAACCCGGCGCGCCGAGCTTGGGCGCGATGCGACACCGCGTACGTCCGACAGGCCACCGCCTGCGCCTTGAGGGCCTCCAGAGGCCAACTGACGGGCATCTCACAGCCCACCACTCCGTAAAGATACTCCTCCAGGCTGAGTACGTTTATCGCCAACAGGTCGGAGGATTCAGCCACCACCTCCAGAGTGCCGCGATAGCGGCCATCTCCAACCCGGATGAGTCCCGCACTGGCGGGTTGGAAGACGAGAGGAAACCGTGCTGGCCCGAAATACCTGCCGTTGCGGAACAACCGAGCCGCTCCGTCCGCGGCATGAATCTCCCAAGTGGCCTGCCTTGGCTGCGCCACCAGCGGGACTCCCGCGGAATACAGCTGGTGCGGCCCCTCAACGCTCACCCGCAGTGCCCTTCCCCGGTCAAGCAGCACCCTGATGTCCGGCTCACCAGCAGCGACGGACAAACCGGCAGCTGCTGCGGCAGTCACCGACCACGCCATGACCGCCGCGCAAAGCACCCTCGGGAGCACGAAGGATGCCCACCCTCTCATCGGCGGAACACCAGCATCAAGATTGCTGACAGCACCAAACTGGCCACCAGGCACGTGGCCAGGGGGAAGTAGAAGACGAACCCGTCTCGGCGAATATAGATATCTCCTGGCAGCCGGCCCAGTCGTAGCCGTCCCCCGCCGAAGGTCAAAACCGCCCCCAGCAGGGCCACGATGAGTCCGATCACCAGTAGCAGACGTCCCAACTCAACCCCGTTCATCGGGCGTACCTCTCCTCCTCGCTGAAAATGCATCCGCAATATCCCTGCCGGTACATTCCCAGCTGGCGAGCCCGACCCTGCGCCCACGACCAGTGCTGGCGAAAGTCAGCGTAATACCAGGCGGTTCCGCTCTGCCGAGCCGTTTCTTCGCCCAGCCGCCGTACCATCTCGTGATCCTGGTACGGACTGGCCAGCAGGGTACTGGTGAAATACTCAGCTCCCGCCGATACGGCCTGACAACTGGCAGCTTGCAGCCGCATCTGATAGCAAACCCGGCAGCGAGCCGGTCTCCGGGGGTCCACCAGAGCCCGCCGCAAGAAATCCACGTACGCATAGCCTCCCACTTCCAGCGGTAGGCCCCGCGTCTCGGCGTACTCCCGAAGCGCCCTCAGCCGGCGCTCGTATTCCCGATACGGGTGGATGTTGGGGTTATGGAAGTACAGGACAGGACGCAGCCGGGTGCCCTCCAGATGACGCTCCACCGCCAGAAAACAGGGAGCACAACACACGTGCACCAGTATCTTCAGCCCTCGTCCCTCCACAGCTTCTCCTGTACCGGATGACCTGGCGACACACCTAAGTGTCGGTAGGCGAGCTCGGTGGCCACTCGCCCCCGCGGCGTGCGCTGCAGGAAACCGATCTGCATCAGGTAGGGCTCGTAAACGTCCTCGATGGTCTCCGGTTCCTCGCTCACCGCGGCAGCGATGGTCTCCAGCCCCACCGGGCCACCGCGATACTTGGTGATTATCGCCTGCAGCAGCTTCAGGTCAATGCGATCCAATCCCAGCTCATCGACCTCCAGCATCTTCAGTCCCGCCCGGGCGACCTCTCCCGTCACCACGCCATCGGCCATCACCTGGGCATAGTCCCGTAAGCGTCTGAGCAGGCGGTTGGCCACCCTGGGCGTGCCTCTAGCCCGCTTGGCCACCTCCCGTGCCCCTTCTTCATCTATCTCCACCCCCAGGATGCGGGCGGAACGCAGCACGATCGCCTGCAGCTCGTCGGGGGTGTAATAGTCCAGCCGACTTATCACCCCGAACCGGTCTCGCAAGGGCGAGGTAATGAGGCCTGCCCTGGTGGTGGCGCCGATCAGGGTGAAGCGGGGCAGGTCCAGGCGAAGAGTGCGTGCGCTGGGACCCTTCCCCAGCACGATGTCCAATGCGTACTCCTCCAGCGCTGGATACAGGATCTCCTCCACCGTGCGGTGCAATCGGTGGATCTCATCTATGAACAGGACGTCTCTGTCTTCCAGGTTGGTGAGTATTGCTGCCAGGTCGCCGGGTCGCTCGATGGCGGGCCCCGACGTCACCCTGAGGTTCACGCCCATCTCATTGGCAATCACGTAGGCAAGGGTGGTCTTACCGAGACCAGGAGGGCCGTACAGCAGCACGTGGTCCAGCGCTTCATCCCGTTCGCGCGCTGCTCGGATGAATATGGCCAGGCGCTCCTTTATCCGCTCCTGCCCAATGAACTCCTGGAGGGTACGCGGCCTTAAGGTGGACTCCAGCCGAACCTCTTCGGCATCGCGCGCCCTCCGGGCCAATATGCGGTCCTCGTCTCTTCGACTCGTCCGACCCACGCTATCACCCTTCCCCGGCCATCCGGTCTCGGCCCAGCAGCTTCAATGCGCGCCGAACCAGCTCCTCCACGGGCACCTCCTCTCCTGCCTGCGACCGCGCCCGTTGCACTGCCCGCGCCGCCTCCATCCGGCCGTACCCAAGAGCCACCAGGGCGCTGACCGCCTCCTCCCATTCGCTGCCGGCCGTCAACGGCACTTCCGAGCGGCTGGCGCTGAGGACTCCCGCTGCCATCCTGTCCTTCAGTTCCGCCAAGATCCGACGGGCGGTCTTCTTTCCTATACCCGGCAGCTCGGTCAGGGCCTCCATGTCCTCCAGCACCACGCAACGGTGGAACTCGGCCGGTGATATGGCTCCCAGGATGCCCAGCGCCGCCTTGGGCCCCACACCAGAAACCGTGAGCAAAATCTCGAACAGCCGTTTCTGCTCCTCGGTATCGAATCCGTATATCTCGGGGATCTCATCGCGTATGCGGACATGAGTCCACAACCGGACCTGGCTGCCCACCGCGCCCAGGCGTTGTGCCGTGCCCGCGGGGACCCACACCTGGAGGACCACACCTCCCACGGCCACCAGGACCCGGTCGACCCCCTTGGCCACCACTTCCCCCACCAGCTGGGCAATCAAGCGCCCTCCCCCTCCCAACGCCGGCGGGTGGCGCGACTGTGCAGGCAGCACACCGCCACCGCCAGTGCATCGGCCACGTCGTCTGGCGCCGGCGTCTCTGGCAACCTGAGTACGGCCATCACCATACGCTGAACCTGGCACTTATCCGCCCGGCCGTATCCGACCACTGCCTGCTTCACCTCAAGCGGAGTGTACTCCAGGACCGGAACATCGGCACGAGCCGCGGCCAGCAGCGCCACTCCCCGCGCCTGGCCCACCGCCAGGGCAGACCTGACATTGCGATTGAAGAAGATTTGTTCCACCGCCACTGCATCGGGGCTGAATCGGCCAATCAGTGCGCTGAGCTCCCGGTAAAGTTTCAGCAGGCGATGGGGAAGCGATGCCTTGCTGTCGGTGCGAACGCATCCGTAATCCAGCGCGGTCAGCTTGGTACCGTCCTGGCGCACTACACCATAGCCGGTCACCGCCGTGCCCGGATCAATGCCCAGGACTGTCAGATGGGACACCCCCAGAAAAAGGACCAGGCCTCACCGAGGCCAGGTTCTACGAGGTGGTACTGCATTCCTCCCCGCTCGCCGGCTCAGTCAATCAAACCCTCCAGAAGACGTCGGACCTCTTGGTCACCCCGTACCACCACGCCCTGGCGCAGGCGGGCCTTGTCCGCGTCCAACAGATCCTCCTCCCGCAGGTGAGTGATTTCCTTGATTGCCTCCTCATGGGGGCGGCGACCGTAATATACCGCCACCCGCCCCTCCCGAAGGACCACCGTGCGGTATGGGGCATCCTCCGGGCACAGAGCCTCCACCGAGCGCACCAGTAGCACGGATGACGCATCCATGTACCTCAGATGCCAGCCCGGCAGTAACTCTCGTATCCGGGATGCGTCCGCTCCTACCAGGGTCGATCCGGCGGGTACCGAAATGGTAGAATGGTGGCCGCACCAGCGGTACTCGGTGCGGTAGGTAATGGTGGCCCCCGGCTGCAGCGTGACCTCGGTATGGACCTTGGCTTGCGGGAACGCCCACCACCAGAGCAATAACACCAAAAGGAGCGCAGGTATGCCCGCCACGCCAGCCCAGCGGTGCGCGGGTTCTGCCATCACCCCTACCTCCTGGTAATACCCTGCCACGGCCTCGATGTCCCTATTCGCCCGTCCGGTGCTGTTGGCGCGCTGGCGGCCAATCCTTGTCGCCACGCCACCGGTGTGCTATTCTATTGGCACCGAACTCCGTCGGCCCGCCGTAGCATGGGCATCCGCAGCCCTGCGGGGGCGAATCCCGTGGTTTCGGGAGATCCCCGCGTACCGGGGTAGGGTGTCTCCGGATATGGAGGGAGGTAGGAAAGAAAAGATGCAGATCAGCGAGCAGCTGGATCTCCTCTGCCATGGGACCGCGGATGTGATCACCCGCGAGGAGTTGCGCCGCAAGCTGGAAAGGGCAACCATGGAAGGGCGGCCCCTGCGCGTGAAGCTGGGTGCCGATCCCAGTGCGCCCGATATACACCTGGGGCATACAGTGCCGCTGAGGAAGCTGCGCCAGTTCCAAGATCTCGGGCACCTGGTGTACTTCGTCATCGGGGACTTCACTGGCAGAATCGGGGATCCCAGCGGACAGTCGCGGACGCGCAGACAGCTCAGCGAGGAAGAAGTCCAGCGGAATGCGGAGACCTACCGGGAGCAGGTCTTCAAGATCCTGGATCCGGACAAGACCAGAGTAGTGTTCAATAACGACTGGCTGGGGTCGCTCCGGTTCGCGGACGTCATCAAATTGGCCTCCAAGTACACCGTGGCGCGGATGCTGGAGCGGGACGATTTTCAGAAGCGCCTTCGGGCGGAACAGCCGGTCAGCATGCACGAGCTGCTCTACCCGCTGGCTCAAGCCTACGACTCGGTTGCCCTGCGCATCGACGTGGAGCTGGGCGGCACCGACCAGACATTCAACTTTCTGCTAACCCGCGATATCCAGCGCGAATACGGTCTCGAACCGCAGGTGGCAATCACCATGCCCCTGCTCGTCGGTACCGACGGTCGGCAGAAGATGTCCAAGTCGCTGGGCAACTACGTGGCCATCAACGACCCCCCTGACGAAATGTACGGCAAGGTGATGTCGCTGCCGGACGAGGTGATGATGGAGTACTACCGCCTCACCACCGACCTGGGTCCCGCGGAATGCGACAGGATCGAGACCATGCTGCGTTCCGGCCAGCTACACCCCCGCGACGCCAAGATGAAGCTCGCCCACCGCATCACGGCACTGTACCACGGCCGCGAACAGGCGGATCGGGCCCAGGAAGAGTTCGTGAGGGTCTTCCGCGAGGGGGCCCTTCCCGACCACATTCCCGAGGTATCGTTGGGGTCCTCTGATCGCGCCCTCACCGCCATCGATCTGCTGGAAGCCCTGGGGGCGGTCAGGTCCCGGAGCCAGGCGCGCCGTCTAATCAGGCAGGGAGCGGTGCGACTGGATGGGGTGAGGGTTCAAGAGGAACTGCAGACCGTCAACCTTAGGGACGGGGCACTGATCCAGGTGGGCAAGCGCCGGTTCTTCCGCGTCCGACTGAGTTAAGCAGCGTCCGTATGCCCGGCGGCCGACATATACTGTTGCGGAGGCGACCCCCGTGGGCAGGCGACGCAGATGGCGACGGGCGAGCTGGCGGTGGGTGGTGTTGGTGGTCATCCTGACATCCGCCCTGTGCCTCTGGACGGTGGAGTTCCAAATCCGGCCCATGGTAATGGCACTGGCCGAAGTCCGGGCAGCGCTGGCGGCCACTGAGATCATCAATGCGGTAGTGGATGAACAGGTGGCCCGCGCGGTGGACTACCGCGAGCTCTTCCAGGTGCACACGGACGAGACCGGCCGAGTGGTCATGATACAGGCTAACACTCCCGCCATCAATCGCATTGCCTACTCCACCGTCCTAGCGGTCAAGCAACGCCTGGAAGCGATGAAGCCCTGGAGGGTAGAAGTACCCCTGGGTGCCATCTTCGGGTCGAAACTGTTGGCGACATGGGGGCCCAGACTGCCGATAACCCTGATTCCCACCGGCACAGTCACCGCCGACATTAAGGAATATTTCGAGGAAGCCGGCATCAATCAGACCCGACACGTGGTGTCAGTTCTGGTCACGGTAGAGATAATGGTAATAGTCCCCTTCGTGCGCGGCGAGGTCACCGTCAGCAGTACCTCGCCGGTGGCCTCGGCAGTGATCCTGGGGCAAGTGCCCTCAACCTACATCGAGATCGGACGTTAATGCCTCCCGTGCTCTGAGGGCGTACGGGAGCTGGGCAGGCGAACCAACGACACCCACCAGCGGGGTCGGCTGAGATGCCCTCCCTGAACAAAACAGGGGCAAAGTGCCGTGGGCAGGCCGAGGTCGCTACGAGTGATTGCATAAGGCCCAGCCCCGACACCGAGGTCAAGGCTAGCGCCCGCCGGCGATCACCCTCCTTGCTACCTGAACCACGAAGGCACAATCTCGACGAGCTTGCTCAGCGTCCTGCAGCGTGTACTCCTCAGTAGGGATAAAATCCACGTCTCCATAAAAGGCAAACTCGCGCTCCTTGCGCAACCACCTGGATATCTCGGCCAGTCGCGGCGCATCCTCCCGGACATCGGGGGGTAGGCTTCGGGCGTATTCCACCACCAGGCGTCCGACGTCATGCTGCTTCGGCGGTTCTACCCCAATCTGGCGGAGAATGCCCTTAAGCGCCAGTTCCACCGCTTCCTGAGCCTCGCGGATCACATCGGAGTACGCCTTTTCGGCCAACAGCAAATCAAGCACCTTGAGACGCACAGAGGCTTTCTGCAGGTAGCTTTGAGCCAGGGTGATGTTGTTCAAATCTCAAAGACCTCCCCTGGGCGGTAATCAGGCTTCAGCACCCAGTGCCACCGGCTTCCTTCCTGGACCTTATAGGCACCGAGTTCCCGTAACCTGCGGGCAAGTCTCTCCAGGTAACTGGCGAAGAAATCCTTCCTGTCATAAAGAATGCGGCGGTCATCAATCATGTCCAGGAATAGCAACGAGCCCGCTTCCACCTCCGCCGGGGTCTTGAAAACGGGGGACAACGAAAAATCCAAGCCCAGTGCAGAAAGCTCTTCGAACCACGGGCAGAGTTTCTCTTCCACCCGAGCAAACTCGTGCACTCGCTTCAACCGTCCCCTCGGGAGGTCGTCGGCCACCAGCAGAAGGTCGATATCGGAATCAAACCGGGGCGTTCCTCTGCCCACAGAACCAAAAACGACCAGTGAGACCAGTCTGGAACCGTATACAGCCAGACAGGCCTCCTTTAGTCGGAAGAGGGTTTGGTCTACTTTCTCGTGCAGCAAAGTGAGCACCCCGCGTTCGTCGCTAGCGGCCTCCCTGCCATAACTATACCACCTATACCGATCCGCTTTCAAAGGCTAGGTGCAGGAACCTCTCTGCATAGGTGAACCTGGCCTCTGTCGAGGGTGAGCATAAAGCCGCCTCAGCACAGCAGGTGATCGAAGCGACCGCGGAGGTGCATTTTTTCTTTCAGACACGAGATCTCGAATGTTGCACCGAACATCCATCCGGTCTTAGTCCCGCCACCGTCGTCCCCAGCTTGCCCTGGCGTCCCGCGGTGTGGCTGGTCACTGAATGCTCACAGAGTTCCTGACGCTGTTGGAGCATCTCGAACCAGGAGTCATCAACTCCGGGCAGTACAAAGTCAAGGTGATCGGCTTTCGCTATAGCTTCAGGCGCGCACTTCACTGTCAGGATCTGACCCGGTGCCCTGGCCAGCTCTGGTAGAATGGAGATGGAACGACCGTCTTTCGCTGGTGATGGTATGGCAGAAACAGGCGAGTTGGGAATGGTCAGGGAACTCGTCGGTCCCGATGCCCTGGTGCGCATGCGCCGGACTTCGATGTGCGCATCGTGCCGGAAATGCGGTCCGGCAGCCACCGATCCCGCCATGGAGCTCCTGGTGCTAGCCCGCAACCCCCTGGGGGCGCAACCGGGGCAATGGGTCCGGGTCGAGATGGATCCGCGCCGTGCCCTCACCGCTGCCATCCTGGTGTACGGGGTCCCCCTCCTGGGAGCGTTGATCGGATGCCTCGGAGGGTGGGTCGCCGCCCACCTGATGGGTGTGCTGCCCCCCGACGTCTGGCTAGCCGTGGGGCTGATAGCCGGTTTTGGCAAGGGAGTGTGGGTTCTACGCCTGCTGGACCGTAGAGCCACAGCACGGGGCGATTTCAAGCCGGAAATAAAGGAGATCGTATCCTAAGAGTGGAACAAACAGGGTTCCGCCCGCTCACAGCCCGCCGCCATCTCTGAAAACCCTGAAGCAATCTCGTCCTTCGACCGATCACTTATGGTGGCTGGACTGTTGCGAGGGAGTGAGGCTGGGCATGGCGGTAAAAAAGAAACAGGTCAGCAGCTGCTACGAGTGTGCGGGCATAGTCTCCTGTTACGGCACCCACAAGCCGGATATCCCTCGGGCGGAAGCCCGGGAGAGAGCCGCCCGATGCGGCTCTCTCCGTCGAGGACGCACGGTGGAAGTGGTCTCTGTGCTGGGGAGACAACGGGGCATGAGTCGCAAGAAGGCCCAGGCGCTGGTCCAGCAGGGGCGGGCTATATGGTTATGGCCCAAGCTGCTCTGCTTGCTCCCCTTCGAACTCCCTTCCAGTACCCGTCAACCAAAAATCCCCCCATGAGTACCCGAGCCCCGCAGCATTGTTCCGCCTGTACCAACAGCGCGCGAGTCATCATTTTCCGGGACGGGAAAAGCCGCCTGAACTAGTGGCAACTTCATCCCCCCGGACGATGAAGCACGCTTTTGTGACCGTCAGCGATGGCACCACGGAGCACCAGCCCGATGCGCGACCCTGGTTACTCTGCTCGGGCGGCAGGAAGGGCTCCCGATGAAACCGCGCGACCAGGGCTAATTGCCCGGCTCTACTGGCAAAGCGCAGCTGCGAGATCTCTGAAGAACCAAGGACCTGGGAGTTGGCTGATGAGGTATTCTGGGCGGGAGAAGTAGCCGCGGGTTTCTGATCTTACCTGGTCCTGGTTCCCATACCCCTGCTTTCTCCTTTTCCTTCCCCTTCATACGGCACCCAAGGCACTAGGTTCCTAGCACCCTCACCATCAGCTTCAGATTACACGCCACCTGCCCCAGTAGCGTGCTCGATCCAGCCCGTGCCACAGCATTTGGCTTCTGCGAACTTGCGCTCCACGATCTTGCGATATCGCAAAGCTCCCGTAGCTGCGGGCGGCATGACAGTAGATTTCGGGCTCGTTCACTGAAGTATACCCGCTTGCGGGTCTCTTTGTCACCCAGACAGGATTCCTTGCGCTTGCACCGACTGCAGTGAGCCTGGGAGAAGTAATAAAGATACCCACCACCCCGATGTGAGGATTTGCCCACCGTCTCTTTGCCCGCCGGACACCGGAAGGTATCCTTCCGGGGACGGTAGCGGAAGGAAAAGGCCTGTTTGTGTCGGTGCCGAAAAGGTATCTCCTGCTTCATCCCCGCTTCCTCGATAACCCGGTGGTTGGCTTCAGAATCATAAGCCTTGTCCGCCACCACCGACCGTGCTGTGACGCCCTTTTGGGAGTTCTTGGCCAAAAGCTCCCCCAGCTTGGTGCCCTCGGGCACATTGGCGGGGATGACCTGTACCAAGGTGACAATTCCTGACTCATCACCGGAGACTCGGGTTTTGTAGCCAAGATCCAGCTCGTCTTTTCAGCGGTAGTCCCAGCAGCTGTCAGGATCGGTGAATGATACCACTCCACCTTCCCCCCGGCAGAACTTTTCCCAGCTCCTCCCGCCAAAGTGGGATTTCCTCATCTTCCATCCCCTGCACTTTCTCCAGCAACGTTTGGGTGCTTTGTTCTTCCCACTGGGCCTACCTCCATTTGAAACCCCCGCACCAGGAAACGCTGTCATATCGAGGACTTCGAGCAACAAGAGGGTGACGTACCACTGCAATCCTTCTGGGGGGTTTGATCAGGTGCGTGGCATTTGGTCACGCAGAGTGGTGGCCGGTCGCCCACCGCACGGAATGCCAACCCAGCATGGCCTACCAGTTCCGTGCGGGCCAGGTACGTGGTGTTATCCACTTCCAGGTCCACCGCCTACAGTTGCCAAGATCCATCAGCAGGTCGTCATCGGGGATGCTCTCTTCAGTAAGGTCCTCCTTGTCTTCGAGGTCACTGTTACCACACTACTCACTACCACTAGCTGCCAGTAAAACCGAAACAGACAAAGATGCCCGGCAACATGGAGACGCCAAAGACGTGCCGACAAATGCTCCAAGCTCACCGCGCTTAATCAGGCAAACCAGTGTCAATGGCCATTTAGAAATCCCCAATTCTCTCCCCACCTTGAGGGACCCTCCCTGCCGTCGCAGTGGGGAGATCGGTGGTGAGTCAGCTCAAGGGAGCCACCCCCTGCTGGTACATCTGGACATGTTGTCGTAGGCGGTAGCTTTCACCCTTCAGATTGAAAAGATGCGCATGATGCAGCAGCCGATCCAGGATGGCAGTGACAATGGCAGGGTCATGGAAGATACCTGCCCACTCCTGGAAGGGCCGGTTGCTGGTGACGATGACCGACTGTCGTTCGTAGGCCTGGTTGATGGCCTGGAAGAAGTGGTTGGAGGCGGTCCGATCCAGGCTCAAGAAACCGAGTTCATCGATGATGAGTAAGTCGAATCTTTGGTAGCGCTCCAGTTCGCGCTTGAAGGTGCCGTCAGCCAGTGAGGCATAAAGCCGGTCGACAAGTTGCTGGGCGGTGAAGAAGCGTACCTTGTAACCCGCATTCACGGCTTCATGCCCCAGGGCCAGGGCGAGATGGGTCTTGCCCACACCGCTGGGGCCAAGAAACAGCACGTTTTCGGCCCGGCGGATGAAGTCTAATTCGGCCAGTTTTCGTATACGGCCCTCATCGACGCTAGGCTGAAAGGAAAAATCGAAATCATCCAAGGTCTTGGTCTGAGGGAACCGGGCAGCCCGGAAGTGACGCTCCCGGCGGGTAGTCTCGCGAGCGGCCAGCTCCTGGGCTACCAGGTAGGAAATCATCTCCACGGGATCATTGAGTTTTGACAGCAGTTCCCGCTCTTTTTCGGAGTCCAGTATTTGGCGAATTCTGCGCAGTTTGAGACGCTTCAGCCCTGCTTCAAGACCCACGGTATCAGTGCTGTGCTTCATAGATCACTCACCTCCAACAACCGGGAGTACTCATCCAGCGACCGTTGCTGCACCTTCACGGTAGGTCCGGTGTAGGAAGGTACGGGCAGTAGTGCGCGGGGATCGTCCGGTAAGACCCTTCCCTCCAGGATGCGCCGGATGGTGGCGTAACTGTAGCTTCCGAAATGGTGCGCCCGGACCATGGCGGCATGCACCGCCTCTTTTCCATGGATTTCGGCCAGTAGCAGGATCTTCTGTGCCTGTTCGCGGAGTCCACCGTTTCCCCGCTCCCGGGCCAGTCCCCGGAGGTATGCTGGTGCCACGGGACCCAGGTCCTCAAACCTGGCCTGCAGGGTGCTCCTTCGCTTGCGCGGCCCCTGGGGTCGGGCCTGGTAATGTCCTTCATCCAGGATCAGCTGCCCGCGTTCCCCAGAGCGCCGGTGCACGCAAATACACTCATTGTTGGCGTACACCTCCAGCCGATCAGCAAAGACATGCAACGTAACCCGGGACCGTGCATGGGTATGTGGTACTGAGTACTGGTTGGTCTCAAAGGTAAACGTGGCATCCTTCCGCACCACCCTCGTTACCCGCCCAAACACCTCCACCGGCTGGCCAGAGCGCCTGGCGTTCTTCGGCTAGCCGACTGGATGGAACCTCACCAATG
>ENA-OSAE01000115-OSAE01000115.1-marine-sediment-metagenome-genome-assembly--contig:-NODE-115-length-55825-cov-855.097490_pt1 | contig 55825 bp, 60 predicted proteins | sample MGYA00237870_ERZ529317 | MGnify/ENA primary metagenome ERZ529317 (study PRJEB26369, sample SAMN03142812) | marine sediment metagenome | biome: marine; feature: borehole; material: sediment... | reverse complement strand
CCTACTCCAACCCCAACACCTCTGCTCTTCGGTGTAAAATACAGTGTAAAGGTAGGATCTATAAGCTGATACAAGAGGGTGGATTTACCACTTCTCCTTATGCCCATCAGCACAATAACCTCTCTTGTATTCACTAATGAGAGGAGATCCGACAGATATTCGTTTCTGGAGATAGAATCAGGTACACCTTTGCTATACCACCAGTCGTTCCAGAATGCAAGGGCTGCCTTATCACATTTCTATCTATAACCATACAACGACTCTTACTTTAAATAGTATTGCATTATACTGCACCATTTTATGTTGATTTGGTGCACTATACTGCACTCTATCTTATATACCATATGGGCTGTATCCCATAACTGAAGTTACGGTGATTGGCTCTTACTTATTCCTAAAATCTCTTTATGTTCTCAAAGAGTTTCAATCCCTGCACCCTCTGAAAGTGCCTTACATTCCTTGTGAACAGTATCGCGTCATTCTCAACCACTATTCCCGCTATTAGGGCATCTCTAAAATCTATTGCATTCCCTTCGGATTTGAGTTCCGCAACTATTTTTCCAGAGAGCTTGGCAGATTTTTCAGTTAACTTATAGATTTCAATTGAATTTGCTAGTTCATCAACAGCATCAATATTTTTTACCCTCTTGGTTTTATAAGCTCCATAGTAAAGCTCAAAGATGTTTATAGATGTGGTTGCGAGTTCAAATCCCTCCTCCAGCTCTCTTATTATCCCTGTAATTTCTGTGTTCCCTCTCAATAAGTCTATGAGGATATCGGAGTCTAAGCAGATTTCCAAGTCTCCCACCCTTTCCTCAATGATTCTTTTATCTCTCTTAGTTCATCTTCGTTAACCTCCCATGACCCAGCGAGATGGCTAATCCTTCTCTTCAGCAGGTACTTTATTGCATCGTCTATCGAAACAGGCTTCTTATATTCTATCTGAAGTTTTCCGGCGAGTTCAACAAGCCTTCTGTATGTCTCTTCACTCAACTTTATAGATTTTGTAGACATAGTAGAAAATGTAGTTCAAGTAGCATAAAAAATTTTCTGTATTATGTTAGTGATGTGATCTCTGGAGGATATGGTCCTTATCAAACTAACTCTCCGTCAACTTCTGTAAAATATTCTTCTCCTTGAATTAGTTAAATGTAGTGTTCATTTTTAAAACTAAAACATCTAAATCATTTTTAAAACATTCTGAATCATATAACAGCTTTTTTTCCACCTCATTTTGACAGGCAACCTCCTTTGCCCTTGAGGATAACATTGCTCTGAGGTGATGAAAGATGAATTGGAATAGGAAATTGAATAAGAAATTTTTCGAACCAGAATGGAAATTAACTTCCTAAAATTATTTGCATTGAATCGTTATGCAACAAAATTTGTATGAGATAAAAAATGGTGTTTAAAGAGTTTATTTTGGAATTTCCTGCTTTAAGACTATGAAAGTGATATACCGATAGAGTTTAATTGAGTGAATTAAGTGGAAACCAACTTCCGAAAATTATATATTAATACTCAAAGTATCGCGAAGTGGGTGAAGCAAAGTGGTGGTTAGAGGGGTTGATTTTTACAATATAGATGAGCTTCTAACGGACGAAGAGAGGCTCGTAAGAACTGCTATCAGAGAATTTCTGGAAAAGGAAGTTAAAGATGCCGTTATCGAAGCTTGGCACAAAGAGGAGCCACTGGACTTCAGAGAACTCGGACCTAAATTCGGAGAACTAGGAATGCTCGGAGCATTTATCCCGGAGGAATACGGTTGCCCGGGGGTAAACTACACAACCTTCGGGATAATATGCCAAGAAGTTGAAAGGGTCGACAGTGCTCTGAGAAGTTTTGTTGCTGTAACAAGCGGGCTTGTGATGTATCCGATATGGAAGTATGGAAGTGAAGAGCAGAAGCATAAGTATTTGCCGAGGCTTGCAAAAGGAGAGTTGATCGGATGCTTCGGTCTTACTGAGCCAAATCATGGTAGCGACCCCGGTTCAATGGATACAACCGCTAAAAGAGATGGTGATGAATGGATTCTCAACGGGACGAAGACATGGATAACAGAGGCGGATATAGCAGATATAGCTGTTGTGTGGGCAAGAGATGTTGATGACGGAAAGATCAAAGGCTTCATCGTTGAAAGAGGAATGAAGGGGTTCCACCAGAGTGCAATTACCAAGAAAGGGTCGATGAGGGCTGGAGGTGTTGGAGAGATAGGGCTAATCAATTGCAGAGTCCCTGAAGAGAACAGACTGCCCGAAGCTCTCAGTTTAAGAGCTCCCTTGAGCTGTCTTGATCAGGCCAGATACGGGATTTCATGGGGAGCGATAGGAGCAGCCATAGACTGTTATGAGACTGCCCTGAACTATGCAAAGGAGAGAAAGCAGTTCGGCGTTCCGATTGCAGGCTACCAGCTTGTTCAGGAGAAGCTTGTAAATATGCTCATCAGAATAACAAATGGGCAGCTGCTATCTTGGAGACTCGGAAGGCTCATGGACGAAGGAAAGGCCACTCCAGAACAGGTATCCCTCGCAAAGAAGAACAACCTGAGAGTTGCAAGATACTGTGCGAGAACTGCCAGAGAGCTTCTGGGAGCCAACGGAATAAGCCTCGACTACTCGCCAATAAGGCACATGACGAACATTGAGTCCGTTTACACATACGAGGGAACAGATGACATCCACACGCTTATTCTGGGAAGGGCGATAACGGGATTTCAGGCTTTCAGAAGGGAGCTGAAACCGTGAGGCTTCATGAGTATCAGGCAAAGAAAATTTTCTCAGAGCACGGCATACCGGTTCCAAGAGGGAGACTTGCTGAAACCCCTGGAGAGGCGAGAGAGATAGCTGAAGAGCTTGGTGGAGAGGTTGTTGTAAAGGCACAGGTTCTTGTTGGTGGCAGGGGGAAGGCTGGAGGAATAAAAAAAGCAGAGAATCCCGATGATGCTGAGAGGATTGCAAAGGAGCTTATTGGAAGCTACATCAAAGGTCATAAAGTTGAAAAGGTTCTCGTTGAGGAGGCACTGAATATAAAAGAGGAGTACTACGTCGGCTATGTGATAGATAAAAGTAGAAAGAGACCCGCATTGATTCTGAGCAGAAAGGGCGGAATGAATGTGGAGGAGATCGCAGAAAAATATCCTGAAGAGATGCTGAAGATTTACTTCGATCCTCTTTGGGGTTTGCAGGATTATCAGGTGAGAAAAACGCTGTTTAGAGCAGAATTCAGCAGTTCCGAGATTTCAGAGCTTTTGAAAATAATCAAAAACCTTTGCAGAATAGCCCTCAAATTCGAAGCTGAGCTTACTGAAATAAATCCCCTTGTTCTGACAGATACCGGATTCATTGCTGCAGATGCAAGGTTAAACGTCGATGACAACTCCCTTTACCGTCACCCTGAGCTGTTAAAACTCAGAGATGCGACAGAGGTTGATGAACTCGAAAGGGAAGCAATACTGAATGGGCTAAACTATGTCAGAATTGGGGGAGATATAGGGATTATAGCCAACGGCGCCGGACTGGCCATGGCGACAATGGACTTGGTAAAGCTCATGGGGGGCGAGCCAGCAAACTTCCTCGATACAGGAGGGGGCTTGGCTGATCCTCAGAAAATGAAGACGTGTCTGGAGCAAGTTCTTAAGGATGAGAATGTGAAGGTCGTTTTCGTAAACATCTTCGCCGAAATTACGAGGTGTGAGAAAGTGGCTGAGGGGATAATCCTAGCTATGCAAAATTTTAACAGGGTTCCGCATGTCATTAAACTGGTGGGAACAAACGAGGAACTCGGAAAGCAACTACTCAGAGAATATGCAGAAAAGTCAGGAGCTGAGATACATCTGGTTGATAGTATTGAAGAGGGAGCTAAAAAAGCTGTTGAAATTGCTGGAGGCGTCTGAATGGCAATACTGATTGATGAGACTACAGAAGTAATAGTTCAGGGAATTACTGGGTTTCAGGGGAGATTTCAGACAAAACGAATGCTTGATTACGGAACAAAGATCGTCGGTGGGGTCTCTCCAGGGAAGGGTGGAGAAGATGTTTTTGGAGTTCCTGTTTTCAACACAGTGGAGGAGGCCGTTGAAGAGACAGGGGCAAATACGTCAATAATTTATGTACCTGCCAGATTTGCATATGATGCAGTTCTTGAAGCAATAGATTCTGGACTCGATCTGGTGGTCTGCATCACTGAGGGAATTCCGCTTTACGACGAAATGAAGATTCACCATAGGCTTGAAAGCTCCAAAACTATGCTTCTTGGACCGAACTGCCCTGGAGCTATTAGTCCTGAAAAATCAAAGGTGGGTCTACTTCCAGACAGGAGCTTTGCTCCCGGAAGGTTGGGGATAGTTTCGAGAAGTGGAACACTTACCTACCAGATTTCTGAAAATCTTACCAGGGCAGGAATTGGACAGTCAACGGTCGTCGGAATAGGCGGAGACCCAATGCCAGGACTGACTTTCAGGGACATTCTCCCGATGTTTGAAGAAGATGATGAAACTGATGCGGTTCTGCTCATAGGTGAGATCGGAGGAAGTGCTGAAGAAGAGGCAGCAGAATACATCGCAACAAAAATGAGCAAGCCTGTTATCGGATACATTGCAGGAATTACTGCCCCCTTAGGCAAAAGAATGGGTCATGCTGGAGCGATCATCGAAGGTGGTAAAGGGACAGCAGAGTCCAAGATAGAAGCATTGAGAGATGCAGGAGTTATAGTTGCACAGTCACTTCACGATGTGGTTGACACCGTAAGAAAAATCATGCGCTGACAAGGCTTTCAAAAGCTATATTGCTTCTTAACTATTTTTTCATTTATCGTTCGATAGGTTTTAAAGTTTAAGTGTTTGCTGTCAGCTCAACTGAGTCAAAATACTTCTGGAACCTTAGGGCTTTTAAGCTCAAATTGACAAATTTATTGTTAAAGATGATTTGTCTGAGAAATCCCACTTCCCAAGAATAGATATCAATATCATTAAAAAATAAAAATTAAAATTTAAATTTGTAATGTGTGCTCGCCTCGAATGTAGAATATCGAGAATCCTACAATTACTCCAGCAGTCGCAATCTGAATAGATATCGGAACAACCTGCTTCCATGCAAATGTGGCGATAGATGCCCCCTGCTCTCCACCTACTACGAAGGCGGTAAGTATCATGAGAAACACCAGCAATCCAGAAATCATCGAAATCCCAAGGAGTGTCCCAAAAATTCCTTTTACAATTTCTTCTGTATTCTCTTTCACGATATCACCTCTTTATCCTGCGAAAGCAATTGGCAGAAGGCCCAAAAGCAGTAGTAATAGTACGATGACATGGGCACCAACCCACACGAGAGTTATCTTTGTCGTCTCTTTAAATCCTGATCCAGCTATTCCCATAGCCACATACATGCACAATGCTAATGGCGGAGTCATGCCTTCTAGGGCGCCTGTAAGAGCCGGTAAGATTCCTGCAGCCACAATTGGACTCATTCCAGTTGCAACCAGCAGTGTAACAAGCGTTGGACCAAGTATTGCTATCTGAGAACTACCAGGAAGAACCATTCCTAGTACAACACCCAAAAAGATTATCAGAAGTACAAGGGCTATGATGCTGAGATTCAATGGCTCTATAGCAGCATTCACAGCCTGTCCCAGCTCCAGCTCTTTGAATACATAGGCGATGGAGTACGCGAAGTAGACTGTAAGTGAAACCGGTACAACACTGTGGTACGAGTTCTTAAACATTCTTGCAATGTTATTGAAAAGACCACCTTCAGATAGTGCTGATCGCGAAATCAGAATTGCGTAGGCCATTGTGACGGGTGGTGTGAAGAACAGCACAGTCTTGGAGAACGCCTTGGCTCCGTCAGCCCCTATTCTGCCTATTATGAGATCTTTCATAGTGGCATCTATCAGGAAGGGCAAGAATATCATTATAGGTAGTATCAAGACATACCAGCTATTCTTCAGCGACTCTTTCAAGGACGGGAGTTCTTCCTTGGGTATTGGCTTCACGTCATATACGTAGGTCATTGAGACTAAGGTAATCAACCTCTGTAGAACGAACCAAATTCCAATTCCCCACACTACCAGCCAGAACTCAGAAAGAGAAAACATATCTGGATACAACGCGTCAAGCACTCCGAAAGCAAGCAAGATTGTTCCCGAAGGAGGGATCATGGGTCCCATGGCACTTGATGCCATTTCAACAGAGGCTGCAAGGTGTCTCGGAAAGCCTGTGCGAATCATAGATGGGATCGTGAAGACTCCTGTTGAGGCCACATTACCCGGACCTGATCCAGAGAGAGATGCCATGAATGTACTACCGAAAAGGCTAACGTATCCAGCACCACCTCTAAATCTGCCAACAGCTGCCAGGATTATCCCTATTATCCTATCAATAACCTTGGTCTCTCCGAAGACATGAGCAAGCAGAAGAAACCCGACGATTGCATAGAATAGGGTACTGGTAGAGGGCTTTATCAGATACTTTAGGAATATGTCGAACCTCCCACTGAACACTATCAGAAGAATGTACGACAGAGCCATCACTTCGTATATCGGCCGCCTGAAGACAACGAATAGTATGGCAATTACTACCAGCAATACCGCTATGTACAGTATCGGTAGAGGAACTCCTAAAAGGGTGTCCAATCTCTCACCTCCAGAACAGTGAGATGGCGTTTGGCACCACTGAAATCCGTGTGCGGTACTCTCTTGCCAATTTCTACAAGAATTTCTCCTTCAATGTAGCAGTCCATTCGAGTTTCACACATCCTACCACCTCCAGTGATGTCAGATTCAACATTATACATCATTGATAATATTAAAACTTTTTGGTAATTGACTTCCATTAATTGAATTCATGGTAATGTGATACTACTGGAATTGTAAATCCTTAATAAAATTTTAATAGTAAAAGACCAAAAACAGATAATGATGCAGAAGTACGGCAACCTTCCGAAAACCGCAGTGGAGATACTTAAGATTATTTCCATGTCATCAAAACCGACCAATTCAATCGAAATAGCCAAAATGCTCCATAAGGAGAAAGTTTATGTCGATTCTAGAACTGTAAGATACCATCTCAGTCAGCTGGAAGAACTCAGATTTATCGTCAAAATTGGGAGAAAAGGGTGCGTTATTACGCCTGAAGGGCTCGAGCAACTGAAAAGAATAATGGTTTATGAGAGGCTCGGTATGCCCTCCATTCAGGTAGAAAAAATGATAGCAAACAGCACTTTTAGCCCTGAGACTGGCAAAGGAACTGTTCTTGCAAATGTTGCTGTTATATCCAAAGATGATTTTGAAAGGGCTGTAGAGATTATTAATTCTGTATCATCTTTGAATGTCTTCCCCTCACAACTAGTTGCCATAGTTGACGAGGAAGAAAGTCTTGGAGAATACAGTGTGCCTGAGGATCATGTAGCATTAGGGTGTATTTCTACAACAGTGTATGATAGCGTACTCCGTAAAAAGGGAGTATTTGTTGAGTCAATTGCAGCAGGAGTTTATGAGATCATGGATAAAAGACCCGTGGGGTTTGTTGAGCTGATAACTCATAATGGAGCTACTTTAAGCCCTGGTGAGTTGTTTATTAAAGCGGGGTGGACTTCTGTAAGGAAGATTGCAGAAACGGGCAATGGATATGTCACGGCAGCAATCAAAAGATTTCCTTTTTCCTTTTCGGATGTCATTGAAAGCACTGTAAGCCAATTAAAGAAAGCAGGCATAGATGGTATCATCGAGATTTTTGCAATAACACCTGAAATTGAGAGAATCGACATCACAGATGCAAGGAAAGGAAGATTAATCGTTTTTGGAGGAGGAAATTACTTTGCTCCATTGATTGAAGAAGGAATGAATGTAAAGTTGACCATAAATGCCACATTGATAGAAATAAGTAAAATGAAGACCCCTGACAAAATTTTAAGATAAATCGCATTAATAAAATGGACATTTTATTCCATTTATCTTCAATATTTTATCTTTTTATTTTTCATTTTTTTGGAAACTAACTTCCAAAAATTTAAATACTGTAAGCAAACAAACTTTCAATTAGAAGTAAGGTAAACAGGAGGTGTAGTGTTGAAAGAAGTTAAAATACTGTCACCTACCGGACACCTGGGTTTCACACCTTTAGAAAAAGGTAGCTTTTTGTTGGGAGTTAGCAAAGAGCCGGATTATATCGTGGCAGACTCCGGAAGTGCTGATATCGGTCCGTTTTATTTGGGGGCCGATAAACCCTGCAGTCCTGAAATGTGGCAGAAACACGATTTGGAGCTAATCCTCAAAACATCTAGAGAACTGGATATCCCCATGATCATAGGGAGCGCTTCAGATACCGGAACAAACAGGGGTGTTGATCGATTCGTACGGATAATCAAGGAGATTGCAAAAGAGAATAACTTACACTTCAACCTTGCTTACATATATTCACAGCAAGATAAAAACAAAATTAGGCAGATTCTAAACGAAGTGAGAATTGAAGGGATAGATGGCTTTGAAGACTTGACTCCACAGATATTGGATAGAACTAATACGATAGTTGCGGTAATGGGTCCTGAACCGATAATCCATGCATTAGACAATGGTGCAGATGTGATAATTGCAGGACGCAGCTCAGATTCATCAATTTTCGCTGCTCCCCTCATTTGGGAAGGTCTATCCAAAGCAACAGCATTTTATGCTGGGAAAGTTTTGGAGTGTGCATCATTCTGTGCTGAGCCTTTTATGGGCAAGGAAAGTGTGATTGGATATGTGAAAGAAGGTGAAGTTATTGTTGAGCCCATGCATCCAAAACAGCGCTGTACAGTTGCTTCTGTAGCTAGTCATAGCATGTACGAAAGGGTTGATCCGTACTACGAAAGAGTACCAGGTGGCATACTGGACATGAGTGAATGTGTATATGAACAGATAGATCACAGAAGAACAAGAGTGACGGGCTTTAAGTTCATAGAGAGCGAACTTAAAATTAAGCTTGAAGGTGCAGGGAAAGTAGGTGAGAGATGTATATGTATAGTTGGATTCAGAGACCCATACTTAATCAGGCATATAGACAAAGTTATCGAGTGGTCTAAGAAGAAGGTTGAAGAAAGATATTCTGACAAGTCCTATCAGATCTATTATCACTTGTATGGCATCAACGGGGTGATGAAAGACCTAGAGCCGATCAAGAATCCTTCACCTCATGAAATCTGCCTGATTGTCGAATGTGTCGCAGAAACTGCAGAAGAGGCGAAAGAGATTGCAACCTTAGCTGCAAGAAATACTTTCTACGCGAGACTGCCAGATATAAAGGGGACTGCAGGAACTGCAGCTATGATGTCTGATGAGGCGATACTAACAAAACCAGCATATGAATGGATGATTAACCACTTGGTGCCAGTTTCAGACCCGCTTGAACTTTTTGAGATACACTTCGAGGAGGTTTAGAGGTGATTGGATGGCTGTTAAAAGACTGGTTGAGCTGGCTACAACGATAAGGAGCAAGAATGCGGGCGTTAACAGCATAACATTCGACATAATCTTCAGTAACCCGGATAATTACAGGATGGTTAAACAAAGTGGAGCCCTGAATAGAGAAACCATTGCACAGTTGTTTGGCATCCCTGACAGTCGCATCATCAGTTTTGTAGAATTTGATCCTGCAAATGCTATTAAGTTCACAATTAGAAGGCTTAAACCAAGTGGCAGTCCTGGTGAATCTGACATCTTCGGTAGCCAGCAATACGCTCCACTCTTGGATCTAGAAATAGAATTAAACAACATTGAGTAAATTTTCCTTTTTTCAACCTCCATCCAATCCAAATGTTTCCGGTCCGGCTACCTCCAAACCTTTCTTAGTTTTCCATTTTTTATCTGAAGGTATAGTAAGGATGTAAACGTTCAACCCAGGTCTGATCTCTTCAGTCGAAATAGGCCTTAAAGTATAGATATCAACCAGTGTTATGATATCGGGCACATAAACTCTTTCCGATTGATTTTCCATAACAAGATATTCGTTCTGGAAGATAATCTTAGTCCTTTCATCACCCACAATCTCAGCCTCTCCTCCATAAAACCTTTCAAATTTCATTCTCTTTACCCTTTCAACTTTTCCTTTTTGCACAGTTCCTTTAGTAAGTTCACAAATCCTTTCCAGCTTCGATTCTGGAGAAGTGTCAGACAAAATGATATCTCCTATCTCCATGGCTTTTGAGAGTGTTTTTTTTACTGCTGCCCTCTTCATCTCTTTTCCCGTCATCGCATAGCATGATATCCAGGAATGACCTCCCATCAATCTTGTAACACCCCTTGCAAACCACTCTCCATACTCGTTGTTAATTGAATCTATGAATATCGTATTCCCTTTCTCGTCAGAGATTGCCATCGGGGTGATTGAAATCCCGTAGATGTGGAAAGTGGTCATTTGGAGTTCTGGAAAAGCTCTCCCCATTCCATCAGCATCCACTACGGGTATTCCTAAATTAAGGCCAGCAACTATGGCTGTCAAAGAGTTTAAACCTGCCCCCTCAACTGGAACGATAGCATAAGTTTCTTCTCCAAAATAATTTTCCAGTAATTTTAAAACATTTCTAGCTTCAAATCCGTTGGGTAATTTTTCTTTTAGGATTAAAGGGGAGCCCATCATAGCTACAGAAAGCACTAAGGCGTTGTTGGGTACACTTTCTGCATCAATCAAGTGAGTGGTTTTATCCTCCTTGAGGGTCTGAAGTGCCATAAGTTCTGAGATATAGGTTTGCCCTCCGCCCCCACTTCCTAAGATTTCAGCTCCTTTAGCAATTCTCCTTACCGTTTCTTCTGAGATTTTTATCATAGCAATCCCCAATGTATTTTAATCATGTTTCTCAATTAATCATATTTCTCAAATCTTTATCTTGTATTCCTCTTTCTTTGTTTTTATAACTATAGCACTCCTCGTATCTACAACACCTCTGATTTGCCTAATTTTCTCAATTACCTGGGTGAATTCATTAATATCTTCAACGACCAGCTTTACAATAAGATCAAAATCTCCGGTAACAAGGTAAACCTCCGTGATTTCATCCAAGGATGAGAGGATGTCCAGAATCTTCTGCTCATGGTTAGGAGATGTTTTAATCTCGATAAAAGCAAAAATCCTTTTGCCAATTTTTTCCGGATCTATCACAACTATTTTCTTTTTTATTATTTTTTCCATCTTCATTCTCTGAATTCTTCTATGAACAGTAGCTACCCCGACATTTAGCTTGTTAGCTATCTCACTCAAGGAAACATTTCCATCCTCTTGCAAAAGTCTCAGAATATCCTTGTCTATCTCATCCAACATCACTACCACATCGTATATCGGAGCTAGTTTTCACTCTAATTTTTATGTAGAGAATTAAAAGATTAGTTTTTCTCTTTTGTTTCACCAACATCTTTAACCGCAGATATTCCTAGTCCTGGTTCCTCTGGGAGAGTTATCTTTCCGCTTTTAATCTCTATTCCGCCTAAAACCGGATCTTCGCTCAAAAATAAATGCGAGTCTAAGTCTACATATCTGATGTTCCTGAAAGCGAGGGCAAGATGAGCGGCTGCAGTTAGTGAGACTTTGGATTCCAGCATGCAGCCAATCATGCATGGTATCCCTGCTGCTTCAGCAATATTGATTATCTTGACTGCCTCACAAATACCTCCACATTTCATGAGTTTGATATTTATCCCGTCTACACAACCCTCTTTTAAAAGTCTTAAGGCATCCCTTGCCAGATGTATACTTTCATCCGCAAAAACCGGGATGTCACTGTTCTCTTTTACGAATTTCAAGCCACTTATATCCCAAAATGGAACTGGTTGCTCGATTAACTCTATCTCAAAATTAGATATTTTTCGAATGAATTTAATCACATCTTTTGGCGTGAAACCTTGGTTTGCGTCAATTCTTATTTTAATTCCTAAATCACTAATCGCTTCAATTCTCTTGAAATCTTTTTCAACATTTCCTTCGACTTTTATCTTCAGAATCTCAAAACCCCTTGATATAGCATCTATAGCCTTCTCTCTAACCTTTTCAGGTGGGAGTATTCCTATCGTAAGATCTGTCTTTATCTCATCTCTGTATCCTCCAAGCAACCTGAAAAGGGGTTTGGATAGTTCCTTCCCAACAAGATCATATATGGCGATGCTGATTGCAGCCTTTGCTGCAGTCATGTTTATGAAGGAACTCAGGACTTCATCTATCTTCTGAATATCTAATTCTTGGTTGATAAGTAAGGGAGTTATATCTTCAATAAAAGAGAGTACGCCTTGCTGATTATCGCCTGTAATTTTATAAGTTGGTGAACCCTCTCCTATACCGACAATATCGTCGCTGAAAATCTTTACGAGAACATTTTTTGCTTTTGTAATTGTTCCAAGCGAAATTTTAAAAGGTTCTTTTAGGGATAAATCGAATTTTCCGGCAGTTATTCTTGTTATTTTTGCGTTCATTCCACTTCACCTTTTCTTAAGTTCTTCGGCAAAATCCACCATCAAAGCATCCAAGAATTCTTTAAATTTCTCTTCTCCATCCATTACAGAGTACTTCCCTTCCTCAATTTTCCTTTTTTCTTTTATTAAAAAATCATCTGCAAGCTGATGTTTTTCAAGTATGGTAATTAGTCTGCTTACTGAATCTATGATTCTAAACGGTCCGTAAGCTTTTGGTTCATCAATCAATCCTCTTGCACTCGATAACATGAAACAAAGCAGTTCAAATATTTCATTTCTCAGATCATCTTTGTTCCCCATCGTCTCCCCTCTGTCCATACCTTTCAAAAAATATAACTCCTCTCCTCCTCTCACGCGGAGATGGCTTTTCTGCGGGGTATCCTATGGTGACCAGCAATTCCGGGGTTATGTGATCTGGAAGATCGAGAAGTACCTGGACTGCTCTCTGGTTAAAAGATTTTACTGGACATGTGCCAATTCCAAGCTCATAAGCCATGAGTAACATGTTCTGTGTTGCCATTGCAATGTCAAAAATGGATAGTTGCAGATTTCCAGTTTTTTCCGCAATTTTCATATCTCTACAGACAACTATGATCGCTGCAGGGATATCGAATATTCCTGGAGACACAACCTTTATTTTTTCTATGGACTTTGGATCCCTTACCGCGATAAAAACCCAGGGTTGCTGATTTCCTGCTGATGGAGCCCAGATCGCTGCATCCAAAATTTGCTGCATTTTATCGTCATCAATTGCCTTTCTCTGAAATTTTCTGACGCTTCTTCTACCCTTAATGACTTCAAAAATAGAACCCACAATATCACCTATACCCTTCTCTCTTTTTCAGGTGGCTTCATGTATGTTAGCCTGCTCTGCCTCAAACCCAACTCAAGCAAAGCTTCGAGGAACTTGAGTGATGCTGATGCTGGATCGATGACTGGGACATCAAATCCATCCTTTTTGAGCATGGTATGGAGATCCTTTGCCAAACCCATCATTCCGGTACAACCCAGAATCAAAACATGAGCCTTATCTTCCTTGATTGCCTTCGTCATTTCATTGTGGAGAGCATTCTTTAGTCTATCTTTATCGTGCAGTTCAAGAACCGGGATATTTACGCTCCTTATCGAAGCAAGCTTCTTATGAACTCCAAGGACTTTTGCAATGTTCTCGATCATAGGTAGAACATTGTCTAATACTGTGACTATCGAGAATCTCTGACCCAGTGAACACGCAAAGAGCATGGAAGGTTCGGCTGCCCCAACAACTGGGATGTCTACAACCTCTCTGGCAGCCTTTACACCAGGATCTCCGAAGCAATCTATAATCGCACCATCAAACCCTTTTTTTTCTGCTTCAATAACTTTATTAATTATACCCGGGGCTGCAAGGGCTTCATCGTATTCGGATTCTATGGACGCAGTTCCCCTATCTATATTAACAACCTCAATCTCGGTTTTATCTGAAGCATAAGTCTTGAATTCCCTTTCAACTTCTTCGTTAAAAATGTCAGCAATTATTGGGACAATAACCCTAATTTTCAGTTTACTCAATCCATACACCTCCAATTTGTAGAACTAAATAAATAAAAAAAACAAGAAATTACATTGGGGTTACTTCTGGCCATGTACCCCTTGATTTTCTATCCAAAACTGTTAGAACTGCCTGAACAACAACGGCAACGATGAAAGCATCAACTGCAGAAACCGTTGTCAAGGTAAACCACCCAAAGCCTGTCGGTGGAGGAGTGGTGCAGAATGCAACAAAGGATCCAGCAATCCAAGCGATGAACATTATCGGTCGCCATTTGGGAACCTTACTGAGATTTTCAAATCGGTAGAAGTCCTTATTAAAGAGGAAGTAATCTGTAACATAAACCCCGCCTATCGGAGGAATCGTAGCACTTAAAATCATCAGCCACTGGACAAATTTTCCGTATATCCCGCTTAAGGCAATGACTATACCAAGAATTCCTGCTACAAGAGTAAGCTTCCACTTAGGCCATGTCCTAAATATTACCGAGAGATCAAGAGCTGCTGAATAAAGGTTGTTATCATTCGTTGTCCACTGAGCGAGGACCAAAACTATAATCGCAATCAATCCCCAGCCAAGACCTATCATTATCTTAACTGCATCCCACTCTCCAACAGCATGGGCAAGAATCGAACCGAGATATACCATCAGGCTAAAGCCAATTAAGAACCCCAGTATTGCAGCTCCAACAGCATGTTTTCTATCCTTTGCATACCTTGTTATATCAGGTCCTATAACCGCTCCAACCATAAACGAACCAGCTATTATGGAAGCTGCAACGCCAAAAGGCATTGGATCGCCGGGTGGACCTTCTGCTACAAGCTCACCCCATGGATGTTCGCTCAAAATTCTGAATAGAGATGCTAACAGTATTATCACCATCAATGGCACGGCGATTTTACTGAGCAAAGCTATCCCTCTGTAGCCATAAATAGCAGTGGTAATCATCAGAATGCCACCAATAATGATCATTAGCTGAGTGTTTGCAGTATAATCCGTTATCATCTGGATTCCGGCTACTGCTGTCTCTCCAAAGAGGCCAAGCTGAACTGCAAACCAACCATAACAGCCCAATGCGAGCACGGCAGCGGTAATATATACTCCAATATCTCCAAATGCAAATCTTCCAATCATAGCAGTGGATAGACCTGTATCTGCACCTACAATGGAGCACATGGCGTTTATAATTGTTAGAACTAAGCTGCCTAATAAAATAGCTCCTGCAGCTGAAGCCAAATCAAGACCAAATCCAACAACACCTCCAAGCATCAGTGCAGCAAGACACATTCCAATTCCTATCCATACCAGTCCCATTTCCAACCAGTTTTTTCTGAGTTCAGCTGGAACTGGCTCTCTCTCAAAATCCTTAAACATCTGCTCTGTTTTTTCACTTTCACCCAAACAAAACACCTCCCTCTGTAACAGAAAATTATAAAATTTTCAGGTAACCGGCCGCTTTTGCTCGGATTCTTATCGCGTTACCTGGTAGGTATGCAAGAGGGATTTCATCCACATCAACAATTTCTACAGTGTTCGGATCTGCTCCAGCTTTGATCGCTTCTTCAACTGCAATCTCCTTTGCTTCTCTGAGGACTTCTTCCCTTCCCCTCTCCTCAAGAGAGAAGACTTTATCAATCTCACCACTCACCTGAGCGATGGCAGCTCCTATTGCGTTGGCAACCTCGAAATTCTTCGGTTTTATCACCTTGGAGGCTCCTTTAAGGTTACCGGGAAGAAGTATACTCCCACCACCAACGAGTATCACCGGAACCGGATCCGGACTCGTTTTCATTCTATCAATTGCCTCCTCAACCATTGTTTTCATTCTCTCTGAAGCTTTTTCCACTAGTTTATCATTAAGATTCCTTAACCTCGATGGATCTCCCAGCTCAACTCTCTTCAGATAAACTGCAATATCTGTGGCGGTTAGTTTATCTCCACCAAAAACTAGAGCTTCTTTTTCCAATCGGTATCCAACGCTTTCTGGGCCTACTTTAACACCATTCTCAAACTTGACTAAACTACCTCCTCCAAGACCTATAGAAACCAAATCAGGCATTCGGAAATTCGTTCTTACATCGCCAATCTCGACAGCTACCGAACTCTCTCTGGGAAACCCATTTACGAGGACACCAATATCAGTGGTCGTTCCTCCAATATCGACAACGATACCATCTTTTAGCCCTGACAAAAATGCAGCACCTCTTAGGCTGTTGGCAGGTCCCGAGGCTATTGTTAAAACAGGATATTTCAATGCATACTCTGCAGACATCAAAGTACCATCATTTTGGGTAATGTAGAGCTTTGCTTCAACCCCCTTTTCTTTTAAAGCATTCTCAAAGGATTTTATTGCTGTTTTTGCGACCTTTACCACTGCGGCATTAATAACCGCAGCATTTTCCCTTTCCAGTAGTCCTATGCTACCGATCTCGTGAGAGAGTGTTATCGGTATATCGCCCAGTATCTCTCTTGCAATTTCAGCAACTCTCATTTCATGCTCATTGTTTACCGGAGAGAATACTGCTGAGATAGCTAACGCCTCTACTCCCTTTTCTTTGAGATCTCGTAGAGCTTTTCTCACCTCATCTTCATTGAGCTTGGATAGTTCTCGCCCATCATATTCATGCCCTCCAGCGATAATGTGCATGTAACCTCCGATGGCGTTAACCAGGTCTTCTGGCCAGGAGATCAGTGGTTTTATTGAAAGAGTTGCAGGCTTTCCAATCCTTATAATCCCAACTTTTGCTAGATTTTTCCTCTCCACAATTGCATTGGTACAGTGGGTTGTTCCGAGCATAGCATATTTTATTTCAGCAACATCAACATCAGATTCTTTTAAGACACCATCGAGAGCATTTAAAATACCGGTTGTTACATCTTCTGTAGTAGCAACCTTTATCTTGGCGACAACTCTGTTTTCCTTATCCACAATCACGGCGTCTGTATTGGTACCACCAACATCAATTCCTATTCTATAACTCATCAAACCTCCCCCATGATTTTCTCTATGGGTTTGTACTCGACATTATAGCCAAAGTATTTTGGACCTGCAACCTCAAGCCCTCTCTCAGTTCTCCACATTTCACTGCAGGGTATGCCTATGACAAAACATCTTTGACCATACTTCACAGACTCAGTTGTTATGGGTACAGCAGTTTCAAGGTCGAGGATGGTTATCAAATCTGGGACGCTGGCTAAAACATCTCCATTTTTTATTGCCACAAGATTCTCATTCTGAATGTGAACTTCCAGAATGTTGTCAGAATATTCACCAAACCCCTCAATTTTAACAACACCTCTCGCAAACCCCCCTGTGGTTCTTCTCTCAACATCCACAACCTTGCCTTTGAAAAGCTCAAAACCCTTGGATGCATTCAACACAGCATCGATAGGATTCTCTTTTTTCTCCCTTGCCTCTCTCACAGCCTCTCCAAGCCTCTCAGCAAGAGTTAGAGTGCCAGGAATAGCGGCTTTTCTGAGTTCCTTGCCAGTCATTGGATATAGTGCAATCCAAGCAGTGCCACCGAACCTTATTGTAATATCTCGAGCAATCCATTCAGCCCAGTAGTTATCACAAGTGTTGAGGAGGACGATGTTGTCTCTCTCATCTGCTAATGCCATTGGAGTTACGGGCACACCATTTATGTGGAAAGTGGTCATTTGAAGTTCTGGAAAAGCTCTACCCATTCCATCAGCATCTACAATCGGTATACCCATTTTCGCTCCAACAGCTAACGGAAAGGTGGAATTCAGCCCCCCTGCTTCTATCGGCATAGTGGCAAAAACCTCTTTTCCAAGATACTCACCCAAAGCCCTGAAGGCGTTGATTATCTCGGTACCTCTCGGAAGTTTCTCAACAATAACGGTTGGAGTCCCCATACCTGCAGAGGGAATGACTAAGGCATCTTTTGGAACATCTTTTACATCCACGATATTAATCTCATATCCTTCTTCCAAAGCCTGAATTGCTGTCAGTTTTCCGATGTAAGGGTCTCCACCACCTCCAGTTCCGAGAATTGCTGCTCCTACTGATAGATTTTCAATGGCCTCTTTATCCAAGCTCCTCACAAAATCCCTCCATCTTACTGTCAATTTGTGAAATATTTTTTCATACTATTTAAGTTTTTGGAACATCTTTTCAATAGATGAAATTTGATCTTATCTTATTTTTTAAGATCGTATGAGTGTGTTAAAAGAGGCTTTGTAAGGAAATCAAAACGATTAGAGGGACAGAATCGTTTCTTTGAGTATATTCAATTCCTCATCAATTTTTTCTCGATCTCTGCAACCTTCATGTCGAGTATTCTTTCAAATCATGCTGATTTTATGCTCTATCCTGATATCTTGAGGATGTTTAAACTGTCACAACGCATCTAATACTCTTTCTATCGATCTTCTCTTTTTTACAGTCAGCTCTTCCTTAGCCTATCTCTATCAATGAAGATATCTTTGATAAAACAGGGAATAAATCGATACTGGATTGCGTGGAAAATTTTTTCACGAAGCTTTGATTACTGAATAACTCTCCTTGCAATGTGCAGAACTTCGTTATTCGATCCAAGACCTATACCAGATCTTTTTCAAGAAAGACACCTTTCTTTTCAAACCCGCACTTCTTATAAAACTCTATTGCAACAGTATTTGCAGACTCGGTACTTACTTCAACTTCGCAGCATCCAATAGATCTGCATTTCTCAATAGCTGCATTTATCAGTTGTTTGCCGATGCCCTTATTACGATAATTTTCGGTAACTACAAGTTCATCGATTAAGCCGGATGGAGCAATATGTAAAAGTGTCCTGCGAACTGTAAAATTGATAAAACCAACTACATCCCCATCCAGCTCTGCGACTAAAATATGTGAATTGATATCCTTCAGGAGATTTTGACAGTTTTCAAGCACAGTATGGAGTTCAATGCCTTCTTTGTTTTCCATAGATTCTATAAGCTCTACAACCAGTTTTTCAATCATAGGCAGGTCAGATTCTTCTGCTTCTCTGATCAGGATATCGCTCATACTACCCACACCGTTCATACTGTTCATGCCGCTCATTACAAACCTCTCCCACCAATCCACCTTTTCAGGATCACATAGCTTTTGCGGATTTATGTGCCTGTGTTAATCCTGTTGTTTATATCTCGGCCGGTATACGCAATCAGCTCAATATACAGAGGAGTTGCCGTATTCAATATCGGTGAGTTCAATCCTATCATAGCAAAAATCCCCAGTTTTTAATTTCCAGATGATATCTACCCTGCTGCTCGGGACATTAACACCATTGAACATTTTATACTCTATAATTTGCCCTTCCCAATCTTCAAGAACAAAGTTGCCATCCACTTCTCTATATCGTTTCGCTGTAATGCTTGTTACTTCCCCCTTCTCATTAAAATGAAAAATTGCTGAAGCTGAAATTCCCTGGTAAGTTATGATTGCCTTTGCTGATTCGTTATCAATAGCCTCCCACTCAATGTAGTCATTTAAAAATGCTGAAGGGAACCATACACTTTCGGCAAGAAATCTCAAAATCTCTCCGTTATCAATTTCATACCCCTTTGCATCGACAACTTTGATTATACCCAGCAATTTCACTACTAAGTTACCCTTACCATCAACGAATTCGTCTTTCGCATATATTGACAGCAATGGAGCGTAATCTACTTTTGCTACCCAAATAAACTCGATAGAATCGACATTGAAGTACTGTTCTGCTTCTACAGGCATCCATTTCTGATCCTCATTCATTCGGAAATATCCACCCTGTTTCAGTCTGACTGTGTTGATTTTTTCTTTTCCTATTATCTGAGTATATTTAAGATATCTCTGAACCGGCTCAGGTAAACCTTCTATCTCCTCTTCAGTAATGATTTCCGGTTTTGTTTTCCTGTTCTCTTTAAAAAGTTCCTTCACTTCATTTTCTACTCTTTTACTGAATGTAATATCGCCGATTATAGCACATAGTACTATCAGAATAGCTATTATTCCAAGAAAGATTATTACGATTTTTATCATTTTTTACCTGCCTCTTTTATAGTACATGGATATATAAATACAATATAGTCACCTGTTCAAATCCTACTCCCTTTTGCAATCGATACTCTGCTTTACTTTATTCAGAAAACTACAATTTTAAATTAATTTTATAAAATAGTAGTTTGAATTCAGCTCCTGACACCAAGAATAGACTTTTGAGACCTTCTAAATCTTCTCCTTCTTTTACCTCTCGAGTCATATTTCTGGTTCGGTCCTGTTGGTTTGTAATGCTGCCACTTACCTGCAACAAGTCTGACCTGGCCTTTTCTTCCCTTTATTCTGATCCATGTTGTAGTTCCTGTTTTACCCATGTATGGCTCCTTTACAGCTCATTTTAAAAACATTTTGGTGACAGTTGAAATATTCTCAATTGAATCATCATCGGAAAAAAGGAAAACTTAATATTTTGCGTATTCTCATTATCATTACAAAACAAAAAAATTCTTTAAGAAGGAGATAAAATTCGAGGGAGGTGCAGAAAATTATAACCTTAATGGATGTCCTGATTGGCGTATCTGGATTTGTAATGGGATTCATTCTAATGGAAGTGACTGGTGTCACAAAAATTACAAAATCCAAAACAGTTGTAGGGGAATCTGAGGGATTTCAACCACTGGAATCAATCAATTCAGAGGTTGAGAGGGCTATCAGCCCGGATGTTGAAAGATTTGTAAATCTGAGGGAGAAGGTAAGTGAACTTAGTCAGGGAGAGAGAATCTCTTCCCTTCACCTTAAGGAAGAATCTGAAGAGGAGAAAGAAGAGGAAATGAGCTTTGACAAGTTTATTGACCACCTCACAAGAAAGTACATGTTAGTTGATGCTACGATTTCCACTACTGATGGTTTACTTGTCGCATCCAATAGCAAAACAGCAGAAGATGATGCCGCAATGGCGACAGAAATGATGGATAAAGTAAGAGGTATATATGGTGGAATTAGAGAAGTTATTCTGAGCACAGAGGGAGAGAAAAGATATATTTTCAGACTTCCGGGGGAGGAAGAATTAATCGCTCATATAAGATCAAAAAGAGATCTAACCAATCCTGAAATCAGAGGATTCAGGAAAGACATATCCCGGTTTATGGAGGGATTAGCATGAATCCATTGTTGAGTCTTTTCCTGATAATGTCTGTTATAACAATCCAGCCATCAATAGTTAAACCTGGAGATGAGGTAAAGCTCAGTATTCAGGGTGATGGTGCCTACATCGTTGAAATACTGGACGAAAAGATTTACTTTAAGGATTCCTTTTCAAACATAATGAATGTGACCCCAGGAGAATATACCATAAAGGTGGGATATACCGTCAAACCTGGAACCAAAACAATAAACATAAGGTATCCTAATGGAACATTTTATCATACGAAATCCATTATTGTTTATGGTTTTTCCGAGGCTGATCTGAATTATCTGATTGAAAAGGCAGACAAAATGGATAAAGAGATCAGAAGTCTCAACATGCAGATAATGGAGCTCCAACTTCAGATAGAAGCTAAGGAAAAAGAAATAGAGACTCTCAAAACTGAAGGTGTTGATACAGAGTACATTAAATCCTTAGAAGATCAGATAACAAATCTGAAGGCAGAACTTGTCTCAAAAACTCAGGAAGTTTCAGATCTTAACTCCCAGATCAGTGAGTTAAACGACAAAATCTCTCAGCTTGAAGGACAGCTTGCTCAGCTCCAGGCAGAGAAGAAAGAGTATGACAGGGTCAGAAGTCTTGGTTCTCCAGAATTTCTGGAGTTCACAAGATTTGGATTCTTTTTCATGGTTGCATTCACAGTTGGAATCGTGATATCTCTATTGAGGAGGTGAAATTTTTTGACAAGAATTATTACTGTCGCATCCGGTAAAGGTGGGGTTGGTAAAACAGTCATTGCAGCAAATATTGGAATAACTCTCTCCATGTACGGAAAAGATGTGACGATACTGGATGCTGACATTGCAATGGCAAATCTTGAGCTGATACTTGGTATGGAGGGGATGCCTGTAACCCTCCAGCATGTCCTTGCTGGAGAGGCTTCAGTTGATGAGGCTATCTATACGGGACCAGGAGGAGTAAAGATAGTGCCTGCAGGGATATCTCTTGAGGGATTGAGGAAAGTTAATCCTGATCTCCTCGAAAATGTTCTACTTTCGATTTTAGAGAGAACCGAGATTCTGATTCTTGATGCTCCTGCTGGACTTGAAAAAAGTGCAATAATTGCACTTGCATCTGCAAATGAGCTCTTGCTTGTTGTAAATCCCGAAATATCCTCAATAACAGATGGACTAAAAACAAAAATGGTTGCAGAAAGATTGGGAACCAAACTCTTGGGGATAGTTGTGAACAGAGTCACATCATCAGGTATAGAGATGGCAAAGAAAGAAATAGAGGCAATTCTCGAGGGTAGAGTTGTAGCTGTGATTCCTGAAGATCCTGAGGTTAGAAAATCAGCTGCTTTCGGACAACCTGTTGTGTTGCGCTCCCCCAATTCACCTGCTGCAAAAGCTATTAAGAAACTTGCAGCAAAAATTGGGGGTGTTGAATATAGGGAAGAAAAAGAGGCAAAAGAGACGGCAATTTCCAGATTTTTGAGAATTTTCAGGAGGTGATTAATTGGCTTTATTTGAAACCATAATAATTGGATTGCTCGTCATAAGCCTTTTGATGAATATCTTTCTGTATGCAAAAGTCAAGCAGTTGAATAAAGAGCTGATGGAAGTAAGCAGCAAGGTGGATCTTACAAAAGAGGAGTTGTCACAGATCAGATTAAGAATAAACAGGATGAGAGAAGAACTTTAGTTTCAACTCCTTTTATATTTTTGGAATCACAATTCTAATACTTCATTCTGTATTCCCGGATAAATCCCATAATATGGGAAAAAACTTAAATAGTGAGATGATTACTGAGAATCATGACTGAGAGAAAGATACTTCTTGCCGAGAACGAAATGCCTGACAGGTGGTACAACATTCTGCCAGATCTACCTGAACCCCTTCCTCCACCCCTTCACCCAGCAACAAGAGAACCCCTATCTCCTGATGATCTGAAGCCCCTTTTTCCAATGGAGCTTATAAAACAGGAGATGAGTGATGAAAGATTCATAAAGATTCCAGAGGAGGTACTTGAGATCTACAGACAGTGGAGACCAACACCACTTATAAGGGCAGAGAAACTTGAAGAATATCTCAAAACTCCTGCAAGGATATATTACAAATATGAAGGTGTTAGTCCGCCTGGAAGCCATAAACCTAACACAGCTGTTGCTCAGGCTTACTACAACATGAAAGAGGGTGTTGAGAGATTAACTACAGAAACGGGAGCTGGGCAATGGGGTTCAGCACTGTGTTTTGCCACATCTCTGTTTGGTATGAAGTGTACAGTTTACATGGTCAGGGTTAGCTATAATCAGAAACCCTATAGAAGAATTATGATGGAAACATGGGGAGGGGAGGTAATTCCAAGTCCCTCAAACAGAACTGAAAGTGGAAAGAGAATGCTTGAAAAAGACCCTGACAGTCCGGGAAGTCTAGGCATTGCAATAAGTGAGGCTGTTGAGGATGCTGTTAAAAACGAGGATACGAAGTATAGCCTTGGAAGCGTTCTGAACCATGTTCTCCTCCATCAAACCATAATCGGTTTGGAAGCAAAAAAACAACTGGAAAAGGTGGATGAAAAACCAGATCTGATCATCGGTTGTGTTGGAGGCGGCAGTAATTTTTCAGGACTTGCATATCCTTTTGTAAAACAGGCAGAAAAGGATGGGACAAGAATAGTTGCCGTTGAGCCCTCTGCCTGTCCAACCCTCACTGCGGGAGAGTATACCTATGACTATGGAGACACGGTTGGTCTCACACCCCTGATAAAAATGTACACCCTCGGGCACGATTTCATTCCACCACCAATACACGCAGGTGGACTCAGATACCATGGTGATGCTCCAACCCTGAGCCTTCTCGTTGCAAAGAAAAAGATAGAAGCGGTGGCTGTCAACCAGATCCCTACATTTGAGGCAGGATTGATATTTGCCAGAACCGAGGGGATAATACCTGCTCCGGAGTCAAATCATGCAGTCAGAGTTGTAATCGATGAGGCTCTGAAGGCAAAGGAGGCGGGTGAGGAAAAGGTCATACTTTTCGGATTGAGTGGCCATGGGTACTTTGATCTGAGCGCATATGATGCGTTCATATCAGGGGAGCTAAAAAATGCCAACGGATGAAAACGATAAAAAACTTTGAAAAATTTAAAGTCTTATCTCTTTTTATCAAGTTCGAATTCTCTGTGAAGAACTCGTATAGCCTCTTTTCCTTCATTCTTTGACACTGCAAAGGATACATTGTATTCAGAGCAACTCTGACTTATCATTATAACATTTATTCCGTTTCTTCCAAGTGATGAGAAAATTCTTCCAGCAACTCCCGGAGTTCCTGCCATTCCGGATCCTACAGCACTCACCACAGCAACATCTTCCATCTTCCTTATACTGACTATTCCGTTCTCAAGGGGTTTGAGGGCTAAGTATGCTCTTTCAAGGTCAGACTTATCAACCACAATCGACAGATTAAGTTCAGAAGAGCTCTGTGAGACCATTATGACATTAACCCTCTCTCTTGAAAGTCTTCTGAAAACATCAGACATTATATCTGCGAAATCAAAACCCGCACCACTGATGTTTACGATGGCAACCTTCTCTATCAGGCTCAGTGCCTTGACTATATCTGTTGTTGAATTGCTCTCCTTCTTGATCACAGTTCCCTCGGCATCGGGATCGAAAGTATTCTTGATTCTAACCGGAATGCCTCTTCTCATTACTGGCTCTATAGCTCTTGGATGAAGGATCTTGGCTCCAAAATGTGAGAGTTCCATTGCCTCCTGGTAGGATATTTCTGGAATCAGCTTTGCCTCCGGTACTATTTTTGGATCGGTTGTAAGAACACCATCCACTTCTTTCCAGAGCCACACCTCATCCGCCCTGAGTGCAGCAGCTATGAGTGTCGCGGTCAGATCACTTCCACCTCTTCCGAGGGTGGTTATGCTTCCATCATCAGCAACACCAATGAAACCCGTTATGACTGGAGTTGATTTCTTTATCTTTATCAGCGGATCAAGTCTGCTCTTTATTATGCTATAAACTTCTGGCATTGGTTTTGCCCTGCCAAAGTTTCTATCCGTTATTATTCCAGCATCTCCTCCTGTCAGAGCCAGAGAATCAACACCTATAGAAAAAAGAGATGCTGAGACTATAGGGGCAGATAACCTCTCACCAAATGACTGTATGTAATCCATACTTCTCTTTGTCAGCTCTCCTAGATAACCAATACCAAGTAATACTTTTTCAAGCTCATCAAGGAGTTTATCAACCTTTTCAAAAACCTTTGTTTGAATGTCAGGATTTTTAACGGCTGTACTTATAGCCTCATAATGCTTCTTGGTGAGTTCAGCAATAAAGAGTTTGATATAACTGGAGGAGGGTTCTTTATAACATTTTGTTGCTGCCTCAATCAGCGAATCTGTTACACCTGCCATGGCAGACACGACTACAACCTTCTCAAATTCTTCAAACTTTTTCACGAGCTTCGCTACATGGTATATGCTTTCTCCGTCCTTCAGACTTGCTCCACCGAATTTCATTACAACTCTCATCCCAATTCCTCCAGTTAATTACTATTTGTAATATATGACCGGACCACTTTTCTTAAAAAGGACAGAAATATAAATTTTTTCCTGAACTGCGGTTTAAAATGCTCACATTCTTATTATAAAGTGAAGTGTAATTACACAACGAAGCATCGCAGGTAATATAAATTGATTTATAGCTTTTCTAAGGTAGGGAACCTATTTTTGCTGCGAGCCTTGAAAGCACATCCTTTCTTCTTGCCGGAATGAACTTTATCGAACCAACAACAAGATGACCTCCACCTTCTACTCCAGCATTTTCAAGCTCATTTTGGAGTTCTCTGACGATACCGGGGATGTCAAGCGATACACCCTCACTCCTTATCACAGCAAAATCAGGACCGTAACCGATTGTAACAAGTCTCGGGTACTTTTTCTTCATTCTATCGTGAAGTTCTCCTGTAAGTTTACCCGGTGGAGGGAAGGTAAATCTTCTTGAGTAATTTTCAATATCAAGGGCAATCAGATGGACGCCATTTGGAAGCTCCTGAACCTTATAGCCGCCTTCAACAGTTCTCAGCTGTTCCTCGATGGATTTCTTTGCATATCCTGAAAGCATTGAAACAAGCTTTTTCTGCCTGTCAATCCTGCCAAACCCAAGTATCTCTCTTATAATCTGATTTCCATTTCTGAATCTCAAGTAAAAAGCCTCATACTCGAGAGAGATGGCAATATCCTGCAGTTCCTCCCTTGTGTAATCTGAGAGTCCTAAGTATCTCTCAACCTCTCCTTCAGCCCTGTCCCCAACAATGGATGTTGCTGCAAGATTTCTCAGATCAACATCGCTTATCATCCTGGCAATTTCAGTGCAGAGAATCCCGGAGGTGTAGTTGCTATCTCCACCAGCCTTGTAGGGATTTACATGGTAGAGGAGGTAGTTATCTACTTCGTCATCAGGATAATGGTGGTCTATTGTTATTATATCTGCACCAAAGGTTATAAACTGTCTAATAGCTGGAATATCCTCATATCCGGATCCGTTATCTACAAGAACAACTAACGGAATTTTGTCTCCATGCCTGACCATATCTTCCAGTGAGTCATCCAGATCCTTAACAACATCTTCAAGTTCGTAAAATGGTGCTCTCGAAACTTTTCTTCTTATCAGAAAATATCTGGCATCGGGATCAGAGCCGGTTTTTTCAACCAGATCTATGAGGGCAGTTTCAAGTGCAACACCACCACAGATTCCATCAGCATCCCAGTGATGGCGAATGATGATCGGTCTTGACTGGAATACTGCTCTTCTGAGTTCTTTGGCAACTTTCATCATCTCATCTTTGAGTCTGTTGAGAACATCTGACTCGATCAGAAAACCTCTGAATTCAGGCTCACTTTTTATTTCGATCTCCCTCTCAATCTTTCTGGCTATGTTGGTTGCTTCTTCTCCAAGCAACCTCTCCATGTCCAGTATTTCCACTTCGAAGTTAGATCCCCTTCTTCTAATTATTCCTGAAATTTTGACAACATCATCCACATCTATCTCGGGAAAAGCCCTCTCACCACCCTCAAAGGCAACGCCCTTGCACATTCCAGTTTCATCCAGGATTGAGAATATTGTTGGACCTCCCGTAAGCCTGATATGCGTTACAATCCCCCTTATCTCCACAAGTTTTCCATTATACGAATTAACATCCTTTATTTTTACCTCGGGGGCAGATTTTGAAACCTCAATGACCGCATAATCTTGAAGTTCAACGGGAAGAAGGTCTATATCTCCTGAACTCCTGATCCCTGAGACTCTGACTGTGATCTCATCACCCTCTGAGTAACCATCTGTAGCATGTTTCCTGTGGATCAGACCCTTTAATCTCCTGTTGAGGTTCACAAAAATACCAATATCCGTCACCGCACTTACGGTACCCACATAGTTTCTGTTGAGCCTTAAATCTTCTATCCCACAGCTGTTTTTGAGCAGATATGCATGTGGTTTTTTGGAACATCTCTGGCAGAGGTCATAATTTCCCCTGACAGGCGTACCACAAATCCTGCACTTTCCTGATTTTCCTGAACCGCCACAGGTTCTGCAAAGTTCTGTTCTTTTCTGGACTCCTGTCCCTCTGCAAACGCCACATATTCCTTTCATAAACATCTGTATCTGCTCTGAGGATAGCTCCTCAGTAAGTTTTGGATCAAAGCTCTTTGTTTTTCCTGTACCGTTACACACAGGACAGCTAACTTCCTGTTCGATTATTCCTCTGCCATCACAGGATTCACACTTCATTGGATTACAGGATGCAGAATTGTTTAAAAAACTCACTAATTCTTTAAAAAAAGGCAGTTTAAAAAAAGGCAGTAATAGTCAGGGAATTTCAGATAATGTATCTTTCATTATCGAAAAAGCCTTGTAGAGGGTTCCATGATAACTCTCTCTCGATTCAAGTTTTCCCTTAAACATATTCCAGGCATATTCGTCGATTTCCCAGTTTATATCTGCATACTTCACATCCTTTAAAATAAGTCCATAGGGGGGAGAAGGTTCCATCCGTTCAAAGTACTTCTCAGGGTCGAGCATTGACTCAAGCCAGGTCAGATCCCTTACACCTTTTCCAACGAGTTCAAGAGCAGTTGCAATGTTTCTCACCATGTTCCAGGTGAATGCATTACCCTCAATTTCAATTGTGATGAAACGATCATCAATTCTAACATCCACTGACTTGAGTGTCCTGATGTTTGAGGGCGATTCAGCAAACTTTTTCGTGAAATTTGAAAAATCGTGTGTGCCCTCTATGAGGGAGGCTGCTTTTCTCATTACAGAGACATCCACTCCACTTTTCATCATGACATAGGAGTAGACCCTTGCTATTGCATCTCTTCTTGGATCAAATTCATCATCAACCTTTGCCCACGCCCACACTGTTATGTCCTCGGGCAGTTTTGAATTCAGAATTCTTGGAAAGCATTTTCTGCTGTCTATATCGACTGCAAAAACATTTCCCAATGCATGAACGCCAGCATCAGTTCTGCTGGAACATCTGTATCTAGAAATTCCTGGATCGAGTCCAAGTTCCTCAAATGCCTTGAAAAGTTCACCCTCAACTGTCCTGAGATTTGGCTGGTACTGTGAACCGAAGAATTTCTCCCCAAAGTAACCGAACTTATAAGCAACCCTCATACTATAAAATATTCAGAGTTTGCTCTTGCTTATGATAGACGAGATGAACTCGTTTACTGTATTTATTTTTCTGTTCAGTACTTCTTTAACATTTTTCTGACCCTGATAGTAACCAACTGCTGCACCCACTATGAAGAGAAAATCTATATCGTCAAGCTGGTACTTGTCCTTGATCTCCATAAGTTTCTCTGCTCTGCTTGCAGGCAAGCCATTAACAGTCTCCTCCTCCTTCTCGTCCAGCTTTTCAAGGAGCCTTTCATCCACACTCCATGAGTTTTTTAACTCTTCAAAAGCATCCCAGAGAAGGGACTTTTTTGTCTGAACATCCATCCTTACCACCTCTTCAATGATGACTTTCAGCGTATTTAAATCTTTATGGTTCATTCCTCTTTTTGTTACTTTTTAACTGGATGTATAAGTCTCTCCTAAATTTCCCTTTTTCTCAACCTGCCTCTCGTGTAGATTATTCTCTGAATTGCTGTTAGATGAGCAAGTATTGCCACAATTATGACGGCAACCTCAATGTAGTCTGTAATTATTCCAAGAAAAATTATTATCAGCCTCTCCCCTCTCTCAGCAATTCCAACATCGCATTTTTCAATTTCATTCTCTGCTCTTGCTCTTGTATAGCTGACCATAAGCGCTCCACTCATTGCCAGGACAACATAGATCCAGTTGATGCCATATATTCCAAGAGCAATGAAAATGGCAATATCAACATATCTGTCAAAAACAGAATCGAGAAAAGCTCCGAACCTTGAAGTCATCTCGTGATTTCTTGCAAGAGCCCCATCCAGCATATCTAAAAAACCGCTTAAAAGAATTAAAATCGCACCATGAATCAGATTTCCTTTTGAGATCAGGTAAGCTGCAAGAAAACCTGTAATTAACCCCAGAAAGGTGAGATGATCCGGCTTAACACCAAATCTGGCAGTCGCAGAAGTTATTGGGTTCAGGAGTTCTGTGATTCTTGACTTCAGGTAACTGAACATGCTAAGGAGATTTTAAAAAGTTATTAAATTTTTTCTCTAAGAGAACAAAAAGCGAGAGCTATCTCCATATCTTGCCTCTGTAGTGACCCGTGATCGGACAACCTAAGCAGAGTTCGTTCTCCCAGTAATCACACTCTCCACAGTCAGAGTTACAGGGAGGTGAGTCTGATCTCTCTACATGGACTCTCATTGGCACGACTGTGTCTTTCTCAGCCCTGACAATTATCCCAACATCTATATCGTAAACGCTTGGATCGGGTCTGATGTGCTGATCTACTATCGCCTCAAGGGTGGATAGATCTTCGCCAATAAACATCATCGTGAGATTTTTGTTTCCAGCAACAATGAATCCATTCAGGAAGAAGGGACATCCGGTGAAGATATTTATCAACTCTCTGGGCTGTCTGCATTTGACATCAACCTTGAGAATATAAAGTCCTGCATTTTTCAGATTCACACCATAAGTGTGATTGATTATCCCGAGTTCACGCATCTTCTTAATTCTTGCTCCCACCGATGGTTGTGACAGTCCTACTACCTTTGCTATCTCATTTTGTGATATCTCAGGGTTCTGTTCAAGAATTTCAAGAATCATTTTATCCTTATCATCCAGCTCAAAAACTCCAACCATTCCAAAACCCCCTTAATAGACTATACTTCAACTTATAAAAAATTAGCGATTTTCGATTATAATATAGGGTGGCGATTAGAATAAAAATTATAGAGTATATAGTATTAATAAAAAAAATTTTCATAAGTGGGGTAAAGGATAATAAAGATTTATCAGAGTTAAATTAATCACAGACTTAATGCCTATTAAATAAAACTTTAGGCTCTTCTAACTCCGAACTGGGAAATTTTTGATGAAAAAACATCTCCGTAATCCTTTAGAATTTTTAATGGACAATCAGTAAAAATTACCTTACCCAGCATGACCATCGAAGCTCTGTAGCCCATTCGCTCTATTTCACCAATGATTTCCAGAATCTCCTCATCCATAAGCCCTGTTTGAACAGCAAAATCTTTGGATATGGAAAAGATGTTATAAAAGTCAGGATTTACCTGAAATTTTTTTAACGCCATGGCACCATATTTTCTGATTTTCTCAACGATCTCCTCATCTCCCAGGATGTCTGAGGTTGATATGCTCCCGAGAATAAGGAAATTAATTTCACTCTCCGAAAAGTACTTCTCAATGACTGCCTTTGATGGACAGCCCGGAGTCTTTCTGAGAACAATACCCCCCTGAGTCTGACATACAACATCCCCCAGTCCAGTTCTGCTCCTCACCTCACATTCGTGTACGATATCTGCAAGTTCGAAATAACCTTTTTTCAGATCGAAATGTGTATTGAGAGCGAAAGCTGCTGCTAAGCATGAAGCTCCACTAAATCCGAACCCGTAGCCTACTGGAATCTGTGAGACTAGTTCAATTTTAGCCTCAGTTACTCCAAGTTTTTCAAGGAGTAGTTCAATGGTTGGAAAGGTGAATGACTTGGAGTTCAATCTGATTCCCTTTTTCTCTGAAACCTTAGCAAAAACACCTGCTTCAAGAGTAATACCAAGTCCTGTTGAACCGGTCTCTGAATAACTTCCCGATATATGGGGAGAAAAAAAAGCAGTTATACTTGCAGGGGCAAAAAATGTCATAAAACATCTTCGATATATGTTTTTACGATTTTTTCTGCCACCTCTTCTTTGTGCCCTTCAGCCCATTCTTTCCTCTTTTTTGTTATCATCAGAACCTTTGTATCCTCTGTACCCATACCTCTTTCAAGGACATCATTGGCAACAACCATTGAGAGCTTATCGGTTATCATTTTCTCGTAGGCTATGTTAAACAATCCTTCCTCACCCACACCCGTCTCAGCTTTGAAGCCGATTACCTCACCATCATAAATCTCTCGAACCTTGTGGAGGATTTTTGGTGCAGCCTTCAAGTGAAGAACGAGCTCTTCCTGTGTCTTGATTTTGCTCTCAGCCATTTCGATAGTGAAGTCTGCTGCGGCAGCTGCAGAGACGAATAAATCGCATCCCTTTTTAACCTCTTCAAGCGATTTCTGGAGCATCTCATCAACACTTCGAACAGCAATTTCTTTGAAATCAGGAAGTCTCATACCTCTTGGTTTTGATGTGATTACTGTAACATACCCACCTCTTCTCCATAGCTCAAGTGCTATTTCGTGTCCCATTAAACCTGAACTTCTGTTGCTGATGAATCTTATTGGATCGATCTGTTCAAAAGTTGGTCCTGATGTGACAACAATTCTCTTACCTTCAAATTCCTTTCCATACAGTTTTCTTTCCACATGAAGACATATTGTTTCAGCTGGAGCAAACTTTGCCTTATATTCGTCATAAAAAGGCTCCACAAACTCGATACCCATTTCTTTCAGTTTTTCAACACTTTTGCTTACAGCATCATTTCTGATCATGCTCTCATGCATTGCAGGTGCTATTATCACGGGTTTTTCTGAACCAAGGGCTGTGGATGCCATTGTGGTTACAGGTGTATCATCTATCCCTGCAGCTATTTTTGATATGGTATTAGCAGTCGAAGGAGCTATGAGAAGGAGATCTGCAATACCATCCATCCCGAGCAGTTCAACATGTTCAACCTTGCCTGTAATCTCGGTTATAACACGGTTATCTGTGGCAAATTCAAGGGCATAAGGATGAATTATTTTTTTCGCAGCATCACTCATCACTGCAATAACCTCAGCACCTCTTCTGATAAGTTCTCTTGAAAGCTTAACGGTCTCCACTGCTGCAATACTACCTGTTACTCCAAGAACTATCTTTTTTCCTTCAAGCTTTCTGCTTTTTATTCCCTTTATCCTTCTTAGATGCATACTCTCTCACCGCTTTTTCAAATGAAGTGATATTTCCAGTTTCAATCGCCCTTCTGTAAACCGGTCTTTTTAAAACATCTTCGATTTTGTCTATCATGTCAGAAATTGCCCTCATTCTTTCTCTATCCCTCTCAATAAACTCTATCTCCTCAACAAGATCCTGCTCTTCGACCTCAATTATGAATTTTCTCCCCTCTACAACCTTTTTCTTTACAGTAACTCTTTCTGCCGCTTTTTCCCATGAATCCCGCCATGGAAGGATTGAAGCAAGCTCTTTTGAAAATATGCTTTTCCTTTCGACATTTATAAGGTCGTAAGGACAGGAATTCTCACAGGCTCCACAATATATGCAAAAATCCTGATTGAATTCTACTCTGGATTTGTCCTTTGACACATACCAAACACGGTTGTATCTGCAGATCTTGATACACGCACCGCAACCCACAGGGTCACATCTGTACATTCTTGCCTCAAAAAGAGATAAATCTCCTTCAAATGGTTTAATTGTTCTTGCTGCATTATAAGGACAGACCTTCTCACAATAAGCGCAATTCGAACAGAGATTTTGATCGATACTTATCTCAGCAATTTTTTCTGGGAGTTCAAAATCTATCTTCTTTCCCTCGACTTTTATTGCCTTTTCCGGGCAGATTTGCTCACACAGCATGCAGTAATCACATTCTTCATCGTTTATCAGGATTTCGCTCTCATAGGGCTTTATGTCATAGGGTTGTGGGTCCTTTTCAATCATCCTGAAAACATCACAGAATTCAGCACAGATTCCGCACTGATTGCATTTTTCACTGTCAATCTGAACACTACCTTCGATTCCTTCATTCTTTTGTGGGATGTCCTGTCTTTTTATAAGCACCTTTCTTGATATAGCCCCTGTTGGACAGGCTTTATAACACAATGTGCACTCAACACAGTTATCGTATTTATAGGTATGAGAAACGAGAGATATCGGGAGTAAGGATTTTTCTATGTTTTCTCCATTAATTCTGAAATCATAGCAGTTAAAAGGACAGAAGGAGTAGCAAATTCCACAGTAAGCGCATTTCAGATGGTCGATGATGACAGGAGGGATATCCAAGCCAAGAGCAATGTCATGTACAGGACCGAGTTCTATAGCCCCGACGGGGCAGGCATAAACACATATTCCACAGCCATTGCACTTTTTGTAGTTGTATATTAGCTCTCTCAACTCTCCCTCAACTTCCTGGAAAAATCTGAAATAATCGCCCTCAACCTGAATGTCTCTCCTTACCTCCATTTTCAGCCTCCATGTTTTACTATATCGTTTCTGATTTTTTCAGCATCTTTTTCAACAGGTCCAAGATTTTTAATGTAGTTCACAAACTCTGAGATATCTGTCACGATCTCTGCTGCTTCCCCTGCAGAATGCCATGAAGCTGCAACCCTTTCTGGATTTATACCTACAGAATGAAGAGCCCTCCTTACAGCCTCAATCCTATCCTGAGCTTTGTAATTTCCATATTTGAAATGGCACTCTCCAATTCTACAGCCCGATACAATAACCCCATCAATACCCTTTTTTATTGCGTATAGAACCCATTCAGGATCTATTCTTCCAGAACATAAAGTTCGAATCACCCTGACATTTGGTTCATACTGCATCTTGAATGTTCCTGCGAGATCAATGGCACCATAAGAGCAATACCAGCAGGCAAATAATAGTATAACCGGGAAAATCTTTCTGCTTTCAGCAAGAGCATCTATCTGAGCAATTATTGCTTCATCACTGAAGAAGCCCATATCAATCGCATCAGCAGGACATGCAGATGCGCAGACTCCACACATTGTGCATGAACTTGGATTCACTTCAGCTTTTTTTTCTTCCATGGAAATGGCATTGAACCTGCAAACCCTTACACAGATTCCACAACCGACACATTTTTCTCTGTCCACAACAGCATAGAAGGGATCAAGTTCTGTAGAGCCTTTGAGTATCATTTGAAGAGCTTTTGAGGAGGCAAGTCCGGCAGTAGCTATTGAATCCTGAATGTCCTTGGGACCACTGCTTGCTCCTGCAAGAAAGATACCTCTAACATCTGTTTCAGAGGGTCTGAGCTTTGGATGTGATGGCTCAAAAAACCCATCTTCTCCTGTTGATATTCCAAGTATGGATGCTATCTCAGTGTTTGGCTCTAATCCTACCGAGAGAACAACTAAATCAAATTCTCTCTCTTCAAACTCTCCAGTAAGAGTGTTTTCATAGTTCAGCACAAGATTTGAATTCTCTGTTTCCCATATCTCTGCAACTCTTGAGCGAATGAGCTTCACACCAGCTTCCTGAACCCTTCTGTAAAATTCTTCATACATCCTGCCAAAAGCTCGGATATCAATATAGAAAATGCAGACTTCAGAATCAGGATATCTCTCTTTTATCGTGTAAGCATTTTTTAAGGCTGACATGCAGCAAACCCTGCTACAGTATCTGTTTGTGTTTTCATCTCTACTACCAACGCACTGGATGAAGGCTATTTTTCTGGGCATCTTTGAATCTGACGGTCTGAGGAGGATACCATGGGTTGGACCTGATGCAGATAGTAACCTTTCAAGCTCAAGACTTGTTATGACATTCTCATAGATTCCATAACCATATTCAGGTTTTCTTCTGGCATCAAAGGCTTTAAAACCAGTTGCAACTATTATCGTACCTGCCAGTATCTCAATCTCCTCAGTTTTCTGCTGGAAGTCTATTGCTTCTGGTTCGCATGCTTTTTCACATAGTTTGCAACCGATACAATTTTCCCAGTCAATAGCAGCATAGAGAGGCGTTGATTGAGGTATCGGAATGTAAATTGCCTTTCTCATTCCTATAGAGTAATCAAAATCATTAGGCACTTCCACCGGACAGACCGAAGAGCAGTCATCTATACATCCCTTGCACTTTGAGGTATCCACATATCTCGGGTATTTTACTATTTTAACCCTGAAATCTCCTGTATGCCCAGCAACAGATTTTACCTCAGCGTTTGTCAGAACCTCTATGTTTGGATGATTCCATACCTCGCTCATTTTGGGTGCAAGTATGCAGATTGAGCAATCATTTGTTGGAAAAACCTCATTGAGTGTTGCCATGTGCCCTCCAATTGTTGGTCTTTTTTCGACAAGATAAACCTTTATTCCTGAGTCAGCAATATTCAGTGCTGCTTCTATCCCTGCAACCCCACCTCCAATTACAAGTGCAGATTTTCTCACTTCCTTATCAATTCTCTGTAGAGGTTTAAGTCTCGACACCTTGGCAACAGCCATTCTTATCAAATCTTTCGCTTTAATTTGTGCAAGTATTGGTGTGGTGGAATGAACCCACGAACACTGCTCGCGAATGTTTGCCATAACAACCATGTAGGGGTTAAGTCCCGCTCTTTGAGCAGCGTTTCTGAAGGTTGTTTCATGCAATTTAGGGCTACAGGCTGCTACAACAATTCGGTCGAGTTTGTGTTCTTTTATAGCCTCAATAATCTCCTCCTGTGCTGAATCAGAGCAGGAATACTTAGTATCGGTAGAATAAACCACACCTTCTAGAGAGCGAGCATATTCTGCAAGTTCCTCGACATCAAGCACTCTTGCGATATTCAGTCCGCAGTGGCAAATGAACACTCCTGTCCTCATCCCTCATCCCCTTTTTTAAGAGAGCATCAAAGCCTGACAGACCATCTGTCTGTAAGACCCCCGTTATAACACTTTTTGTTTTGAGCATAGAATTGAAAATTAAAACAACATTAAAATAACCGAACGCCATGCTAAGAATGTGGAGCTTATAGCAGTATCAGTTTATGGACTTGATAAACCTGGAATAATCAGAAGTATATCTGAAGTCCTTGCCAAAAATGATGTGAATATTGTGGATATTGAACAAACTGTTCTCCAGGGAATGTTCTCAATGTTTCTGATTGGTGACATTTCTAAAAGTAAAATAACGCTTGAAGGGTTGAGATCTATCCTCAAAAAAACAGGTGAAGAGATAGGAGTCAATGTCGATGTTTCAAGGTTTCAAAGACCTGAATCTTCCAGTAAAAATCTGTATATTCTGACCGTTATTGGTGAGGACAGAGTTGGAATAGTCTACAGTATCTCAAAGTTTCTCCATGAGATGGGAGTAAACATAGAGAAGACAAGCCTTACTGCGAGAGATAAACTGATCTCAATCGAGTTTTTACTGAATTTGCCAGAGGAGGAAGAACTCAAAAAAAAGGTAAGAGAGCACGTGGAGAGTTTAGGTCTTGATGTGGTGATCAGAAGGTATAGAGAGCAGGAGAGAGTAAAAAGACTGATTGTATTCGATATGGACTCCACAATTGTGGATGCAGAGATAATAAATGAGCTTGCCAGGGTTGCAGGAGTAGAAGAAGAGGTAAAAAGGCTTACAGAACGCGCGATGGAAGGTGAAATGAGTTTTGAAAAAGCTTTGAGAGAGAGAGTTAAACTTTTGAAAGGATTACCCGTAGAAGTTCTTGAAAAAATATATCAGGAGATAAAGCTTACTGAAGGAGCAAAAGAGCTCATAAAGAGCCTTAAAGAGTCTGGATATGTTGTCGCCCTTGTTAGTGGTGGGTTCTCTTACTTTACAGAAAAACTAAGAAGGGAACTTGACCTCGATTACGCCTTTGGAAACGAACTTGAAATAGAAAACGGCAAAATTACCGGTAGAATAAAAGGTAGGGTCATTGATGCAGCAGAAAAGGCGAAAATAATTGAAGAAATAGCAAGAAAAGAGGGGATATCCAAAGAGGACATAGTTGCGGTTGGAGACGGTGCAAATGACAGAATAATGATAGAGAATGCAGGCATAGGTATCGCATTCAATGCAAAAGAGGCGTTGAAAGAGGTAGCAGACGGTAGCCTTTCCAAACAGAACCTTATTGGAATTGCGAGTGTTCTAAAACTTAAAAATGAGTTTAGAAAACGAATCTGATTTGTCTCTAAGCTTGTCTGCTTCTCTTAGATCGATTCATGACATATATACAAATACATCCAAAAGTTATTTTAAGTTAAAATATCACTATAAAAAAATATGGATCAGTTTCTGAATAACGAATTCTTTGACTGGATTAAAAAAGTAGCGGAGACAATCGAAAATTATGAAGGGGATAAGATAACGGTAGTCCATCACAATGATGCCGATGGGCTTACATCAGGAGCAATTCTTTCAAATTTCTGTGAGTGTATCGACAAAAAATCAGATCTAGTTTGCATTGAAAAGGTACATCCTGCAATAGTTGAAAAAATTCATGAGGGGAAAGAAGGTGAGATAATCTTTTACACCGATTTGGCCGGTCTTGCAGCAGAGATGATTGACAAGATTGACGCAGGACGGAATAGTGTGGTCATAATAGATCATCACCCTGCGAAAGCCATTGAAAGTGAGAATGTGATAGTATTCGATTCTGAGATTGCGGGAATATCTGGAGATCTCTTCACATCAGCTTCGACTCTCAACTATATCATATCAACGACGATTTCAAAAGAGATGAGAAAATTCGCATACCTCGCGGTAATAGGTGCGGTAGGAGATTATCACGACCGTTCGGGGGGAGTTCTCGGTCTTGATAGGTATGCTGTAGAGGAGGCAGTACATCTTGGACAGCTCAAGATAAAGATAGAAGATGTCAAGGAGAGATACTATATCAAATTTTTCAACGAGTTTGCCGATGTAATTGCAAAGAGGCTTACAAACCTTGGAGCAATTGGATATGAGAATAAAGGTTACAAAAAAGGAATAAAAGCCTGTTTAGAAGGTTTTGACGAAGAAATAGTAAAAGAAGCAGAGAGACTTGAAAATCTGAAAAAGGAAAAGTTCAGCAGAGCTCTTGATAAGCTCTCCGAAGGTGATCTCCATCAGGAAAAGTATTGCCAGTGGTTCAACCTTGGAGATTTCTTCTCACCAATGGGTGTAAAGGCAGTAGGTGAATTTCTCCAGATGACAAAAGACATGAGGATTTTCAGTGAGAGTAAGTATATCATCGGATTCCAGAATATGCCTGACAGAATTCCTGATCTTGGAAAGATAAACCTCAATGCCTCAAAAATGAGCGGAAGGGTTCCTGTCCCCATGGAAAGAAAGATTTTCAGGGGCGAAGCTCCAGGACTGGATTATCTCGTACCTGCTGCAAGTGAGAAGATCGGTGCATTTGCCGATGCAACTCATAGAATTGCTGCAGCTACCACATTGCAAAAAGGAAGGGAAGAGGAGTTCATAAGGGCATTTGAAAAACTTGTTGATGATTTTTACAGAAAAAAATTAGATAAACAAGTTAAACCTCCTCAAACCTTGTTTTGAGTTTATCCATAACTTTGGGAAGTGTAGTGTATTCCATATCCTCTCCCGGGAGCCTGTGTGGCTCAAAAGGTCCATGTCTTCTTATATAATCGGCTACATCCATTGCCTTTTGCCTTGTCAGATCAAAAGCCGGATCATCAAACAGATCTACCGGGCCTACAAGCACCCCATTTGCGAGCTGGAATCCTGCTCCGATTACTCTCGGAGGCCCGTCAAATCTTGTGCATTTACTATATCTGAATGGCACAGGCATCAATGGTCCATTATGGCTTCCCCTCATCCATCCACTTACCAGATGCGGAAAGGCAAAAGCTTCTATAACTTCTCCAACAGCAGGTAAACCGCTCTGTGCTCTGACAAGAGCCACGGGGTCATCCTTGCCCACATACTCTCCAGCTATCTTATATAACTTTTCAGTGCTGATGACCGCAACGGGTTCATCAGCAGGTAGCTTTCCACCCTCTTTTGGATACACCCTCTTTATGACAAATCTGCTCTTTCCACCTATCAATGCGAGAATATCGTACATTTCCTCTGGAGTCTTCATGAATACTCTCCTGCTCTCCATAATATCCCATATTTCGAATACAAAGCCGCTGTGAAGTGATGGGTCGATTACAAGTCCTGCGGTATTAAATGGATCAGCAAATATTCTGAAAATCGGAAGATTGAAGGCACCAGGCTCAGTTTTATCCATAAGAAATGCCAGAAGGGGCTCAGCTTTTCTTTCAGTAAACTCCATCTCAGCCACTCCAGGTCCCATTCCCCTTACATTTCCTGAGAATGCGTCTGCAAGCAAATCTTGTCCCGCTCCATATAGTTTAAGCTCTTTTGCTTTCTCTGTGGCTTTTTCAAAAGTCTCCCAGGCAAGTTTGTGTATCTTCTCACTATCAACCCCCTCTCTGTGGGTCATCACAAGATCAAGATCATCACCAGCATTGAAAACTCTAAAATCGATTATCTCTCCACTCTCCTTTGCTTCCTGCAGGTTTCTCCTCGCAACCTCGAGAATTTCTTCAGGAACGAGCACATGCCCGGGAAGTCCACCAACATCAGCCTTTATTATGCTAGCTGTTACTTTTTCAGTCATGAGAGCAAGTTTATCAGAACAAAATTTAAAGTTTCGGTTTTATGCTCGGGAGTAAAAGCAATCACTTATCTCAAGCTATTCCCTCAGCACGATCCCAATACCGAACAGAACAACGAGCATGTAAATATACACCTCTCCAGGAAGAAGCTGTCCAAGAATCAAATAGGCTAAAATTGATGCTCCTACTGCCTCACCGAGAACTCCCGTCGTAACGGAAAGAGCTCGCATATACCTGAGTATGTAGTTCAGAAGAGTATGTCCCACGCTCATCGGGATGAGGGCAAGAAGGAGAAAATAAACCCATGTTTCTGCAGGATAGTTGAAGAGATCGTATCCTTTGATTAGAGCAATAAAAAGAGCGGTGATTGTCGCGAAAGAGTATGTTAGAAAGATGTATGTGTTGAACTGCATCCTCTCTCCAACAAACCTTCCAGCCGTAAAATAAACACCACCGGCAACAGCTCCAATAAGTGCTAGAGAGACTCCATATGGACTTGAAGATGGGTCAGCCCCACTCAGAAAGTAAACTCCAGTTAACGCTATAACAGTTCCTGCAACCTGAGATTTTCTTGGTCTTTCACCAAATATTGAGGAAAAAAAACCAGAAAAAAGAGCATGTGTACACACAATTGTTGTGCTGACAGCAACGGATGCATAGAAAAGCGACTCTATCCATGATGCAAAGTGGATTCCAAGAGCTAATCCGGCAACAGCCGGAAAAAATATGCTTTTTCTCTCAGGAAGTTTTAGATCTGGCTTTAAGACAAAGATAAAGCTAAGAGAGAAAAGGAGCCTCCAGAAAGCGGTTACCGTTCCTGGAGCAGATGCAAGGACTGCAAGGATTGCAGCTAGAGAAACAGCAGTCACAGCCACAGCAAGAAGAGCAATCAGTTTTATCTTAGATGGGGTTTCCCCTTTAGAGAACTCTTTTTCTATTACCACACTCTGCATAATTTGGCTATGAAATAAACCTTTTTGTTTTTCGAGCAATATGGCTGGTGATAGTGATTGATACCATATAACCAGCATAATAATGATGGGAAAGATTTATATTGTGGATGGATTAAATAAAATCGGGAGCGTGAAAATAAATGGTTCTCGAGAAGATTCCCACTGGAATTCCAGGATTTGATGAGATTTGTTATGGTGGTTTACTCAGAGATAGGAGTTACCTTGTTTCAGGTCCTTCAGGTTCTGGAAAAACAATCTTTGCAGTTCAATACCTCATCAATGGAATAGAGATGTTCAACGAACCAGGAATAATGGTGGCCACAGAAGAGCGTCCACAGCACATCAGGGAACATTTTTCCACTTTTGGATGGGACATGGAAAAATATGAAGACGAGAATATGCTTGCAATTCTTGACGCAACATCGACAAAAATAGGTCTGCCAAGTGATGAGAAGTACATCGATGTCAGACCCTTTGACACTCGCTCTCTAATAGACCAGATCATAAACATACAGGATGAAATCGGAGCTAGAAGAGCTGTGCTTGACTCCACAACATCCATAGGTTTTGCCGTCAATGACATACCAAAATTCAGAATAGAGCTTCTGAAAATCTCAACAACAATGGAAATTCTTGGTTTAACATCACTGTTTACCTGTGAAGTTCTCAGCACGACTGGAGATCAGATAAGCAGATTCGGAGTGGAGAACTTCATAGTGGAGGGCAACATAGTTCTCTACTACACCAAGAGCGAGAATGTGAGGCTTAGGGGGATAGAGATATTCAAGATGAGAGGGAGCAACCACAGCAAGAAGATTCACCCATTCGAAATTACCGACAAAGGGATTGTGGTTCACGCTGAAGAAGAGGTCTATTGATTTTTATTTCTTTATTAATTTAGTCTGTTTCAACCAGTTATATCCTGTATGGCACTCGTTTGTGGTTATATTCAGTAGCAACCTTGTTGGGACTGAACCACCTCAAACAGAGATCTCAACACCATACACCTTTTCCACATTCTCCACACATATTTTGTATGCGATGTCCTCATAACCCATTTCATAAAGCTCTCTAACTCTTCTTGGCACCGTTTTCGGTCCGAGAATGGCTCCGGGTCTTTTGATGTCATCAATATAGTCTGTCTCCACCAAAAATCTTCTCCCCTCTTTCGCTGCGATGATTACATTATCATTCCCGGCGATAACAGACGGAAACAAACCTATCTTCTCGAACTCCTTTACTGCAGGAGGTGAAAAGTGCTTTACAACCTTTTCGGGATTTAAACCGGCTTTTCTTGCTATTTCAGCAATTTCCTCCATCCCTCTGTAGCTGTAACTCTCGGTATGAATCTGCACTGCACAGCCAACATCTCTTGCAACTGAGAAAGCATGCTCCATTATTCTGTTGCTGAGATTCCATACCTCTCTCGCAACTCTGTAGTGTGGTCTTCCACTTTTTATTGCAACAGCCTTTCCCTCCTCAACATACTTTCCAGCCAACTCGAGTGCATCCATCATGATTCTTGATGCTTTTTCGTATCCCAGTTTTTCTCCGAGGATAGTAATCTCTGCCGGATGGACTGCCAGAACCGGAAAGGCTCTGACTATTTCATTTGCCTGACTGACGAGTTTGAGGTGGTAATCGAATATCTCTCTGAAATCACTGCCTTTTAAGGGTGTTAGATCATAGTGTGTGCTTAAAAGTGACACGAGAAAAACATGAGTGCCTCCAGCATTTTTAAACTGTTTTAGTGCTTTTAATCGGAGATTATTATATAAATGCATGTGGTTGTCGGTAATCAAAATTTTTGAACTTTTTTCGCAAAGATTCTCCATGAGGTTCTCCATGATTAGAGGGAACTGTACTGGAAAGAAAAACCTTCCGAAACTGAGAAAGTTTCATGTTTTGTGTTTTTGCTCGAATGACTATTTAGATACCTTTGGTGACTTTCTGGGCAATCCTGCACTTTCCAGGCTCTCTAAGTGTTTCTCAATCATGATCCTCTCGAACTGACTGAAAATCTCAACAGGTTCAGGCAGTTTTTGGTAAAAAATACCTCTGCCGATCAGGTCATCCAGTTCGAGGTTTTTCAGCAGTCTCAGGATCCTCTCCTCTCTTTCGATTAGCTTATCTCCGAATACCCTGAGCTGGGAGAGTATGTTATCTCTCCCCTCTTGAGGTGGTTTATGTCCTGAAACTGCAATATCTATATCCTCGGATTCAATCAGCTTCATCATACTGTCTATAGATTTTTTGAAGTCAGAGACACTGCAATCCAAGCACCCATACCATGGTCCAAATCTTGTTAGATCGATATCTGCAAGAAAAACCCCTCTGAAATTACCTTCACCGATCAAAAAGCAGCAGTGTCCAGCTGAATGACCGGGAGTATGGATGGCGGTAACCTTTACTCTCCCAAATTCGAATGAATCCCCATTTCCGAATGTTTCATCCACTCTTGAGGGGATAGTTCTTCCGGCAGTGAATATTTCGGTATTTGGGAGAGAGTAGCGTTTTTCAAATTCTGTCATGGATTTTATCGCATCCGCATCATCTTCATGCGCCAGAATTGTAGAGCTCTGATGGTTATAGCCGATATGGTCTTCGTGCCAGTGGGAATTTATTATATATTCAGGTTTCAAATCGATACAGATTTTTCCAGCTCCTGAATCGATTAAGCAGCTTTTCGATCCCTTTATATAAATGCAGTTTGAGAAAGGATATTTGCCACCTTTTTCTCCGAGAACAACATAGACATGTTCACTCAGTTTCACTATCTGTACCATAAACAGAGTATTCCCAGATATTTAAAATAGTTTAGATTTTAAATTTTGAAGAAGTGTTGCTTTTTGTGATTGCACTCCTCAACGCTCTCATCAACAAACTTCTCGGTGGCAACCCCTTTTTATTACCCTCTTCATCAGTATATACTCTGCATCCGAAGAATGGTTTTCCTGTTGTTCTCTCAATATCCACACCATTTATCTGAATTGATGGCGATCCAAAAAAGTTGTATTTTTCAGCGTCTTCCTGACCTCTTATTTCAACCAGTTCAATGTCCCCCTTCACCCCCAGTTCTTTCATGACATCTCTCAGCAGATTTAGCGTATCCTCAAAGTGAGGACAGCCACGGAAGTAAAGAAGCCTGATCTCCAGAACTCTCTCTTTGCCCGTGGCTATTTCTTTACCCATCTCATACCCTCAGCAATCTCGCGTTTATCGCCACTATAACTGTGCTTAAGCTCATAAGCGCTGCCCCAATAGCGGGTGTGAGGAGGATGCCATATCCGTACATTATCCCCGCTGCGAGAGGTATGGCAAAGGAGTTGTATCCGGTAGCCCAGAGCAGGTTCTGAAACATCTTTGAATAGGTTTTCTTAGAGAGCTGGACCACATCTGCAACATCTCTCGGATCATTCCTTACAAGAACTATATCTGCTGTCTCTACGGCAACATCCGTTCCAGCTCCGATTGCAATACCGACATCCGCCTGGGCTAAAGCCGGAGCATCGTTAACACCATCGCCCACCATTGCAGTTATGTATTCTCTCTGAACCTCTTTGATCTTTTCAGCCTTCTCGTGTGGAAGAACCTCTGCGAAGTAGTCATCTAAGCCGAGTTCCTCAGCCACCCACTTGGCAACATACCTGTTATCTCCGGTAAGCATCATACACTTGATCCCCATACTCTTCAGCCGCTCTATAGCTTCCCTTGACTCTTTCCTTACAATGTCTGCAAGAGCAACCACTCCAACCGGCTTACTATTTTCAAGTAGAAAAACAACAGTCTTTCCCTGCTGTTTTAATCTTTCCACATCCTCACTTTCAATGGAGATGTTGTTCTCTCTCAGATATCCCGGACTTACAATCATAAACTTTCTACCATCCACTGTCCCTTCGACTCCTTTTCCAGGAATTGCTCTGAATCCATCAACCTGCATCACTTCAATTCCCATCTCCTTTGCCTTTGCCACAATGCTACTTGCTATTGGATGCTCGGAGTTACTCTCGAGAGAGGCAGAAATCCTCAGAATCTCATTCTCATCCATCCTGTCGAGAGCAACTATATCTGTGACTCCGAACTTACCTTCCGTGAGTGTTCCAGTCTTATCGAATATGACTGCCTGCAAATCTTTTGCCCTCTCAAAAGCCTGTCTTTCTCTGATAAGCAATCCGGATTTCGCGGCAAGAGATGTTGAAACAGCAACGACCAACGGAATCGCAAGTCCGAGAGCATGTGGACAGGCTATAACCATTACTGTCACAGCCCTCTCAATTGCAAAAACGAAATCCTTACCATATGCAAGCCATGCAAAGAGCGTGATTGCCCCTACGGTCAGAGCTACCACGGTGAGGAAGAATGCCGCTTTATTCGCCAGATCCTGAGTTCTTGATTTCGACTCCTGAGCCTCTCTCACAAGCTCGATGACCTGATTGAGGTAGGTGTCTTTTCCTGTTTTCTCCACCTCAACTTTGATTGAACCTTCGCCGTTTATGGCTCCACCTATAACCTTATCTCCAGTCTTTTTTGTGACTGGTTTGCTTTCTCCTGTGAGCATAGCCTCATTAACGAAGGTCTCTCCTTCTACAACCACCCCATCAACCGGGATTTTCTCTCCTGGTTTTACCAGTACTATATCTCCAGCTTTCAGCTCTTCAACCTTGACATCCAGTACTTCTCCATTTTTGATGAGATGAGCATCCGATGGCATTATTTTGACAAGCTCCTCCAATGCCCTTGAAGCCCCGAGAACAGACCTCATCTCTATCCAGTGTCCCAGCAACATGATGTCAATGAGCGTTGAAAGCTCCCAGAAAAAGAATTTACCTTTTAAACCGAAAACAACTGCAGAGCTGTAAAAGTAAGCGACACTTATAGCCACAGCTATCAGTGTCATCATTCCGGGATTTTTCTGCTTGATCTCATTGTAAATTCCTTTCAGGAACGGATAGCCACCATAGAAGTAAATGAAGGATGATAGCAGAAAAAGGATATATATTGAGGCAAAAAAATCGAATTTGAACCCAAAAAATTCCTGAATTGCAGGGGATAGAACCAGTACAGGTATCGTAATGACGAGGGAGACGAAAAAACGCTTTTTAAAATCCTCAAGCATTTGACGGTGGTGTTCATGCACATGCACCTTGTGCTCCATTCCTGTATGCTCTGCGTGAGTATCCTGGGTTGTATGAGCATGATCTTCATGGGATGTATGGACTTCCTGGGGGGGCTTGTGCATGTTTTCGTGGCTCATGGTTTCATGCATACTCTTCTTTTCTCCGTGCATCCCTTCATGTTCGTGTGTATCTTTCCCATTCATTTCCCCCTGCGCATCTTCTCGCATTTAAATCCCCTTTATGTTCTCAGGTGTCAGTCTTACTTCTCAAGCTCCTCTTTCATTCTCTTGTATTCCTCTTCCGTTATTTCTCCTCTCGCGTATCTCTCTTTCAGCAAATCTATGGGTGTCTTCTCTTTCCCCTGAACTCCTGCAACTCCTGCTGCTCCAGAACTCTCTCTTATTACTATGTAGAGCAGGAGGAAAATTATTCCAACCATGGGTAGGATTACAAGAACGAACCACAGCAAACCATTCATCCCTCGCTTGTTTGCATCCTGATATACGAGGTACCCTATGACAAGGAATATTATCCACCAGAAAAGCATTCCGAAGCCGAAAAATGGGAAACCAAACACACCAAAGGGATGCATAAACCCGTCCATATAGATTATATCTTTTTAAAAGTATTTAGCCTTTGTCCCAAATTTTTGGAAGTCAATGTGAGCAGGAAACATTGCCGATATAAAACTGCATTCAATACCTCATACAGTAAAGTTTTTTACAAGTCATACCGAGAATTGCTCGAATGGTGAAAAAGAAGCGACTGGAGATTGATGAACTCAGCCTTTTATCACCCCTTGAGGAAAGAATAATGTCCTTTATCTGGGAGAATCCTGAATCTACAGTATCCGAAATATCCCAAAATTTGAATGTGTCCCTTTCAAGCGTTGCTGTAACAATCGATAGACTCTGTAAACATGGTTATGTCTCGAGAGAGCGAAAGAGGGTGGATAAAAGGATAAAGTATGTTTACTCTCCAGTTCTATCGAAAGAGGAGGCGAAGAGAAAAATGGTTGAGGATATCCTCGATACATTGATGGAAAGGTTTGAGGATATCGTCGTCAGCTATTTCCACAGGAGGTCTGGCGATGACAAATCTTGACTGCATTTTTGCGTGTGTGATGAGTGGGAAATATCTCTCCTATCTACCTCCATTCGTATTTCTCCTATCTCTCTCAGTTGTTTTACTCGCAAAAGATCACTTGAAGAAGGTTGCCGGTTACTGGAGTATGAACATGGTTCTTTTACTCAGTACACCCTATCTACATTCGATAATGAAGTGCGATATGCTGTGGGTGGTTAAAACCTATATGATGTATCTTCTGTTTGCTATTCCTCTTTTGGTTATGGCACCCTTTCTCTATAAGCTATATCTCTTCAAATTCCACAAGATAGAGAGGTTCACCGCAATGGAGGGCTACCTCCGAAAGGTTTCAGGTTCGGATAAATCGAGAATGTACATCATCGAGATGGCACTTCCCAAAGCGTTCACTCTTGGAAGGGATGTCTTCATTACAGCAGGTCTCCTTGAACTAATGTCTGAAAGGGAGTTAAAGGCTGTTATTGCCCACGAAGCCTTCCACATAAAACAGAACAGGTTCCCGATGATTTACGCTTTCAGACTCCTCACATTCATACCATTCCAGTTCGAAAGGCTTGCAGACAGTTATGCTGAAAAAATTGCTGGAAAGGAATCTCTTATCAGAGCGAGGAACAAAATATCGAGGTTCTATTCAATATCTTGAGTTGATGAGATTTTTATCGTTCGCTAACCGTTTCATCAAAAGACTCATCAACCCATTCTGGATGCTCTTTATTTATAGTTTCATCTGGATCGCCGTACCACCGCGAATCTCTTCTTTTTAGCAGAAAGCCGATAAAGATAACTCCTGCTGAGACAACTATAGTCGGATATATCCACAAACCCGTGAATATACCTTCCTTAGGAGGAGTCGCAAGAATCTCCTTTCCGTAGATGCTCTGAAGGTTTGAAATTATCTCTCTTTTGCTCATCCCTTTGTCAATCATTTCTCTGATCTGCATCTTCATCTGTTCAGCAACTTCACAATCGCAGTTTGAGAGGAGTCTGTAACAGCTGCAGGCACATATAATATCATCTTCAAGATCAGCAAGTACCAGACCATTCACAGGTAGGGGAAGAATTAGCAGGAGTAAGACTGAAATTAAGATTGAAGCAGTCAGAGTCGTTAAATCGGTTGGAATGGTTGAAATGATCTTTTTCATCCTTTCTCAACCTCTTTTTTGTAGGATTCTCCGTCAGTTTCTCTATCAACTTTCTCAACTTTTGCATCAAGAAATTTTACGATAACCCTTCTCGGAATTAAACCAAAAATGACGCCTCCGAGCATTATAAGAGAGCCATTCCATATCAGGGATGTAAGTGGATTTGACTTGATCTTTAAAACTGCTGAATCTCCCTCAATGGACACCAGAGTGATATAGATATCTCTCAGAGGTTCGTAGATGATGACAACCCTGACTATCTCGTTATTCTGCAGCATGTATCTCTCGATTTTCGGAAAAACCTTCTGAATTTTACCGTCGTTTATGACATCTATCTCGGATTCAATCACAATCTTGGAAGACACACGATCCTCGCTGTATCCCCTGTAAACAAAAGAATAATCCCCTATTTTGATCTGCTCATCTACTTTCATCACAACCTCGTGTTCTTCCGCATACATCCAGTTCCCGACAATACCTATAAAAACCATAATAACGCCGAGATGAATCGTATATCCACTATATCTCCTCCTTCTCCGAAGTATTATCTTTATAAAGCTTAAAGAACTGTATTCTTTATTGAAAGTACCTGTATCTACCACATATTGTCTCAGCTGGAGCAGTACAGCGAATAATGAAACAGCCAAGGCAGCAGACCCGGGTAAACTGATACCTGCAAATACCGCTAATATAGCTGCCCCCACGAGTAACGAAAGAATGACGAGAAGTCTTTTGACTGTCTTCTTATCACCTCTCCTCCATCCTATCGCGACACAGAATCCGGTTAATGCTATTATCGCATAGGCTATCGGTGAGGTGGTCTGCTCATAGTATTTTGCCCCAATTGTTGCCTTGTATCCGAGCAACGCTTCACTTATCAGGGGAAAAATTGTGCCCCAGAAAACGGTAAGTGCAAAGGCTGTGAACAGTAAATTGTTGAGGAGAAATGTCGTCTCTTTTGATATTGTATGCTCTATAACATCATGCGATTTGATGAAAGCAGACCTTATCTTGATTAGATAAACTGTAACTGCAAGCAGAGAAACCATAAGAATCGTGAATGGTATGCCTAAACCACTTCTACCGAAGGCGTGAATGGAAGCGATGATTCCACTTCGGGTTATCAGAGTTCCGAGCAAAACAAACTCTACAGTTGCCAGTGAAAGCAGTATATTCCATTTCTTCATTCCCCGTCTTGCCTCTTGGATCATAATGCTGTGAACGAGGGCTGTGAGTGTTAACCACGGTAAAAGGGATGCGTTCTCTACCGGATCCCATGCCCAGAACCCTCCCCAGCCAAGAGTTTTGTAAGCCCAGTAAGCACCAATTGAAATTCCAGCTGTCAACCACATCCATGAAAAAAGTATCCACCTTCTCGCCCTGAACACCCAGCTTTCATCTGTGAGATTCAAACCAGAGATTGCAAGAGAAAAGGGTATCAGGGTGCTGGCATAACCTGCGAACAGAGTGGTTGGGTGAAAAATCATCTCGTGAGTCTCAAGAAGCGGATTCAAACCCATTCCATGAGCCGGGATAAAATCAAGTGGCTTAAAGGGATTCAGAAAATACATCAGAACCAGAAGGAAAAAATTCTGAAATGTCAGAAGTACTATCACAGCGTGTGCCGTTAGAAGGTCTTTTTTTTCAGTATAAATGAACAGTAAAGTGAATATTGAAAGAATCCATGCCCAGAACAGTAATGAACCCTCAGATCCTGCCCATAAAGCAGAAATTTTGTATAAAACAGGAAGGTCACTGGCGGAGTTTAGATAAACATATTCAATGGTGAAGTTGTCGGTTATAAAATAGTAAAGCAAGATTGAAAGGGAGATCGTGATCATAAATACAGTAAAGTAAAGCATTTCTTCGGAGTTTTTGAGGTATTTTGGATCTCTTCTCAAAAAACCATTTACTGCGAGGATAGTGGAGTAAAAAGATGTAAAGAAAGAGATGATGATCGTGAGATACCCTGCTTCAATCAAATTAACACCTCGAACTACCTTTTTCCTTCCTTCAGGTTCCAGTTCCTGTCCTGCGATTCCCTTGCATCATCTCTTTTTGATCTCTGCCCCAGCTTATAGGCGATGTACAGTGCCCCTGAAAGTCCAAGAATCTGGAAAGGCAAACCCTCCATATTGTTACGCTGTTCTTTTTGTTCCGAGGGAGGTTTCCCTTTTTTGCTTTCTATAAGGATACTTGGCCCATAAACACTTGCAAGATAGAGTAGAACCTGATCTGGAGTGTCTCCTTTCTCCAGCTTAGTGTTTATCTCCCTTATCATGCTGATGGCTGTATCACAGTCACATGTATCGAGTATGTATCCACAACCACACGAACAGTATACCTTCGTTGTAACGAGTTTGAGATTCATTGCAAGCTCTGTTTCCAACTTATTCTCTGTTATATTCTGTGCAAGTGCTGTGTTTATCAGAGCAAGAAGAATTAGTAGTGCTATTATCTTTGTTTTACAACTGCTGTAAATCATGAATTTTTCATCAGGTGTAAAGTTTAAAAAATTTTCTTCAAGCTTCGAAAACTCAAAAAAATTAGAAGGAAAAGGGATTGTAGGTCACCAGATAGTACACGGAAACTACCGTGGAAAGGGCGAGAGTGACATACTTTATTTTTTCAAAATTTAGTGTATTGAATATCACCTTCAGAATCTCATTTTCTCCATAAAGCTGGTTTTTCTGGATAACTGAAATCATAAACACGACTCCAGTCCAGCTTGAGAGTACACCTATCAGAAGCAGAGGTTCGATGTAGTATGTCAGCAGGAGAAGACCACCTGTGCTTCCGACAATTGGCAGAAAGTCTGTCACATGATGCAGACAGCATGCAACCATGCTTCCTGCCGACATGCCTCCTGAGGCAGCCACCTGTCCCCTGCATGAAATGTTAAAGTTTCTTACATGGGTGTAGAGGGACACCTGTAATCCAAACCCGGTGGCAATTGATAGGATGTATTTCCAGTAAATCCCAAACTGAAAGAGGGCATATTCAATCCCGGAGGCTATACTGCTTATTCCGAAGTAAATCAGGAGCATTGAGAAAAAAGAAATTAAACCGTAGATTATTCTTTTGTCCATTCTCCTATTCACTTCTCTGCTCGCTTCTCCGTTCACTCCCACTCTATCACCCCATCAGGAGAGTTTCCACTCGAATACCCTATCCTTCTCGATTCCCGTGATCACCAGTCTGAAGGTTCCCGAATTCTCAATCTCCCTGAGGGCTTCGTTTGAGAACTCAAGCAGACCCTTTCTGTGATGACCCCAGGACTGCGGACTCTCAGTCCAGTTCACCGGTGTGAAAGACTTGTTTCCAATCTCAAGTCTTGCAAGCTCCATAAAGTCGTATTCGAACAGGTCACCCCAGTGTGTGTCCATCGCCACATAGAAAACAGCGTTTGGCGATTCTACTTCTGGGTTGAGGTACTTCGTCGTGATAACAATTTGATTGCCATAATCTACCCTCGTCAGATCGTTTCCATCCGAATTCTGTTGATATGGCTGTTGCAGTGGGGTGGAAGGGGCATAAGATGAGGCATAGTTCCACATCGCAAGCAGTACAAACAGTACTGCAACACCCAATCCGATTATCTCAAGCTTCCTGTCTCGCATCACATCACCTCTCGTTTTCTAGGAGTACTGGCGTGAGGGCAATGAGAATTACCCGTCAAATCGAACCTGAACAAAAGGAGGTAAAGTTTCAGATAATGTATCAACGGTTTAAAATGTTTCAATTTAACCAAAAAAGAGACTAAAGTGGATTTAGCATAGAATTTAGAACTTTTCTGCAACTATGAGTCTGAAAACAGTTCCCAGAAGATACTCCTGTTCGACTATCTTGAATCCTGCTTCTTCTATGTTCCTGTCTGTCTTTCTGTTTATCTCGGGACCCATCAACCTCGCAACAAGATTCATGATGTGGAAGATCGGTTGCAGAACCTTGTTCTTGGGTAGCATGTGTTCAAGGAAAAATGCTTTCTTTCTCTTCCTCAAAACTCTGTTTGCCTCCTTCAAACCCTTCACGGGATTTTCAACGGAACAGAAAACAAATGTTGTGAAAACCTTATCAAAGGTATCATCCCTGAATGGCAGGAACTCAACATCGGCTATTATAAAATCCACATCTGCTTTCAACTCAGTTCCCAGTTTCATTGTCTTGTCTTTTGCCTTCTTGATCATTTTTTTGCTTATATCTAATGCTATGTATCTACCGTTCGTGTAGAACGGGATGTTCTTTCCGGTTCCCACACCTATCTCGAGGATGATATCGTTATTGGAATTTTCCATTCTCTCAAAGAGGCGCTTTCTCCACCCGTTGAACATGAAAGACTCCATTGGTTTCTCAAATATGTCGTAAAATCTTGCTATTCTATTATATCTCGACAGATCCTTTCCCTCTTTTGGTTTTCTATTTTTTGATTGCTTTTCTGTATTCGCATTAACCTTCATTTTATCTCCTTCTTAACATTCATTCATAAAAAAGTTGTCTGGTTTTAGGAAAGATAAAAAAGATCTGTAAACCTGCAAGCAACCTTCAGAAGCGGAATCCATCAGTAGCCCATGCCATAAGATTCCATCTGTCCCATGAAGTTCTGCCCCATAAAGTGGCTTATCTGACTCATCATGGACTGCATGTAGCTGAACATCTGGTTCATCCAGTCAGTCATTCCAAACATCCCAGACATCTGATTCATCATGCTACCTCTCTGCATACCACCATTCATATATCCCATGCCATATTGATCTATGTACTTTTCAGGCATTGAATACGGCTGTTGAGTTGGTGTTTGATATGTAGGATACATGGGATATACATACTCCATTCCACCTGTTCCATATCCGGTCATTCCTCCCATACCCATAGCAGAGGTAATTGAGGAAATCACGATCAGTATTCCTATCACACCTGCAAGAGTTAAACCTACTTTTAACCTATTCATCTGCATCACCTCAATCAACTGTTATCTTGAGGGGCAAAGTAGATTATCTGTTAAATTGAGGGTTGAAGTAGAGCTTAGAAGTTTCAAAAAAGCGTTTGAAAGTATAAATCATTCCATTTTTTGTATTTACCGGATTTAATCAGTTGCTGGATGATATGAGCGGGGTGTCGTGGGATGTATGAGAAAGGGCTTGAAATGGAGATAGATTCGCTTGCTCGGTGATCTGCTTCGTTAGTTCAGGATAATTTTTTAAAGTTAAAAGTTTTTTATTCAACTATGGACAAAGCTGGCTATATTATTGTGGGCATCATTTCTGCATTGGTGGTAGGTTCACTTTTACTCACTCAGGGTGGATACTACTGGATGCCCACATACAGACCTATGGGTTACGAAGATGGGAGGTACTACCCTCCTGGATGCTGTCAGGGACCTGTAAACTTCCAGTCCAATGGTGAGCGTATATACTACACCGGGATAAACGAGAAGGGTGAAAGGATCCCCTTTACCGGAGGTCCTTCCTGGCTTGCAAATCACGGAGGGAGCTGTGTGAATTGTCATGGGAGAGGGGGAAAGGGAGGGTTCGTACCTATGATGTGCAACGAACAGGCTCCAGACATAAGGTACTCTGAAATGCTTAGAGAGGGGATGAGCGATGAGAATATAAAGACAGCAATAACGAAGGGAGTTCACGAGGGAGAGGAGCTTGACTGGTGTATGCCAAGATGGCAGATGAGTGAGGAAGACCTCAGCGATATAATCGCATATTTAAAGGAGTTAGAGTAACCAAAAGAGTAATTAAGCCAAAAAATAGCTAAAAAGCTGGAGATTGGGATGGAAACTGAAAACTGAGCTGAAAACAGATTGGGTTAAGAGTAAACTTAAAAATCCAGAAATCTAAAAATCTAAAATTAAAAAATAATGGATTGTCTTAGATTAGTGGCAGCAATGGTTGCCGTGGTCGCCGTGCTTCTCGTGGTTGTGCTTCTCTTCTTCCTCTTTCTCACTGCCACTCTCTTCTGAACCTTTTTCAAACTTTTTTGATAGTGTGGAAAGTAACCTGCATCTCATCCTGTCACCTTTTTGCTACCAGTCTGCTCAGCCTACCAGCCCATCATCGAGCAGTGTCCGTAACCATAGTATGAATATGGGCTCTGTGGATACTGGGGATACTGTGGCAGAGTTTCATTGTCTATAGCGTCAGCGTTCGGATAGGACTGATATCCGTATCCATACTGAGGCATATTCCATCCCGGATATCCACCCATCATCGGCATGCCGTATCCCATCATACCATAACTCATCATTCCCATGGGCATTCCATACCCCATATATCCATATGGGTTTGCGGTTGCTGGGTTTGCAGTTGCGGTATATATTGCAGCAATCCCTGCAATTGCTATGAGTCCTGCAATTCCAACAAGTTTTCTATTCATTTCACATCACCTCAACAGAAAATACACCGAAGAGCCAATGGACTTTACCTGTGAAAGTGTACACCTATCGGGCTATGAAACGGTTCTTTATACTTCATAACCATCCCTAATGTTTCATTTTAATTCACGAAATCTTAAAAAAGCCCTAAACTGCACTATCATCTGTCAAATTTGTTTTTATGGAATAGCGGGAAAAACGGTTTCTTTTTGATTAAATTCATTACACCTAAAAATACTTAGAGGTGTTTTTTAACATTGTTAATGGGTCAGGGTTATCTTTCCACCTTACAAACCTTCTCATCCCTGTGGGATTCCTGCTAATAATCCTCTCGTTTTACTTTTCCCAAGATAAAAGAGAAAATCAGGGTTTTGTAGATAGTGCAACACAGACAGCACAGAATCCAGAAGCACAATTATGACAACGAAGGCATAACCCAAGACTCAATCTACTTCAGAATTGGCTTTTCTAACTCCAATATCTCTATGATTATGAAGAAGCTGGAAGAGAAGGATCCGATAGTAAGAGAGATTCGGGAAGACTTACAAGGTTTATCTGAGTGAATAGTTATTCTCAACCTCTCTTCAAAATCTGGTTCTACAACTTTTGAGATACTGGTCCTCAAGTTAATTATCTTTAACAGGTCTATTCACTTCTCCCTTCTTTGAATTTGAGGCTCTTTTACCCTCTCCCAGTCGTACTGAAATAGAAATTACAAACAGTAATCAAACGAGAGAATTCCACCCATATGTCAATAAGTTCTGGCAGCTTTTGAATAAGTTCTATTGAGGATTTTACGGATAAAAAGCGCTGATTTTACTCATACCTGTGACCTTAATAAACCCAACAGCACCTTATAAGGCATACCAAAAGACATATATTCAGATGAGCAGTGATTAATAAAAAGCCGGGATTGGGGGGCCCGTAGCTTAGCCAGGTTAGAGCGTCCGGCTCATAACCGGGCGGTCGAGGGTTCAAATCCCTCCGGGCCCATTCCCAAATGGGTTCAACAATCCGACTTATTCTGAGAACCAATTGAGGTTTAGGGTGTAATTTAAAATTATTTTTTATTACTGGATTGCCTGGATAGCTGTATTTGGTGTAACAGTCTTTGGAGCAATAAAT
>ENA-OSAE01000114-OSAE01000114.1-marine-sediment-metagenome-genome-assembly--contig:-NODE-114-length-55915-cov-24.724329_pt1 | contig 55915 bp, 54 predicted proteins | sample MGYA00237870_ERZ529317 | MGnify/ENA primary metagenome ERZ529317 (study PRJEB26369, sample SAMN03142812) | marine sediment metagenome | biome: marine; feature: borehole; material: sediment... | reverse complement strand
TACCACTGCTGCCTGACCAGGCCTCACCTTTTTACAGCCGTTTTGGGACTTGACCTTTCTGAGGATCAAATTCTACGACCGTCAGGGTAGGATCCTTTGGTCCGATGAACCGAATCTGGTGGGCATGCGTTTTGCGGTGAACCCGGACCTTGACCGGGCGCTAAAGGGGGAGGTCGTGGCTCAATACAGTCGGCTGTCAAAGGAGGAGAACCTCTACGAAGCAGACTTCAATTACGTCCTCGAGGCCTATATCCCCCTCTTCTTCGGAAATCCCGAGGTCGTCGCGGTAGCAGAGGTTTACTACGGCGTGGATACACTCTTTGAGCGCATCGCCATTATGCGGGTTAACGCCTGGCTCATCATCGTGGCGTCCTTCCTGGCCCAACACCTTCTACTGTCCAAGATCTTCTCCAACGCCTCTCAAATTATGGTGAAACAAAAGGAGGACCTCGAGAGGGCGAACCTCACCCTTCGATATGCCTATTTGGGCACGATCAAGGCATTGGTCTCGGCGGTGGATGCGAAGGACCGCTACACCAGGAGGCATTCAGTTCGAGTAGCACAAATAGCGGTTCGTTTGGCGGAGTACCTGGGAGTGGACGACAAGACGAAGTTTGAAATCCACCAGGCAGCTCTGTTGCACGATGTTGGCAAGATCGGCATCGACGATGCGATACTTACCAAACCCGGGCGTCTTGACCCCGAAGAGTGGGTTATGGTGAAGAGACACCCCGTCATCGGTGCGACCATTCTGGAGCAGGCGGGGACGCTCAGCGAGGAACTGGTAAGCATGATCAGATCTCACCACGAGCGCTACGACGGTAACGGCTACCCCGACGGCCTGGCGAGGGAACAGATCCCGCTGGGGGCGAGGATCATCGCCGTCGCCGATGCGTACGATGCGATGCGGTCCGACCGCCCTTATCGAACCGCCAAAAGCACCGCGGAGAGCCTCGCCGAGCTCGAGAGCGCCTCGGGAACTCAATTTGATCCGCTGATTATCGAGGCCTTCTTCGACATCGCCGACGGGATAGAGGAGGCTGTCTATGCGGTCGGTGAGACTGGATAGACAGAAGCTCCCTTCGCCAGTCTCTTGTTTGTGAAGGCCCGGGCGTTCCCCGCCGTCCCGACAGGGAGGAGGGAATCTGTGGCTCGATAGCGAAAGGGTTACCACGACCGGGTTGGGGGTGATAGGAGTGAAGGAGAAACACAGGGTGACGGTCAAGATCCTGGGAGAGGAGTACGTTATGAAGGGCTCGGCCAGCCCGGAGTATATCACCAAGCTGGCCGAATACGTCGATGCCCTGATGAGAGAAGTAGCCGAACGCAACCCCCGGTTGAGCACAGCTGGGATAGCGGTGCTGGCGGCCCTGAACCTAGCCGACGAGGTGTTCCGCCTGAGGGAGCAGCGGGACCGGCTCTCCGAGGTGTCTGAGAAGAGGTGGCGACGTGAGGAGCCGGCGCGCAACGGAACTCGGGGTTAGGGGCTCGGTCTGCCCGAAGAGGAAGCTCGCCGGTTCTATCCGTACCATCGGCGTCGTGAAGGCGTTTCTAGAGCCGGGCGGACCTCTCGTTCGGTCAGTCCCGCTACCTTTTTACCTCCCCATTATCGCCGTAACGTGTGCCCGCTCACCCTAAAACCCCCGCTCGTTGTGATGACAAGACCCCGATCTCAGCATCCTACTCTTAGTTCCGCACAATGACATCGGGTACCCGAGATGTGAAGGAAAAGCTCATTATTCTCCCTTGGGGGGACGATGATGGAGAGCTGGCAGGTAGCTCGTCTGCTGACCGAAATTGCGGACCTCATGGAGATAGCGGGCGAAGATTCGGGTAAGGCCATGGCCTACCGCCGGGCGGCCCGCAGCATATCATCAAGCCTCATACCGGTTGAGGTTCTGGCCCAGAATGGCGAGTTGAGGTCACTGCCCGGCGTAGGCCCCGCTCTCGAGAAGAAGATCCGCGAGATCTTGGACACGGGTACCTGTGCCCAACTAGAGCGGTTGACGAGCGCCGTTCCCCTCACCCTGTTGGATATGCTGGCCATACCTGAGCTCGGCGCCAAAACGGTTCGCAACATATATCACCATACGGGCATTGACGACATAGCGGGGCTTGAGGAGGCGGCCAGGAAGGGGATCCTGCGGAAGGTCCCGGGCATCGGGGTCAAGAGGGAGCAGAAGATCCTGGCCGGCATCAGGCGGCTGGACCTGGCCTCGGAGGGCGTCCCGCTGGCCATCGCCAGGCCCTTGGCCCTCGGCCTCCTGGAGGACCTGCGCTTTCTTCCCTACGTGGAGAAGGCCGCCCTGGGTGGCGCTCTCAGACGCTTCGTGGAGACAGTAGACCAGGTCGACATCCTGGCGACGAGCTCCGAGCCTGAGAGGTTGATGGACTTCCTCACCCACCATAAGCTGGTGCGGGAGGTCGAATCCCGTGGATCGCGGGCCTGTTCGGTGGTGACGACCCTGTCGGTGAGGGTCAGGTTGGAGGTGGTGGCTCGGGAGCAGTTCGGCGTCGCCCTGCTTTACAGCACCGGCAGCCGGGGGCATCTGGCGGCCCTGGAGGAGCGGGCGCGGTCGCGGGGGTTGGTCCTTGGGCCGCATGGACTTGAGGGGGACGGCGCGTCCCTCGGGGCGCGGGAGGAGGATATCTACGAGGCATTGGGCCTTCCCCTTATACCCCCCGAGATGAGGGAGGGGAGGGGAGAGGTGGCTGCCGCCGCGGACGGCTCGTTGCCCACCGTGCTCCGGCTTGGCCATCTTAAGGGTGACCTGCACGTTCACTCGGATTGGAGCGACGGCATAGCCGGGCTCGAGGAACTGGCTCGGGCCGCCATGGACAGGGGGTACGAGTACCTGGGGATATGCGATCACTCACGGAGCTTGGCCATCGCGGGCGGCCTCAGTGTGGAGCGGCTACGTCGTCGTAACGCGGCCATAGACGAGCTTAACGCGAGTTATGGGTCTTTCCGCCTGCTCAAGGGGATTGAGGTGGATATACTCAAGGACGGCTCGCTGGATTACCCAGACGAAGTCCTCCGGGAGCTGGATGTCGTCATCGCGTCCATTCATTCGGGCTTCCGACAGAGCAAGGAGGAGATAACGTCGCGGTTGGTAGCGGCGGCGAGAAACCCGCACGTCGACATCATAGGGCACCCGACGGGTCGGTTAATCGGCAGGAGAGGCGGTTACGAGGCTGACATAGACGAACTGGTCGCCGTCGCGGCCGATACCGGCACAGCGCTGGAGATAAACGCATCACCAGACCGCCTGGACCTCGGGCCAGAGTACGTGCGCAAGGCGCGGGAGGCGGGAGTTATGCTGTCCATCAATACCGACGCGCACAGTGCCGAGGGCCTCGCCGATGCGGTGTACGGCATCAGCGTCGCCCGTCGGGCTTGGCTGTCGCCGGAGGGGGTTGTAAATACCAGGCCCCTTGATGAGCTCCCTCTCAGGAGGCTGCGCTAGATGGGCGTCCTCCTTTTGCTGGTAGATGGGCTGGGGCTCGGGCCAGAGGACCCGGAGAGGAACCCCCTGCTGGTGGCGGAGATGCCCTGCCTCTATGGCCTCTTCGAGGGACACCCCCACCTGTTCGTAGAGCGTGAGCAGGCCTTATGGGGTGCTGGGGCTGTCTCTGTAGTTACCGATGCGGTGATGGGCGTACCGGGCTTGCCACAGAGCGCCAGCGGCCAGACTTCCATCCTGGCCGGGGAGAACGCGCAGGCCCTTCTCGGTTATCATCTGAACGGGAAGCCCAACGACGCCTTGGCTCGGGTATTGCGGCAGAGGGGTATCTTCGGGGCCGTGCGGGATGCCGGGAGGCGGGGCGAGTTCATCAACGCCTTCAGGCCGTCTTCGCTAGAGCGAATGGCCAAGGGCACCTACGTTCCATCGGCAACCACTGTATCGGCCATGGCCGGTGGAGTAAGGCTCAGGACCTTCGAGGACCTGGCGCGGGGCGAGGCGGTCTACAACGATATCACCAACGAGAGCGTCGCCGATGGTGAGCGCGGAGGAATAGAGGTCATCACCCCTGACCTCGCCGGCAGGCGGGCGGCCGCTCTCGCCCGGCTGAGTGACTTCACCCTTTTCGAGTACTTCCTCACAGATCTGGCCGGGCACAGCCGAAGCCGGTTGGCCGCACTACTGGCCCTGGAGAGGCTGGACCGGTTCATCGGTGCAGTCATAAGTCGCCTCGATCCCCGGCGTGATACCGTGGTGGTGTGCAGCGACCACGGCAACATTGAGGACCTGGGGGTGAGGACCCATACGCGAAACCCGGTGGGGACCATAGTCTGGGGCTTGGGCCATGAGGACGCAGTCCGAATCAGAAGTCTCGTAGATATCAAGCCCTTCGTCCTGGAGCTCGTCCTTCGCCGGTCGAGGTGCGAGGGCCGGAGCCGCTGACGACCGTTGATGTCTCGTCATAGCCCGTGCCCCTGACCGAGGGTCGTCGTCCTTCATCGGGCGTTACGAAGGCTTCATGGGCGAGGAGGGCCCCTCTCGCCGGAGGAGGGGCTAGTATGCTATGGGAGTCGTGAATGGGGCGACACAGGGAGGTGCGTATGAGTATGCAGAGCAGGAGGTCGAATGCCAGGCGCCTGTGGTTAGCGTGGGTTGCAGCGGTGCTCTACTGCTGGTTGCTGGTGGCCCCCGCTCTGGCCCAAAACACGGGCCTGCCGCCAGTGCTGACGCCGGATGAAGTGGAAAGGGTGGATTTCACACGTTCAGATGTTGGATTCCGGTCCCTGTTCTCCGACCTGCCAGGAGACCGGCCGAAGATCGAACGGCTCCTGAACCTGTATAATCGAGCAGTGGCCAATCTCGGGCCCGAAGAACCCTGGGATGCCGACGGCATAGCGGCCCTCTGGTTCATGCCCCGGGTTCATCTAATGCTCACTGATGGAAGACACATCACCCTGGTCCTCCACAACGGCGTCACCCTGTACGCCGATACGCCCGAACGCAGCCGGCGCGTAACCGATCCCGAGGTGAGCGCCGAGCTGTCGGAGTTAGCGAGCAGCTACTTCCTTCCGGCAGAGGGCGTGACGGTCGATCGTCGAACCGTACGCATAGGCCAGACGGTGACGGTAAGGGGTGATAACCTACAGGCGAAGGAAGTCCAACTGTTTCTGATGCCCTCTTATTGGCCTCGTAGCATCCCGTCGGCTCCGGCGCCCTACCCGGTGCCAGAGGCCCTTCTCGTGGCCACCGTGCCGGTAACAGATCATCGTTTCACGTACACCTTTACAGTAATTGAGGAGATGGGCCGCCGGCTGAACGGCTCCCCTGGAAAGGTGGGCCCCGGCGCTTGGGAACTCGTCGTGAAGGGTGACGCCGAGTGGGCGATCCCGATGACTATTCTACCGCCCGGCCCGGCAGAGCCTCGAGCGGTGGTCTACGACCGCGAACGGGTGTTGACCTGGGATGAGGGGGAAGGGGTACGGATAGACACCTTAGTTCACCCCGCCGACCGGCCCCTGCTCGTAGAGACTGGCGGACACGGCGTCTCTACCTACATCAGCTTGGATTTCCTCCAGAGGTGGTTGGAGATTCCCGTAGTTCCCGTCGGACCCCACCGCTACCGAATCGGTCCACCGGAACTCGGGCTCACCGTTGAGGCGGGTGAGGACTACGCACGGGTAAGCGGAACCATGTTCAAGCTGGGAGGGGTGCTGGAACAGCAAAGCGGTAGGTGGAGGCTTCCCTGGTCGGGCCTGGGGTTCTTCTTCGATTACCGAGTACAATGGTTGGGCCCCGAGCGCGTGGCCTTTCTCCGTAATCTGAACGGGCTACCTGCCGAGGTTCAGGAGGCTTTGGCAAGTGGTGCGCTGGCTTCAGCCCGAGGAAGACCCATCACCGTGACCCTCGCTGGGCGAGACCTGCATCTCGCTGGGCAGGCCTACCTGGACCCGGGCCGTAATCGGGTGATGGTCCCGTTGCGGACGACCGTGGAGGCCCTGGGAGGGCGAGTGGAATGGTTTCCCTTGAACCCGGGATGGGAGAGGACGGCTGCCGGGCACAACTACGGCATGCCACCCACAGGAGGCGAGATCGACTCTTACGTAGACGTAACCCTTGGGGATAGGCTCTGGAGGGTTTACCTTACCCCTGATATGGCTGGTCCGACCGTGGTTCCCCTACGCGATCTGGCTTTGGCCTTCAGCTATGAGCTGGTCTGGAACGGGACGGCCGGTCGGGTGGACATCTTACCCGCTATCGGGCTGAGGTGAATTGGTCTGGAGTCTCGCCGCGCCCGTTCCCAGGGTGTGGGTGATCAGGCGTGAGTCAGGAGCCGATACCTGTTACGTGAACGAAGTTAGCGGTATCCAGCTAATCGTCTCACTGCTACAAGGCGAAGGATCCTGTTCCGCATGAGTCTGCGCAGGTTACCTCCGTGTTGCTCATGGTAGCGCAATGACCATAAGTTCAATCGCATTGGACCAAGCCCGAGAGCTTGCCGGCCTTCATGACCGTCACCACCCAAGATAATATTCCCACTAAGGGGCAGGGAGGCTCTCACTTCAAGATAGGAGAGGGCCACTCTTCACGGTCCTGAGAAAGAAAAGGTCCAAGGGGAGGGCCCTCTCACCTCTTGACCTTGCTCAGGTGGGTGAAGGTCAAGGCGAGTGAGCGCGGAACTTCTCCTGTCCGGCCTGAGGAGAGAGCCGTTACGGGCCCCGACGATTCGAGTTATAATAAAGCCGATGAAACTGGAGGGGCAGAGATGTTAGCCGCACATTTTTCTATCGAAGCTGGTAAGGTTACCGGCGTCTACTTCGGCCAAGGAGGGCAGCCTGGGGCCGACGAGCTGTACGCGGAACTGGAGGAACGCCTACTCGCCTACTTCTCGGGACAAGACGTAGACTTCACTGACTTCGAACTTGACTGGGGGCGAGTGGGCGCCTTCGACGCCCGGGTGCTGGCGGTGACCAGGACCATACCCAGGGGACAGGTGCGGACCTATGGTTGGGTTGCGAGGGCCATCGGTCAGCCGGGGTCCACCAGGGCGGTAGGCGGGGCCCTGGCGCGCAACCCCTTTCCCATCATAGTACCCTGCCACCGCGTGGTTCGGAGCGATGGCAACCTCGGAGGGTTCGGCGGCGGGCTGGAGCTCAAAGTGAGGTTGCTCAGGCTCGAAGGAGTGGACGTGGTCCGGAGGAGGGGCAGTTATTGGATAGCAGAACCCTGGAGGCCTTAGAGTTTGACAAGATAATCGACATGCTGAAGGACCTGGCCGCCTCCTCCGTCGGGGCGCAGGCCTGCGAGCACCTGAGGCCCTTGACGGATTCCGACCAAATTGAGAGAAGGCTCGAGGAGACCGACGAGGCGAGAGGCCTGCTGGACCTCGGCGAGGGGCCTCCCCTCGGCGGCATCTCGGATATCAGACAGCTTCTCGCGAGGAGCTCGCGGGGAGGCGCTCTGTCGGCGCCGGAGCTTCTGGCGGTGGCCGATGTGCTGCGAGCGGCCAGGCTGATGAGGCGTTATCTCGAAAGACACGCGGCTCGCGCCCCGAGCCTGGCCCGGTACGCCATCGACCTCACCGATTTGGCGGAGGTCGAAGGAGAGTTGCGGCGTTGTATCACGGGGGCGGGGGAGGTGGCCGATTCAGCCAGCCAGAAGCTCGCCTCCCTGCGGAAGCGGATCGCGGTTGGAGAGAGCAGGGTCAGGGAACACCTGGAGTTCGTCATTAGGTCCCCGGCCTTCCGCCAGTATCTCCAAGACCCCATAATCACCATCAGGAGCGGCCGCTACGTGGTTCCCGTGAAGTCGGAGTGCCGGGACCGGGTCCCGGGAGTAGTACACGACAGGTCGGCCAGCGGCGCGACGCTGTTCATCGAGCCCATGGCCGCGGTGGAGCTGAACAACCACCTGAGAGAGCTCAGACTGGCCGAGAAGGCGGAAGTGGAACGGATCTTGGTCGCCCTCTCAGCGTTGGTGGGCGGAAGGGCCGAGGAGGTAGGCGGGGTGCTCGACGTCCTGGCGGCGCTTGATTGTATCTTCGCCCGCGGGCACCTGTCGGCCGCCATGGACGCCGTGCGGCCCCGGTTGAACGAAGAGGGGATCATCCACTTGAGGGGCGCCAGGCACCCGCTGCTGAGGGGCCACGTCGTGCCCATCGATGTGAGCCTGGGCGAGGATTTCGACACCCTGGTCATCACCGGCCCCAACACGGGGGGCAAGACGGTCACCTTGAAGACGGTCGGGCTGTTATCGTTGATGGCCCAGGCCGGCCTGCATATCCCCGCCTTGCCGGGCTCAGAGACGGCCGTGTTCCGAAGTGTCTTCTGTGATATCGGCGACGAGCAGAGCATCGAACAGAACCTCAGCACCTTCAGCTCACATATGAACAATATAGTGCGGATCGTGGAGGAGGCGGATAACGGGTCGCTGGTCCTGCTGGATGAGATAGGGGCCGGCACAGATCCGCTGGAGGGCTCTGCCCTGGCAATGGCCCTGTTGGACCACTTCTTGGCCGTGGGGGCCAAGACCATCGCCACCACCCATTACAGCCGCTTGAAGGCCTACGCCTTCTCGCGCCAGCGAGTGGAGAACGCCTCCGTGGAGTTCGACGTAGAGACCCTGCGTCCGACCTTTCGTCTGGTTATCGGCTTGCCGGGCCGGAGTAACGCCTTCGAGATCTCGCTCCGCCTCGGCCTGTCGAGAGAGACAGTCAATAGAGCGCGCGCCTTCCTGTCGATAGACGAACACAGGGTCGAGTCGCTCATAGAGGATATGACCGAGAAGACCCGCGCCCTGGAGGAGGCCAGGGTCGCCGCCGAGAGGGAGAGGCAGGAGGCGGCCCGGCTCAAGGAGGAGACCAAGAGCCGACGCGTGGAGCTGGCCCGCAAAGAGGAGAAGATCTTGGAGCAGGCCAAGCGCGAGGCGGCGGCCATCGTCAGGCGCGCCAAGCGGGAGGCGGAGGAAATCATCGCCCGCCTGCGACAAGTAGAGGAACGGGTCAACAGCCCCGACCTCTCGAGGGAGATCCAGAGGGCGGGCGAGGATTTCGGGAAGCTCAGGCGGGAGATAGGTGGGCTCAGGGCTGACGCGGCCGATGATAACTATGATCCTGTCGAAGGCCTCGAGGTGGGCATGACCGTCCTCGTGCGGGACCTCCGGCGAGAGGGAGTAGTAGAGGAGGTCTACGAGGATGGCCAGGTTGCCGTGCGGGTGGGGGTCATGAGAATGACGCTCTCCCGCGATGAACTGGCTGTGGCGCACAGCACCTCCGCGAGACAGCCAAGGCCGAGCACTTCGACCGAGCTGCTCAAGGACAAACGGAAGGGGATCTCCCCCGAGGTTCACCTGCGCGGGATGACGGTCGAGGAGGCCCTCGCGGCCTTGACCAAGCACCTGGACGATGCCGTGCTGGCCGGATTGGATAGGGTGCGCGTCGTTCACGGCAAGGGCACCGGTATCTTACGGAAGGCCGTACACGAGTACCTCGAGACCCAGCCCCTGGTGCGGTCCTTCAATCTCGCGCCCCAGAGGGAGGGCGGCGCCGGCGTGACCATCGTTGAGCTCCGCTAGAGGACCCTATGCTTCTTGAGGGCGTCTGACAAGTAACCCAGGAAGAGAGCCGCCTTCGCCGTCGGCGGCCGCGTCAGGAGGCTCACCACGACGAAGAGCAGGGTGGAGAGCACGAGCGCCCAGAATCCCGGCCACATCCCCAGCGGCTTGAGGCCGGTGAACTGTAGATAGGTGGTCGCCGCCCCGGCGATGACTATGCTGGCGAGCGCTCCGGCGGCGGTCCCTCGCCGCCAGAAGAAGGCGCCGAATATGGCCGGGACCATCACCAACAGGCCCGCCGATGCCGCGACTGATAGGATGGAGATGAGGCCCAGCTTGAGATGGGCGAAGAGAAAGGCCAGGGCCGCGATGAGCGGTAGGACCACCTTACCGACCCTGAGCTCGCTCTCCTCATTAGCTCGGGGCCGGAGGGCACGGAAGATATCCCGGGCCACCATCGAGGAGAGCGTCAGCAGGATGGAGTCGATGGTCGAAATGGCGGCGGCGGTGATGCCGACCATCACCACCAGGGCCAGCACGGCGGGCACGGCGTCCGAGGCCAGGAGGGTGGGCGTAGCCATATCCGGGTTATCGAGGCCCGGGAAGAGAACTCGGGCGCTGAGGCCCCACAGCACCGATACGAGGGTGTAGACGAAGCCGAAGGCCAGGAAGCCCCCGATCATCCGCCTCATGGCGGTCAGCGAAGCGGGCATGAACAAGCGCTGGCTTACCTGGGGGTTAGATATGCAGAAGAAGAACCAGGGTATGGTGAGCCCTATGAAGGCCTTGAGGTTGAAGAAGCCCTCCTTCGGTTTGACCGTGAGGAGCTCGGGGTACTGGTTCTCCAGGGCGGAGAAGAGGCCCCCAAAGCCGCCAAGGGAGCCGTAAACTACGACCAGCAAGGTCAACACCGAGGCCAGGATCATGATTAGCGCCTGGAGGGAGTCAGTCCAAGCCACCGACCTCAGACCTGCGATGGATGCCCAGAGCAAGGCCAGGAGCACGGCCACGACGAGCCCCCCCGTGTAGGATATCGCGCCTCCCGAGAGGCCCTCTAGCAGGTAGGAGATCCCCATAAGCTGGACCGCGGAATAGGGGATCAGGAAGAGGCAGCTCGCTGCCGCGACCACGAAGCCGACCCACCGGCTGTCATACCTGTCGGCCAACAGCTCGGCGGGGGAGATGTAACCAAATCTCTTGCCCGCCAGCCAGAACCTCGGGCCGAAGAAGGCAGCGAGGACCAAGCCCGACAGGTAGATGATCTCGAAGCCGAAGGCTCCTACCCCGCCGCTGTACATGAGTCCTGCCAGTCCGACCATCATGAAGGCGCTGTAGGTGGTGGCGCTGTAGGTCAGGGCGCTTACTATGCCGCCGAGCGTGCGGTTGGCGAGGAAGTACTCGGGTACACCGCGGCCCATGCCCCGTCCGGCCCAGAAGGCGAGAAGAGTCCCCACCACGATGTATATCCCCAGCGCGAGGTAGATCCACAGGGCCTGCACGTCAATCCCTCCAACTGGACATTAGCCGTAATATGAACAAGATTATCGCTAGCGCGAACAGGCTCCAGTAGAGGAAGCTCCCGGCCATGGATGGGACATCGGACAGAAAGCCGTAGGGGACGATGTACGCCGACAGCAACAGGAGCGAAAACCAGAGCGCCACTTTAGCAGCAGGGCCAAGGGCCAAGCCGGCTCTCCCCTTTCGCCAGAGACTTAAGGTCGCCTTCGACGTGCTGCCAGTTGGTTCCTGCATCCCTGTTCAGGGGAATAAGCCCCTTCGCCTCCCTTGCATACCTTAGGGCTTGCCCCTCAACACGAAAACCCCCTGGCCTCGGCCCAGGGGGTGAGAGCTGACCACAGGGATACTTAAGGCTCCACGAGGATCTTGCCGACCATCTTGTCGTGCCCGGGTCCGCAGGCCACGTAGCAGTAGAAGACGAACAGGCCCGGCCTGTCGGCCTCGAACTTGATGATGACGGTCTCTCCGGCGGGGATCAATTCCCTGATCCGGTAACCCGGGATGGCTATGCCGTGGTCCACATCGGTGCTCGTTACTCTCAACACCACGGTATCGCCGCGGCGTACGGTGATCTCATTGGGCACGAATTCGAACTGCCTGGCGATCATGTCCACGACCACCGCGTCCGCGGGGATCTCGTCTTCTCCGATGGTCCCAGACCCCGGCACGTCCGGACTGCTCCCGGTGTGAACATCACAGTATTCTTTAGGCGCCTCCTCGTCTGCATCGAGGGGACGATAGGTCTCCTCGGTTTCCGGGTCGACATAGGGTTCCCAGGGCTCCGGCCTCTGCAAGAACACTCGCGTCACCACCGTCGAGGGAGGACAGGCCTCGGTGGCCAGTTTTCCGCTGACCTCGCAGACGCTCACCTCTACGTGAACGTCACAGGTCTCGGTGGGCTCGGTCCCCTCGATGAAGATCTCCTCGGCGATGTACTCCCCCGGGCAGAGCTCTGAGGGAAGCTTTCCCGACTTCAGGCAGACCTCCCGCTTGATGATGTTAGAGGGCGGGGGGAAATCGGTTGGCGTAAGGCCTTCATGGGCCGCCTCCATGGTAATCCGCCATATGGGCGCTGCCACGGTGCCTCCCCAGACGCCCTCCTCCATCTTGCGTGGTATGTCGTAACCCACCCACACGGCCCCGACGAAGCGGGGGGTATAGCCCACCCACCACACATCGGCCTGGTTCTCCGTCGTCCCCGTCTTGCCCGCCGCCGGCCAGCCCTCGAGGCGCGCGTTCCGGCCGGTGCCCCCTGTGACCACCGACTTCAGCATGTCAGTCACCACGTAGGCGGTGGCTGGGTCCAGGACCAGCTCCTTGTGGGCCCGGTTCTCCTCGAGGACGTTGCCGTCCTTGTCTACCACCTTGGTTATGGCGATGGGCTCGACGCGTACGCCGAGGGTGGCCAGGGTCCCGTACGCCCGGGCCATCTCGAAGGGCGTCACGCCCAAGGTGAGCCCGCCCAGGGCGATGGCCGGCACCCTGTCGTGTATGGTCCCCTCGAGCACGAGGCTCTCTATCCCCATCCGCATAGCGTACTGAACTCCGGTGTCAACGCCGATATCGAGCAGGACCTTGGCCGCCACCACGTTAATGGATTTCATAATGGCCTGACGAATCGGCACCAGGCCCCGATAGGTGTCGTCGTAATTCTTGGGCACCCACGTGTCGCCGTTGGGAAGCTCGTGCTCGAACAGAAAATCGTCGACCACTGTCGCCGGTGTGTACCCTAGGTCAATGGCCGGGGTGTACACGGCGAGGGGTTTGAAGGCCGAGCCCGGCTGCCGTTGGGCCTTCATAGCGCGGTTGCGGTCCATGACCCCCTGATGTTCTCTGCCGCCCATCATGGCCACGATATGGCCATTACGGACATCTATGAACACCGCAGCCGCCTCGGGCCCCTCCTCTCCGGGCGGCCACCTCTCGTCCAGGACCTGTCGGAAGGCCTCTTCCAGCGCCTGCTGCACCTTCATATTGATCGTCGTATACACCCTGAGGCCGCCGGTAAACACCAGCTCCTCACCGTATCGGTCGATGAGCTGCTGGGTTACGTAGTCCACGAACCAGGGCGCCTTGTACTCCGCCGGCCTGTTGAGCCCGGCCAGCTCAATGGGCTCCTCCTTGGCCGCCTCGGCCTCCTCGGGGCCGATAAACCCGTACTCGGCCATCTTATCGAGCACCACCGCCCGACGGGCCTTGGCTGCCTCGGGGTTGGCGTAGGGGGAGTAGTAGTTGGGCTGCTGGAGCAAGCCGGCCAGGAGGGCCGCCTCGGCCAGGGTAAGCTCGGAGACCTCTTTGCCGAAGTAGAGGTCGGCCGCGGACTTGAGACCGTAGGCGTTGTGGCCGAAGAAGATCCAGTTCAGGTACATGTTCAGGATCTCGTCTTTGCTGTAAGTGCGTTCGAGCTGTACGGCCAGGATCAGTTCCTTCAGCTTCCGGCGGATGGTCCTCTCCTGGTTGGTGAAGGCGTTCTTGGCCAGCTGCTGGGTGATGGTGCTGCCTCCCTGGATATCGCCCGTCGTGGCTATGACGTAGACGGCCCGGGCGATGGCCCTGAGGTCGAAGCCGCGGTGGGAGTAGAACTTGTGGTCCTCGATGGCGATGAAGGCGTTCTTCACATGTTCGGGCAGCTTCTCATCCAGGCGCAGAGGCACCCGATCCTGCTCCTTATGTAGCTCGGCGATGACCTGTCCGTCGGCCGAGTATATGAAGGAGGTGAGGCTGGGCTTCGGCGCCCTGATGTCATCGAGCGGCGGGAGATCCCTGACGATACCGGCTAAGAAGCCGGCCCCCGCCCCACCGGTGGCCACTAGCAGGGCCAGCATAGTAAAAAAGAGGACGCGAAGGAGGCTCCCGCGTCTCTTCTTTCTTCTCCGTCTGGCCATAGGGCATCCCCTCCGGCTGGTTCGGTTTCGAAAAGCACATACAAATATAAGGGCCGGAGCTCGGCCTGCGCTCTTTTATTATAACATAAGGAGTGTTATAATACCCTGTGAATACAATCCAACTTGTACAAGGCGATGAGGGGAAGAGTAGCCGGGGGGAGGCCAAGAAGAGAGGTCGCGGCCGGTGCGAGCGACCCCTGCCCGTCGGTGAAGTACATCCCGGAGCAGCGTGGCTGAAATAACAGTAGGCGCGCCGGATGACCCCCGATACGGGTCCTGAGGGGGCGGCCTGTAGGCCGCCAACTAGGGTGGTACCGCGGAGAACCCTCCGTCCCTGGGGCGGGGGGTTGGATGTTTTTCGGAGGTGGATGGTATGGGAAAACTGTCGCCGGAAGAACAACTGGAGATCCTCAAGAGAGGGACCGCCGAGATAGTGTCCGAGGAGGAGCTTCTCGCCAAGCTCAGGAAGTCGGTCAAGACGGGGAAGCCCCTTCGGGTTAAGCTGGGGGTGGACCCCACCGCCCCGGACATCCATCTCGGCCATACGGTCGTTCTGCGGAAGCTCAAACAGTTCCAGGACCTGGGGCACGAGGTGGTGCTCCTGATCGGTGACTTCACGGGGCGGATAGGCGACCCCACGGATCGCTCCGAGACGAGGAAGCAGCTCTCCGAGGAGGAGGTCAAGCGGAACGCCGCCACCTACATCGAACAGATAGGCAAGGTCCTAGACCGGGAGAAGCTCATCGTCGATTTCAACAGCCGCTGGCTGGCCCCCATGACCTTCGCCGACGTGGTCGAGCTGGCCTCGAAGTACACCGTGGCCAGGATGCTCGAGCGGGACGACTTCGCCAGGAGGTATAGGGAGGGATGTCCCCTGCACGTCCACGAGTTCTTCTACCCCCTGATGCAGGGTTACGATTCGGTGGCCCTTGAGGCCGACGTGGAGCTCGGCGGGACCGATCAGAAATTCAACCTGATCATGGCCCGGCACATCCAACGGGAGTACGGTATGGAGCCGGAGGTCGCCATGCTGACCCCTCTCATCGAGGGCACCGACGGCGTTCAGAAGATGAGCAAGAGCGCGGGGAACTATATCGGGATCGATGAGCCGCCTGAGGAGATGTTCGGGAAGACCATGTCTATCCCCGATGAGCTCATCGTGCGGTACATGACCCTGCTTACGGACATACCCATGGAGGAGATAGGGAGCTGGGAGTCGGGGATGGCCAGCGGCAGGGTCAACCCGAGGGACGCCAAGCTATATCTCGCCGAAGAGCTGGTCAGGATGTACCACGGCGCAGAGGAGGCCCGCAGGGCCAGGGAGGGTTTCATCAAGGTCTTTAGCCGGGGGCAGCTGCCTGAGGACATGCCCGAGGTGCACCTCGACGGCGGGACAATAGGCCTGGTTGACCTGTTGTTGAAGGCCGGGTTCGCGAGCTCCAAGAGCGAGGCCCGCAGGTTCATCAGAGGGGGAGCCGTGCGATTGAACGGCGAGAAAGTGATGCACCAGGACGCTCGGGTCACCGTAGAGGACGGGGCCGTCGTGCAGGTTGGAAAACGAAAGTTCGCGAGGCTGAGGACGGGATAGAGGAGGCGCCTGTGGCGCCTCCTCTAATCGATATCGCCCTGAACCTCGAAGCTAACATCAAAGCGTCCGTCCAGCCTGGCGATGGTCACGGGGTAGGTCAGCACCTGGGCCACCGCGAGCCCCGGCGCTGGCGCGGAGTATATCACGACCACCCGGACCCGGTCGTCCCTTCTCAAGGCCTCCCCGAACTCCACGGAGTATCCCGCGGTAGGCTTCTCACCGTAGCCGGCCACGATGTAGGTGGAGTCCCCGATTACCAGGCTCCTCTGGAAGAAGCGGGCGCGGTTCTCCTCGACCACCGCGCGCACCTCTGCCGGTGCCTCTTCCAGCATCACCGGGATGACCTCCACCCCTTCGTAGGGCCGGTCGGCCGAGGGCGAACAGGCGGTCAGCGTCAAGACCAGGCCCACGATGAGGACAGCCAGTCTCAAGATCTGCCTCAAAGGACGCACCCCCTTCCCACTTTCCTTAGACCTTCAGGGGCCGGAATTGTTCCGCACCTCCTGGCCCCCGGTGGAATAGACTGAGTTGAAGGAGTCTTTCCCGGGGGATGAGAAGGATGCGTCGCAGAAAGCCGCTGTACCTCTCTGCCAGGACCTTGTATCTCTTGGTCTTCCTCGTATTGTTGATGGCCTTCCTCGTCCTCATGGAGCGGAACCTCTCCGCCACCATCCTGGCTATCGCTCGCATGAAGGCCGATAACATCGCCACCACGGCGCTAACCGATGCCATCGAATCCGTGGCCCAGGACGTGGACTACCGAGACCTCATACTCATCGAGAAGGACGCTGCGGGCCGCGTAGTGATGATGCAGCCCGACACTGGGAAGATCATGTCCTTGGCGGCGCGGGCCACCGCCGCCATTCAGGACCAGCTGGTGATGCTCACGGAGCGGACCATACCCATTCCCCTCGGCCTGATCCTGGGAAGCCGGGTCTTCGCCAACGTCGGGCCCAGTATCCCGCTCACCCTCGTGCCCTTAGGACGGGTGGATACGAACATAGTGCAGAGCTTCGAGCAGGCGGGCATAAACCAGACCCTGCACGTGATCATCCTCCAGGTAGAGACGGCCGTCCAGATCATCGTGCCCTTCTTCAACGAGGAGGTAGTGGTGAGAGCCCAATACCCCCTGGCTCAGGCCCTGATAGCGGGTGAAGTGCCCCACACTTACTTCAACTGGGAGTGGGGGCAGGGCCCGACGGGAAACGGCCCCAACGCGCCAGGCCAGGGCCTCTGGGAGTGGCGGCCCTACGGCAGCGGCATAGATGGCATAAGAGAATTCCGGGGCCAGGGGGACTAGGAACAGGAGGGGCTCTGGTGGGGCCGGCCACCCTTCTCGCCAGGGCGGGGCCAAGCCATCGCCTATTTCACCATCAAGTCCGGGCTATAAGCCTCGCGCCAAAGCTTCACATAGCGGGCCGTCTCCCGCTCCCACCGGTCTGAATCCCAGCCTAGGGCTGGCTGCACCACGGGGCGTACCCGGTCCAGCAACCCCGCGCCGCCCTCCGGAAGCAGGTTTCCCAGGCGCACGCGCCGGAGCAGCAGGTCGTCGAGGTGCACCACCGCCTCGTGACGTGCCGCCCACCGCAGCTCGGCCCACAGTATTTCCGTGCCCGGCACGGGCTCGAGCTCTCCTCTGCCGGCCTCCTCGACCAGGGCTGCGGCGTCCTTACCGTAACGGCCGAGCAACCTGCGCATCCGCCCATGATCCAGGAGCCCCAGATATTGCTCCGGGGCGGTATCGACGCGAGCTCCCTTTGGGCGGCCTGAGGCCCCGCTGCCGCCGCGGAGCCAAGCGGACGCCTTGTTGAGGGCATCCCGGGCCAATAGGCTGAAGGTAGTGAGTTTGCCGCCCGCCACCGTGACCATGCCGTCTTCCGCCCAGACAACGTGATCCCTCGGTTCACGGGAGGGGTCCCTGCGGCCGGTCCCCACTACCGGGCGTACACCAGAAAAGGTGGACATCACGTCCTCGGCCGTCAGCTCCAGGGAGGGAAAGGCCTTACCTATCCCCTCTAGCAAGTACTCGCCCTCAGACTGGCTCATCCGGGGCTCGCGGTCCAGCGGTTGGTCATGGTCCACATCCGTCGTTCCCACCAGGGTCACCTGCTCCCAGGGAAAGGCGTATACCAGCCGCCCGTCTCTGGGATGAGAGAAGCCCACGGCCTGAAACAGGGGGAAACGCCAGCGGGGAAAGACCAGGTGGCTGCCCCGCAGCCTCCTGAGCCGCGGCGGCGCGCCCGTCCAAGAGCGGACGCGGTCGGTCCACGCCCCGGCGGCGTTAATGACGACCTGGGCCTCGACCTCCATGGTGCGGCCGGTAACCACATCTCGCACCGCGACGCCGCACACCCGGCCCCTCCTGTCTCTGAGGAGCGCCTCCACCCGGGCGTAGTTCAGGGCGGCGCCGCCCAGGGCAACCCCCTCCTTGATGGCCCACAAGACGAGTCGGGCGTCGTCGGTACGGGCGTCGCGGTACCAGAAACCCCCGAGAAGCCCGTCCCTTCTCAAGGACGGAACCAGCAGGCTCAGATCTAGGGCATTGTAACGACGGTGGCTCCGGCGCAAGGCCATCAGATCGTAGAGGGACAGGCCTACCTTGAGCAGAAGGGGTTCCCATCTCTTGCCCGCATAAAGGGGCACCAGAAAGCCCAGGGGTTCCACGAGGCCCGCGTATTCCCGCAGCAATCTCTCGCGTTCTCGCACCGAGTGCCAGGTGGTCTTCGCCTGTCCCTGTCTCAGATAACGCAGGCCGCCGTGTACCATCTTGCCAGAGCGGCTGGAGGTGCCCCATGCGAAGTCCCGCTGTTCCAACAGGAGGCAGCGCATACCTCGGCGTGAGGCCTCGCGTAGCACGCCGGCCCCGGTGATTCCGCCGCCCACCACGATGACGTCCCATTGTTCCTCGAGCCTGTTAATAACCTGCCCTCGTGCTAGCATCCGCGACGCTCCTCGCTCACCGGAATAGCTTGCCCGGGTTCATCATCTGCCGGGGGTCCAGGGCGCGACAGACGCTGCGCAGCATTTCGATGCCCCGGGGGCTCTTCTCGCTCTCCAGGTAGGGTAGGTGGTCCAGCCCCACCCCGTGCTGGTGGGTTATGGTGCCCCCGCAACGCACGATGGCCTCGCTGGCGGCCTTCTTCAATACACGCCAGCGACGCAGAGTCTCCCGGGGCTCTCGCGCGATTCGGTAGAGGTAGGTGGTGTAGACGCTGGAGCCGTGGGGGTAGACGTGGGAGAGATGGGTGAACACGTAGACCCTCTCGTCGATCTCCTCGAGCCCTCGCCGCAAGGCCCTTTCCACTGCCTCTATGGTCTCAGATACCCGGCTCCAGGTGGTGGCGGTCTCGAGGGTGTCCAAGGCATAACCCATCTCCCACAGGGTGTTGCGTAGATAAGGGGCCCGAAAGCGATTCTTGTACCATATACGCCCGAGCATAGACCCCACCGGGATCCCCTGATGTTCCTTGATAATTTTCGTCGCCTGTCCTAACGCCCTTCTCACGTCTTTGGGGCTTCCACAGGCGCCGTAGAGCAACATGCTCTTCCCCTCTCCCGCACCGCGAAGGGCGAGGTAGCGGTCCAACAGGTCGACTGCCCTGCCGTGCCCGGCCAGGGCCAGAGTGGCCGTCGTCTCCTCGGCCAGGCTCAGGCGGAGCATGACCAGGGGGATAGAGGAGCGGGCCAGGTCGCGAACCGCGGCAATGCCCTGCTCCTGTCCAGGAAAGAAGGCGGCGTGGATGCTCTCCCTTTCCGGTAACGGCGTTACCCTCACCGTGGCGAGGGTGATTATGCCCATCCTCCCCTCTGAGCCCAGGATGAACTCCCGAAGGTCCGGCCCGGCTCCGGAAGCTGGAAAGACCGGTAGATGTAGGGTGCCCGTTGGCGTCTCTACCTCACCGCCGACGAACAGGCGCTCAATCCTCCCGTACCCCAGGGAAAACTGGCCCACGGAACGGGTGGCTACCCAGCCTCCCAGTGTGGAGTACTCGAAAGATTGGGGGAAGTGGCCGAGGGTAAAGCCCTCCGCCCGCAGGGCAGCTTCCAGCTCCGGGCCGCGCACGCCGGCCTGGAAGGTGGCCAGGTGATCCCTTCGGTCCAGCCGGACCAGCCCGTTCATCCGCCTCATATCCACCGTGAGAACCGGCCGGTCCCCGGGCGGGGCGCTCAAATGGCCGACGACGCTGGTGCCGCCCCCGTAGGGGATGACCACCGCCCCCACCGCCTCGGCGTAACGCAGGATATCCCGCACGTCCCCTTCGGTAAGCGGATAGGCCACCCCGTCGGGAAAGGAGGGGACCGTGCCGCCGCGCAGGTTTATCCAGTCGCCGAGGCTTTGACCGGCACAGTGGCGAAGCCGCTCCACGGGATCGGTGGTGACAAGCGGATGTTCGGGCAGGCGGGAGGCCGGGATGCCCGCCACCGCCTCACCTAGGTCCACGTCCCGGGGCGGGGTGCCCGGCCCGAACTGCGCCTCCAGGAAGGCCCGGGCCGCTGCGGGCACGGGATAAACTACGCCCTCTTCTCCCCAGCCGTTCCATCTTCGCATCCTATGTACCTCCCACGGTCCTTTGTGACACGGGGCCGGCAGGCCAAAGTTATTAGGGAACCTGTCCAATAGTTCTGCCCGCACCCAATCTTTTCCTGCGCGTGGGGGGTAGAGCCGGCGGTTTTTGTGATTGACGTCACGTTTTTGCTCAGGGCCCAGGGGCCTTGCCGCTCCCGGCCTTCAGTTTACAGGGACGTGCGCCGGGTGAGCGTTGACAGTTCTGCCGGATTGAGGTATACTCACGCTTGTGGAAAGGAGGTCGTTGAAGGATGGAGAGAGAGAGGACCCTTATCATCGACCTAGCCCAGTTTGATATCGACATCGTTCAACGACCTGCAATCCGAAGGGCCATATAGCTCCGGTTCGGGCTGCAGGTCCAGACCTGCGGCCCTCGAGGACTCACTTTCTGTCCTGATGCCTAATGCCGCGGGTCTCGCCGCGGTTTTTTGTATTTGCCACCTTAGGAGGAATCTCGATGGACAAGGCGTTGCGATGTCTTGGAGTAACCAAGGTCTTTTACGAACACGAGAGCGGCGGGGGAGCTTTGGGCTTCATCAGGGGCCTGATGGGCGGGGTGAAGAAGCAGGTCGTGGCCCTACAGGACATAAGCTTCGAGGTCAGCGCCGGCGAGATCTTCGGCGTCCTCGGGCCCAACGGCTCGGGGAAGAGCACCCTGATACGTATAATCGCCACCCTGTTGATACCGGATGCTGGGGAGGTCTACGTCTTCGGCCACAACGTGCAGACTGAGCGGCTCCTCGTCCGAAGGCTTATTAACCGCGTATCGGTGGACGCCGCTTTCTTCAAGAAGCTCTCTGCCCTGGAGAACCTGAGCTACGCGGCGCGGCTTTACGGGGTACAGGGCAGCACTGCCCGGGCCCGGATGCGCGAGACCTTGCGCAGGCTGGGGCTTGCGGAGGAGAAGTTGACCGTTCCCCTGGAGGACCTCTCCAGAGGGATGCAGCAGAAGGTGGCGGTGGCCCGCGCCCTGTTGACCGAGCCCGCACTACTGCTTCTGGACGAGCCCACCACCGGCCTCGACCCCAAGTCCAAGCGAGAGGTGCAGGAGTTCGTCCTGGAGGTGCGGGAGAAGCGGGGGACCACCGTCGTCCTCACGAGCCACGACATGCAAGAGGTAGACCGCTTGTGCGACCGAGTGGCCATCCTAGACCGCGGCCGAATCGTGGCCCTCGATACCCCGCGGGGATTGAAGGAGAAGTTCGGCCGGCCCGAGGGCACCCTGGAGGACGTCTTCTTCGCCCTCACGGGGAAGGATTGGGAGGAAGATAGATGATGAGCAGGATGCTGGGGACGGGGCAGGGCTTGGCACACGTCATGGCCGAGGCCCGAGCAAGCTATGCCTTCGTAGAGCGCAACTTCAACCTAGTAAAGCGGTACTTCAACTGGGAGGTCGTCTTCCTCTTTTACAACATCATCAACACCCTGACCATAGGGCTTATAGGGGTTGGGCAGGATGAGCGCACGGTGCTGTACCTGGTTATCGGGGCTCTCCTGTGGGGATACCTCTCGGTCATCTTCTTCGAGGTCAGCCAGTCCATATCATGGGAGCGGTGGGAGGGCACGATAGAATACACCTTTATGGCCCCGGTTCGCAGGCTCACCCATCTCCTCGGGATGTGCCTGTTTGCCATCGCCTACGGGGTGATCAGGACGGCGATAGTGCTGGTGGCCGTGGTCCTGTTCTTCGACCTGAGCCTGAAGGGGGCCAATCTGTTCGGCGCCCTGCTGATGTTGCTGGTGTCCAGCGTCTCCTTCATCGGGCTGGGGCTGGTGACCGCGGTGCTCCCCCTGATGTCGCCGGAGCGGGGCTCGCAGGGAGCGCATATAGTCCAGGGGATAATCCTCCTGGTGTCGGGCGTCTACTATGACATCAGCGTTCTCCCGGCGTGGCTCAGGCCCCTGGCCTACATCTCCCCGGCCACCTACACCCTGGAGGGCGCCCGCCTGGCCCTCCTCGACGGGGTGGGAACGCTGGCCCTGTGGCCTTACGTCCTCAAGGTGCTGGTGATCGGGGTCGTATCCATACCCCTTGGCCTGGCCATCTTCAGCTGGGGAGAGAGGCACGCCATGCGGACGGGAAAGCTGAAGAGGAGCGGATGACCTCCTGAGCGTCGTGGAGGACTCGTCCGAGAAGCCCCCGGCTCTGTGCCGGGGGCTTTTGCGGTTGACAGGGGGGCCTTGGGTTGGTAAGATACGACTAGAATCACTAAGAAGTCCGATTACATTACTCGGAGTTTAGCCTGGGCCCGCGGGGCTGTCGACGGGGGAAGCTCGAGGAAGGCAGAGGACGCTGTGCTCAGCGGCCCTTTGGACGAAGGGGCCTCCGGATCAGGTATAATCAGGAAGGGAACCCGATGGTTGTCTCCCCGGGGTAACACGTCCAAAGGAGGGGAAGGCAGTGCGCCTTTCGGAGGAGCAGATTGAACGTTATTCCCGCCACATCCTGCTGCCGGAGGTGGGTGGTAAAGGGCAGGAGAAGCTGCTGGACGCAAAGGTATTGATCGTGGGCGCGGGCGGTCTGGGCTCACCGGTGGCCACCTATCTCGCCGCCGCCGGGGTGGGAACCCTGGGCCTCGTGGATGGTGACGTGGTCGAGCTCAGTAACCTGCAGCGGCAGATCCTGCACGCTACGCCGGATGTGGGGAAGCCCAAGGTGGAATCGGCGACCGAGCGCATCCGGGCCCTGAACCCCGACGTCGAGGTGAGGGTGTATCCCGAGAGGTTGACCTCGGACAACGCCCTGGAGATCATCCGCGACTACGATATCGTGGTCGACGGTACGGACAACTTCCCGGCGAGGTATCTCCTGAGCGACGCCTGTGTCCTCACTGGCAGGCCCCTCGTCTACGGCAGCGTGTTTCGTTTCGAAGGACAGGTAACGGTGTTTAACCACGCCGGCGGGCCCTGTTACAGGTGTCTGTTCCCGGATCCTCCGGCCCCCGGCACGATACCGAGTTGTGCCGAGGCCGGGATCCTGGGGGTGACGCCGGGATTCATAGGCATGGTTCAGGCCACCGAGGTGATCAAGTTGATCCTCGGCGTGGGCCGCCCGCTTTCGGGCAGGCTGATCATCTACGATGGGCTGGCCATGGAGGTGACCGAGGTGACGATAGACAGGGACGAGCGCTGCCCGGCCTGCGGTGATAGGCCGACGGTGACCGAGCTCATCGACTACGAGATCTTCTGCGGATTGAGGGATTGACCTTGCACGAGCTGTTGTTGCCCGAGCGCATACTAAAGCTCGTCGAGGACCACTGTCGCCGTGAGGCGCCGCTGGAGGCCTGCGGCATAATATCGGGCAGGGGCGCCCGGGCGCTGCACGTCTACCCCATGACCAACGCCGCCCGGAGCGAGACCCGCTACCTCATGGTCCCAGACGAACAGTTCCGCGTTATGGAGGAGGTGTGGGCGCGGGGCGAAGAGTTGGTGGCCATCTACCACTCCCACCCGATCAGCGAGGCCTATCCCTCAGCCACCGACGTGGCGCTGGCCTACTACCCGGAGGCCGTCTACCTGATACTGTCCCTCTATCCCGAGGTAAAGCTCAGGGGTTTTCACATCCGTGACGGCGTGATCAGCGAGGTTCGCATAACAATCATTAGAGAGGATGATGAGGGTTGCGAATAAGGGTCAACCTCAACGGGGGGAGCTCCTTTATCCAGGGTCCCTGTACGGTAACTGAGTTTCTGGCCGCGAGGAGCATGAAGGATCGGGCGGTCGCCGTGAAGCATAACGGAGTGGTCCTGGAGCGGGAGGACTACGACAAGGTGGTTATACGGCGGGGGGACGACCTGAAGGTGCTGCCTGTGATGGCCGGTGGGTCCATCGCCGACTCGGTGCTCGACCTCGTGGGCCGGACGCCCATGGTGAGGTTAAACAGGGTCGTAACCTCAGATGACGCCGAGGTAGTGGCCAAGCTCGAGTCCTTCAACCCCGGTGGGAGCGTCAAGGACCGCATAGCCCTCAGCATGATCCTCAGGGCCGAGGAGGAAGGGCGCCTGAAGCCCGGTGGGACCATCGTGGAGCCGACCAGCGGGAACACCGGCATCGGCCTGGCGATAGTGGCCGCGGTGCGAGGTTATAAGCTCATCCTGGTGATGCCGGAGACCATGAGCGTCGAGCGGCGGAGCCTCCTCGAGGCCTACGGTGCCGAGCTTATCCTGACCCCGGGGGTTGAGGGCATGACCGGGGCCGTACGGGTGGCCGAGGAGATCCTGGAGGAGCATGCCGATTACTTCATGCCGCAGCAGTTTGAGAACCCGGCCAACCCGGAGATCCACCGGAAGACCACCGCCCAGGAGATCCTGGCCGACACCGGCGGCCGGCTGGATGCCTTCGTGGCGGGGGTAGGGACCGGGGGAACCATCACCGGCGTGGGCGAGGTCCTCAAGCGGGAGATGCCGGGCGTTAAGATCGTGGCCGTCGAGCCCAGCGCATCGCCGGTGCTCTCCGGCGGGCAGCCGGGGCCGCACAAGATCCAGGGCATCGGAGCCGGCTTCGTCCCCGAGGTGCTGAACACCGACGTCATAGATGAGATCATCACCGTATCCGATGATGATGCCTACCGGACCTCCCAGCGCCTGGCCTCCGAAGAGGGGCTCCACGTGGGCATATCCGCCGGCGCCAATACCTGGGCTGCTCTAAAGGTGGCGCGTGAGCTCGGCCCGGGCAAGCGCGTGGTGGTGGTGTTGCCCGACACCGGTGAGCGGTACCTCAGCATGGCTCAGTACTTCTCCGCCGACTGAGTTTATTGCTCCTCTTTTCGGCCCTGTGATAGAATGGAGCCGAAAGGAGGTCGTCGGCATGGCCGAGCCGATGGAGGGGCTCGCCGCATCTATCGTCTCCTGGATCCGGGCCAGGGTCGAAGAGGCCGGACGCAGGGGATGTGTTGTCGGCGTGAGCGGCGGGGTAGATTCCGCCGTGGCGCTCGCCTTGTGCCAGCGGGCCTTCCCGAAGGATACGGTGGGCGTCGTCCTACCCTGTTATAGTTCTCCAGAGGACCTGGCAGATGCACAGCTGGTGCTCGAGACAGTGGGGGTGCCGGGCTACACGGTCGAGCTGACGCGGGTCCACGACTCCCTGTTGGAGGCTATCGAGGGGGGCGGAATAGAGGTCGGCGATGAGAGGGACCCGGCGAGGGTCAATCTGAAGCCCAGGTTACGGATGGCTACCCTGTACTTCGTGGCGGCGAGGCTGGGTTACCTCGTGGTGGGCACGGGGAATGCCAGCGAGCTCACCGTCGGGTATTTCACCAAGTACGGCGACGGAGGGGTAGACCTCCTCCCCCTGGGCGACCTCGTCAAGGGAGAGGTCAGGCTGCTGGCCCGTTACCTGGGCCTCCCGGAGAGGATCGTGGAGAAGGAGCCCAGCGCCGGCCTGTGGCCTGGCCAGACGGACGAGGGTGAGATGGGGGTGAGTTACGCGGCCATTGACGCGTACCTGCGGGGAGGGAAGGTGTCCCCGGAGGAGCGGGACAGGATAGAGAACATGCGGCGGCTCAATTACCATAAGCTAAAGCCTCCTCCCGTATGCCATCTCAAGTAGGTCGGCAGTGCGTGTGAATTTCCCGTTCAAGGCAGGTGGTTGAGATGGCAGGACATTCCAAGTGGGCGAATATCAGGCACAAGAAGGCGCGGATGGACGCCAGGAAGGGGAAGATCTTCTCCAAGATAGCCAAGGAGATAATCGCGGCAGCCCGTGAGGGGGGTGGCAACCCCGACAACAACCTTCGTCTCAGGCTGGCCATCGAGAAGGCGCGAGCCAACGACGTCCCGAACGAGAACATCGAGAGGGCCATTAAGCGCGGCACCGGTGAACTCGGGGGTGTGGAGCTAGAGGAGACGGTCTACGAGGGCTACGGCCCCGGCGGGGTGGCCGTGATGCTCGAGATCCTCACCGACAACCGTAATCGCACCGCTGCGGAGATACGACACATTTTCAGCAAGAACGGCGGGAACTTGGGCGAATCCGGTTGTGTGGCCTGGATGTTCGTGAAGAAGGGCCTGATCAGGGTAGAGGTGGAGCGCTCGGGCCTAGACGAGGATCAGATGCTGGAGGTCGCCCTAGAGGCGGGGGCCGAGGACATGACGATGGAGGATGACGTCTACGAGATCACCACTGACCCGCAGGACCTGGCCTCGGTCCACCAGGAGTTCATGGATCGGGGTATTCCGGTCGAAGCCGCGGAGGTCACTATGATCCCCAAGTCCACCGTCAGCGTTCACGGCGAGGAGGCCAAGAAGGTCTTGAAGCTGATGGACGCCTTGGAGGAGCACGATGACGTCCAAAACGTCTACGCTAACTTCGATATCCCCGACGAGGTCCTGGCCTCTTTAGAGCAATAGGAATAGACACTCCCGTTTACGGGCAGACTAAGATGCTCGGAACGGGGGTGTCTTTATGTCTAGACGCAGAGGCCGATTGTTCCTAGCGTCAATACTGGCTCTGTTCTTACTGGGGACGGCCCTGGGGATGTACACCGGGTGGAGGGAGAGGCCGAGCTCCCCGGCGCCCGTGCCTCCGGCGACGGAGGGACCCGAGAGGGTAGAGCCAGAGAAAGCGGACGTCGGCGAGGTGATACTCAGGTTCACCACCCTGTATGAGGGTTGCGGGCACGAGTTCCGGGAGGTGAGGCGGGAGAGAGGATTAGACCTCACTCGCCTGAACGAGCTGTTCCCGGGATGGACGGTGAAGGAGCTCGGGCCGGGCCGCCTCGAGCTCAGCAAGGTCGTGCAGGGGGTCTGTCCCGGGGAGCACACCTTTCTCGGTCTGGACGGCGGTTACGTCGCTATCTTCAAAGGAACTCCGGGCGAGCAGCCCTCCCTTCAAGAGCGAACCCGACTGCACGTCTCCGTCCTGACCCCGGCTGAAGTGGACAGGCTGCGAGAGGGAGTGATCGTCTCGGGCCCAGAGGAGGCGTGGAGGTACATCGAGGGATTGACCCAGTAGTCCGAGGCCGACCCCCCGGCAGGATGCGGCAGGGTGACGTCGAAGATAGCTTGAGAACAGAAAGGACTGGTCACCTTGGTCATATTGGGCATCGATCCGGGGACGGCTACGACCGGCTACGGGGTTCTTGAGGGCACCCTCGACCGCCCGAGGGTGCTTGCGTGCGACTGTATCCGGACGTCTGCCAGGAGCTCAACCGCAGAGCGTCTGAAGGCGATATTCCTGAACCTGGACGAGGTCCTGGAGGAGTATCGGCCGGACGTGGTTGCGGTAGAGAGGCTTTTCTTTAACAAGAACGCCCAGAGCGCCTTCGCCGTGGGACAGGCCAGGGGCGTGGCCATCCTCGCCGCGGCCACGAGGGGAATTGAAGTGAGGGAGTACACCCCCCTGCAGGTGAAGATAGCGGTGACCGGGTACGGCAGGGCCAGCAAGGCCCAGGTCCAATCCATGGTCAAGATGCTGCTCGGGCTCCGGGAGGTCCCGCGGCCGGACGACGCCGCTGATGCCCTCGCGGTAGCCTTGACTTGTCTGCAGGCGGACGCGGTGGAGAGCCGCTTGGCCGGGAGAGGGCGGCGAACGGACATATGATCGGGTTCTTGCGAGGGCGCGTCCTTCTTCGTGGGGACGACCACATACTCCTGTTGGTGGGGGATATAGGTTTCCGGGTGTACGTCTCGAGCGCCACTCTCGCGGCCCTGGGAGAGGGCCAGGTTGAGCTTTACACCTACCTCCACGTGCGAGAGGACGGCATGGCCCTCTACGGTTTCCCGAGCCGTCAGGAGTTCTCTACCTTCGAGCTACTCCTCACGGTCTCCGGCGTGGGCCCCAAGGTAGCCCTCGGCGTGCTGTCCACCATGTCTCCGGAGGAGTTCTGCCGCGTTGTGGCCTACGAGGACGTCAAGTCCCTTACTCGGGTGCCCGGAGTGGGCCCGAAGATGGCCAAGCGGCTGATCTTCGAGCTGAAGGACCGGGTGGGAGAGCTCCGCGTGGCGCCCGGGCAGGTGAGCACCACCGCACCCGAGTTTCGCGGGCCCGTCGAGGAGGCCCTGGAGGCTCTGGAGGCCCTTGGATACAGCAAGACTGAGGCAACGGGGGCCCTGGAGCGCGTGCTGGACGCAAGGGGAGAGGTCGGCGAGCCCGGAGACCTGGTGCGGGCGGCGCTCAAAGTCCTGGGGGCGCACTCTTAAGGGGGTGGGCATATGTTGGAGGAGGACCGGGTGATCTCCGCCAGGCCCCGCGAGGAGGACGGAAACGAGTCCAACCTGAGGCCTTCTCGCTTCCACGAGTACGTAGGTCAGGAGCGGGTGAAATCGAATCTGGCCGTGTTCATCGAGGCCGCGCGACGGCGGGGGGAACCCCTGGACCATGTGCTCTTGCACGGCCCCCCGGGATTGGGCAAGACCACCCTGGCCCACATCATAGCGAATGAAATGGGGGTCAATATCCGAGTGACCTCGGGGCCGGCCATTGAGAGGCCGGGGGACTTGGCCGCCATCCTGACCAATCTCGGCGAAAAGGACGTGCTGTTCATAGACGAGATCCATAGGTTGAACAGGACGGTGGAGGAGATCCTCTATCCGGCCATGGAGGACTACGCCCTGGATATCGTAATCGGCAAGGGGCCGAGCGCCCGTTCCCTGCGTCTGAGCCTGCCCAGGTTCACCCTGGTCGGGGCTACGACGCGGGCCGGCCTTCTGACCTCGCCGCTCAGGGACCGTTTCGGGGTAGTCTGTAGGCTAGAGTTTTACAAGGCCGGCGATCTGGTCCAGATCCTCCGTCGGTCGGCGAAGATCCTCGGCGTCGAGGTAGAGGACGGGGGGCTCGAGGAGCTGGCCACGCGCTCGCGCGGTACGCCTCGGGTGGCCAACCGCCTCCTCAAGAGGGTCCGTGACTTCGCCCAGGTGAAGGCCGACGGTGTCATCACCAGAGAGGTAGCCAGACAGGGCCTGGCCATGCTCGAGGTAGACGAGCTCGGCCTTGATCGTATGGATCAGACCCTGCTGCGAACCATCATCGAGAAGTACGACGGGGGGCCGGTGGGGATAGACACCCTGGCCGCTGCCCTGAGCGAGGAATCCGACACCGTGGAGGACGTCTACGAGCCCTACCTCATGCAGATAGGTTTCCTCCGGAGGACTCCCCGGGGGAGGGTGGTGACCAGGCTGGCCTATGAACACCTAGGCCTTGCGCCCAGGCCTGCTCAAGAGACGTTGTTCTAGGAGGGGTTGTGCATGGAAGGCATCGCCAGACTGCTCATGTTCATGGGATTCCTCCTGGTAGTCATCGGCGGCCTGCTCTACGTAGGGTCGCGGCTTGGATTTGGGACCCTCCCGGGTGACATAGTCATCAGGCGGGGCAACTTCACCTTCTACTTCCCCCTCGTGACCTCCCTACTGCTCAGCATCATCCTGACTGTATTGTTGAACCTCTTACGTAGGTAGTTACCCCCGGATGATGTCGCTGGCCTTCGAAGAACATTAGAGAAAGAGGTGTAGGCCGTGGGCGATTTTCGGCCCGGGGTAGGTGCAAACCCGCGAGATTCGCTCGAGGGCCTTCTCCTTAGGGCTCGTAACGGAGATGTGGAGGCCAGGGAGGAGCTCCTCCGTCTTCACCTGCCCCTCGTCCTGCGCACCGCGGCCCGGCTCACCGGCAGACACGTAAAGGAGGGCCAGGACGACGAGGTGAGCGTCGGCCTGATGGCCCTGAACGAGGCCGTAGACGCCTATGACTTCACGGCGGGAATGTCCTTCGCCAACTTCGGGGAGATGGTCGTGCGCCGCCGGCTCATCGACTTCCTCCGGAAGAAGGGCGACCAGGAGATGCCTCTCTCGGCCTATGAGGTCGAAGACGAGGAGGGTGCCAGGTATAACCCGGTGGAGGAGAGGGAGGCCGTCAGGGAGCACGAGGCGCAGGAGCAGGCGGCCGACGTACGCGCCGAGATAGAGGCCTACGCCAAGGCCCTAGCCTCCTACGGCCTGAGCTTTGCCGAGCTGCCCGAGATATCGCCGCGCCGTGCCGACGCCAGAAGGAGGGCCAGGGAGGTGGCCCGGATCGTCGCCGAGAACGAAGGGTACGCACGCTACCTGAGGGAGCATAAGCGGTTGCCCCTCAAGGCCCTGGCCAGAGTTACGGGCGTACCGCGGAAGACCCTGGAGCGGCTGCGGAAGTATATAATAGCCATTGCCGTTATCCACATGGAGGGCCTGGAGATCCTACGGGATTATGTGAGGAGCGGTTAGCCACCTTGGGAGGGCTGGTCATGTCAGGCGAAAAGGGCATTTTGCTTGAGGTCGAGGGTACAGAGGGAGTGGCCCTCACCCGGGACGGGGCCTTCGTCAGGACCCGTGTGCCTGAGGGGGCCGAGGTCGGCCAGGAGGTCCGGCTGCGTCCGGTGAGGTCCTTCCGGGTTTCTCCCGTGCTCGTAGCTGCGGCCGTAGTTCTTCTAGCCCTCATGCCCGCGGTGTTGCCGGTCATGGCGCCCTCGCCGGCCGAGGCGGTGGCACTGGTCACGGTGGACATCAACCCGAGCTTGGAGATGCAGGTTAACGGGGATGGGACCGTTCTTGGAGCTCGAGCTCTCGACGAAGAGGGGGAGGCCCTGCTGACCTCCCTGGACCCCGTCGGCCGAGCCGTGGAAGAGGCCATTGAGGCGGTGGTCGCCCGGGCGGTAGACATGGGCTTTCTCGTCGCGGGGGAGGAGGCCCAGACGGTGATTATCTCCGGCCAGCCCGTATCCGACGAGCCCCTGGACGAGGAGGTAGCCCGAGGCCTGGAACGCGCGCGGGAGAAGACTGCTCAGGTGCTGTCCAAGAGGGGAGTGGGGGCCGCCGTGGGAGTGCTGAAGGTCAACGCCGAGGTAAAGGAGAAGGCGCGGCAGGCGGGCGTGTCCGTGGGTGAGCTCGCGCTGATCCTGGCTTCGCGCGAGGCGGGCCTGAACCTGTCCGTCGAGGACGTGTCGAAGAAGGGCATCGGCCGCGCCATAATGGAGGCCGGCGGCCGGCCCGAGGAGGTGCTCAAGAAGATCAAGGAGGCCTCCGACCTCGGCAAGCTGCTCAAGAAATACGCCAAGGAGCTGAAGGACGGCCCTGCTGAGGTGAATCCTCCCGGTAGCCTGAAGAAGGAGAAGGATAAGTCGCGTCCGGAGAAGACAGAAGACGATAGAGGTCGCGGCCGTAAGGACCGTCCCTCAGACGATGAGGAAGGGAGCTCCCCCGAGGAGTTAGAGGTCGATTTGGAGGAGCCGGAACGAGAGGATGAGGAGCCACTCCCGTCGAGAGAGCCGCGCTCCTCACGAGAGGAGGAGCCGGAGGTAGAGGAAGAAGTCGAATCGGCCCTTCCGCAAGACCCCACGGAGGAGGAGGCCGACGAGCCAGAGGAAGTTGAGGGCCGAGATGAGGAGGACGACCTCAGGGAGGAATCCCCCGAGGAGGTAGAGGTTGAGTCGGAGGAGCCGGAGCGCGAGGATGAGGGACAGTCTTCACTCGGAGATAGACGTTCCTCAGAGGATGAGGGGGCTGAGATAGAGGCAGAGGAGGATTCCTCTGGGGAGGAGCCTGAGGACGAGGAGGTCCCCACGGGCGAGGAGGATGACAGGGGGCCGGAGGTCCCTCGAGCCGGGGAGACAGAGGGCCCCGGCGGGAAGGATTGACCCGAGAACCCCGTCTCAAACGGGGTTTTTTCATGGCCCTCTCCATCGGTTCGAGGGGGCCGTTTACTGCAACGATGGGCGGCCGGGTGGGGGCGGCAGGAAACCTCACCGCCCTGTCGAATTACGGTGGTGAAACGGAGGTAGAGGGATGCGACAACTGACGACGCTGGTATTGGTCTTCTTTCTCGCTGTAATACTGTCTCCTCCAACCGCGGCTGCGAGTGAGATGATCAGAGTCGGCCTGGCGGAAGGTCAGACCCGAGTTATGATAGCGGCCAATCAGGAGAGCCGACTTATCGACAGGGGCTCCGGCGCGGTGGTCGCCAGGGCCGAGGCGGGGCACCTCTGGGATATCAGGATCTCAGGTAGTCAGATGAGCGTGACGGGGGTTGGCACCTTCAGGGGGCCCCTGGTCCTCCTGCCTGTGACCGGCGAATTAGCGGACGGGTCCGATAACTGGCGAGTTCGGTACGGAGGGCGGCAATATCGCGGTGCGCTGGAGATACTGCGGACGGCTGACGGTATGACGGTGATAAACGAACTGAGCCTGGAGGAATACCTCTACGGGGTCCTGCCGAAGGAGGTATCTCCCGGTTGGCCGGTGGAGGTCCTTAAGGCCCAGGCTGTGGCCGCGAGGACATACGCTCTCTATGTGAAGAGCTCGGGCCGGTTCGCGGCTCGGGGCTTCGACATCTGCGCCACTCAGAGCTGCCAGGTCTACGGCGGAGCGGACTCGGAGGACGAGAGATCCAACGCAGCGGTGGATGCTACGCGCGGACAGGTGTTGGTGTACGACGGGAAGCTCATCGCCGCCTACTTTCACGCCTCCTCAGGCGGACACACCGAGAACAGCGAAAACGTGTGGTCTTCTTATCGCCCCTATCTGCGAGGCGTTCCCGACTTCGATCAGGACTCCCCCCATTATTCCTGGCGCAGGACCGTGTCCTCCTCCGACCTGGCTACGGCTCTCTCCCTTAGCGGTTACGGAGTGGGTGAGGTCCGCGCCGTCGAGGGCGGACGTAAGGGGGTGTCCGGGCGCCTCATTGAGGTGCGGGTCGTGGGTAGTTCGGGCGAGAGGGTCCTGGACGCGGACGTGTTCCGGGATATCCTAGACCTGAAGAGCACGCTCATCGATGAGATCCGCGTACAGGAGGGCGGTGTGGCTGACATACAGCGGGAGCTATCGATGCGCCAGGAGGTCACGGTGCTCGGCGCCGGCGGGGCCACCCGCAAGGCCCCCTTGTTCTACAACGCCGTTAGGGATCGCACGGGCTCCTTCGTGCGCAGGCGGGAGTACTTCGTGTTGGGACGGCAGTCCGTGACCGCCAGCGTGGAGCTGGTGGGACGAGGGTGGGGGCATGGCCTTGGCCTCTCTCAGTGGGGCGCGCGGGCAATGGCCCTCAAGGGGCATAATTACCAAGAGATCCTTCAATATTACTACCAGGGTACGGAGGTAGTCCCGGATTATGGGCGGTGAGGGCATGAAGCTCAGTGATTTCGACTACGAGCTCCCCGAGGAGTTGATCGCGCAAGAACCCCTCCCGGACAGGGAGGGCTCCCGCATGCTGGTTCTGCCGCGGGAGGAGGGCGAGGTCGTCCACGGCCACTTTCGGGACCTTCCCCGCTATCTCAGGCCGGGCGACCGCCTGGTGCTCAACGACACGCGGGTTATGCCGGCCCGTCTCCTGGGGCAGAAGGTCCCCACCGGCGGACGGGTGGAGATCTTGCTCCTGGAGCAGAGGGGCGAGGACCTGTGGGAGGCGATGGTCAGGCCCGGGCGCAGGCTGCGGCAGGGTAGCGAGGTCAGCATTGGCGACGGAAGGCTCCGGTGCCGTATTGAGGGCTCATCGCCGGCAGGATACAGGCTGGTGCGCTTTTTCTACGCTGGAGACTTCGAGGCGTTACTACGAGAGTTGGGCGAGACCCCCCTCCCGCCGTACATCCACAAGCCCCTTGAGGACGGGGAGAGGTACCAGACGGTCTACGCCAGACGCGAGGGATCGGCCGCGGCGCCAACGGCAGGGCTCCACTTTACCCTCGGCATGCTGGAGAGGCTGAAGGCCTCTGGTATTGGCCTGACTTTCATAACCCTTCACGTGGGCGCGGGCACCTTTCGCCCGGTCAAGAGCGAGGACCCGACGGAACACGAGATGCACGAGGAGTACTTCGAGGTCTCTGAGGCCGCTGCCAGGGAGATAAACGAGACCCCGGGGCGAGTGGTGGCGGTGGGCACCACGGTGGTCAGGGCCCTGGAGAGCGCGGCCGACGAGACGGGCGCGGTGAGGCCCATGCGGGGTCGAACAGACCTGTTCATTTACCCCGGCTACCGCTTTCGGGTCATAGAGGGGTTGCTCACCAATTTCCACCTGCCGCGTTCGACGCTGCTGATGCTGGTCGCCGCCTTTGTCGGCCGCGAGAGGATGCTGGACGCCTACCGGGAAGCGGTCGAGAGGCGTTACAGGTTCTATAGTTTCGGCGATTGCATGCTGATCATCTAGCTGGGAGGGTAAGGGAGATCGGAGCCGTAGAGTTCGAGGTATATCGCGCCCTGAGGCCTACACGGGCCAGGTCCGGGCGCCTGCGTACTCCTCACGGGGAGGTGCTGACCCCGGCCTTCATGGCCGTAGGCACCCAGGCGACGGTCAAGGGCCTGACGCCGGCTGATTTGAGACAGGTGGGCGCGGGCGTTGTGCTGGCCAATACATATCATCTCTACCTCAGGCCGGGGCATGACGTGGTGAGGGAGGCGGGCGGTCTGCACTCCTTCATGGGCTGGCGAGGGCCCATCCTCACGGACAGCGGCGGGTTTCAGGTCTTCAGCCTGGCCCCCCTCCGGGAGGTGACTGACGATGGTGTGCGCTTTCGTTCTCACATAGACGGGTCCGAACATTTGTTCACTCCGGAGAGGGTTATGGAGATCCAAAACGCCCTTGGCGCCGACATAATCATGCCGCTTGACGAATGCGTCGCCGGCGATGCCGGAGAGGATGAGGCGCAAAGCGCCATGGAACGAACCCTGGGGTGGCTTGAGCGATGTATGGCCAGTCATGGAAGGGAGGACCAGGCGCTCTTCGCCATAGTTCAGGGCGGCGTCTTCGAAGGGCTGCGAGCACAGTGTGCGCGCGAGATGGTGCGCCTAGATCTACCGGGATACGCCATCGGCGGGCTCAGCGTAGGAGAACCCAAGACGGTCATGTACAGGGTCCTCGAGGCTACCGTTGAGCATCTCCCCGAGGACCGTCCCCGCTATCTCATGGGGGTGGGGTCACCTGACTGCCTGATAGAGGGCGCCATCCGAGGTGTGGACCTTTTCGACTGCGTGTTGCCGACGCGGGTGGCGCGACACGGCACGGTCTTCACCATGGATGGACCGCTAACGGTGCGGAACGCGGCCTACGCCAGGGACTTCCGGCCCATCGACCCTGAGTGTGACTGTGAGGTGTGCCGGAATTACTCCCGGGCCTATCTTCGCCACCTCTTCAATACCAGGGAGATTCTGGCCTACAGGCTGGCCACCTATCACAACCTGCACTTCATATTCCGCCTCATGGAGAAGATCCGCAGGGGCATCCACCGGGGCGACCTCCTGGCCCTGCGGGAGGAATACAGGGGATACTATGAGCATCTTTCGGAGGGCGGTGGATAAAGGGAAGTCGTCAGGCAGGTTTTAACCTCGGGCGAGCGAAGAAGAAGAAAGAAACAAATCAGGAAGGGAAGGGATCGCATGGAAGCGTTAGCAGCGTACGGTCCGTTAATTCTGATCTTCGTGTTGTTCTGGTTCATTCTCATTCGGCCGCAGCAGATACAGCAGAGGAAGAGGCGCGAGATGTTGGCGTCGCTGAAGAAGAACGACAAGGTGATCACCATCGGGGGCATCCACGGTACGATCACGGATATCAAGGACGACGATATCACCTTGAGGGTGGCCGATAAGGTGGAGATCAAGATTACCAGGAGCGGCATCGGACAGGTCAAGGGGCGGAAGGATTAGCGCTGGGACATTGGCCCGCAAAAGCGGGCCATTTTTTTTTTGTAATTTCTTCAGTCCCGCGGGAGGAATTGGCGGTATAATATAGAATTGGCTTAAAGGTATGTGATAGGCCGAGCCATTAGGGATGATTGGCATGGTATCGCAGGCCAGCCAGGTCGCTGGAGGAGCTGAGAGGATGGTTCTCCACGTATCGCGCGACGACGGGATACCCCTGTACGTCCAGCTCAAGAGGCAGATCAGGAAGTTGGTCCGCACCGGCATGTGGGAGCCGGGACACAGGCTGCCCCCGGAGCGGGTACTGGCGTCCCAACTCAAGGTGAGCAGATATACCGTCAGCATGGCCTACAAGGAGCTCGAGAAGGAAGGCCTGCTGATATCGCGTCAGGGGCAGGGCACCTTCGTGGCCGAAGCGGCTGCCCTGGAGAGGGCCGAGGACAGACGTGAGAGATTGGTCGCCCTGATCGGTCAGGCCCTTGACGACGCATTGGAGCTGGGCTTCGGCCTTGAGCATTTCCTGGCCGAGGCCGAGCGCCAGGTGAAGCAGAGGGAGGAGCTACTACACCAAATTCGTGTGCTGTTTATCGAGTGCAATAAGGAGCAGCTCGATTACATCTCCAAAGAGCTCGAGCTCGGCTCCGGCGTCTCCATCGTCCCCATGTTCATCCAAAAGCTCAGGCATGACCCGCGAGGGGTCATGGAGCAGGTTGGCGCTGTGGACTTCACGGTAACGACCTTCTTCCACCTAGCGGAGGTCAAAGAGCTCCTGGTCAGCGATGAGGTGCTGGGCATCGCGTTGGATCCCCAGATCGACACGATTGTGAGAATAGCCAGGCTGGGTAAAGATCACAGGGTCGGGCTCGTATGTCTCTCCCATGCCTTCGCCGACCGGGTCCAGAAGTCCATAGCCAACGCTGGAATTGAGCTGAGGGAGATCCTGACCACCACCTCGCGGGATGAGGCGAAGGTCGAGGAGCTGGTCAAGAGGGTTGATGCGGTTATAGCGTCGCCCGGCAGGGTGAGGGAGGTCGAAAGGCTGGTCAGGCCTGGCACGGAGGTTATAGAGTTCATTTATAAGCCTGATGCGGGTTCTATCAATATGTTGAAGGCCGTCCTGCTAGAGCGTCGACAGAGGGGGATGAGTTCGCGTGGCGAGGGCTGATGTGAAGGTAAAAGCGATCGAGGTCGATCGGCTGAGGTGCAAGGGTTGTGGTATATGCATCGAGTTCTGTCCGAGAGAGGTACTCGAGGCGGACGAAGAGGGGAAACCTAACGTGGTTGCTATCGAGAAGTGTACGGCGTGTAGGTTGTGCGAGCTCAGGTGTCCCGATTTCGCCATATGGCTGAGAGGTGCGGATGATGAGTGAAGCGAGGCTCATGCAGGGGAACGAGGCCTGCGTCGAGGCTGCCCTGGCGGCTGGCCTGAAGTTCTTCGCGGGCTATCCCATCACCCCCTCTACCGAGATCGCGGAGATGCTGGCCGAGAGGTTGCCGGCAAGAGGCGGCACCTTCATACAGATGGAGGACGAGATATCCAGTATGGCGGCCGTCATTGGGGCGTCGCTGGCGGGAGTCAAGGCCATGACCGCCACCAGCGGGCCGGGCTTTTCGCTCAAGCAGGAGAACATCGGCTTCGCCAGCATGGCCGAGGTCCCCTGTGTGGTGGTGAACGTGCAACGCGGGGGGCCGTCAACGGGGCTGCCCACATCCCCCGCTCAGGGAGATCTGATGCAGTCTCGGTGGGGGACCCACGGCGACCACCCGGTGGTTGTCATGGCCCCCGGGTCGGTGGCTGAGGTTTTCACGGTTACCATCCAGGCCTTCAACGTGGCTGAGGTGCTGAGGGTGCCGGTTATCCTGCTGATGGATGAGGTCGTCGGCCACATGAGGGAGAAGGTGCTGCTGCCCGAAGCTAGCTCCCTGACCGTTCTGGACCGTAGGGGACCCGTCGAGGGGGAGGAGTACCGGCCCTTCGACTATAGGGATGGCGAGCGGCCTCTGGACCTGCCGATGACGAAGCCTCCCCTCGAGGTCGACTTCTCGGGAGATGGGCTCCGCGACGTTCCGCCGCTGGCGCCCTTCGGACGGGGATACAGGTTCCACGTGACGGGCCTCGTCCATGACGCCAGAGGACTTCCCACCGGCGACCCGACGCTCACCGACCGCCTGGTTCGTCGCCTGATCGGCAAGGTGGAGAACAGGCGCGACCGGTTGGCCCTCTACGTCACCGAGGCCGTGGACGACGCCGAAGTCCTCGTGGTGGCCTTCGGCTCGGTCGGACGGTCGGCCCTGAGCGCCGTTCGCCTGGCCCGGGAGAGGGGAATACGGGCTGGTCTCTTCAGGCCCATAACCGTATGGCCCTTCCCCGATCAAGTAATCCGCAAGCTCACACAGGGGGCTCGGACGGTGATCGTCCCCGAGATGAACATGGGACAGATGGTGCGAGAGGTGGAGCGGGCCCTGGCCGGCACGACGGCAGCGGTCCAGGGATACAGCCGCGTGGACGGGGAGCTTATCACGCCGACGGAGATCCTGGCTGAAATCGAGGAGGTGGCGTGATGTCCGGGCTCGTCGAGGAGTACTTCCGACAGGACCAGCTGCCGACCATATGGTGCCCGGGTTGTGGCCACGGGATCGTCCTGGCGGCGCTCGTTCGGGCCATGGATCAGGTCCGGGTTCCGCGAGATCGGACGGTGGTCGTCTCAGGCATCGGCTGCTCGTCCCGAGCGTCGGGATACCTCGATTTCGACACCCTACATACCACCCACGGCAGGGCCATCGCCTTCGCCACCGGAGTCAAGCTGGCCAATCCAGAGCTCACGGTCATCGTGATCACGGGAGACGGCGACGTAGCTGCTATCGGCGGTAACCACCTCATTCACGCCGCGAGGCGAAACATCGACCTGACAGTGGTCTGTTTTGACAACAACATATACGGGATGACCAGCGGTCAGTACTCGCCGATTACGCCCCAGGGCGACCTGGCCAGCACCGCCCCCTACGGCAACATAGATAGGCCCTTTGACCTCTGCGGCCTCGTACGGGAGGCGGGAGCGACCTACGTGGCGCGGGCGACGACCTTCCATCACAACCTGCTCACCGAGTACATCGCCAGAGGGCTGCGGAAGAAGGGCTTCGCCTTCATCGACGCTCTATCGCAGTGTCCCACCTATTACGGCCGCAGGAACCGCCGAGGCTCCGCGGCGGAGATGATGCGCTGGTTCAGGGACAACGCGGTTACGGTACGCAAGGCGGAGCGGATGGAGCCCGCCGAGCTCGAGGGCAAGATCGTCATCGGGGAAATATATAACGGTGAGGCGCGTGAGTACACCGAGCTGTGTGGGGATATCATACGACGTGCTCAGGGTGGTGAGGGCCGATGAGGCGTCGGTACGAGATAAGGTTGACCGGGAGCGGCGGCCAGGGCCTGATTACGGCGGGCATCATCCTAGCCGAGGCCGCCATCCTGGACGGCCTCAACGTGGTGCAGACCCAGTCGTACGGTCCCGAGGCCAGAGGGGGCGCCAGTAAGGCGGAGGTGATCATAGCCTCGGAGGAGATCGATTACCCCAAGGTCACCATCCCGGACGTAGTGTTGGCCATGACCCAGGAGGCATGTAACAAGTACGCAGGGGCTCTGAAGGCCGATGGCCTTCTCATCGTCGACTCCGCTCTGGTGGCAGAGGTGCCTGACGTGCCGGGCCGAATCTACAGGGTCCCCATCACCGCCCTAGCCCGCGACAGGGTGGGAAAGCCCATCACCGCCAATATCGTAGCCCTGGGGGCGCTGACCGCCATCACCAGGGTCGTCTCGCAGGAGTCCTTGCGCCTGGCGGTGGCGCGGCGGGTCCCCAGAGGAACTGAGAGGCTGAACGACTTGGCCTTGAGCGTCGGCATTGAGGCCGTAGCTCAAGAACGGTGATTTGGTTTGGCCGGCGAGCTGTGAGGCCAGCGAGAAAGGGGGAAAGGATTAGAGAGGAGCTCTTCGAAGACGCAGGCGAGAGTTGAGGGACAGAACATTTTACAAGGAGGAAAGGACACATGAGCGAGAAAACCCTTAACCCCTTTGAGATCTGTCAGAGTCAGATCAAGGACGCAGTCGAAGCTCTAGGCCTCGAGCCTGCCGTTTATGAGATCTTGAAGCAACCCCTCCGCTTCTTCCAGGTGTCCATCCCCGTGGTGATGGACGATGGTTCGGTGAGGGTGTTCACTGGCTTCCGCTCTCAGCACAACGACGCCATAGGGCCCACCAAGGGTGGCCTACGGTTTCACCCCGATGTCTACCCCGACGAGGTCCGCGCCCTGTCGATGTGGATGACCTTCAAGTGCGCGGTATTGGGCCTTCCCTTCGGAGGCGCCAAGGGAGCGGTGATCTGCAATCCCAAGGAGCTATCCGAGAGGGAGCTCGAACGGCTCAGCCGGGGATATATCCAGGAGATATCCCAGATAGTAGGACCGGAGAAGGACATACCGGCGCCGGACGTCTACACCAACCCGCAGATAATGGCCTGGATGGTCGATGAGTTCAGCAAGTACCGGGATTACAACGCCTTCGGCCTCATCACCGGGAAGCCGATAATCCTGGGCGGGTCTGCCGGGAGAAACGAGGCCACGGGCCGGGGCTGTGTCGTCGTCGTCGCCGAGGCCGCCCGCAGGCTCGGCATGGACATCAAGGGGGCCAGGGTCGTGGTTCAGGGCTTTGGCAACGCCGGCAGTGTGGCGGGCAAGTTGATACACGACCTGGGCGCGAAGGTCATAGCCGTCAACGATTCCCGTGGTGCCGCCTATTCGCCGCAGGGCCTGGATCCGGTCGCCGTGCTGGAGCATAAGCAGAAGACCGGAAGCGTCAAGGGGTTCCCCGGTTCCGAGGACATCTCCAACGAGGACCTGTTGCAGCTGGACTGCGAGATCCTCATCCCGGCCGCTCTGGAGAACCAGCTCACCGCCGCTATCGCCCCGGGAGTCAAAGCCAAGATCATCGGTGAGGCCGCGAACGGGCCTACCACTCCAGAGGCCGACCAGATCCTCTTCGAGAAGGGCTGCGTGGTCATACCCGACATCTTGGCCAGCGCGGGCGGAGTGACCGTCTCCTACTTCGAGTGGGTTCAGAACCTGATGAACTACTACTGGACCGAGGAAGAGGTCAACGTGAAGTTGGAACAGATGATGAAGAGGTCCTTCAATAATATCTTCGATATGCACCAAGCCAAGAAGGTGCCCCTCCGGAAGGCGGCTTACATGGTCGCAGTGCAGAGGGTCGCCGAGGCCATGAAGGTTCGCGGTTGGCTGAACGGTTGTCGGCAATAGTTAACCAAGGAGGGGCGGCCCCGAGGGGCCGCCCCTAAGAGATCGGGCCCGCCCCCGCGGGCGGCCCCGTCGCTCTCCTAGAAACGCTTTCGATCCCCGCGGGCCCCCACCGGGAAGTGGTCCGGGGTACTCGTCGGTGTAACTTTCCTCGTACTCCTCTGCTGAGCCCAATCTGCTGAGTTCTAGCATGGTATCGCCGCTAAGAAAAGTGCATATAGTGAATCATAGAGAGGAGAAGGCGTGGACGATTACCACCGTTAGTTTGTTAGGATGATACTCAGCAACGGTACAGGGCATCTTTTGGGCCATCCGTTGGGTCAAGGGAGGTCGGCGATCCGTCTTGGACGTGGTGGGCAAGTAGTCGTCCTGGTCTTTCGGTTTTTCGTTCCTTAGCCGGAAGCTGGCCTCTTGATTACGAGTAATTGACACATTGGAAGATTTATGCTAACGTGGTTGGCGTGACCAGACGACAGTACCCCGGTTCTGCCGGGGCCACCACCTTTTGAGGGGATGCGGTATGATGAACAGGATCGTTATCTTCGCGGTTTTTCTTATCGTAGCCCTGGGGTTGTACATGGGTGTGGTGTCTACGGCGTTGGCCGTCGTCGTGGACGATATCAGCAGGGGGGTCGTCTTTGATTTCAACGCCCTGCAGGGAAGCGTGGGGGAAATCGCGACTGCGCTGGCGACAGACGTCGCCTTTCTGATAGCGATAGCTGAGAGTTTCAACCCCTCGTTGCCGCCCGAACAGAGCATGCAGATCGCGACGGCGATAATGCAATACAGTTACGAGAACGGCGTACCACCTATTCTCACCGCCATGGTAATCGGAGCTGAGAGCCAGTTCGTCCCGAGGGCGAGAGGGAGGTTGGATGAAATCGGGCTTATGCAGGTGAGGGAGAGGTATGCCCCGCACTGGGCCCGCTTGGCCGGAATCCCCTACGAGGGACAGGAGACGCTCTTGAGCCCAGAGGCCAACATAGCCATCGGAACCTACATGCTGGGCTATCTGTTGCGGAAGTATGACTTCGCCACTGGCTTGGCGCTGACCGCCTACAACGCCGGAGAGGGGCGAGTTGACCGCTGGCTCTCTTCGGGCGGGTCACTTTCGCAGACGTACAGCGAGAATATCCTCGCGACCTACCACTATTACAAGGAGATGGCGCCCTCTCTGTGGACCGCAGCCAGCGTATCTGTGGCCGGCTTCACGGAGGGCGCAGTTGGCGAGCATTAATAGAGCAGGTCGACTCCGCGCAGTGGACTCTCGCCTTGGTTTCTACGACATCAATATTGGATGCGGAGCCGACCTGCTGTTTATATCATAACCGCTTCTGTGTAAAATATGCGTCCCCCCGAAGCTTTGAGGGCCTCCATCACGGGAACGCGGCGCGGCGGTAAGCCCTCACCCTTCGCCCACAGCAAGCAAGGGAGGGAGATGATCGGGGGCCGTGGTCGCCGTCTGAGCGGCTATCTCTCAGGAGAAGAGGCGCAGGAGGCAATAGAGGAGATTCACGCTGAGACCGCCTTGTTCCGAGCTCTTAAGGGGAGGGCTTTTGTATGTGGAGAGTAGCCCGGTCGGAGGGCCCTGCGGGGCAGCGGCTTGGAGGTATCCCCCTGAGGCCGGGGAGCATCATCAGAGCCCACATCGAAGAGGCCAGCGGCAGCGAGGTCGTGCTGCGGACCGGGTCCGCCAGGCTGCGGGCCAAGACCGACCTAAGCCTTCCTGCGGGCGAGGTCCGTCTCTTTCGGGTCCTCAGCATGTCGCCGAGGTTGGTCCTTCGTGTGCTGCCGACCGACGTCGATATTCTGGCCGAACTAGGTCTACCCAAAGGCCAGGGGGAATCGGCGGCGCTGAAGCAGGCCCTGCGGTTTTCGCTGCCGGTGACCAGGGACAGTCTTCGCTCTATCGCCAGTGCGGCGACGGAGCCCGGGATGGCCGGCATGGCCTACATCCTCGCGGAGGGGAAGAGCTGGCTGCGGCCGCTCAGGGGGGTGGTCGGAGATATTCTGACCAACAGGCGCGGTTTGGAAGGGGCCCTTAAGCTCACGGCCGACCAGGTGGACCTCACGCAGGCCCAGGGCGACCTCCTGGGCCTCGCGGGTCGGGTCCTGCAGGAGTGGAGGGACGGTCAGCCGTGGGCCGTAAGGCTGGGCCCGTACGTCCTCGCCCTCTTGGCGATGCAAGAGCGTTTCAGGGTCCTGTTCAGCTTCGAAGGCCGACGGCCCTTCACGGCCCTACTGGAGCGGAAGGACAGCACGCCGAAGGTTGTGGTGCTCACGATTGACAGCCCTTCGCTCGGGCGAATACAAGCCATGGTCAGCTCAGAGGGCCAGTCCGTAGATGTCTCTTTTGTCGCTTATCACCGGGAGACCGACAGGCTGCTGAGGCTGCGCTCCCAGGACCTGACGCGGCTGCTCGAGGAGCAGGGGCTTCTACTGAGGCGTCTTCTGTTTTCGGAACAAACAACTTATGCCATGCAGGGGCTGGATGTGAGAATATGAGGAAGTGGAAGAAAGCCGTGGCGTTGAAATACGAGAAGGGCAGTGTCCCCAGGGTGCGGGCCAAGGGCCGGGGTAGGCTCGCTGAGAGAATAGTGCGTGAGGCGCTGTCTGCGGGAGTTCCCGTACACCACGACGCCCTTTTGGCCGATGCCCTGTATGAGCTCCAATTGGACGCTGAGATACCTCCGGAGCTCTACCGGGCGGTGGCAGCGGTCCTGGCCTTCGTCCTGAGCTTAGAGAGGGGCGGCGCAGGACCACCGAAGAGAGGGACCCCGCGGGGCGTCCCGATAAACGGGGAGACGCGATAGGACCTGACTCAAGGCCAGGACCCGCGACCCTCCAAGGGTACTGGTATGTCGGCTGGCACTTCCTCCAAGGCCTTCCTCCTCTGCCCGACCGCGATATTCAGCGGGCGAGTTCGCTCGCCGTGAGCCTAACCTTCAAGTTCCCCGCAATTATGACTGTTACCCGCCTTTACCAATACGAAGCAAGTTCCCCAAAAACAGGTAAGCACGGGTTCGATGGAGAATTACACTTTTTACTGGCGGGCGGCGGACCGTGCGGCAGGGTCTCGGCGAGGCTCCCGACAGCCCTGACTTAACTTCCCCCTGAGAAGGTGGTGAGCGCTGGTGAGCAAGATGATACCACCCTTTTACGATGAAAGTATCACCAGCGATGGTGAAAAGAGGTTCTTTCATGCCCTGGAGGCTCTGAAAGGGGATTACGTGGTCTTACATTCCCTAGGCATCGCGGATCACCGGGAAAAGTCCTTCGGTGAGATCGATTTCGTCGTTATATGTCCCTTGGGTGTCCTCTGCCTTGAGGTTAAGGGAGGGTACGTATCCCGGCGTGAAGGGGTCTGGTACTTCAGGGACAGGTACGGCAGCGAAGCGAAAAAGACCGAAGGGCCCTTCAAGCAGGCGGTGTCCGCCATGCATTCTCTCCGCGCGCATCTGCGCGAGCATTTCAGGTTTGATGACCCGGTGGTGAGGTGTCAGTATGCCTGTGGGGTCGTCTTCCCTGATATGCCCTTCACCCAGAGGGGGATCGAAATCATTCCGGAGATCGTCTTCGACTCCAGGCGGACACAGGAGGAGGTGGGGACTTACATAAAGAGCGTTTTTGCCTACTGGCGGGAGAGGCTCGAGAGGACGCACGGTTTTTCAACGGGCACCCTCAGCGGGTCGGACATCAGAAGGCTGGCCAATTACCTCCGTGGTGATTTCGGCTTCGTCCCCTCCCTGGGGTATATCGTCGAACACACCGCTGACAAATTGCTCGCTCTCACTAGACAGCAGATAGATAGGCTGTCCATTGCCAGCGAGAACAAGCGAATACTGCTCAAGGGTGGAGCCGGCACGGGCAAGACCCTATTGGCCCTCGAATACGCTCGAAGAAGGGCCATGACGGGGAAGAGCGTCCTGTACCTCTGCTTCAACCATAATCTCTGCCTGTACCTGCAGGCGATGGTCGCCAGGGATGACGAGGTCGGCCATCTCCGTATAGACACCTTTCACCATTACATACTGGAGGAACTCGAGAGCAATGGTTATACTCTGGCCCCAGAGCCCGGCGGCGAACAGGAGTTTTACAGCACGATTTTGCCCGAGGCCTTTCTGGAGATGAGCCGGCACTCCCATCAGGGTGCTCGCTTCGACACCCTTGTCATCGACGAAGGGCAGGATCTGTTGCGATACGAGTACATCATGTGCCTGGATACGATGGTGGACGGCGGCCTCGAGAAGGGCAACTGGTATATCTCCTACGACCCGAATCAGAACATCTACAACCCAGGACTGGAGGAGGGCTTGAGGCTGATCGAGGAATATAATCCCACTATCCTCACCCTGGACACAAACTGTCGCAACACACGGCCCATTGGGATCCATAACACTCTCTGCACCGGGATGAGGCCCGAGAGGTTCTTCAGGGTTGACGGCGAGAGCGTTGTGAAGGAGCCGTACACCGACCATGAGGATGAAAGGAGAAAGCTGCTGAGGGTAGTGAGGAGTCTGCTCGGACAGGGTATCAAACCCGGGAACATCATCTTGCTTTCCAGGTACAAGTTCGAGAACTCCTGCTTGAACGGTGAAAACCTTTTCACCGACCTCTGCACCTTCCAAAACGTCACGAGGTTGGACCCGAGGCTGTGGTTGGACGATAGCTTGAAGTTCTGCACGGTACAGAGCTTCAAAGGGCTGGAGGCTCCCGTAGTCATCCTGCTGGATGTGGAGTCTTTCGAAGACATGAGGTCCAGGCTTCTCAATTACACGGCTATGTCACGTGCCACATCCCTGCTGTATGTCTTCTACAACCTCTCTGCGGAAGAAGAATTAAGGGAGATGGTGAGCCGTCACAATAATTTGTTGAAGTTGATTGAGGGTTAATGGATAGAGGCCGTTCCCCGCTCCTCGCCGGGCCGCTGGTCAAACCGGCTAACAGGACCCCCAGGGAGACAGGGCTGGCCCTATGGGCGGTCTCTACCCTTCAGGGAAGGAGTGGATGGACGGTTCCCTAAACCTAACTTTCGCCATTAGCAAATCGAGAGACCCGTAAGCCTGCTTGTAAGAGGGATTAGCGGGAAGGCCGGATGTAGTGACAGTGTGGTGATAGATCAGGTGGGTGCATAGCGCTGCAGCTCAAAGATCTCGAACAGAGTTTGTTGCACCGTGGACATGGTGGTCAACTGTTTCACTACCCTGGTTAAGGAGTAGACCATGGCCACCTCTACGATATCGGCAAGCTCCGCCCGCAAGACGGAGTTGCTCATCCGAAGACCGTAACTGCAAACACGGTAGTTCATTAACTGTAAGACGAGCAGAGCCAGCACACAGATGAGGGCATACACTTTGATCTTGCTGTCGGTCCAATGATACATGGGCCGGAAGGCGATGGCATCAGGGTCGTTGAGCTGCCTGAACTGACTTTCGACCTCGTTTTTGCCACGGTAAAGCTTGATCAATTCTTCCGTGGTCATGTTGAGGTCATTGGTGAACAGGATGGTCTTGCCAAAGGTCCTTAGCTTGGCCCGGTAGGTCTTAAGGTTGATCCGACAGACCAGCCGCTTGTAGCGTCGACCCTCTACCTCGACCACGAGGTAACGGCCGTACTCGCTCTGCTGTAAGATGTCGCGCAGAGCAAGCTTCATCTCGGACTTCGGTTTGTCCTTGTGAGATTCGAAATACGCTCTTATCTCCTCGCGTAGGGCTTCCACCTTCACTTTCAGGCGGCGACTCTGTCTTTTGTAGGTGGCCTCGTTGTAGAGCACCGCCACCTTGGCCTGTATCCCGAAGACCTCCTTGCGGGTAACGTACACGCGTTGACCTTCGATGTCGGCATAGCGATTCAGCCGGACCCCGGTGAGATCCTTGTGATGTGAGGGTACCAGGCTCCCGACTACCCTGAGCTTTAGCTCCGAGGCCTTCTCCACGTTGGCCTTGGAGTTATTCCCCTTATCGAACACCACGGTCAACTCCCGTGTACCCTGGGTCAAGGCCAGATAGCGGTTAACGAGATCCGTCATCGCTTCGGGGAAGAGCCGGGCATCAGAACGCCGACCGTGGTACAAGGTGTGTAACAACGGTAGACCAGAGCCCCGGGTGACAGCCAGGGCCAGCCCAACCTGGCGCAGGTTATGTCGCCCGTGTTTGTTGTGCCCGGTTTGAGCCAGGAAGCTATCCGTAGTAGGGGAGATGAAGGTGAAGAAATTGGTGGTATCATAAAGAACACAGTCCAGGGGTACCTGGTACTGTTTGAGCACCTGCCGCCAGATCCCCTCTTCAATCCGGTAGATAACATCGTCACTAAAGAGCTCGTACTCATCGATCTCTCCCCGAGCCAGTCGCTCCTTCTGTGTCCGCACGTCGTCTTCTGATAAGATCAGATCGAAATTGTCCCAGAAGTTCTGGCTGGTAAGCAGATCCGGGTCGATACCCAGCTTCTCCGGCAGGACCGTCTGTTTGATCCAATCCCGAATCCCGTTACGGCTGGTAGGGTGAGCGATCTTGTTGAGTACTGCAATCAGGATGTACTGGCCAACCGTGAGGCCCTGGTTCCGTTTGCGTACGTGGCTATCAATTACCTCCACCAGCCCAATCTCCTCGGCGACGCGTAGAGCGGCGGAGACAAGACCGAATTCCTTCTTGCTGACTTCCTGGGGTCGCTGACCTGCCTGGATCTTCTCCAGGATCTGCCTGGCAGTGCCCAGATAGACATCCCGCGACTTCACCTTGCTCTTCCCGGAGCCGGGTCCCTTGCCCTTGTCGGATGGATTTACCTTCACCCGATAGGTTTCGTGGTAGTAGTAGACGGGCTCCGGACACCCCCGGGGTTGCCGGCGGACTATGGTTGCCATCTCGCATCCCTCCGCGTGGTGGTAGGTGCTATTACTACCTGCTTTGTATATTCTGCATCACCGTGGCAACTCCTTCTCGTCATAACTGTCACTACACAGGAATCTACCAAAAAGCCTGACCCTCAACCCTCTCAGGCGTTAGCCCTTTCTAATGGCGAAAGTCAGGCTAAAGCAACAGGGGCGGGGAGCGGATCTTTCTAATGGGCCCCGCCCGTCGTCCCCCTTATGCCCGCCTCTGTGTCCTTCCTCCGCCAAGCGTTGAGCCTCCTCATCTCTCCCAAGTTCTCCAGCGTAGCTTGGCGTTTCAGCATCAGGAGCACTTCCTCTTCCCACCCCTCCCTTTCGAGATGAAGCACTGGTAACCTCTGATGAGCGAGCAACCTTAAGCGCTCAAGGCCCCGCCGAACTTGAGGCGCCATCAGTGAATCAAGGGGCTCTCAGTGCCTTGGGGTTGCTGTTTTAGTTGAGGGACCCATTATGCTTTTGAAGAGCATCTCCCACCTGGTGTCAGGGCGATTTGCCGTGTTACCCAGTGGAGGGCCATCCGGATGGGCAGGCACCCCCCTCCTAAGTCCCGCATACACTAGTTCGAGATCACTTGCAGGAGGTCGGGGCAAGTGGGTCCAGGAAGAGTCAAAAGGGTCTTTCCCGGAGGTAACACCGGCAGGGGGTTTTATTCCTTCTATCACTACATAATCAGGCCTGACGCCAAGCGGATCTTCGTGATCAAGGGCGGTCCGGGTGTGGGCAAGTCCACCTTCATGAAGCGCCTCGGCGAGGCCATGCTGGAAAGGGGGTACGATGTAGAGTTCCATCATTGCTCCTCCGACAATTCCTCCTTAGACGGCGTTGTCTTTCCCACTATTTCCGTGGCCCTCATTGACGGGACGGCTCCTCACGTTGTTGACCCCAGGAACCCCGGAGCCGTCGATGAGATCATCCACCTGGGTGATTTCTGGAACGAAGCGGGCATGAGGAAGCACCGAAGGGAGATCATACGGCTCAACCGTGAGGTAAGTCAGCTTTTTGACCGGGCTTACCGCTTACTCCGCGCGGCGAGCGTCGTCTACGCCGGCTTGGAGGAGGCCAATTGTGAGGCCATGAACTTCGGCCGCGCTAATGTCATGGCCAGCGAGCTCGTTGAGGCCGTTCTTGGCCATAGAAAGGCGAGCGAAAGGCCAGGGTATGGGCGTCATCTGTTTGCCAGCGCCATCACGCCCGACGGGATGGTGAACTATCTGGATACCATCCTCGCGCCCATGGAGCAGAAATACGTAATAGAGGGCGGGCCAGGCACCGGGAAATCCACTCTGCTGCGCAAGGTGGGCAATGCGGCCACAGAGGCGGGGCTCGACGTGGAGTTCTATCACTGTGCCCTGAACCCCGATAAGGTGGAGCACGTGGTGATACCCGAAATTGGGGTGGCCCTCACCAAGTCCATTGAGCCGCACACCTACCGGTCGGCCCCCGAGGACGTGGTGATCGATATGGACCGCTGCCTGGACCGAGGGGTCGTGGCCCGTAACCGCGAGGTCATGAGGGAGCATGAGGTGGTATTCTGGGACCTCTTCAACCGCGCGGTGAGGTATATAAGCTTGGCCAAGAGGGCCCACGATGAGATGGAGACCTATTACATCCCCAACATGGACTTTGAGGCCGTGGATAGGCTCTGGCAGAGCACCCTGAGGCGTATCCTCGACTACGCCGAGGAGGTCCAGTTGGCGGGACGTTGATCTTCGTCTCAGCATCCCGAGGGCCCCGGGCCGGCCGCAGGTAGGCTTGACCTCTCCGCCGCCCGGGCCCTCTCCCTGAGCCTCGAGGGGCCCTCCTCGGCCTCCCTCCGTCCTCTACTTAAGCTCGTCTCGCCTCCTAAAGGCGCGATATCAATTTTTTTTCCAACTATTTAAGCAGCGTTATCGCCCCTGTTTCACAGTGATACTTACCTGTTCGAGTGACACACCGACCGAGCTCTACATAAGATATCGTAGACTTCGCCCCGAAGAAGGAGGTGTAGGCGAGTGGGCTTTAAACTTCTCCGAGTTAACGTAAGAGGGTTGGAGGCCAACGAGCAACGGGAACTCAAGCTTGTGCTGGAACCTGAGGACCGGGCCGTGATTCACGGCATCGTCAAGTTCCCGGACGGCAGGCCGGTGGAGGGGGCCGTCGTTAAGCTCTTCCACCAGCCGACCAGAGACCCGTGTAAACTGGTGCCTATTACCTTCGCCTTTACCGACAAGTGTGGCCAGTTTCTCTTCGGAGTACCATCCGGCCTCAATTTCGTGATCAAGGTGTTCCTGTTGGAGCATGAAGACCCCGATCCGCCGGAGTGCTAAGGGCTGTGAAGGCGGGCCTCAAGCCTGCCTTCCTACATAGGCTCATTCAGAGGTGCCAAGGGCCGTTGATCGTCGCCTGTCATCAACCGAATTACCTGCCGTGGCTCGGCTACTTTCACAAAATGGCCGCTTGTGATGTGTTCGTCATCCTGGATGACGTGCAGTTTCCCCGCCGAACCTACACCACCCGGGCGATGGTACGCGACAAGAGGGGAGTGGTGAGGCTTACCATTCCCGTTCAGGGCGCACAGCGGAGGCAGCTGATAAGAGACGTCCGACTGTGCGAACCGGAACGGAACCTCAGAAAGCATCTTAGGACTCTCAAGCACTGTTATTCCAAGGCACCGTATCTCTCGCACTACATGTTTTTTATGGAGAGCATCTTGGCCGCGATACCGGACCGCCTTCTGGATCTCAATATAGCCTTCATTGAGCTGATAAGGAACGCCCTGGGCATATCGACCCCTCTCGTCCTCTCATCGTCGCTGGGAATCGGAGCCGATGTCTCCAAGACCATGCGGCTCCTGCAAATTTGTCGGGAGGTCGGCGCCAAGGTCTATCTCTCGGGCCAGGGCGCCCGGGCCTACCTGGATGAAGGGCTCTTCCAAGACGTAGGCGTTGTGCTAAGGTACCAAACCTTTAAACACCCAGTCTACCGGCAGTGTCACCCGGGATTCATCCCCAACCTTTCGGCGCTCGACCTCCTGTTTAACTGCGGGGATCGCAGCCCGACCCTGCTGATGGGGGATACACGATGAGGGTGGCCTTCTTAAATTCCCATCCCGTATGGACCATGGGGTTGCCCTGGGGGTTTCGGGCCCTGGGGCACGAAGTGGTTATACCCAAGTCCTTTCAACGCGACTACTTCGCGTTCTTTATGCAGACCTTCGCCCCAGAACTCCTGATCCTGGTCGGCTGGACGCAGGATTACGTTGACGAAAACGTCCGGGTGATTAGAGAGGCCGTGAAGGAGTACGGTGGGTTTTGCGTCTACTGGTCGGTGGAGGATTTTTACCACCTTCACCGTTGGTCCCTCCCCTTCGTCAGACGGCTGAACCCCGACTTCGTCTTCACCATCAACGCCAGCTGCGTCAAATCCTATGAGGCCATCGGCATTCCCGCAGCGCACCTCGAATTCGCCTGTAACCCCGACTTTCACCGCCAGAGGTCCCCGGTTGAAGAGTACCGGCACGACATCGTGCTGGTGGCCAACGCCCACGATTTCTGGAACAGCTACAGGGGCGAGAGCATGCGCCACCTGCTCAAGCCCCTGCTCGGGAACTACGACGTGGCCGTCTGGGGGAAGGGCTGGGATGCCCTACCCGCGGAGGCTGGCCTGACGGTGCCGCCCGAGATGGTTAAGGGCCCGGCGCCCTACTTGGAGACCCCGAAGATCTACTCATCGGCCAAGATAGTCCTGGGGCCGCAGAACGAAAACAGGTTCAACACCCAGGTGACCATGCGGACCTTTGAGGTCACCGGCTGCGGCGCCTTTCTCCTCACCTCCCGCACCCAGGCGGTGGAGGCCCTCTTTCGAGACGGTGAGCACCTGGTGATGTCGGACGATCCCCACCTGACCGTCGAGCTGGTACGCCTCTACCTTGAGGATGAGGCCGGCAGGGAAGCTATCGCGGCCGCTGGCCAGAAGCTCGTGTACGAAAAACATACCTATAAACACCGGGCCCAGCGGATTCTGGAGGTCGTAGGGCCGCTCCTGCACGAGCGCGGCAGGGGCGGCCGTAAGAGATTCGCCGGAGCGTCGGTGGAGTCCCTGGAGTGCGCTGAGCTGCAGCCCCCTCGGACTTCGAAGACCCTGAGGTTCGACGGAGCTGTAACCGCGGCCTCGGAAGAGGTGTTCGAGGTCGGTTATGAAGGCACATCGCCTGCTGGACCGAGCGCGCGTGTAGCCCATCTCAGTTTCGACACCAGCGCGCTGCCGCAGGGGGTAGACGTGCTGTCCGCCCGCCTGTATCTCTGGGCGATGCAGTCAGGGCCGGGTTCGGTCGACTGTAGGTTGCTGAGCGAGGGCGACCAGCTGGACGCCTTTCCGACAATCCTCAGGAGGACCAGGCCGGCGGCGTCGGTCTCCGAGATAGTAGCCTCCGGATGGAACCGTTGGGACCTCACCGAGGCCTTCCGGGAATGGTCTGTACGGGGCGAATCCGTGCTCCGGCTGGTTCTCTCTCCCGGCGAATTTCGGCAGGGAAGGAGCGTCTTCCTCGGCCGCGACTGGTCTGGGGATCGGGTCTTCACTCCTAAGTTCGTCGTGGTCTATGTCAGGGATAGTCAGGAGGTGCAAGATGGATCTCTTGAGAGATAGCGCGCGAAGTCTGGGTATCGGAATCGTGTACACGCGAAACAAACGGGTTTTCGCTTCAGCCGGCATCCGGTCCGGACCCGTGCTTAGAGTACACCGATTGTTCAAGGACTGCCCGGAGGAGATCGCCCATGCCCTAATCGGCTTTTACACTGACCCCTCGCTGCGCGAACAGTACAGGGAGATTCTCCTGCAGTACGTGTCCCGAAGGGCGCCCTCGAGCACCCACAGGATCATCCTCAGGGACCCCCCGGTGGAGTTCACGGAAGCCCTTCCCGCGGTGGCCCAGGCCCGTGGCGAGGCGCCGCCCGAGACGGGACGGGGTGCTGCCATAGCCGGCCGCAGCGGGGCGAAGGAGATAGAGCTGGCCATCCAGTCGGTGTACCGCGTCGACTCCGATCGTAAACAGGTGCTCTCTCCGGAGCACCTTTACGTGCCCGACAGCGAGGAGATACGACTGCACATCCAAGTGGCGGAAGTGCCCTTCCGGGCCAACCCAGAGCCGCGAGGAAAGAGGGGGAAGGCGAAGAGCTGAGACTGGTCGGCGTCGGAGGAGAGGGAGGGGGGACCCTTGGAGACCATCGGAATGGGCCTCATCGGAGCGGGCAGGTGGGGGCGCAACTACCTCAGGGTGCTGACCGCCTTGGAGGAGGTTGAGCTTCGCTGGTGCTGCGATACTGATCCCGACCGGGCCGCGCTCGTGGGCCGCCTTTACCCCCGGGTTCGCTATACCCGCTCGAGCGAGGAGGTCCTTAAGGACGCCGACGTCATGGCCGTTGTGATCGCGACTCCGCCGGCCACTCATTACCCGCTGGCGAAGGAGGCTCTCTCGGCGAGCAAACACGTCCTCGTGGAAAAGCCCTTCGCCCTGAGCTACTCGCAGGCCAAGGAGTTGGTCGACATGGCCAGGGCCAGAGGGTTGGTGCTGATGGCGGGCCATATCATGGAATACCATCCCGTGGTCAACTGGGTCAGGGGTTACATCGCCGCGGGGGAACTGGGGAAGCCCCGTTACCTTCACTTCCGTAGAACCAATTACGGCAGGTCACTGGCCGGCGTGAGCGTCCTCTGGGACCTGGTTGTACACGATCTGAGCATTCTTCGCTTCTTGTTGGACGTAGAGCCGTTAATGATAAGAGCTGAGGGCGTCAGTTTCCTCGACCGAGGCGTACACGACGTCGTAGGCCTCACCCTGTGGCTTCCGGAGAACACGCTGGCGCAAGTCGATGCCATGTGGCTGCACCCGGTGGGAGCCCAGACCATGACCGTGATCGGCGAGAAGAGGACGCTGGTGTTCGACGACCTGAGAGCTGGTGACAAGCTCCGCATTTACGACCGAGGCCTTCTGGGGAAGCTGAGAGGCCACCGTCCCCCGGCCTACCGAGGAGACGTCTGGATCCCCTACATCGAGCCGAGGGAGCCACTGCAGAACCAATGCGAGCATTTTCTGCGTTGTGTCCGACGCGGCGAGGAACCGATAACCGGCGCCCGTGATATTCTGTGGGTTATGCAGGTGGCCGAGGCCGCACAGCGGTCTCTAGACCTGGCAGGGCCCCATTAACCTTTGAAAGGAGGGTGGATTATGGGCCTTCGACTTAAGAGGATCGATGTGAGGGCCATGAAGCCCAACGAACAGAGAGACCTGGAGGTTGTGCTCGTGCCAGAGACCCGAGCCCTTATCCACGGGACGGTTCAATTCCCGACCGGCCTGCCCGTGGAGGGCGCTGTCGTGAAGTTGTTCAAGCGGACCCGTGACGCCTGTAAGCTGATCCCCATCGGCTTCACCTTCACCGATGACTGTGGCCAGTTTATGTTTGGGGTCGAATCTGACGTCGACCTAGTGATCAAGGTCTTCTTCTTCGAACGGGAGGTACCGGAACCGTATGATCCCTAGGCTGGCGGCGGGCCGGGCGTCTGCTGGCTGAGCCGAAAGGAGACCTCGCGGTGGGTTGTTCCTGGACCTATGAACACTACGCCTTCTGCATACGGAAGGCGAGATCCCTTGGCTATGTCTTTGCTCGCTTCATGGACATTCGGGATTACGACGCAGCCCAACGTCTCATCATTCTAAGGCACGACATCGACCTCTCGATTAGCAGAGCCCTGGCCCTGGCTCGGCTGGAGAGAGAGCTCGGCGTAACCGCCACCTACTTCGTACGCGTGCACGCCCCCACCTACAACATCTTCGAGTACAGGACCTATCGGGCCCTGCGCGAGATCCTCGGCCTGGGGCATGAGATCGGTCTGCACTTCGAAGCGATGGACTTCTCTCATATCACCGGCCAAGACCCCCGCGAGGTCTTCATGCGGGAGAAAAGGGTGCTGGAGACGGTTCTGGGCATTTCAGTCGTATCGGCGGCCGCACACGGGGAACATGCCCCAGCTGGCCCAAGGCACAACCGCGATTTCTTTAACTGTGTGCCCAAGGAGGCCGTCGATATCTCTTACGATGCCTACGAGCCGCTGTTCACCAGAGATATGAAGTACCTGTCCGACAGCGCCTACCGGTGGCGGGAGGGGTGTATGTGTAACCACATCGGGAAGCATCCGAGGATGCATATCCTAACTCATCCCGTCTGGTGGTTCCGGGAGCATCCCTATGAGTGACCTTCGCGCTGGAGAGTGATCGGGGTGCCAGAACAAGGGTGCGGACATGGTCCGCTCATAGAACACGGGGCCGTCGTCCACGAGGGCGTGAGCCTGGGTGATAATGTCAGAATAGGCGCCTATAGTGTAATTTACGAGGGTACGGTCCTGGGGGATGGGTGCGAAGTTCAGCCCTACTGTCTCATCGGGCTGCCTTCACCCAGCTGCCACGGGCGTACTGAGATCGGGAGGGGCGCCTTGATCCGATCGGGGACGGTCATATACGCGGGGGTCACCGCCGGAGCCGGGCTCCTGACCGGACATAACGCCCTCATCCGCGAAGGTGCCCGGCTTGGCGACAACGTGCTGGTGGGAAGCCAAGCCGTTATCGATGGAGACGCCGTGCTGGGTTCCGGCGTCAGATTGCAGACGGGCGCTTATGTTGCGCGCAGGGCCGTGCTTCGAGACGCTGTCTTCATGGGGCCGTACTCCTGCACGACCAACGACCGGGAGATGGTAGCGGGCTCGGTGCTCGTCGGCCCGACCTTAGAAGCTGGGGCCCGGATTGGCGCTCACGCGGTGATCTTGCCCGGCGTCAGGATAGGTGCTGGGGCGGTTATAGGGGCTGGGGCGGTGGTGACCAGGGACGTCCCCCCCGGCAAGAGGGCCAAGGGGGTTCCAGCGTCCTGGAGCTGAAGGGCACTCCCGGTTGCCCCTCTTTCCGGATATCGGCCCGCGGCCTATGCCCGGGCCCTTCCTGGTGCGCCCGGCATGGGCGTTGTCTATAGGGTGAAAGTCCCGAGTAACGAAGGTAGCAGTAGTTGTTAGCTTAAGGCAAGGGTGTCTCGGGCGACGCAGA
>ENA-OSAE01000113-OSAE01000113.1-marine-sediment-metagenome-genome-assembly--contig:-NODE-113-length-56913-cov-25.792835_pt1 | contig 56913 bp, 54 predicted proteins | sample MGYA00237870_ERZ529317 | MGnify/ENA primary metagenome ERZ529317 (study PRJEB26369, sample SAMN03142812) | marine sediment metagenome | biome: marine; feature: borehole; material: sediment... | reverse complement strand
TTCAACCAATTAGAGTCCAGGGTAGCGGACATCCATGTTGTTTTACTGGGTCCAACGGTTCCAAATCGCTTGCGGAAGGCATCGAGCTGGGCAGTCGTCGGCAGCCCCGCACCCATGAGCTGGACCTCATCCAGCACCCATAGGGCATCGTTGTTGAGGAGACCAAAGGCTACTGGCCAACGGAATCGGCTAAGGACGTAGCCACGATTTAGGGTACGGGACAATAACATGTCTTGGGTGCCGATGATGATGCTTTCGCGCTCGGGGTACAGGTGCCAGTCCTCGTCCAGGTCGCCACCCATCAACGCATAAACCCCGATGCCGTCGTTACTTTCCTCTGGGCCGGTTGATAACAAGTCAAGTCCTTGTAGATAGTTCACTATGCAATCACGTGTTTGCTCGACCAGCACCCGCATTGGAAGACAGTAGATTAAACGCCGGGGAGTAGATGACCTAACGGCTAAATCGGGGTGAAAGCGGCGCCGCCACAGCCAAGCTAATGCAACTGCCGCCGTCTTACCCGTCCCGGTAGCGGCTTTAAGCACCGCTGGCCATTCCTTGCCTTGGGCAAGCCTGCACTGAAAAGGATAGGGCTTATGGCCGGTAGCTTTACGGAAAAGGTCGGGAAAGGAGGTCATGGCCATATTCTCCACTCAAGGCTATTGTTTAACGGAATTGAGAGGTGGGGCCGGGTTGGCTTGCAAGAGTACGGCTGGGTATTGACTGGAAAACGGATGTTACAGAAGAGTCACTACGTTCTTCGACGCACTCCAGTAATTTCCCTCCCGTTGGTAAGGTGTGAAGCGTCCGCCGAACGAAAAGGCGCAAAACAGGTCCCCCGGCTCCTGTTAGCCTTCATGTGCACCAGCCATTTTGGAAGCCCAAAATTAAAAGGACCTCCCGGTGGGAGGTCCTTCTTGCGTAATGCTGCGCTTCAGCGAGTCCTACGACAAAGCCGAGTAGATACCCCTCAAGGCCAGGAGACCGATGGCAATGGCGCTGACCCAGAACAGGACGTTGTAGACAGCACCAGAGTACAGCCTCTTGTCCAATCTGTTGGTCTTGAAGTAGATGGCAGCGTAAACCACGACAAGGAGCATAATCGAGGTTCCAATACCGCCCAGCAGAACCATGAAGACAGGAGCTTTAAAACTAAGGAACATGATTGCCCAGATGATCGGCATGATCCAGGCGAGGCCTGCGATCCACTTACCCCGCTGGCTGGTATTGGTAAAGTCGAGCAGCCCTAGTTCCGCAAAGGCATTGGAAAACTGCCTAGACCAACCCGCAGTGGCGGCGAAAAGGGTCGAAAAGAGAACCACAATGCCGCCGATGAGGTAAGCCCACATCGCATTCGGACCGATAGTCTCCGTATACACACTGGCTAGAACCTCAATGGCCTTAGCTTAAGCCGTCGGGCCAATCCGGTAAAAGGCAATCTCCCGGTGGCCCAGGATCTCAGCCTTAGGTTTCGCCCCAGAAGCCACGTCCAAGACCATCTGGAAGATCCGCTGGCCCACATCACCCGGTGTTTCCTCGCCATCCAAAATCTTACCCGCAAAGATATCGATGTTGTCCTCCATCTTCTTATAGGTCTTCGGGTTCGCGGTAACTTTGATCACCGGCGCGATGGCGTTTCCAGTCGGTGAGCCACGCCCGGTCGTGAACACCACTACTTGGGCCCCTCCAGCCACCATCCCGGTTACCGACTCCACGTCGTGCCCCGGTGTATCCATGATCACGAGGCCTTTTTCCGTCGGAGCCTCCGCATAACCCAAAACTTCCCTGATCTCGGTGGTGCCTCCCTTGTAAATGCACCCCAGCGACTTCTCTTCAATGGTCGTCAAGCCGCCGGCAATGTTCCCCGGGGCCGGTTGGGTCCCACGGATGTCCACCCCCATTCGGAGGAGTTCCCTTTCGAACCGGTTCACGATTTCCACGACCTTCTGACCTGTTACCTCGTCTTTACCCCTCTGGGCCAGGATGTGCTCCGCCCCCATAAACTCCGGAGTCTCCGATAGGATCACCGTGCCGCCTTGTTCAACCACGAGGTCTGACGCCGCACCCACGGCCGGGTTGGCCGCCATTCCCGAAGTGGTATCCGAACCACCACACTCGGTGGCTAGAATCAGGTGCTCGATGCCAAAGGGCTCTCTCCTCAGGCGTGCTATCTGCTCCGCCATCTTGCGCCCTTCCTGGATCCCTCGGCTGATGGTGGCGATAGTGCCCCCTTCTTCCTGAATTGCGAGGGGTACAACCGGTTTTCCGGTCTCGGCGATTCCGTCGGCCACTTCCTGGGCCGGCACTGTTTCACACCCAAGGCTGACCACAATGACCGCCCCGACGTTCGGGTTCTTCCCTAAGCCGATCAAGGTCTTGGCAGTCAGGTCGCGGTCTGCACCAAGCTGGGCGCAACCATGCTGGTGCTGGATGGCGATCGCTCCCGGTACCGCTTCGGCGATGGCTTCCGCCGTCCGGTTAGCACACACCACACTTGAGAGAACCAGCAGCTGGTTTCTTATTCCCACCCTGCCGTCTGGACGCCTGTATCCCCAGAATTCCATCACGCCTCAGCTCCTTTCACCCGGTCACCCCGGCCGCGTTTGCTTTCTACGTTGTGGATATGCACATGCTCTCCCGGGGCTATGTCCCTGGTGGCCGTACCAATGGTTTCTCCGTACTTGGTCACCGGGTTTCCTTTCTTGATCTCCCTGACCGCAAACTTGTGCCCGGTCTCCACCGGCCCGGTCAACACTACCTTTACCTTTTCGCCGCCAACTTCCAACTCCAGTTCTTCCCCAGCCTCCAGGTCCTTGGTAGCTGTGGCCACGTTGTCTTTTTTGTTAATCACAAGGGCCTTCGACACCATCTTTTCCTCCCTTCTGGCAGTAAGGCTCGCACTTCCGCTTTAGAGCTTTTTCTGACCGCCTTAGTTGGTCGTCTCTTCAGAAAGCGGAGGCGAAGATAGACTGCCACCAGCCATTTCCACTTTTTCGCTGGTGCCGCCGCCTGAAGCGGCGTGGACCATTACCGCGCAAATACCATGCCTGAGTCGGTGGATGCTTTCTTCGCCGGCTTCAGGAGGATTGATTCGACGGAGTCCCATGTTTATCCTCCGTGGTGCCATCCACTTACGGGAGGCAGGCCAATTGCCAGAAAACCTTTCTAGCTGTGACATTTTTTACCAAGTTTTCTGCCAATTAATTCTTCCTTCCCAATACAGTAACACCAGGCACTTCTCCGGTTACATAGATTTCGATTCCAATATAGGCTTCTTCAAAGCTTGACCCTTTCGGCCCGCCGCTTCGAAAAACGCACCACCGAATCATAACCTGCCTTCTTCAAGATCTCGGCAGCCTCGGGAAAACCATGGCCAACCTCCTCCGGCCGGTGGGCATCTGAGGAAAGGGTCACAGGTACCCCGTACCGGGCGAGAATCGAAACAAAGGACTTTGATGGGTAGGTTTCTTGAACCGGCTTACGCCAACCGGCTGTATTCAACTCAAACCATACCCCGGCCCTGGAAAGGGCCTGGGCAACTTCTTCCATGAGACCCGTAATATCGCAGCTGGGCCGGTGACCAAAAACCTTTACGACATCCAAATGGCCCATAATGTCAAAGAGACCGCTCTCCGCCGCCTTAATCACCTTACGGAAGTAGTCGTGGTAAACCTGGTCCACGTCCACCTCCTGCCACCGGTCTTTCTGCTCCGGAACATCAAACCCCCAGCCGTTTATCCAGTGGACCGACCCGATCACGTAATCCCACGGGTATCGGCTCAAAAACCGGGCAATCTCCCCCTCCCGGCCTTCTACGTAATCGAACTCAATACCAAGCTTCACCTGAAGACCTTTTTTCCTGGCGGCTTCAATCAGACGAACGTAATCATCGACACTGATTTCAACCCACTGCAGAACCCACGGATTATCAGCCACAATATGGGCCGCTTCCCGGAACCGGTAGCAGTGTTCGGAAAACCCAATCTCCTCCAGTCCCACCCGGCAGGCCTGCCGGTAAAATTGTTCAAGCCATTCCAGTTCCAAGGGACCCTCTTCCAAGTGGAGGTGGTAGTCAAAGAGCACTTTTTCAACTCCTTCTCAATCCAGTAATCCGGCAACCTGTCACTAGAGTCGATTGTCTTCTTGCACTGCAATAAGGTCAGCTGCAGCTCTTGTTGCTCGTAGTGCCGCCAATCTTTAGTGTAACTTGAACACTACTTGCAAAGCACAGGACACCCCTCTTCTCATAGGGCAGAACTCGACCTGCTGGAAGCCCCTTGTGATTTCACCGGCCCGGCCGCCGCGCGCCCACTGGTCTTAATCAGGAACTACCTGGCCGTGGTCGGCCCGTGAAATCCCGGTGGTACCTGCCTAGGTTTCGGAACACTGCAGGGATGAAAGGAGGCTTACACCAAAAAAAGGCCCATCAAGGGCCCCGTCATTTTTCACAATGGCTGGGGCGGCAGGATTCGAACCTGCGGATGCGGGATCCAAAGTCCCGTGCCTTACCGCTTGGCTACACCCCAAGGTTATTGGTGGAGATGAGCGGACTCGAACCGCCGACCTCCTGCTTGCAAGGCAGGCGCTCTCCCAACTGAGCTACATCCCCATAATTATTGGCTCCCCGGGCAGGACTCGAACCTGCAGCCACTCGGTTAACAGCCGAGCGCTCTACCATTGAGCTACCGAGGAGCGTAACTGCAAAGTTTACATGATTCTTGGCGTTACGCGTATATTATAAACACTCGAATTTGAAAAGTCAAGGTACCCAAAAACCTCTCTTTTTGCGCACAGCCTTTGACAATTGAATGCCGAGCATGTAAAGAGACGCTGTTTCCAAGTGGGTGCTGGCCGTGACATCAAAAAGGATGTTGGCCCGGGCTTCAAATTCCTCGTCCGCAGCCCATAAGACCAGCGCCAGCGGGACCTTGGGTAAAGCCGGTATGACAGCTCCCACATCACCGGCATCCATCCCCTCGCCTCCGAAGGATTCAACCACCCGCCTGAAATCCTCCGGGTCGTCCCCAAATTCCCTGGCCAGGGGGGAAATAGCCTCACGCTGGAAGGGAGCGTAATGCTGAGGCCCACCGGGAAGTTCCAAGAAAGATAACCACTGGCCGCGCGGGGGAAGACCGCTGGACCGGGTGAGGTACTGCAAAATCAGGATCTCGTCGGTCAGCTCAGGTTTTTCCCGCGAACTGACAGGTTCGATTCCCCCGTCCACACCGACCAGGTAATCACAACCACAGTAACTAATGGAGATAGCGCGCTGCTCTTTATCGAAAAGGGCCCCAGCTAACCGGGCCCTGAATTCCAGGTCCGGCTCGGAACGAAAAGCCGCCAGGGCTAGATGGTAAGCATCTTCATACTGGTTCCTTTTCACAACGCCAACCACCCACCATCGACAGTCAGGGTAGACCCAGTAACAAAGCTCGATGCCTCTGAAGCCAGGTAGACGACAGCACCTGTGATTTCTTCAGGTTTTCCAAATCTGGCCATTGGGGTTTTCCGGATCAGGTCAGCGTAGATTTTTTCACTTCGCCGCACCCCTTCGGTCATCCCAGTTTCAATGTACCCCGGGGCAACAGCGTTGACCCGGATGCCGAATCTCACCCAGTCCACTGCCAGGACCCGGGTTAGCTGCAGGACCCCTCCCTTGCTCGCACAGTACGCCGCAAGGCGGGGGAAGGCCACTTCTCCTCCTATCGAGGCGATATTGATGATGGAACCACGAACCTGAGTCTCGATCATTTTCATCCCTACTGCCCGGCAGCAAAGGAAGTTCCCCCGAAGGTTAACATTGATAATTTGGTCCCACTCCTCGATGGTCATTTCCTCTGCCCTTTTCAGAACCGGGGAGATCCCGGCGGCATTCACAAGAACATCTATCCGACCGAACCTGGCCATCACGGCTTCAACCATTTCTTCCACTTGCTCCGGAACAGCCACATCCGTGGTTACCTCCAGGGTTTGACGGCCGAGGCGCCGGATTTCGGCGGCCACCTCCTGCACATCACCCGCTGTCCGGCTTGTCGGCACCACGTCTGCCCCAGCCTCTGCCAGGGCGACCGCAGCAGCCCTGCCGATCCCTTTCCCCCCACCGGTAACCACGGCAACTTTGCCCGTAAGGTCGAAACTTTTTGGGATCATTACCCTTCAACTCCTTTAAGTGCTACGCGCTTTTGATTCCTACAACTGTCAAAAACTGCTTTCTGCTTGGCTGTTTCATATTTCCCCACTCACCCCTGGCTGAGCCTCTGCTATCCTTAACTGGAACACTGCCGGACCAACCGGCCCGCTGTCCCTTGAGGACCACCGTTCTCGCTCCGAAAACCCACACCGGTAAAGTTCGTTCAATTTAGTTCCCCGTGGTTCAGACCGACCAGCCCGAGTCGTGCAAATCCATCCCTGTACTGGCCGGTTTCCACGCAGCACAGGCACCAATCAAGACCTGTCACTTTTCAACAAACGTAGGAACTCGGCTACCGTAGCCGGTATTTGTTCCTCTGGTACTGCACGGTGCTGCACCGTCTCCCCTGCAACCACCACCCATCCTGCCGGCGGCTGGATCCCGGGGCGTGTGGCACAATCAGCCGGACACCCGCTGAGGATCAGAACCGTTACTGCCTCCGGGTCAGCAGCCGGTACAAAGCCTATCCCGTCCCGGAACACCAGTTCCTGGACACCCTCAAGAACCCGTTTCCGGTCGATGACCGGGTTACACCCGCCGCAGTACTTGACCCCAACCTTAAATCTGACCACCTCTCCTTTCTCGAGCCTGGCAGGCCTCCATGCTTCTCGCCGTCTCTTCTCCACTAGTGCTGCACACCGCTACCGGTGGAGGCACCACGGAGAATGAAAATCAAGAACAAGCCTGTTGTTGCAGTCTACATCAGGGGTGCCAACAAACGGGCAGCCACGGGCTCCCCGAGCGGCGATGAGTAAACGAGTTCAAGAACCGCAGGCAGCGAAGACCAGCCGCAACTACCTGTCTGGGCCCGGAGGGGTGTGTGGCTGCCGCCCGGAGCCGCCGAGGTTCATTTGGTTAATTTCAACATTCCAGCCCCGAAATCCTATCCCCCAAACCGGCTAGGTCGAGAGGCTGCCGGTACCATCCCCATCTTCTCTTGAAACCCCGCAGCCCAAAAACCCCGGATGGGCCCCGTGACAATGCAACTACCACTGTTTTCCCCTTTTGTCTCCCCTGGCAGGAATTGTTCCCCCGCTTAAAGAACTAAGTCTGGCGGTCGTCTGTTTTCTCCGCAACCATGCAGGAATCCGGCAACGGTTTCGCCCGAAAACAGAACCTACATGAAGCTAGACAGTGGTGGAGGTGGACAGAAGATGTTCTTCGAAAAGGCAGACCGAATCAAGGGGTTTTCGTCTGCCGTCTTCTCCGAGATGGAGAAAGCCAAGTACGCCGCCATGGAACGCGGCATTGAAGTCATTAACCTCGGTATCGGAAGCCCGGACCTCCCGCCGGCACCACATATCAGAAAACGCCTTCAGGAGGCTGTAGCCGATCCCAATAATTACGGCTACGCCATCCTGGGTTTTCCTGAACTGCACGAGGCCCTCGCAGACTGGTACCGAAACCGTTTTGGGGTTGAACTTGACCCCAAGACCGAGGTACTGGACCTGATGGGGTCCCAGGACGGGCTGGCACACATCTCACTGGCAGTCATCAACCCAGGGGATACCGTCCTGGTTCCCGATCCCGGTTACCCGATTTACAGTGCCGGACCCCTATTCGCAGGTGCCGAGCTCTACCGTTACCCCCTGCTGGAAGAAAACAACTACCTGCCGGTTCTGGAAGAATTCGAACCGTCACTGCTCAAGCGGGCTAAAATGATCATCATCAATTACCCCAACAACCCGCTGGCGGCCACTGCTCCCCTTGAATTCTTTTCACGGCTGGTGGAGCTGGCCTACCAGTACAACTTCTTAATCTGTCACGATGTTGCTTATTGTGAACTGGCCTTTGACGGGTACCGGCCTCCAAGCCTCCTGCAGGTCGATGGGGCCAAAGAGGTTGCGGTAGAGTTTTCTTCCCTCTCCAAGACTTACAACATGGCCGGGTGCAGGCTCGGTTTCGTATCCGGCAACCCCCAGGTGATAGCCGCCCTGGCCGAGGTTAAGTCCTACCTTGACTATGGTGTCTTCAAGCCCATTCAATATGCGGGGATTACGGCACTGACCGGACCCCAAGAATACGTTCGGGAAACCGTCCTTACCTACCAGAGAAGACGAGATGTCTTGGTAGAGGGTCTAAACTCCATCGGTTGGAAGCTAGAGAAACCCAAGGCTACCATGTTTGTCTGGGCCCCGGTTCCGGGGGAATATACCTCCTCTGACTTCGCCACCACCCTCCTCGCAAAGACGGGGGTCGTGGTCCTACCGGGCAACGGCTTCGGGGAAAACGGGGAGGGGTACGTCAGGATCGGCCTTGTCCAGGATGAAGAACAGTTGAAAGAAGCTGTCGCCCGGATCGCAGAGAGCGGTCTCTTCTGAGGGCTCCCCCTACGCAGACGCTTCTACGAAAATGCCATCGTCCACCTCGCCAGGGTTGCTCCTCCACTCGCCTTTTTTCTTCCTCACCCCTTCGGGGCTGCAACCGCAGCGTTTGGTTCCGGAGCAACCCGGGAGTGCAACTCACGATACTACTCGCTCAAGGGGCTGCTGAATACAGCTTCGAATTTTTATGCTTCGTGGTTCCGGCACTTCTGAGGCGGCATGGAGCATCACTACGAAAATTTTCCGACGGCACCTGCCTTCCTTCGCGGCGTCACGCTCAACGTATAGTTGTATAATGAACCTCGACGGCTCCGGGCCGCAGCCACAAACTCGCGGTGGCTGCGGCTGGTCCGCCGCCTGCGGTTCTTGAACCAGCTCAGGAAGCCCGCACCCACCCGTTCGATGCCACCCCTGGTGTAGACTGCAGCAACCGGCTGGAGCCTGATTTTCACCTTCTGTGGTGCCGCCGCGCCGCATTGCGGAATGGAACACTACTCAGGGTTTCACTAAGGCCGCCCTCAGATCGCAGGCCTTGCCTCCACCTGGCGGCTGCTGCCACCTTCATCGTGACCTTCACCCTCGCGGCAGATCCATGCCGGTACATAGAAAACCCAACCCCGGGCCTGTGAGCCCGGGGTTCCAGTAAAGCTTAAGACTCGACGTTTCGGTTAGGTGCAAGTAAGGTCTTTTCCGATGTAAGAGCCTCAAGATTGAAAAAGACCTTAAGAACAAGGCTGGGGCCGGCTTTCACCTGGCGAAGTTGTGGTTGCCGATTTCGGCAGTTACCTTTTTCGTCCGCCAAAAACTGCTGGTTGACAGCCGTGGATTATAAAAGAAAAGGGCCCCACCTGTTGGGTCATAGCCGGAAAGGGCCGTAAGGGCAGCCTTGCGGCTGAGCTCACTGGGCTCCACCTGAAACCGTCGGCTGTAAACCGCAAGGAACTGTCCAGGTTCTTTGATCACCGCCTCAATCGAATCGGGAAACCGCGGGTCCTCAACCCTGTTTACAACCACCGCGCCTACGGCCACCTGTCCCTGAAACGGCTCAGACCCAGCCTCAGCATAGATGATCCTGGCCAGGAGTTCAACTTCGTCCTCATGGGCGTGCCACCTGTCTTGCTCCCCTGCATCACTAATCCCGGCAGCAATGGAGATCGATACCGTATTGGTAACCCCTTCCCAGGCCACTTGGCCACCCAAGGCCTCGACTGCAAAACGTAGGGGAACCAAGGTTCTGCCTTCTACGACCCGGGCCGGAACATCCAGGGGCACAACCCTGCCTCCCACAAGGGCCTCCTTTTCACCCAGGCCGATGACAATCCCCTGCCGGTCACCATCACCATTGACTAAGACCCGTTTCGAACCGGTATCGTAATGAACCTCGCGTCCCAGGGCCTCGAAGAGTCCCCTTAACCCCACCAGAATCCTGCTCTCTTCCATGACCACCGGGACAGAAGGTGCCAGTGGAACATCATTGACATAGACGATTACTGGCTCCGTAGGACCTGTAGAGGCGTAAACAGGCGGGGTAAATAAGAAAACGGAAAGTAACACCGCCATTGCGCACATCCATTGCTTCCGAACCATGCCCCAACCCCCTCTGAATCGCTACCACGAAAGGCTCCTTTTCCCGGGTACCACTTCCTTTTTTTTCGCCGTGACCTTCCGTGAACCTCCAGGAATTATCTGCCAGAGAGTAGCTGGGGTTCGCCGCGTAACCGTAAACCTGTTGGTCTTGTGACAAGGCACACAAGAAAAAAAGACTTCACCACCAGTGCAGCCTGCCATTTATCAAAAGACGTGGGGAGCCAGACCGCCCCCAGGGTTCGATTCAGCCAAAGGGTAAGGAAACAGCACCGTGCTAGGGCATAAACCCCTGAAAGGTTTAATATATTTCCAGTGACTCATGAGAATTCCAGCCTGCCGTGGTGATGACCTTGACCGGACATTTCCTGGTTATCAACCCCAGGTTCCCAAGAACCATCATCCTCATTATCGCCCTGGCCTTTACCTTCTGGTGGCCCTTCCGGGCCCCGGTGACAAGATTTCTCTTTGGTGTTCCACCAGGCGTCACACTGCACGGGGAATCGGTCTCCGGACTGACCACCGTGGAGGTAGAGGAAAAGGTGCGCCAGTTGGCCGAAGAGCTAAACCAGGAAGCGAAAAACGCCAGTATTGACCGCAGCACAGGGCAGATCATTCCGGAAAAATGGGGGGTCCAGGTTGATATCCAGGCCACTGTCAACAGGGTCATGTCCGCTGCCGAAGGAGCCCGGGTAGAACCGGTGCTGCTAGACATTGAACCAGAGTGGAAGGCTCAAGACCTGAAAGCTATCAGCACGGTGCTTGGAAGTTTCACCACCTGGATGCAGGGTTCAAGTGCCCGGCGTTACAATATTAGGCTCTCGGCATCCTTCCTCGACCGAACCCTGGTCCTGCCGGGTGAAGAGTTTTCCTTTAACGCCCTGGCCAGTCCTTACACCAGGGAAAGGGGCTATCAAGATGCTCCCATCATTGACGACACCGGGCGAATGTCCCCGGGGATCGGGGGTGGAATCTGTCAGGTATCCACCACTCTCTACAACGCCATCGTCGAGGCCGGCTTAAAGCTTACCGAAAGACACCGTCATACCCTGCGCATATACTATGTCACCCCTGGCAAAGATGCCGCCGTGGCTCATGATAAAGACCTGCGTTTTGTGAATAACCGGACCACCCCTGTCCTGGTACGGGTTTACGCCGATGAGAAGAAATTGACGGCGGAAATCCTGGGAACAGGGAACTAATGACCTTAACCACCGACTGCAGTCTTCAATCTCCCCCCGGTAAGGAGGTCTGGGTGAATACTACGAGAATGCCCCAACAGCACCGGCCTTCCTTCGCGGCGCCACGCGCACCGGATGGTTGTAATGAACCTCGTCGGCTGCTGGCCCCAGCCACAAACTCGCCCTCCAGGCTCAGACAGGTGGCTACAGCTGGTCCTCCCGTCGCCTGTGGCAGTATGGGGGACTCCAGAGCGACCCAGGCTGGTAACCCTAAAACCTGCCCCGCAGCAGCACCCGCCCGTTCCGGACGGTAGTTACCTTCCCCCCGGAATCCCTTACTTTTTGCAGTTCACCGCCCGAAACAGCAACTTGGCCGTTGACAAGGACGTATTCGATCCCTTCTGGATACCGGGCCGGGTCGTGATAGGTGGTTTTCTCCCTGACCACAGCCGGATTGAAGATGGTCAGGTCAGCGTAGTAACCTGTGGCTATCATCCCCCGCCCTTTGAGCTGGTACAGCTGGGCGGCTCCAAGGGTCATTTTGTGGATGGCCTCCTCCAAGGTCAGGAGGTTCTCTTCACGTACATATTTTCTTATTATTTTGGGGTAGGTTCCGAAGGCCCGGGGATGAAGCCTTTCCTCAAGGGAGTACCCCGGGTCCGAAGAAACCGCAGGGGCGTCGGTGCCGACCAGGGTAAAGTCCTGTTTCAAAAACTCGGCCATGCTCTGTTCTGACAAGGTCTTGACGTACACCTGAACAGGCTCCCCGTGGGCGCGCAACTCCTGCACCACCTTGGCAACTGAAACCCCGCGTTCAGCCGCCAGCTGCGTTAAGGATTTCCCTTCAGCCGACCGGTCAGCACAACGAAGAATGTAAATAATCCGGGATGGGTAGCGGCCGTACATTTCTGAAAGCCCCCTTTCGATCAGGAACCACGGTGCCCCATACGGGTAGAAATCGGCGTAAACCTCCTGACCCTGCCTCCGGGCGGCTTGGATCCTGGCAATGACTTGGTGGGTAAGGTCCACCAGGACATCTTCACGGGCCGGCCAACTAGGGGTCCTCGCCACCTTGATATGGGAAATATTCAGAGGCACTTGAGCCTCCCGGGCAATAGAAAGGGCTTCATCCACCGCAGCGAGAATCCTGACCCTTTCGTTCCTGATATGAGTGGAGTAAACGGCTTGGTATGGGGTCAGCACCCTCACCAGCCGCACCAGTTCCTCGGTCGTGGTGTACTTCCCTGGAACGTACTCCAGGCCGCTTGACAGGCCGACGGCCCCTTCTTCCATGGCTTTTCTGACCAGTTCCTCCATCCTTTCTAGCTGCGCTTCGCTCGCCCGACCCGGCCCAGAACCCATCACCGCAGCCCTTACCGTGCCCTGACCGATAAGCATTGCGTAATTCACCGCAGGTCGTACCGCTGCCACCCTGTTGAGGTGCTCGCTGACGCTAAGCGGGGATTTTCCGTCCGTTCCGATGATTTCCGTGGTGACCCCCTGTCTCAGGGCCGATTCGGCGTGGGGACTCTGGAGGATGGTGCGGTCGGAATGGGAGTGGGGGTTGATGAAACCGGGAGCAACAACCAGCCCGGAGGCATTGATGGTAACTTCCCCTTCCCGCAGGGAAAGGTCACCAATTTCTGCAATTCTGTCGCCGCGGATACCGATGTCGGCCACGTAACCGGGGCGTCCGGTACCATCAACGATATAACCGTCACGGATCAAGATATCGAAGGTTGAGTAAGCTGCCCTGTTCTCCTCCGACACCCATACCCGCCTCAGATCCCCAACCATGCCCAGGAGAACCCATAACCCGATAAAGACCAGGAATACCGCCAGGACCTTCCGTCCCCTTCGCCTTGGTGGTGGCATAAGTCACCATTCCCGCTTCCCCAAAGATTCAGGGTTGGGATTTTCCCAATGTCGAGCCCTTTGTTCACTATAAGAATATATTTGCCCCCTTCCCGGGTTATGCCCTGGCACGGCTCTTGGGTGTCAACCGGCACCGGTTGCCCGACGGCCCCCTTCCAGCCGTCTCCCGCAGCATTGACCGGTCTCCTACCGCATAAATCTTAACAAAGCCACTCTGAATACCGGGACTGCACTTTCGGGGCCAAGGGAAAGGAGCCACCCGTTGAGATCGGCAACCTTCCTGCAGGGAACAGTAATCCTAGCCACAGCTGGTTTTCTGAACCGGTTCATCGGGTTCTTCTACAACCTGTATCTTATCCGCTGGGTTGGGCCAGAGCCTATCGGCATCTACAGGATGGTGACGCCGGTGTACTTCACCCTCCTGCTGGTCGCCACCGCCGGTATCCCTTATGCCATTTCCAAGCTTGTCTCGGAAAGGGTGGCCCTTGGCAAACCAAGGGAAGCCCTCCGTACCGTAAAGATTGCGGTCGCGATCCTCACTGTCTTGAGCTCTGCGGTTTCCACCGCTTTCTACCTGCTCGCCCCTTTACTTTCCAACTACATTTTCAGCGACCCCCGTACCTACTGGGTTGTCATCTTTCTGGTCCCCTGTATCTTTGTGGTCAGCCTGGCAGCCATCCTGCGAGGTTTTTTCCAGGGGTTGCAGCAAATGGAAGCCCTCGCGGTCTCTTCCTTCCTGGAACAGGTAACCCATGCCGTTTCAACCCTTGCCCTGGCCCTCTACCTCGCCCCCAGGGGACCTGGGTACGTAGCCGCGGGAATCGCCGTCGGCATGGTTCTTGGAGAATTAGTCGGCTTGGTGACCCTGTCGGCCCTGTTCCTACAGTGCAGGAAAACACTCCTGGAAGAGAAAACCGGACGCCCTCTAGGACGTCCGGAGCCCCCTTCGACCACCATCAAGCGCATGTTTGATCTCTCCCTACCGGTCACAGCCGGCCGGATTGCCGCTTCCCTGAGCACCACCTTCAATATTACCCTCATTCCGGCCCGGCTGCGAGCCTCGGGCCTGAGCACGGCAGAGGCCACCACTCAATTCGGGCAGCTCACCGGGATCGCCCTTCCACTGATCTTTCTCCCCAACATCATCAACGTGGCCATGGCCATCAATCTTGTCCCCGATATCTCAGCTGCCCTCGCCCGGCGGGATCTCCGTTCGGTCCGCCTCCGGACCCAAAAAGCCCTGACGGTCACCTACCTGCTTGGACTCCCCGTGGTCGCTACTTTCCTGGTCTTGGCCAGGCAAATCTGCGAGGTAGCCTACAACTACCCGGAAGCCGGGACCCTGGTGGCCATCATGGCACCGGCAGCGGTGTTGGCATACCTGCGCCAGACCACCTCTGGAATCCTACAAGGGCTGGGCAAACCCTCTATCCCGGTCAGGAACTACATCTTGGCCCTTTGCGCTGATACCTCGGTAGTCTTTTTTCTGGCCGCCGTCCCCGGCTTCGGTATCCGGGGAGCGGCAGTTGCCTCGCTGGTTAATTTCCTGGTTGGAGGGGGGCTCAACCTCTACGGGGTCTTCAAAGAAGTGGGCTTCACCGTGAATATCGCCAACCACCTCGTCAAACCTTTCGCTGCCGCCTTGGTTTGCGCCCTGACCATCAAGCAGGTGTACCACACCCTCCTGCCCTTGGGTTCCCTGCCGGTCGCCACTTTCGGTTCGGCTGCAGCCGGTCTTGTTGCCTACGCAGCGATAATTCTGGTCACTGGTGCTGCCCGGCCCCTCAGGTTAACCACCTTCAAGAAACCCCGCTGACACATTCCCTTTCTAGAAACCGCTTCATCAAGACTTCAACCTGCCTGGTTTCAACCAAGAAGGCATCATGGCCAAAGGGTGACTTAAGCTCCTCGTAGTGGGCATCAACCCCTTGGACACGCATCAGGGCGTAAAGTTCCCTCATTTCTTCCACCGGGTAGAGGATATCACTGCTGATCCCAACCACCCAGACCTCAGATTGGATCCTTTTTAGCGCCCGTTTCAAGCCTCCCCTGCCGCGGCCCAGGTCAAAGAGGTCCATGGCACGGGTCAGAAAGAGGTAAGAGTTGGCATCAAACCTTCGTACCAGGCACTCCCCCTGGTACCAGAGGTAGCTTTCCACCTTGAATTTACTGGTAAAGTCAAAGGGGGAAGAGGTCGGGTCCTCCAGGTGACGCCCAAACTTGAGCTCCATCGACTCGTTGCTCTGGTAGGTAATCATCCCAACCATCCGGGCCAGGGACAAACCCTCCTCCGGTGGCCGCTGGCCGTAATAGTTCCCCCGGCACCAGTTTGGGTCCCGCATGATCGCCTGGCGTCCAACCTCGTGGTAGGCAATGGACTGGGGGGAATGGCGGGCAGGGGCAGCAATGTTCAGGATCCGGCCAGCAAGTCCGGGGTACGCAACAGCCCACTCCAGGGCCTGCATCCCCCCCATAGACCCACCTATAACTGCAACCAGCTTCCTGATTCCGAGAAAATCCAGCAACCGCCGTTGAGCCCTCACCATATCCCTGATGGTGATCACGGGAAAGTCCATGGCATATTCCCGACCGGTGGCAGGATTGATGGAACTGGGACCAGTTGACCCGCGGCAACCACCCAGGACGTTGGAACAAACAATGAAGTAGCGGTTTGTATCCAGGGCCCGGCCGGGACCTACCAGACCCTCCCACCAACCTTTGCGATCGTCTTTAGTATGCGCCACTACATGGGAGTCACCGGTCAGAGCATGGGCAACCAGAATCACGTTATCCCGGGTTGGGTTCAGGCGACCGTACGTTTCGTAGGCCAAGGTCACTGGGCTGATCTTGCGGCCGCTGTCCAGGGTAAAGGCAGACGGTGGTTGAGCAAAGGTAAAGAACTTCACGTACTCAGGGAAACACCCCGCACTACCATGACCGGGTACTAGACCCTGGTGTTTTGAGGTCGAAGAACGTTCTGGTATCCCCACAGTCAAACCTCCTCCCCCTTTGAGTGTCACCAGGCTTCATTCAGGGCGTAGTCGAGGTCGGCAATCAGGTCTGATGCGGCTTCAATCCCAATCGAGAGACGGATCAGATCCTCTGTTACCCCGCTCTTCTCCCTTTCCTCCTCAGAAAGTTGAGCGTGGGTTGTACTGGCCGGATGAATTACCAGTGACTTGGCATCACCAACATTTGCCAGGAGCGAGAAAAGCCTTAGCGAATTAATGAACCTTCTCGCCGGTTCGTAACCACCCTTGACTCCAAAGGTTAGGATCGCCCCAAAGCCCCCGTCTAGGTAGCGGAGAGCCGTCTCATGGGAAGGGTGGTCCTCAAGTCCCGGGTAGTTAACCCAGGAAACCCTCGGGTGTTCCTTGAGAAATCGAGCAACCTCCATTGCGTTCTGACAGTGCCTTTCCATCCTCAAGGGCAGGGTCTCCAACCCCTGTAAGAACAGGAAGGCATTGAACGGACTGAGACAGGCACCGATATCCCTTAGAAGTTGAACCCGGACCTTGATAATGTAAGCAAGTTCCCCGAAGGCTTCAAGGTACCTGAGGCCATGATAACTGGGATCAGGTTCAGTGAAACCTTTGAATTTCCCGTTACTCCAATCGAACTTTCCAGAATCTACAATGGCCCCACCAATGGAGGTTCCATGGCCACCAATGAACTTGGTTGTTGAGTGGACCACAATGTCAGCCCCGTATTCTATCGGTCGGCACAGGTACGGCGTAGCAAAGGTATTGTCAACCACCAGCGGAACCCCTGCCTCGTGGGCCACCTCGGCCAGTTCCTCCAAGTCTGGGACATCCAGTTTGGGGTTTCCGATGGTCTCCACGTAGATAGCCTTGGTCCGGTCTGTAATTGCCCGCCGGAAATTCTCAATCCTGATGGGGTCAGCAAACTTGACCTCGAGGCCCAGCTTGGGAAGGGTATGAACAAAAAGGTTATAAGTACCGCCGTACAGGCTGGTGGAACTGACCACTTCATCCCCGGCCTCGGCAATGTTCAACAGGGCGTAAGTTGTCGCCGCTTGACCGGAGGCTACCCCCAGAGCCCCTACCCCACCTTCCAAGGCGGCCAATCTTTCTTCGAAAACCGCGGTAGTAGGGTTCATAATCCGGGTGTAAATATTTCCCGGTTTCTTCAAAGCAAAGAGTTCGGCCGCGTGGTCTGTGCCTTCGAACACATACGAAGTGGTCTGGTACACTGGAACGGCCCGGGCTCCAGTGGCTGGGTCCGGCTGCTGCCCGGCGTGGACAGCCATGGTCTCGAAAGCATAGTGGTAATTACCCTGGTTATTTCCCCTCTCCATGTTGTAACTCCCCTTTCAAAAAAACTTGTATCACTTATCTTGCCGAGCACACCCTTACCTCTCTGTCCATTACGGGCTCTCGACCCCGAACCGCCAACACCGGGCTTAACCCCCAATTAGCCAGGTGCAGGAAAGTCTCCCCCCAGCCACGGGTCAAACGCTTCCCTTCTGGGCCTTCCTCCCGGTGGAAAGCAAAAATTTAAGCCCCTTCTGAGAGAAGAGGCTCATAACCTTGGGATCGGCATGACGCCCGAGTCCTACCCTCATCTCTCAGAACCCCCTGGTTCTGCAGGAATTGGCACCTTTCCAACCGCAAAACGATTGGCGGTTGCCGGGTTTCATTGGGCCAGTCCCTCCACCTCTCTGGATAAGAGTGCTCGGTATTAAGTTGGTAGTATTATAGCACAGCCAAAAAGCCCCGTCAACGGGAAAATGTCCATGGACAACGGAAAATAGGTACAGGTTCTGGCCGGTTCACGAGTTCACGAAGGGCACCGTCAGGAAACCTTCCGGCAATACATAAGCCTGGAAGTCAGGGCCATGCCTGGCCCGCACCCTTTCCAGTGCTTCTTCCACCGAGTGCGCCGGTTCCATCATTAGTACCCGGACAATTTCATCCGGCATTTCAGAGATCAGGATCGTGTGGACCTCCTTCAAGGTACGGCAGGTCAAGTAGGCCTTGTGGTGCCCCATCTGGAAGTTGGCTGCCACCGCTTCCACCACTTCACCAGGCGTGCTGTGGTCCTTCATGAAATCATAGAACTTCTGGGACCCATGCCCTTCAGGACAGGCGGCCATCAAGATGATGGTACCACCGGGGCGCACGGCGCGGTGGGCGTTACTCAATGTCTTCTGTGCCTGGTAAAAGTTGATATCCTTGGGGTACCCACCACAAGTGGCGATTACCACCTCGGCCTTCTCTTCGATGTTGACCGCAAACATCTCGTCCACAAGCTTACAGCCTTCAGCATGAGCCTGCTCCATGTCCCCCGCCACTACCTGGACAAATTCCCGCCGGGAATTGAGGACAACGTTGAAGATAAAGTTGGGTTTCACCATCCGAGCCGCTTCCAGCATGTCTTCGTGCAGGACATTACCCTCCAAGCGGCCTTGGGTCGCCGTGGGTTCCACCATGGCCTTGTGGTTAGTCTCGATGGCTTCCAGGGAAGCCACTCCTGGCAAGATACTCTTTCGTCCCCCGGTGTAGCCAGCCGTCATGTGATAGGTCACTTCTCCCGTCAGGATGACAAAATCAGCCTTGGCCACGATGTCATTGATGTATACCGGGGTACCGCGGGAGGTCCGACCATAATAGGATACCGGCGCATTAACTGCATCATGGTCCACGATCTTGATCCTGGAGTAAGCCTCTTCACCTGCAATGTAACGGTGTTCCTCCGGGGTGTGTCCTCGATGGATACCAGTGGCCACCACGGCCGTAATCCTGTCGTCAGGTACACCTGCCGCGTTCAGTTCATCGAGAAGGAAAGGGAGAAAAACATCAGTCCCCACTACCCGGGTGATGTCGTTGATGACGATGGCCACCTTGCTTCCCGGGCTTACCATTTCCCGCAGCGGCGGCTTCCCGATGGGTTTGGCCAGTGCTTCTTTCATGGCGGCAACCGGGTCCGCGAGGCCGGCCCTTTCCCTCGGCAGGAAAACCCCTTTTACCCTACTGTCCGCAATGGAAAAGCTCACTTCTTCCCGACCGTACCGGACGGTAAAATCCACCCCCATACCTCCTCATTGATTAGTACACTTCATCCCATGGGGTCTCCCGACGCAAGGAACCCCTCCAACCTTTGACGCAAAGTCCCCCGTGCGTCCCCCTACAGTCTGTAAAACAGGCTACCCGGCTCAAAGCTTCCCTGGCGTCGCCCTTTCTTCTTCTACCATCTCCAGTACCCTCTTGGCATTCAGGTAAACAGGATAATCCACAAACTTGCCTCCGTCAATAACGATGGACGCCAATCCCTTCCCTTCGGCTACCTTGAATGCTTCTACAACCTTTTTGGCAAACTCGATTTCCTCTTGTGTCGGTGTGAAAACCTCGTTAATAACCGGAATCTGTTCAGGGTGGATGGCAGTCTTGCCCTTGAAGCCCAGGGCCTTGGCCAGTTCGGCCTCCTTCCTTAGCCCTTCCAGGTCGTGTACCACCGGGTAAACCGTATCCAGTGGGGGTTCCTTTCCCGCGGCCCGTGAGGCGCAAACCACCATCATCCTGGCGTAGTAGAGTTCCTGCCCAGTGCCAGACCACCTGATTCCAAGGTCCGTGGTGTAGTCCACTGACCCAAAGGATACCCTGCTCAACCGCTCACTGGCACGCAAGATCTCTTCCAGGTTCCAAACCCCCTTTGCATTCTCGATGATTACCACCAGGTCCAGGCTGCCCGGGCAAAGGCCTTTGCGCCTTTCAACTACACCCATAAACCAGTCGACAATGTGAAGATCAGCAGCCTTCTCAACCTTGGGCAAAACCACCCCGTCCAGTCCCCCACAAGCAACAGCTTCGATATCATCGGCTGTCATCTGGGTTGAAAGGGCATTGACCCGGACGTAGGCTTTCGCCCGGCGGGGTAGGGTCAGGGCCTGCCTGATCTTTCCCCTTGCTGCCTCCTTTTCTGAAAGGGCCACGGCATCCTCAAGGTCAAAGACGACCGCGTCGGCCGGAACCCTGAGGGCCTTTTCCATCATGCGTTCGGAATTACCGGGTGTAAACAAAACACTCCTCAACATTCGGAGATCCCTCCCAGAATGGCTGGATCCTCTTGGCCCTAAATAACCCCTTGCCTTTTCAGTTCTTCCACCTGTGCAGGGGAAAGACCCAGGCGCTCCCCGAAAATCTCCTGGTTGTGCTCACCTTTCCTGGGACCCGGGTGCTTAATCTCCCCAGGGGTTCGGGAAAAACGAGCCACTACATTAGGCATACGGATCCTCCCGAAGTCTGGGTCTGCAACTTCGATAATGGTACCACGCTCCTTGAAATGCGGATCCTCGAAGATCTGTTCCATGTTGTAAACAGGGCCGACCACCGCCCCGGCTGCCTCAAAGGTTTCCAAGACCTCCTCAAGCCCGTGGTTGGCAATCCAGGAACCAATAATCTCATCCAGTTCATCACTGTGCTTCAGCCTGGAAGCGTTGTCCTTAAACCTTTCGTCCGAGATAAGTTCCTCCCGGCCAATGGCCTTGAATACCCTCTCCGCAATCGGCTGGGCACTAGCAGACAAGGCCACCCACTTGCCGTCCCTGGTAACGTAAGCGTTTCTCGGTGCCGCCTCCGCGGTGCGGTTTCCCAGTCTTTGGTGCACGATACCCAACTGGTCGTATTCGACCACCTGGGACTCCAGGAAGCGAAAGAGAGGCTCGTAAAGACAGATGTCAATGTACTGCCCCTTCCCACTCCCCCTGACATCCCTTTCGTAAACAGCAATCATGACCGACAAGGCGCCAAATACACTGCATACACCGTCTGCCAGGGGAATCGAAGGCAGGGTGGGAGGGCCGTCGGGATGACCGGTGATATAGGCAAATCCACTCATGGCCTCTGCCACCGTACCAAAGCCTGCCCGCCGGGCATAGGGCCCTGTCTGGCCAAAACCGGTTGTTCTTAACATAATAAGCCGGCTGTTGATGGCGGACAATTCTTCCCATCCAATCTTCCACCGTTCCAGGGTACCGGGACGAAAGTTCTCGATCAGGACATCACAATCCCGCACCAGCCGCTTGAAAAGCTCCTGGCCCTGGGGGGTGCTCAGATCAAGGGTAATGGACTTCTTGTTTCGGCTGATGGTTTTCCAAAAGAGGGAAATCCCGTCTTTCTGGGCCCCAAACCGCCGAACATGATCCCCAAACTGGGGGTGTTCCACCTTGATTACCTCGGCTCCAAAGTCCGCCAGGTAGGTGGCCGCCCAGGGAGCCGCCATCATGGTAGACACGTCGATAACCTTTAACCCTTCAAGGGGAAGGGAGCCATCCAGTCGCATCCCGTACCCTCCCGTTCTTACTCATGGTCAACCACTCCTGTTTTTCCCCAAGCCTTTTCGCCCAGGGGGTGCCACCAGGCCGGCCCCTTCCTACCCCCCGGAAAACTCCATTTATCTCGCCACCAGTTCTCCCTGGCGAGTAATTCTGAGCCGATCTCACTCTTGAGCAACCCGGCCCGGATGCGGTAATCTCGGTGGCTCTTTTCATTGTTCCTGGCATTGTTCCTGTCAGGCCGGTGGAATCTAGCCCTTCCCCCTGCGGGCACCCACAGCTGCCCCCACCGCCAGGACCAGCATACTCACCCCCAGACCGGGGTACAAAGGGTCCACGCCCTTGGGGACCAGGAGGCTCCAGAGAACCACTACCAGCGGAGCGGCCACCACGGCCGCCACCCCGGCCTTGGGCGGAACCAGGCCTCGGAAAAAGATTGCAGCCAGCAACGGAAAACAGATGGTGGCACCACGGAGAGCCATGGAGAGAAAACTCCACCCGAGGATCATGGACGAAAGATTACCGGCCACGAAAACCGCGGAAAAAGCGGTAATGCCCGCAACGATGATCCGCATCACCCACAGCCTCTCCCGGCTCGTAGCTCCAGGCCGGAAAAGGTGTGCGTAAACATCAGTGGTAAGCATGGTGGCTGCACCAAGGGTCAGGCCGGCAGCGGTTCCAATGACAGCAATGATGAGGGTCGCCAGAACTACACCACCGATCCAGGGATTCAGGTGTTCAAGGACAAAGCGGGGGAAGGCCTGGGCCGGGTCGATGGTGGGTTGAGTGATCTTCATATACCAGCCCACCAGGATTCCCGCAAAACCGAGGGGGACCATGAAAACCGCACTCAAGAGGGCCCCCCGCCGGGAAGTAGCCACATCCCGGCCAGAGAAAATGGCCTGGATGTAAGTTTGGGTTGACAGCACCCCGACCACAACCGAAAAGCCGGCCGCCAGGTCTTTACTCAACCCACGGCCGAAGAGGCTGAAGTAAGGATATGAAGGCAGGGAAGCGCGGATGGAACCTAGGCCCCCGGCCAAGTGGTAAGCCCAGTACCCGGCCACGACAAGACATAGGTACAAGAGAAAGGATTTCAAGATTCCAACCCGACCGGCACCCCAAACACCACCCGAAGTGACATACGCCACCACCATGGTCACCGCCAGCACCGCCCCGGCAGCGGTAGAGATCCCAAGTAGGCTGGAGATCATGGCCGTAGCCGCCAGGATCTGGGGAATAATGTTGAGAAACATCCCCATGGAGACGAAAATTACTCCGTATACTGCTGCCTGCGGACCATAGACCCGGCCCAGGTAGCCGGTAACCGTCTCCAGGCCGGCCTGGCGCAGGGGACGTGCCAGAAACAGTGCCAGGAGCAAGCAACCAAGACCAGAACCAAGGGCAAACCACCAGCCGCTCAAACCCACCTTGAACGCCATCTGGGCTGCACCAACAGTACTGCCGCCTCCAAAAAGGGTGCCCACGATGGTACCCGCCACCACGGCGGCACTGGCCTGGTTTCCACCCACCGAGAAATCCTGCACCGTCTTAACCCGGCGGCCGGTCGAGATCCCCACGGCGGCAACAAGGACAAAGGTCAGTCCAATACTTACCAGGTACGGAAAGCTTTCGATTGCCGTCACCCTTTACCACCAAACATCGTTCATTCCTAGTCCCTCCACCCCTCGGACCGCTGCAACTGGTTTCGCGCCGGAGTACCCCGCACCGGTGGTACGGCGGGTTTTTGACCTTTCGTGGTACCGGCAGTCTCAAGGCCCCTTAAAGGACGCCCCCAAAAATAACTGCTGCCTGCCGAAGTTTCCGTCTTTCCAATCCTGCCGGCCTTCAGGGGGCAGGTCCGGTCTAACCCTGGTCCAGGATCTCACGGAGCCGGGCGGCATAAGCCGCACTCTCTTCGTCGTCAGTTACCAGTTCGATCTTGTCCGGGGAATCAACTCCCAGGCCCAATTCCACCGCCCGCGCAATCTGCTCCTGGTCGAAGATTTTCTTGGACATGATGTCCTCGTTGCTACCCAGGTCCTTCAAAACAGCCACTCCCACTGCGTCAACTGCCACCCGGTCAGTACCAGTGACAAATACACTAGCCTTCTTCCGAACACCCTGGTCTGGCCCACCGTCCACAAAGACATCCACCCCGTCCATCACGATCAACTCCGGACGGTAGCAAAGGTTGATTTCGGTGATCATCTTTCTCATGTTGGGAGAACCGTGCATCTGTCCCATGAAATCATAGCCCCGCCTGGGGACCAGGCCCACTCCCAGCTTCAGTGCCATGCTGATCACCCCACCCTTGCCGTGGGTTTTGAGACAGCAGGTGGCAACAATACACTCGGCGTCCCGAACTACCTTCGGGTAAACAAAACCCTCCGGCCAGTTTCCGTTTTGCGGACGAAACTCTACCCAGTGATCTGTATCGTTTTCGTCTAGATCGATAAACCGCACGCCCAGCTTCTCGAACAATCGGTCATAACCCTTGTCCCGAACCACATCCGCAGTGAGAGGCGGGCCGCTCCTTTCAGCGACCAGTACGCTGCGCGCCCCCATCTCCCTAAGCTTCAGGATCAACTCTTCCAGGGTAGCCAGGTCAGTTGAACCAGGGGCCGGGTCTGCGGTGTTGAAATTGGGTTTCACAAGTACTTCCTTACCCTTGACCGGGTTAACCCCCAACAGTTCAATCGACCGTCTCACTCCAGCATGCCGGTCCGAAGTCCTTACAAGGGCAACCTTGGTTTTGGTCATCCTCATACCCCCCAGGTATTGGCAAAGATTCGCACGCCCATTTTCCCCAATCTAATCCCAGCCTTCACGTCTATATTACTCCATTACTCCAGCTGTCTGATATTTCCTGCCTGAGCCTGCTCCTACTTCCCGGAACCCCTGGAGGTTCTCTCCCTGCCGTCGGTGAAATACAATTAAGAACAAAGGTCTTCAGGAACTAGGCCTCACCCTTGGCTCCTTGGCCCTGGAGGCACCGGACTAAGACTGGGGGGTCCTCTATCTCCACCTTTAAGCTGTGGTTCCTCCCGAGGAGGAAATTCTTTTTCAGCCTGATCGCCCTCACCGGGCTCTTGGCCTTTGGAACCATGACCCTGGCCGCGGTACTCACCACCGCTGGGAGGTCACCGGTTCTGAAGGGCAGAACCATCGTTGTTGACCCCGGCCACGGCGGGATTGACGCCGGAACTGATTACGGTAGGTACTACGAGAAAGACATCAACCTCACGGTCAGCAGGGTCCTGCGCGCTCAACTGACCCGGGAAGGTGCCAGGGTGATCACCACCCGGGACCGGGATACCGACCTTAGTCACCTCTACCCTGAGGGTTCTACCCGTCAACGACGTGACCTGGCCGCCAGGGTGCAGATTGCCCGCACCCATAACGCCGAGGTCCTGATCAGCCTTCACTGCAACTGGAGCTGGAAAACATACCACCGGGGTCCCATTGTTTATTACCAGGTGGGACGGGAGGACAGCAGGCTCTTGGCGGAAGCCGTCCAACAGGAACTAAACAAGGTTCAAGAGGGGATCCGTAAAATACCAAGGCCGGCAGAGTTCTACATTCTCCGGGAAAGCCCGATGACAGCCATCATTATCGAAATGGGCTTTCTTTCCAACCCGACCGACCGTCGCCTTCTCAATCAACCTGAATACCTGAAGAAACTGGCCCGGGCCATTATCGAAGGGCTGGAAACATATATCCAGGTCCGGGAGTTGTACCGCGGATTGTACGGCCCGGTGCCGATGAACTACTTACCCCGGTGAACGAAGATCGTGAACTGCACTTTTCTGCACTGCTCAAGAAGGGCATTTCTGCCCCCTCGCAACTTCAGCGCGTTGCCTCCAGGGGAGTAACGTCCCGCCGTCCCGGAGGGCAGGAAAGCACCAGGCAGCTCCCAGGGCCAACCCTCAGGCCACCGGCTTCCTGACGCCTTACCCTTCTGTCGGCCCCCAACCTGCAACCGGGACAACCGGTGGTACACAGCCGGCCTGAACCGGGAGCAACCGTTTATCCTGCCACTTCAACACCGTTACGGAACCCGGGGGTATCTGCACATTCCAGAGCTTCTCTGGATCCCAACCAAAGGCATCACTCCAAAGGACCCGGACAGGCCCACCGTGGGTTACCACCACCACAGGCCTGCCCCTTCCCTCCCGAGGTCCTCCAGGTACTCCCCACTCGTCGTTCCGAGTCCCTACCCGGGAACTGGTCAGAGAAGGGGAGCCCTCCTCATCTTTCTTTCCCCTTTTGTCCTCTTGGTCCTCGTAATCAAGCACCTCGGCCAGGACTTCCCGGACCCGTTCCCGGACCTCCATGATGCTTTCTCCGCCTGGAACCGGGTACGAAGGGTCGGAGAACCAGCGGTCCACCTCCACGGGCCACCTGCTCCAGATTTGGGCCAGGGTCAATCCTTCCCAACAACCGAAGTCCATTTCCCGCCAGCGCGGGTCGGTAATGAGGTGCCAGGGATGGCCCAGCCGGGAACCGATAGTACGGGCTGTTTGCACGGCCCGGCCAAGGTCACTCGAATATATTCTCTGCACCGGCAACCCGGCCAGGAAACGGCCGAGATCCTTCACCTTCCGCCACCCGGAAAGGGTCAAGGGTTCATCCCCGTGACCCAGGTACCTTCCGACACTGTTCGATTGAACCTCTCCGTGCCGTACCAGGTACAATAACACCGCCAAACCTCCCCACGGCTAGCTTCCTTTCCTTGGGCCTTTGTTTAGGCTCACGACATGAGGGTTTCCTTTAAACCCGCAACAAGTGCTGCATTGTCAGCTGGTCCGCGCACAGCCACCCGGAAAAAATAGGGGTCTAAGCCCTGGAAGTTGGCACAGTCCCGGATCAGGATCCCCCGCCGGGCCAGGGCCTGGCTGAGGTGGGAAGCAGTGAGACCGGTCTGGAAACAGTTGACCAAGATGAAGTTGGCCGCCGGGTGGTAGGGTTTAAGCCCCGGGATCACAGACAGGTCCCGGTAAAGGTTCTCCTTCTCCTTCACAATCAAGTCCCTGGTGGCAGCTATGTACTCCTCATCCTCCAGGGAAGCTGTCCCAGCCACCTGGGCCAGGATATTAACCCGCCACGGAACGGCCCGTTTCCTCAACTCCTCCAGGGTGGCCGGCATCCCAACCAGGTACCCCAGTCTGAGCCCCGGCAGGGCGAAAAACTTGGTCAGGGAGCCGAGGACTAAAACCCGGTCCATGGTCACCGCCACTTCCACCATAGAATAGTCTGCCGGCCGTGGGATGAAATCCAGGAAGGCCTGGTCCACCACCAGCCAGGAATCACGTGCCCTGACCACCTCGGCAAGGTCCAGGAGTTCTTCCTTGGAGACCAGGGTCCCGGTGGGATTATTGGGGTTGCAGATAAACACCAGGTCCCTGTTTGCCAAGAAGTCTTCCCACCCGCCTTCCGGCATCCGGAAACAAAAACCGTCGGCAGCCCTGAGGGCCACCGGTCCGAAATCACTGCCCGCAGCAGCCCGCCGGTATTCGGAAAAGGTGGGCAGTAAGGTTACCAGCCGCCCCGGGTTAACCCAACCACCAACCAGGCCGATGAGTTCCGCAGCCCCGTTTCCCACCATCAGGTTCTCGGGCCGTACCTCCAGGTAACGCGCCAGGGCAGCACGCAGTGCAGTACTGGAAGGGTCCGGGTAGTGCTTGACCCACAACAGGTTGTCTCGGATGGCTTCCAGGGCCCTTGGGGATGGCCCCAGGGGATTAATGCTGGCACTGAAATCAATGAGTTCATCAACCCCAAGGCCGAGTCGTGCTGACTCTTTCCACACATTCCCACCGTGTTCGTCGGCCTGCTCATTCACCATCCGCCACCCCCTCTCCCCCCTCGCCAGGCAGGGTCACAAGCACGGCACCACCCCCGGTTAGTTCTGTCGGCCAGAGCCGGCAGCCGGGAAGGTTTTCCGCCAAGTATGGAAACACTTCCCGGGCCTGAACCTTCCGGGGGTCAAAAAGCACCCCCACCACCGTTCCGCTGTGGGCCACGTTAACCCCCAGGGCTCCGCACTTTTTGGCCAGGGCCAAGGCCGGTTCGAAAACCGGATTGGGGAAGTTTTCCTGTTTGACACGGGCACTGAGGGTGGCTCCAAGGGCAATACTCTCGGGACAACCCGTAGCGAACCCAAAGGAGATATAATCCCAGGCGGCCCGGATTACCGGTTCATTGGCCCGGTTTAGATCAACCAACCCTTCCCGGCGGTTAAAGGCCACCGTATCCACCGAACCCCCAGGGTCAACCACAATGACCTCCATGGGTGGGGGATGGCCAAGTTCCTCGAGAAGAACTCCACCCAGGTGGTCAAAGGCAACCACTCCCGGGTACATGATCCCGTCGCTCGGTTCAATGGAGACTGCAAGGGCTGCCAGTTCGTCCGGTCCGGGCACCTCTCCAGTCAGAGCCGCCGCAGCCAGGGCCGCAGCCGTGATATCGGCCGTACTGCTGCCACAACCTTTGCCGGCCGGTAGCTGGGAGTAAAGGGTGACGGTCACCTCCACCAGGCTGATCATACCGGGGGTGGTCCTGCCCAGGGTCTGCCGGACGGCCTTGAGGGTCTTCTCCGCAGCCGGGCCACAAGCGCCCCTCGAGCCTTGTTCAGCAGTCGCAGCCCCTGCCCGGCATTGAAAGTGTCTCACAGGCGGAGAAGGGCCCAGGCGGCCCGGTCCTTCCATTTTCTTTCCCGGTTCTGTCCGGCCACCGCTCACCGTGGCCTCCGAGCCGGGGATAAACTGTCCCAGGAGCCGGGAGTCTCCAACCGGCTTGCTCCCCACCGCTATTTCCACTACCGACCACTGGTTAACAGGACACGTGACCAGGAAATACTCCCCGTCCAGAAAGCCCTGGAGGAGTTCACCACAGGTTCCAGGGGCACGGGCAACAGCCCGGCCGTGCAGAACCTTCCTTCCTTGCGTCCCCATAAAACCCCCTACTCCCGCCAACGCCGGTCTTCTTCCGGCCCGGGCCGGCTTCCCTAACTGGTCTCATTCACCCCGGGCCCTTCATGCCAATATCCCGGTGTCCCGGCACAGGCCTCCCGAACCCCAGGCCTCTAACCACTGTTGAACATTCTTCAGCCGGTCCTTGAACCAGACATCCACCCCTCAAGCCGTGCATCTCGACCAAAACGTTCCTGTCGCCGGACGCCAGTCAAAGCGAAAATTCGTGAACCGTTACAGGCTAGAGTGCGTGGCGGACAGGGGCTTCCCCAAGTGCTTTGACTGGGCCCGAGCAACCCCCAGAACCTTGGGTACAGGTTCAGGACAGGGCGGATAACAACGCCAGAAAAAAAAGGGTGGCCACCTCAACAATCTCGTTGATGGCACCGTAGACATCCCCGGTCAGGCCTCCCAACCGCCGGGCCACGAGTACAGCCCCGAGCCCACCCACAAGTGAAGCCCCACCCGAAACCAGCAAGCCCGTCCAGCCTAGAACCAGCCAGGCCGCCACCCCTGTGGTTGCCAGGGCAATGACCAGTTCCCTGCTTCCGGTACGTTCAGCGAAAACCTGGCCCATACCGCCCTCAACCCGGGCATACGGGTAGAAGACCATGGCCAAGACCATCGCCCACCGGCCGAGAACAGGGGCCAGAACAAGGGCAGGGATTAAGAACCGGCCGGGTAGTAAGGCGGTAATAAAACCAGCTTTCAAAAAGAGAACCAAGAAAAGGGTTATGGCCCCCATGGAACCCAGGCGGCTGTCCTTCATGATCCGGAGGATACTTTCCCGGTCTGCTTTGCCACTCAACAACCCGTCCGCAGTATCCATCAGTCCGTCCAGGTGCAAACCACCGGTCAGAAGCACCCAGGCAGCCAGGGTCAAGACAGAAACCGTCACGGGCGGGAAAACCCGGACTGCCAGCCACGTGACACCGGCCAACACCCCGCCCAAAACCAGCCCCACCAGTGGAAACAAGGCCGCCGCCTGGCTCCTTTCTTGCACCGACTTCAACTCCACGTTGGGAAGGGGAAGACGGGTAAGAAAAGTAAAAGCCCAGATTAGCCTTGACATGGTCAGCCTCCTTAAAATGCCACCACCGCCCCGAAAAGGGCTCCCCGTATCAATAGTCCGGAAACAAAAGCCATGAAGGAAGCCAGGTACATGAGCCTAACAGCCTGGTCCAGGTCATGAACTGTCGGCGGCGGGAAAGAAGCACCCAGGTAAGGACGCCGCGCAGGCCGGCCCTGGTAGTAGTTCGTCCCTCCAAGCCGCACCCGTAAGCTCCCGGCCACCGCTGCCTCTGGGTAGCCTCCATTGGGGCTGGGGTGTTTCCAGGCATCCTGCCGGACAGTCCTCCAGCCGCACGAGGCTCCAAGCCCGAAAAAGACCGCAGCCAGCAACAGGAACACTACGGTCAGGCGCGCCGGAATAAAGTTAGCCAGGTCATCCAGGCGGGCCGCAGCCCAACCAAAATCCCGGTACTTCTCGTCCCGGTACCCAACCATGGAATCCAGGGTGTTTACCGCCTTGTAAGCCAAGGCCAGGGGAACCCCGCCGAGGAAAAGATAAAAGATCGGGGCCACCACCCCGTCGGAGGTATTCTCGGCTACCGTCTCGATACAGCCCCTGACGATCTCTGGTTCATCCAGGTTACCGGTATCCCGTCCCACGATCCAGCCTAGGCTCCGGCGTGCCTCCTCAATTTCCTCCACCTGAAGAAAATCCTTCACCCGCCGGGCAGCCTGGCCCAGGGATTTAACAGCCAATACCGTGGAAACCAGCCAGACCTCAACCAGTACAGCAACCACGGGTGCGCTCCCAGAAAGGGTCCGCAGCAGCCAGGAGGCAGCCAGGTAGGTTGCGCCCACCACCAGGAACACCAGGAGGAGGCCGGCGACCCGGCGGCTGAAAGGTGTTCGTGCCAGCCGCAGCATCACCTTCTCCATCCAACTGGTCAGCCGCCCCATGCCCACCACCGGGTGGGGCAGCCAGGCAGGGTCCCCGATGATCAAATCAAGGGCAAACCCGACCGTCACAATCAACAAGAAGGTCACCTTTTCTCCACCAGCCCCATAATCCGGTACAGGCTGTGGAGGTTCACGTGTTGACGCACGTGGTCAGCCAGCCGGTCGTAGGCAGCCTCCCGGCGCTCCTGGTAATCCAGCCAGGCCCCAGGGGTGCTCAAGGAAAACCGGTGCCCTCGGCGGCCAGACAGCACTTTCAGCCACTCCCGCAGAAAAACAGCGTTGTCAAAGAGACCGTGTAGGTAGGTCCCAAATACCCTTCCATCTGCACTTACTGCCCCGTCGTCAACATGCACCTGTTTCCCGGAACGGGCCTGGACCTGGAAAGCCGGTTCAACCCCGCAACCCAGTACCGAGTTACCCATGTGGATCTCGTAGCCTCTGACGTAAACCCCTGTCAGGTTCCTCCACCAGGCCCGCCGGCTGGCAACCTTGGCTTGAACCTGGTGGGTCACCTTCTCCGGGGAGAAGGTGGTTTCGATGTCCAGGAGCCCCAGACCTTCCATTTCACGTACCCCGGACTGGGTTTCATGTGGGTCAACGAGGCGCGTACCCAGCATTTGAAAGCCCCCACAAATCCCCACTACCATTTTCCCTTGGCCCGCAAGGTCCAGGATGCGGTCGGCCAACCCGGATTCCTGGAGAAAGATCAGGTCACCGGTGGTATTTTTTGTACCTGGAAGGATAACAGCATCCGGGTTACCCAGCTGCCTCAGGTTCTTGACGAACCGGACCCCAACACCGGGAACCACCCTCAGTGGGTCGAAATCAGTGAAATTGGAGATCCTTGGCAACTGGATGACAGCAATATCAATCTCCCTGCCCGGGCAGGTTGACTCTTCTCTACCGGCCGCCACGTGAACCTGGCTTTCTTCAGAATCCTCGGTCAGGGAAACAGAATCTTCGGCATCAATACCCAGGTCATAAAGGTAGGGGACCACCCCTAGGACCGGCTTGCCGGTCTTTTCTTCCAGGAACCTGAGCCCGGGTTCAAGGAGTGCAACCTCACCCCGGAACCGGTTGAAGATAAATCCGGCCACCATCTCCTTTTCGTCTGGATCTAACAATTCAAGGGTTCCCACCAGGGAGGCAAAAGCCCCACCACGGTCGATGTCCGCCACCAGGATCACCGGGGCCTCAGCCAGTTCCGCCGCTTTCATGTTCACGATATCCCGGTCCTTGAGATTGATTTCTGCCGGACTCCCTGCCCCCTCAAGAACGACAACATCGAATTCTCGTCTCAGCTTGTCCAGGCACTCCCGCACCGTCTCCAACGCCCGGGGCAGGTAATCGGCCCGGTACTCACCGGCACTCATATCAGCCAGGGGCCGGCCCTTGACTATTACCTGGGCGACCGCATCCTGTTTGGGTTTCAGGAGAATGGGGTTCATCTCCACCGCAGCCGGGCAGCCTGCCGCCTCAGCTTGAATCCCCTGGGAACGACCGATCTCCCCGCCGTCACGGGTCACGTACGAGTTGAGGGCCATGTTCTGGGCTTTGAAGGGGGCGACCCGGTAACCATCCTGTTTTAGAATCCGGCACAGGGCGGTACTCAGGATACTCTTGCCCACGTTGGAGGCCGTACCTTGAAACATAATTGTCCTAGCCAGCCGTCCCAATTGGCCTTCCCCCTCCTTCTGTGCCTGGCTTTCAACGAGAAACCTGACCTTCGTTTCCAGCTGTCCGGCGGCCCTGCCCGCCAGGACAACCCAATAACCACCTAAACTAGACCGAAAATACTGGTTCCACCCTGGATTTTCATCCTTTGGGGTGCCGCCGCGCCGCATACCCCTAATGTCCTCGAAACTGCAGGTTACAACCTAACAGCTACCATCTGGACACCCGCGAACCCAAGAAATTTCCCGCCCCGGAAGGGGCGGGAAGTATCGCTTGCTTGGCCTTTGTGAGCGTTGACCTCCTTAATCCCCGAAGGGGTCCAACGTGCAATGAGAAGGGCAGGTTTCCTGGCTACCGGTTCTTACCACCCCATGCCTTCCCGCTTGCGCAGTGGCCTTGTATGAGGTAGTCCCCGGTTACAGTGGCGGGACCGCTCAGGATTTGCACCTGATTCCCTATTATCTCCTGACGGAGCACCCATCTCACGGCATTATTCATATTTCACTGCTATTATAACCCAGTTAGTATCTTAAGAACAACCCTAGGATTTTAGACATGGGAGGCTGCACCAAGAACTAGAGACCAACAAGATGCCGGGAATGGGAAGCATGGTGGCAAACCGATAAAGAGCTTCCTTCCTCCCGCTGAAAAGGGTCTGCATCATGCCTTCCTTGGACCCTAGGAAGAGGAAGGCCACGCCCTCTTGCGCCTGGAAATAGGCACGCATCCGCTTAAAAATTTCGTGGTCTGTCACCCTGGAGGCATCCTGAAACTCATCGAACATGACTACCATGAGCTTCTCATCCCTGTCAGCCAGCACACCCGGAAGCCTTCGGTGATATACAAACAGTTTTTGCCATTTCATTTTGGAAATGGCCGGTATTCCCTTGAGTTAAGTTGGCTGGAACCAGTAGTTAAATCGTCAAAATCCACCCCCTGCCTCCAGAGTAGTGCTAACCGGTAACCCAGGTTGCGCGGCATATTCCACCATAGTCCTACACGAGACTTCAGAAACAGCCGGTCAAAGACAGACGGAAGGGAATAAAATTGTTTGGCAAACCAAGCCACACCCTGCTCCAATTCACGGGGGGTCATCTGCTTGGGCTGGAAGACCGCGTCCACTTTCCCATTATATTTATCCCAGTTGGTGGTCAAAAGCCTCCCTTCGCGCTGCAACCGGGTAAAGAAAGGAGTTTCCGGCATGGGAACGACAATGCTGACTGTCGCACTGTCGATACCGATTTCACGGTAATACTTCAAGGTGCGCTCGAAAATGCCCGGATCGTCTCCATCCAGTCCAAACATGGTGCCGGCCTGAATTGCGATTCCATAGCGATGCAAGTTCTTCACTGCTTCCTCGTACAGGGCCACCTTGTTAAACCCCTTACCCTGGGAATTTAGGCTCCCCTGAGAAATTGACTCCAGGCCGATGAAGAAGGCCTTGCAGCCGCTTTCAGCAGCAGCCACCAGCAGCTCATGGTCAAAGGCCACCTGAATGGTGGTCTGAGTGGTCCACCATTTGCGATAGGGGGCGATGGCTTTGAAAAGTTCCAAGGCGTAGCGGCGATTGGCGGTCAAGTGATCGTCCCAAAAGATCACCGCCTTGCCGGGAATCGTCGCCACCTCCCGGGCCACCTCCTGTACGGGTCGCCGCCGCTGGCCGCTACCGTACATATTACCCACAGAACAATAATCACAGCGGTTAGGACAGCCCCGGGTGGCAATGATAACCCCGCGACCATAGCCCCTTCCCACGATGAGGTCTCTCCTCGCACGGGGGATCCCGGCAAGGTCGGCTGGCTTCCCCCTGTATACCCGTTGCCAAGTACCCCGCTGGAAGTCCTCGACTACTCTCGCCCAGACCGTTTCAGCTTCACCGATTACCACCGCATCGGCGTGGGCCAGGGCTTCTTCGGGCAGCACAGTAACGTGGGGGCCGCCCAGAACTACCTTCCGGCCCCGCCGGCGGAACTCGTCCGCCAGCCGGTAAACATGATTGGCGGCCGGTGTATTACAGGTGATGGCTACCAGGTCGACCTCCCGCTCGAAATTCACCGCTTCCACAATTTCATCGGTGTGGTGAATCTCAACGTCTTTCGGAGTTAAGGCCGCAATCAACGGCATCGTCAACTGCGGAAACTGGATTAGTCGCCACTTACGTAGCCGGCGCGAGGGTTCTGATTCCGGGGTGATCAATTCCAGTTTCAAGTAGGCCGCCATCCTCACAGGTTAGTCTTAGTGATTAATGAGCTTGGAGCAAACTTTCCGGCCCATGTCTACCTTGAATAGCGGACTATTTGGTGAAAGCTATGGTCCTTCTGCAGTGTTACCACTTCATCCTGCTATAAATTATACCCCTTGAGCCGTTGTGGCTTAGATATCCTTTTCCGATACTCCAGCCTCTTGGAAGGTGGCCATCTCCACCTGGATCCGGGTCGCCGCATCGATGATGTGAAAGGCCAGGGCTGCTCCGGTCCCTTCCCCCAGCCGCATCTTGAGGGTTAACATGGGTTCCAGGTCCAGAAGTTCCAGGATCAAAGCATGTCCTGGTTCCTCAGACAAGTGGGAAGCCAGCATGAATTCTGTCACCTGGGGACAGAGACGGGCCGCCAAGAGGGCCCCGGCCCCGGCGATAAACCCGTCAATCACCACCGGCACCCGTCGGGACGCGGCACCCAAAACGGTACCAGCGATGGCCCCTATTTCCAGCCCACCCACCTTGGCCAGTACGTCCAGGGCATCGTCCGGGTCAGGCCGGTTGACCTCAAGGGCTTTTTCAATCACTTTTCGTTTTTCTTCGAGCCGCCCGTCGTCCAACCCGGTTCCTCGCCCCACCAGGTTCTTGAGCGGAGCCCCCGAAAAAGCGGCCAGAATGGCCGAACTAGGGGTGGTGTTGCCAATCCCCATATCCCCGGTGCCCAGGATTTGCGCCCCACTTGCAATCTCCGCCTGGGCCAGTTCAATTCCGACCTCCACGGCCCTGACTGCTTCTTGGCGGGTCATGGCCGGTCCTTCAGTCATGTCCGCCGTACCGTGCCGGACCTTTTTCACCACCAGCCCCGGGGCATCAATTTCTCCGATAACACCAATATCACAGACGACCACCCTTGCCTCAGCATGACGGGAGAGAACATTGATGGCCGCACCCCCGTTAAGAAAGTTGAGCACCATCTGGGGGGTAACCTCCTGGGGGTAGGCACTGACCCCCTGGTTCACTACCCCGTGGTCACCGGCCATCACGATAACTACCTTTTCCCTGACCACCGGGCATTTCTCACCGGTAATGCCGGCCAACTTCACCACAATTTCCTCCAGAACCCCCAGGCTGCCCGGTGGTTTCGTCAGGCTGTCAAGCCTGGTACGGGCCTCGGCCTGGGCCGCACTGTCTAGGGCCCCGATTGAATTGATGGTTTCCTCCAACAAGGTCATGATCATTCCCTCCTTCAGGCGGCAGGTACAGGGAAAACGGCCCCACACGTTACCAGGAAAAATAAAAGCCCCCAGCCCAACAGAGCTGAGGACTTTACCATCATCCCCCCGCATCAACAGCAAAAGGCAGAAACAGGCAGGTCTCCTGGCTTCCGGCTCCTCGTTCACCCATCCTTCCCAGGCAAGGCCCAGTGGATACCTTCGGGTTGTTACTCCCCGGTTACAGTGGCGGGACCGCTCAGGATTTACACCCGATTCCCTATTCTCCCCCAGAGGGGCACCTGCTGCCCGGATTTATTTTGTTGGCATCATTATATCAAGGAGAGGGTTGGAGGGTCAATAGGTCAAACAAGGCCAGAACCGTGGCCACCATCAGAACAGCCCCGGGAAAGGCAGAGATGAAAAGATTTGATGTCCTCGGCAGGAATACTTCTGTCCACGTCGAATATACTGGCAACATGTGCCCGTGGGTTGGTCGAGGTAGCCGGCAGTAAGAATGGTGCCGGCGTGGATGCGACTACGGGGAGCCAAACTGCAGGAGGGTTTGAGTTGTTTTCTCAAATATTCGCCGAGAGAATGAAGCACCTTGGTACAGAGACGGCCTTTGAAGTACTGGCGAAGGCCAAGGCCCTGGAACGAACCGGGAAGGATATTATCCACCTTGAAATTGGAGAACCGGATTTTGATACTCCCGGCAACATCATCGAGAGTGCCGTAACCGCCCTCAGAGACGGTTACACCCATTACACTCCTACCCCCGGTATCCACGAACTACGAGGGGCTATCGCCGAATACGTGGCCCGCACCAGGGGAATCCCCGTCGAACCAGAAGAAGTGGTAGTCACTCCGGGCGGCAAACCGATTATGTTTTTTTCGATCCTAACCCTGGTTGATCCGGGGGACGAAGTCCTGCTCCCTGACCCCGGTTTTCCCATCTACGAATCAATGGTCCGTTTCGTAGGTGGAATCCCGGTACCCATCCCCCTGCTCGAAGAAAACGACTTTGCGCTGGATGTGGACAGGCTGCGGGCCAGGATCGGACCCAAAACCAAGATGATCATCCTCAATTCACCCCAAAACCCGACGGGAGGGGTGCTCTCAAAGACCCAACTGGAGGAAATTGCTCACCTGGTGCAGGGCAAAAACATCATCGTTCTCTCGGATGAGATCTATCATCGTATCGTGTACGAGGGAGAAGCAGCTTCTATTGCCAGCCTCCCCGGGATGAAGGAACAAACCATTATCCTGGATGGTTTTTCGAAAACCTATGCCATGACAGGGTGGAGGTTAGGGTACGGAGTCATGCACCCGGAAATTGCTGAGCGGATTACCCGTCTCATGGTCAACTCCAATTCCTGTACAGCCGCTTTCACCCAGGTAGCCGGAATCGAAGCCCTGACCGGTCCCCAAGATGCTCCGCGGGACATGGTGGAGCAGTTTCGCACCCGGCGGGATGTGATCGTAGAGGGCCTGAACTCGATCCCCGGCATCACCTGCCGTAAACCGAGGGGTGCCTTCTACGTTTTCCCCAACATTTCAGCCCTAGGGGTTAAGTGCGAACTACTGGCCGACTACCTGCTGAGGGAAGCATCTGTGGCCGTTTTGGCCGGCACCTCCTTCGGCCGCTACGGTGAAGGCTACCTCCGGCTGTCCTACGCCAACTCTGTAGAAAACATCGAAAAAGCCGTCGACCGAATCGCTCAAGCCCTTCAACGACTGGAGAAACACATGGCCTCCTGAGGACGTTGAAGAGGGTTTCGCAAGACCACAAATGTTCTCTTGCCGTTTCCCATCTTCAAGAGGGGGATTTTTTTCTCTTTACCCTGCATCCCTACTGTCTTTCCCTTACTTGGGGGTCTTGTTGGACTGGAAGTAGAGGACCGCCGAATAAACAACGGCCACGACTGCCGCCCCAATGACAGCTGCAATGGTCACCCAGAAACTAAGGGGTCCGGGAACCAAGGCGGCAAAAATACTGATGATTCCTGCCGCAACAAAGAGAAACCCTCCAAGCCTGTGGGTCCTACGCCAGACCTCTTCACTGGCGAGGGTCCAAGGCGTCCTGATGCCCACGAAGTAGTTGTGGCGGACTTGGGTCAGGTAATTACCGATGATGATGAAGAAAACCCCCAAGGCCATGGGTATCACCCTTGATATGTTAACATCATATCCGAGGGCACTGGCAGTCACTGCCGCGTAGAGCACGGTCAAAAAGAGGACCAAACCGGTGCGTAACGCCCGGTAAGCAGTCTGGAACTTGGTATAGTTGGCCCGGCGTGGGTCAATCAACGGAAGCAGCAGCATGCCCACGTAAATGCCAACCGTCAGGAAGGGAATCGCGAAAGCACCTGTAAACCGGGACCCGTAGCGGTCCACTTCACCGGCGGCGTTCCAGTGCATGGGAACCCGTTCCGGCAGGAGCGGGAAAATTACAAAGGCAGCGACCACCAAGCCCGACAGGACGAAAACAAGAGGCCAGTCCTGGCGCAGGATTTCGGTCCAACGGTACTCCTCGTTATGACGGGTCATTCTTGAGCACCACCTTTCAGTTCATCACTACCGCGACAACATCCCTCTCCTTTCGCGTGGGCCAGCTCCTCCGCTCACCTTCTTTGTTCCTTTGCTTTTGCAAGCCCGGCTGGCAACAGCGAGAATTGTCCCCGGTGCCACCAGTGCTGAGACAGAATACGGGGTCCGCTTGGCTTGGACATGTTTTACCCTATTCTCCCTTCCCTTTCCCGCGCAGCCGCTCCTTACCTGGCTCTATCCTCTTGAGGAAGGTTCGCCTCAGGTCAAGAACCCACGCCGCTACTTCCTGAAAAACCGTGGTGTTGAGGGAGTAAACAATATACTGTCCCTGCCGCTCGTCGAGAACCAGGCCGGCATCCTTCAGGACACTAAGGTGATGGGAGATGGTCGCCCTCGATAAATCAAAGGCCTCGGCAATTTCGCCGGCCGTTAGGGCCTTTTGTGTGAGCAGCCGGAGTATTTCCCGCCTGGTGTTGTCGCCTAGGGCCTTAAACAAAGCATTCAAACCCACGGAACTACCTCCACGGCAAGCCGAATATTTCGATACCTATCTAAATCTTATTCTAATCCACACACGGCTACCTGTCAATGCAAATGACCCGTCGTGTGTCGTTGGCCTGTGATATTGTCACCCTATAAGGGGTCTGAGAAAATGTCTTAGCTCGGCGCCCCCGGTCCCGAGACCAGGTGCCTTGTACCCAAAAAGATTTAATGTCCATGGCAGGAATACTTCTGTCCATGTCGAATAATCTGGCTAAATATGTCAGTAGCTTGGTTAGGTTGAGAAGGTAGCCCTGAGCTTTTCCTGAACAGCTTCCTCGGGTGTTTTTGGTGACTTCGTACTGACCCATTTATCTTCCAGGTCATAACAAGCGCGGTGCTTCTGATCCCCTCAACCAGGCCGGTCTCGTCTGCCCCACGCAATGCCGCACACACTAACCCGAATTCCTTATTCATCACCTCTTGCGGTTGCTGCCCCCGTTGGAGCTCTGAAAGGACCTGTTTCGCGCGCTACACTTCAATTCCCGTAAACAACTAGACTCTTGAGTGAATAGCTCCTAGTTGGCGAAAGTTGGAAAGTTGGGTTGAATGCTTGCATTTCGCCAATTTTCATGCTTCGTGGTGCCGCCGCTTCAGAGGCGGCATGTAGTACTACTACCTTAAAAGGGAGGTGGGTCTCGCCAGAATCTTTATCTACACGGCACTGAAGCAAAATTAATTTGAGGAAAGGGGAGGGGATGAATGGGTCGTAGAGGAACCTTAGCCATTTGCCTGCTGTTGATCCTGGTGCTGGTGAGCACAACAGCTGCGACAGCTTCTACCCAAGAAACAAGTGGTTATGCAAGCGTGGATGTTAAGGTCATCCTCGACGAAAAAGTTATCTTGGCAAAAGGGCTTTCCATCGAGGGAAGGCCGTATGTTCCCGTGAGAGCTGTGATCGAAGGATGGGGAGGCACTGTTGATTGGGACAATGTGGGGAAGGTAATTACCGCTTATGATGATGATTACAGCCTAAAGTTTCCAACCAAAACACAAACAATGACACTCAATGGAGCTCCTGTATTAGATAAGGCCACCAATGAACCCCTCAAGGTTGACTACAGAATACTAGAAGGGACCACTTATGTTCCTGCAAGGGCTTTCCTTGTTGAAGCCTTGGGGTTTGAGGCCTCGATTGATGCCACTCAGACCTTTGTGTTTGAGAAAACTACCGGTGTGGACAAGACCTTCCCTTCATGGACGATGGTTGAGAACTTTGTTCCGCCTCAAGGAGCCCAAAAGGCTGCGGAACATTTCAGTGGAACATTGCATTTCAGCACAACCCCCATGCATGTGACCCCAACTCCGGAAGAAATGGAGCCGGTTCTTGGAGGTGACTATAGTCGTCCTTGGGCTTTGTGGAATGGGTGGGGGTACTCATTTGATTGGCTGGCTGACCAGGACCCGGTTGGCGCTGTTCCCCTGTATGAACTGGATGCAACACTTTTTCCGGGCCTAGACGTCCAGTTTTTTACCACCGAGGAAGGCGACCTGGTACCGGTGCAGCGTGGAATTATAAGAAAACCAGTCAAAGATCGCACCGAAAGCTTCTGGGAGATCATCATTAGCCCTGGCAAAGTCTGGTTAGAAGATAAGGATCCAGTTTGGAAAGGGTGGAACAAGGCGGCTTTTCCCTTCTCTCTTGTCCAGTCACAGGAAGGCGAAGCCCTCATCGGGCTAGCATTCTTCTATTACAAGAATGACCAGGTTTCCAAACTCTATCTTCAGGTCAGCAATGACGCTGCCGGCGGGTTTATTTTCTGGGATGCTGATTTTAACATGAAGGCATGGGCTGAGGTCGATATTGACTACACGCCAAATACAATTCCCAATGAAGCGGAGTTGCAGGCAGCATTCGCTCAAGAAAAAGCCAATCGCCTGCCAATGAAACCCTTGTCTGAGCTTGGAGAAGCTGTTTCCGGCATGGGTGGTGATGTCAACCGTGACAATGTGTTGACAATGGCACTACTGGTAGATGACGTCATTTATTATTCACCCATTAACACTCCCTTTGGCGAATATCCCTATCCTGACGTTATGCGCGTCGGTGTCTGGTCAGTATCAAAATCGCTCATCCCAGGCATGGCCGCTCTTCGCTTGGCAGAAAAATATGGGACTGACTTTCTGGAGACAAAGATCGTTGACTATTTTGAAGAAGGTGTCGAATTTGACTATGTTAGTGACGAAGCCAAAGCCCGCTGGGAGATGGTTACCATTAAGCACGCACTGCACATGACCACGGGAATGGGGCCGGCGGGATATGACGCCAATTGGGCTTCGACCAGTCTGAATACCTACCAATGGTCTTACTCTTACGATCTTGCCGATCAGATCCGGTATTATTTTAACCAGGGACCTGTACCGGATGATGAAGTAACCGGACCGGGTCAGAAATTCTATTACATGGATCAGGACATGTGGATTGCCACCCTTGCCATGGAGCGCTTTTTAAAAGAGAAAGAAGGCCCTGAGGCGACGATCCTGAAGATGTTGACCGAAGAAGTGTATAAACCCATTGGTATAGATCATTTTGCTGCCGGAACCAGTTATACGGAGACCGGTGAAGAGGGATTCCCCTATAGTGCCTGGGGCGTTCTACCCACCATTGATTATCTGGCCAAGGCAGGTCGATTGATAGCCAACATGGGAATGGCTGAAGATGGAACACAGATTCTGAGCAGGGCATTGATTGAAGATTTTTACACCAATCCAGAATACCAGTTCGCCTTCTGGAAAACTCAATTTACAAACGAAGCAGGTGAAACATTTTATATTCCGCGCATGAGCGGAGCCGGTGGAAACTATGTCTTCTCCATGCCAAATGGGATCGTCGGAATCGCGCTCGGATGTAATTCCTATAATTTCTCCTGGAACGATGCACAAAGGCTGACGATTATTGAAGCGGCAAACAAGCTAAAACCATTTTAAAGCTAAAGCCAACTTTATGCTTTATTAACAATTTATAGAACTTCGGAAAGAACTTCGGAACCGGATCGGAACAGGTGCAGTGTCGCATTGCTACTGCAATTCCGAGAAGTTGACGGTTCCGAAGTTCTTCTACTTTTTCCCCAACATTGTAGACCTAACGGCCAAGAGCGAACGACTGTCCGGCTACCTGCCGGGGGAAGCATCGGTGACCGTCCTGGCCGGCACCTCCTTCGGCCGCTACGGCGAAGGCTACCTCCGGCTGTCCTACGCCAACCGGTAGAAAACATCGAAAAGGCCTCGACCGAATCGCCCGAGCCGTGTAACCACTGGAAAAACCAATAGCCTCCTGAGGGCTTCCCCGCGCCAGCACAACAGGGCTGCCTTAGCAGCCCTATCACCTGCCTTTTTGCACCCCGCTCAGGAAAAGCCGACAGCCCTCCATGAAAAGACTCATGTCGGATTTCAGAGAAATGTAGCAAACCCCGCGGGAGATCCAACGGTTGGCTGCCTCCGGGCTGTCCACAAAGGTCCCGACCACCACCCCCCGTTCCGCGGATTTCTCGATAACTTCATTCATCTTGTCGATTACCACCTGGCTTTCAACCTCTCCAGGCACCCCCAGTGACTGGGAAAGGTCGTAGGGCCCCAGGAACAGGATGTCGATACCTGGAACCTCCAGGATGGCATCGATATTGTCAATCCCCCGGACCCCTTCCACCTGAATGATAACCATGGTCTCCCTGTTGGCCTCACGGACATATTCGTCCTTAGGACGTGCACTATAACGGGCAGCTCGTGTGTAGCAGCAAAGTCCCCGCTCACCGGCGGGAGCAAACCTGGCTGCCCGTACGGCCCTTTCAGCCCCCTCCCGGTCGTTGACCTGTGGGATCTGAACCCCAGCTGCCCCCATATCGAGAACCTTTTGAATCAACCCGGGCTGGTTGTCCATAACCCTGACGATGGGAGCAATCCCCCCGCACCAGGCGGCCCTAACCATCTGCTGCGCCGTTTCCATGGTGATTGGGCCGTGTTCCGAGTCAATGATGGCAAAATCAAATCCTGCGAATCCCAGGCACTCTATCAAAGCCGGCTCCCCCACCTTCATGAAGGGGCCCAGAACCGGTTCTCGGCGCTGCACTCGTTCTTTAAAGCTCTTCCACGAAATCACCGGCATCCCGCCTCAACCTCCTAACAAGATCAGGGTTAATAGCCCATACTTCGCCACAACAGAAGAGAATCCCTTTCGGACCGCACCTTGCCTCAGGCAGTCTGGCTGCCCAACCCAGATTGACACCGGTTCCTCCCCAGTCTATACTGAAGCTGATATGAAATCCAGAACAAGTTCCACCCATTCCAACCCCAGGATCCTGCTGGGAATAGGAAACACAGAAAAAGGTGATGACGGAGTCGGCCCGTATGTGGCCAGCCTCCTTGAAAATAGTACCTGGTATACAGTCGATGCCGGAGTGGCCCCGGAGAATTTTACCGGGGTTGTGCGGCGCCACCGTCCCGGCCTGGTCGTGATGGTCGATGCCGCCGACATGGGCCTGCCCCCGGGTGCCATCAGACGCCTGCCTGTCGAATCCCTCAAGCAGGCTGGCCTTGATACCCATACCCTTCCCCTTTCCCTTTTGGCCCACTACCTGGAGCAGTTTTGCCCGCGCGTAGTTATCATCGGTATCCAGCCGGAGCACGTCTTTCCAGGCCGTGGATTGAGCCCCCGGATCAAGAAAGCCGCCCAAGAGCTGGCCGCACTCCTAGCTTCTGGACGGCTGGAAGAAATACCGGTCATCGAGAAAAACCCTTGACCTCTCTGGTCTGGTATACCCTGCTTCACACCGCAGCGCTTGCTGCTGCGCGTTCCGGCAGTACCCAGCTTCGGTCCTCCTACCCTGCTGCCGCAATATCTTCTTTCTTCCGCACCGGGTTGACAACCATCGCATCAGAATGCCGGTCATAGCAGGACAAAAGAAAATTGTCGCTCATGCCGAGACAGTCTTTGGGGCAGATCTCGTTACACTGGGCACAGAATATACACCGGGACAGGTGAATACTAATCTTTTTCTCCTCCGGGATGAATTCGATGGCAGACGCAGGGCATACCCTCAGGCATAACCGGCAGCCGGTGCATTTTTCCCCGTCGTACGTGATACACCCCCTGAAATCCGGCGGTACCGGTACCGGAGGGTTCAGTTCAACTTCACCAGCCTCGACCGCCTTAAGCAGTTCAACGACAGATGCTGGAGCATGCCGGGCCGGGAAGGGATTGGTGAAAGGACGGCGGAACAACTGTTTCAATAGTTCCCTAGCCATCACAGTCATCTCGTTCACCACCTTTCCTGTCAAGGATTAACCAGGGTAGCGTGCCAGAGTTCCCCTCTTGAGCCGGTGAAAGTGCGGATTTTCACCTTTGGCAGTACCACCGTCCACCGGCAAGAGGGACTAGAAGAGGAAGTGATCAATCACCACCAGCGCCAGCCCCCCCAGGCTTAAACCCAGGACCGGTACCCAGTAGAGATAGGCAATCTGGTCAACCTTGAGCCTGGCCAGGGCTATCCTCACATAGGTAACCGCCACCAGCATCACAACCAAGGTCTTGACCCAGAAAAACACAAAGTCAACTACCAGGGCTCCCGTTCCACCCATGCCCAAGACCGGAGCCAGGTTGTACGGGAAGAAGAGGGCAACAATCAGGGCCGACATGACAAGGGTCTTAACGGCCTCCCCCAGGTAAAAGAGGGCAAGGTTCCGACCGGAGTATTCCACGAGCAGACCGCCGGCCAGCTCTTCCTCGGCCTCTGGTGCATCAAAGGGTACCTTTGAAAGCTCAGCCGGTGTGACTACCAGCAAGGCCAGGAGGGTCAAGAGCAAACCAATGCCTCCCACGATCCCCACACTTCCCCAAACCGGGTAATCGGCAAAGGCAGACAGGGAAAAGGCGTAGAAACCAGCGGTGCCCGCTCCATAGGCAGCCCACAGCTTCCAGGCCAGGGTAATCACCACCGCAGCCAGGGGAAATTCATAACTCATCATGGTCACCATTTCCCTCTGGGACCCCACTGCGGCGTAGGGGGAACCGGAGGCAAAACCCCCGGCGACCATCGCCACCGCCGGCAAGGTAAAGAGGTAAAGGATAAGAATCAGGTCACCTCTCCCCTCCAGAACAGGGCCGACCCCTCCCATGGGAATGTAGAGGAGAATCGTGATTGCTGAAATCAAGGCCAGGATCGGGGCCCCGTTGAAAATCCAGGGGATTGCGTTTTCGGGGACCACTGTTTCCTTCAGTAAGAGCTTCTGGATGTCCCAGTACGGCTGCCAGAGCGGTGGCCCAATCCGGCTCTGCATCCGTGCCGCCACGATGCGGTCGATACCCTTAAAGAACAGTCCACACACCAAAGCGAAAACCGTAATACCAACAACTGCCAGGAGCTTACCCGCCAGAACCTCGATGGTCACCGTAGCATCCTCCTCGTCTTTTCCACGCACAGCCGCCGCAGGTCTTCCTCGGTCAAGACCGTCGTGGTACCCTTCTTCCGGTCTACCACTGTTACCCGGTCCGTACATGAGATACACGGATCAATGGAGGCCACAATCAGAGGTATATCTGCGATCTGGGCCCCTTTCATCATTGGGAACCAGGAAGGGATGTTGGCGTAGGTGGGAGCACGGACTTTCCAGGCCGTGACATTGGCCTCCCCTTCCTCAAGGCGCACGTAGTGGTAATCCTCACCACGCGGTGCCTCGATACTGCTGATCCCTTCACCGCTGGCCTTCTTCAGCTGGTTCAGAAGCCGGGGCAGCTTATCCTCAGCGCTGATTTTCCCTTCCGGGAGACCTTCCAGGCACTTCTCGATGATTTCGATGGACTGGGCAATCTCGAAGAGACGGACCACTGCCTTATCGAAGACATCACCACGGGTTTCCCCGGTGATGGCTTCTGGGGTAATGGCCTTGACCTCAAGGTCGGCATAGGCGCAGTAGGGTTGGTCCTGCCTGACATCTGTGGCCACTCCAGAAGCCCGGGCCGTAGGCCCAACGGCACAGGTCTCGATGGCCTCTTCCCTGGTCAGAACACCAATATCCCGGGTACGCGCCCGTACTGAGGGGTCTTCCACGAAGGCCTCTACCAGGCGGTTGAACAGCCCCAGGTAGCTTTCCAGGTTTTCTCTGATCTTGGCGGCACCGTCGGTAGTGATATCCCTCCTGACCCCGCCGATGGCCAGGATCCCGTAGTTCACCCGGTTTCCGGTGAGATACTCCAGGACATCCATAACCTCTTCCCGCACGCGCCAGGTATAGTAGAACAAGGAATCGAAGCCCATCAAGTGGGCAGCGACACCAGCCCAGAGAATGTGGGAATGAATACGCTCCAGCTCGGCAATAATCGTGCGAATGTATTCAGCCCGGAGGGGCACCTCGATGCCAGCCGCGCTTTCCACCGCCCTGGCGAAACAAAAGGCATGGCACACGGAGCATATCCCGCAAATGCGTTCTGCCAGGTAAATGACTTGGATGGGGTTCCGTTGGAGGCCCAGGTATTCAATACCGCGGTGGACCCATCCCGTTTTGATGTCCAGGTTGACCACTTCTTCGCCCTCGATTTCGAAACTCAGGTGAATAGGCTCCTTGAGCCCCGGGTGGACCGGGCCAACAGGGATTTTATAAGAATATGAATACTCGGCCATGGTATCACCTCACATAGAGCCTGTTTTCAGTGCTTAATGCCGGATTCGTCTTTTCGCCAGGGATGAACCCCCGCCGGGAAATCTTCGGGCAGGAAAAAATTCTCCATGGGCGGTAAGCCATCCACCTCAACTCCAATCAATTCCCTCTTCTCGCGTTCCGAAATCACGGCTCCAGGTATGAGATCGTGAATCGTGTCCACCTTGGGGTCCTCTTTGGGTAAGCGCACCTCGATGTTGACATGGATCAGGCTGAACCTGACTCCATACTGGATTCCAAAATGGTAAATGAGGACGATTTCTTCACCGGCGTCATAAGCGGAAATAACCGACAGCCTCGGAAACTGGATTTCTTTGAGGGCCAGGACCACCTGCCGGAGTGCCTCCCTCTTGACCCGGACCCAGACCGTGTCGAAAGAGGTTTTTTTGACTCCGGCTGCCGTCTGTTGAACCCGGCTTTCCTCCAGGCCTGGACCCAATTTCTCTTTGAGAAAAGCGACCACTTCTTCGCCCGACCGACAGGGCCGGGAAATGGCATCAACAGCACCAGTGCTCACAGGGCCACCCCCTCCTTTCCGGCCGCATCCTGCTCGGCTGTTTCCTGGACTCCCCTGCGTTGGCTCTCAAGTTTAGCCCAAAGCTTGACTACACCTTCAATGATGGCCTCTGGACGGGGAGGACATCCTGGCACATAGACATCCACCGGGATCACCTGGTCCACCGGCCCGGCGGTATTGTAGGAGGAGTAGAATACACCGTGGTCTGTTCCACAGGTCCCAACCACAATCACGGCCTTGGGGGCTGGAACCTGTTCGTAGATGCGCCGGGCGCGTTCATCCATCCCTTTGACCACCGGCCCTGTTACCAGGAGCACGTCTGCGTGTCTTGGAGAGGGCACCAGCTTGATGCCGAAACGCTCCACATCGTACCTTGGGGTCAGGAGCGAAACAATTTCAATATCACAGGCATTGCACGACCCGGTATTGAGATGGTAAACCCAAACAGCCCGCTCAAAACTGTTTAAACCCTTGCCCAACTGCAATCACCCTCCCATCCCTAAGATCAGGACGCCAACGAGAACCAAGACCCCCAGAAACCACGTCGTGTAGTCGTTGATAAGGCCCGTGTGGCTCTGAACCAAGGGACGGTAGTACCCTTTGAGGGCCTCCAGAAAGCCCCAGTAAACATTTGACGCCCGCACGTGTTGTTTCTCAACCTCTGGTTGACCGGAGAGGAAAGGCTTTACCTGCTCTGTGCCTTTTTGGTAATCCGACCTCCCACGGGCACGGATAATTAGGACCACCAGGCCCGCCGCCCCCAAGGCAGCAATCCACCAGAGTGGGCTCCAGAACCCGCTGCCGGTATCCAGCATCTACATTCCACCTCCGATGACCTGCACAATGTAGCCCGCCCGATTAACCAGAGCCTGCGCCGCAGGGTGAACCAGGTAATCCAGAACCGCTCCCGGGAAGAGCCCGAAGAGAACCACCACCACGGCCAAGACACCCATTCCAACCTGCATGAAGACCGGAACCTCCCGGATGGGTTGAGGTCCTTCCGGCTTTGGACCCAGGAAAGCACTCTGGAATACCTTCACAAAGGAAGCAAGGGTGAGAATACTCACGACCATAGCGATGATGGCAAGGATCGGGTTGAACAGGTAGACAGATTCATAGATCAAAAGCTTCGAGGCAAAGCCGTTAAAGGGCGGCAGCCCGGAAATGGCAGCAGCTCCGATGATAAAGCAGACCGTGGTGAAGGTCATTTTGTGTCCCAGGCCACCCATTTCGTTGAGGTCCTCGGTGCCGGTTCTGAGGAAGATGGCACCTGCAGTCAAAAAGAGCAGGCCCTTGTACATGGCGTGGTTGATGATATGGAAGATACCACCTTCCATGGCTTTCATCCCGTAGGCTCCAAAGGCGACCGGGTCTCCCAGAACCGCGAGGCCAACTCCAAGACCCAGGAACATGTAGCCGGACTGTGAGACGGCGTGGTAGGCCATGAGCCGTTTGATGTCGTGCTGCCGCAGGGCCATGGTAACCCCGACAAACATGGAAAGGAGTCCAAGGGCAATGATGATCCACCCTACCACCAGCACGTTCATTTCCAGCCCGTAAAGGGTGAACACCACCCGGAAAAGGCCGTACAGGCTGGCTTGGCTGACACTGACCAGAAGCGCGGTCACCGACGCCGGGGCCTCCCCGTAGGCATCCGGGACCCACATGTGCATGGGGACTGCCCCTGACTTCATGGCCAGGGACGCAACCAGGAGGACAAGGGCCAGCTTATCAGCCGTGGTAAGCTCCATCCAGGAAGCCAGGGCGGCAAAATTCAGTGCATCGTACCGCCCGTAGAGAAAGCCAACAGCCAGGAGAACAAAGAGGGCTCCAACTGTACTGATCACCATGTATTTGAAGGCCGCCTCTATTGACTCCGGCCTCTTCCGTTGGTAGGCAATCAGGGCGAAGGAAGCAACTGAGGCTACCTCAAGGAAGACGAAGAAGTTGAAGGCATCACCGGTTAACTCCATGCCCAACATGCCGGCCACCAGCAAGAGGAGGAGAACATCGTGTTTTTCCAGGGCACTGGACTCCCGCAAAAAGTGAATTGAGTAAAGGCCCACAGCGACCGCCACCAGGGAACCCGAGAAGGCCATGAAGGCACTGATGGCGTCCACCTCGAAAAGGATCCGCACTGGAAATGCCATTCCCGAAGGCAGAACTAGGGTTGACGATTTCCCCCCCAAGACGTAAACCTGGATGCCACTATCAAGTACCCGCCAGAGCAAGAGACAAACCGCGGCAAAGGTTCCCACCAGGGCAGTGGTCACCCATGTTCTTCGTACTGTTTTCCCTAATTTGGCTACCAAAGGGGTGGCAAAAGCCGCTAGCAATGGTATGACAACGGGCAGAACCGGTGCGTGCTGAAACAGACCGTTCATCCGCGCAACCTCCTAATCTTCCTGGCATCGAGGGTTCCGTGGTGTTTGTAAAGGGCGACCGCCAGAGACAAAAGCAGGGCCGTGGTTGCAAAACCAATGACAATCGCCGTCAGGGTCAATGCCTGTGGAGTAGGTAACACCATTTGCTGACCCTCTGGTGCCAGGGTGTAAATGGGTGCCACCGCCCCTTTCCGGTATCCGGTCGTGATCAGGAAGAGGTTAACCCCACTTTCAATCAGGGTCACACCGATGGCTATTTTAATCAGGTTTGTCTTAAAAAGAACGGCGAAAAGGCCGATAATAATCAAACCCGCAGCGGCAAGAAGAGGGGCTTCAAACATCTATACCACCCCTTTCCTCGTGAACCCCGAAGACATCCCACAGGCCCCACAGCATGGAGATCACGATCAGGGACAGGCCTCCGACGACCTCCAGCCCAATGCCCACATTGAGGATGGGGATGATACCCGCTGTATTCAAGTCCCCAGGGTTCACCCCCTGGGTGACCACGTTCCCGAAAAGCCCTCCTGTCCCCGCCAGAAGGTTATAGAGAAAGGTGGCTTTCATCCCGGCAAAGCCCACGATGGTAAAGAGAACCAGGCCTAGGCACTCGACTACGGAATAGAAGTTCTTGCTCAGGTAGGCACGGGCCCTGTCTTTGCCGTAGGCCACAACAAAGAGGGCCACTGCCGAGGCCAGCACGGCTCCACCCTGAAACCCACCACCCGGGGTTAGGTGCCCGTGGAGAACAATGTAAATCCCAAAGGTAAGGATGAACCAGATGATGACATCAGTGACCGTGGTGACAATTTTCGACATTGGTTTCAACGGGTCTTCACCCCCCGGAACAGGGCCACAATTCCTGACACGGCTGTAAAGAGCACAGTGGCTTCTCCCAGGGTATCAAAAGCACGGTAATCAAAAACCACCGACGTCACGATGTTGTTGGCTCCCGTCTCTGCCTGTCCCCAGGCAAGAAAATAATCATCCATGGCGGTATTAATAGGCTCGCCTACAGGGTGAATGGATAACAAACCCGCCAGTAGAAAAGTGGCTGCGAACAAGAAAACCAGCCACCTTACGCTATTTCCCACCGTTATTCCTCCTCTCGCCTGCTCCCCCGAAGAGCTATCAGGTAAATGGCTGTAGTCAGTCCGGCACCAATGGCGGCTTCAGCAATAGCCACATCAGGGGCCCGCAGGAGGTAAAACTCCAGGGAAAGGACCAGACCCAACCCGGCCAGGGTCACCACGGAAATCAGGAGGTCTCGAAACCGAACGGCCATAAGTGCCAGCCAAACCATGATTGCAGATAATCCGACGTGTGCCAGTCCCTCCACTACTTCCTCCTCCCTTTCTCGTCGGCCAGTGCATCCACCACCGCAAACTTTGGACCGACCCCGCTTCGGTGGGCCGCCCGGGCGATGGCGTGGGCCCCGGTAGGATTGGTTACCAGAAGGGCCACCAGGGCTACCGCGGCATGAAGGGCCAGAATTCCGTACCTGCTTTCTCCTCCACTCTGCCAGCTGGTCAACCCGTAGAGGATCACTGCCAGGGTCAAGAATATGGAACCAAAAGTGGTGCACTTGGTGGCACCGTGGAGACGGGTGTACACGTCCGGAAAGCGAAATAGAGCCACGGTCCCCAGGGTGTTAAAGAACAATCCAACAGCACCCAAAATGTAGATCAAAATCTCCAATGGACTCATCATGACAGCCCTCTCTCGGTGAATTTCGCGATATAAAGTGTTCCTATAAAGGAAAGCAAAGCATAAACAATGGCCACATCCACCAATATAATCTCATCCAGCGCCGCCCCGAAAACGACCATGGCGGCCACCACCAAGGTGTTCAAGGTGTCCAGCCCTACCACCCTATCGGGCACTGTCGGACCGAGAAGACACCGGAGGACCGACAACACCGATAGGATCACGACCACCAAGCCGGCCAGGGTAAGAGCCCCTTGCAGTTCCATTATTCAGTAATCCTCCTTATCCAGCCTGAGAACCCCCCGCTTATGTCTTCAATGCTGGGGCTATCGGTTTTGACGTCAATCCAGTGGATGTAGAGGTCATGACTCTCGTCATCAATGTCCACCGTCAAAGTGCCAGGGGTCAGGGTAATGGAGTTGGCCAACATGGTGACCCCGAGGTCCTCGGCCAGGCCTGCCTTCACCTTCACGATGCCGGGCCGGATTTCACCGGTGATCACCCGGCGTGCCACATCAAGGTTCGCCTTGGCCATGCCCCAGAAGAGGGGACCAATAACATAAATGAAGGCCAAAACCCATCGAAGAGGGTTTAGGGCACCTGCCCCACAGCGTTGGCCAAGAAGCCGGCTGCTGGCGGCAGCCACAATCAAGGCTGTCACAGCCCCGGCAATCAGCTCAGCCGCGCTCCACCCTCCCAGGATCGTCCCACTTCCGGCGGTTAGGATCAGGTAAAACCCAAAGGCCAGCAGCCCCGTAATTAGAAAAGACATTTATCCACCTCCTTGCCCTTTTGAATCACCTGACCTGTAATTTTTCTTACTTATCATACCTTTCTCTTAATTGCATGATTTTCGTGATAACTTTCACAAGTACCGGTAGATAATTCGGCCGAGTAAACCCGGCCCCACTCACCACCTGTACACACTCCCTGCTCTCTACCGACTACCTGTCGCACCCATCCTTCGCACTTCTTCGATAAGCACTAACGTTTTGAAATCTCAACACCCAAAACAACTATGGGCACCATACACCGGTTCACAACAACAGCAAGCGCACGGTAGTGATAGTCCCCACCTTCACGAACCTCGCTTCAAGAATGCCCCTCTTCACCTGGCTAAGGCCCTTCTGCACCCCAACTCCAATCCTTACCAAGTAGCCTTATGTGGCACCGCCTCCAGGGCGGCATGGCATCTCATGGGGACCTTCAGGCAGATTTAGCGCTAAATCAAATGGTAATTTACTATTTGCTCGGTTCCGCAACCAAGATGTGTTTAGCTCCTTTTTACTATAACAGGGCATTGACAGGCCCGTCAACCACTTGCAACATAAGACTTAGTTTTGCAAAAAGTCGCAAGAGCATGGGAACTCAGAAAAGAGCACCTCTTGTTAGGGATTTGTTGAAAAGAAGTCCTTAGCCAGCCCTTCGCCCCAAAAACGGCGCAACTCTTCACGGGGATAAGGGTTCGCCAGGTAAAATCTCCCAACGGCAAAACCACGGGTGTCAAGAGGAAAAATTCCCCAATATCCCGGTTGCGTCGGCATCAAAGACCCTTTAGACTACAGGAGGTGCCGTCTGCTTGAGAAACTGCAGCCCCGATCTCCCCTTGGTTGTACCAAAATTGCAGCCGAGGGGGATTAGCTGCGCACAGTTGGAGGGATGGCCGTGCTCCCCAAGGCAAAAAACAACACCTTTCTCCCCACCCTTGTGTTGACTTTCACCCTGATGGGAACTACATGGTGGTACTGGGCGCAAGTAGCAGGTAACTGGGAAGGGTTCTCGCCTAGTGCAACGGCAAGGGATCAAGGGAGTGCCGTTTATAAGCTGAAGTCCAATGCACTAGCTGACAGCCCAAGCGCGAAAGATAGTGAAATTGACCTGACATTCGCGGAGTACGACCTTAATGCCATCTACAAATACGTGGCCTCCAGGGTAGACAACCAGGAACTGGCCTGGACCATCGCCAAAACGGTTATCCAGGAATCCTCCCGGTACGGTTTAGACCCAAAACTGACAGTGGCCGTGATAGAGGTGGAGAGTTCTTTTCAGCCTGACGCCATCAGTCCCGCGGGAGCCAGGGGCCTGATGCAGGTCATGCCCGAAACAGGGCGGACGGTGGCTCTCTGGCTGGGCATGAAAGACTTTCAGGTTTCGGACCTTTACCACCCTGTCACCAACATCGAGATTGGGGTCAGGTTTCTGGCTGAACTCTGGCGCAAATACAAAGACTGGGACGCAGTCCTGACGGCGTACAACCGGGGAGAGCCCTCCATGCTCCGCCTGGTAGAAGATAAAGGTTCTGCCCGTACCAGCTACGGTAGAGCCGTGATCCAGGCGAAAAAGGGTTTGGAGCCACCTGGTTCGAAGTGAAGTGGTTGCAGCATGGACCCTTCCGGGAGGTTCAGGGTCACAGGGATATCCAACCCTCCCACCCGGCAGCAGCACCTGCTGGTGATCCTTGCCGCTCCCGGCACCTGGGTGGTATAATGTTCCCGAATCGCACCGAAGGGAGAGAAACTTTGACGATGGCAGAAATCAAGCCTTTTTGGGGTGTACGTTACAGTACATCTTTATTCGAGGACCTTGGGTCCGTGCTGGCCCCTCCATACGATGTCATTGACCAGGAAGCCGAACTCCACCTGAGAAAGAAATCCAAGTATAACGTGGTTAACCTTATTCTCCCCCAGGACAGGAAACAGCCCGGGGACCGCTACCAGAATGCTGCCGACCTCTTCCAGAGGTGGCAGGAGAGCGGAATCCTGACCAGGGACCCGGAGCCCTCTGTTTATATTCTAGAACAAGAATTCACTTTACCCGGCCGCGGAAAAGTGGTCCGCCAGGGTATCATCTGTCTTTTGAAGCTGGAGGATTTCGACCGTGGAGTAGTTCTCCCCCATGAAAAAACCCTGTCCGCCCCCAAGGAAGACCGTTTGAGGCTTCTCCAGGCCTGCCGGGCCAATTTGAGCCAGGTCTTTGGGTTCTATAGTGACGAGACCGGTGCGATTCGGCAACTGCTAGGGCAGGACTCAGAACCGCTCTTTGAGACCAGCAGCCGGGAAGGGGTTATCCGGTTTTCTGCCCTTAAGGACGAGGCAAGACTCTGTCAACTTCAGGAACTGTTTTCCCACAAAAAGATTTATATTGCCGATGGTCACCACCGCTACGAAACAGCCCTGGCCTATGCCCGCCGGGTAAGAAATGGCCAGGAGCCGACAGGGGATTTGCCTTCAGATTATGTTTGTGTCTTCCTGGTGGCCATGGAAGATGAAGGTCTGGTCATCCTCCCCACCCACCGGCTGGTGAAAAAAAGTCCCAAAATCCCGGGTCCAGCCAGGCTCCTAAACAAACTATCAACCCATTTTGCACGGGAAGAACTGCCCCTTCCGGAAGACAGAGTCGACGAAAAGGTATCCCGGTTCTTCGATCCTTCCCACCCGTGTTTCCTCCTCTATGCAGGAAACAAGGTCATCCAGCGCCTGACTCTAAGGGAAACGGCCCAGGGCGCACTGGAAAGAATAAGCCCCGCCCTCCGGACCCTGGACGTGGTTCTTCTCCAAGAGCTGGTGCTGACTCCATTGTTGCAAATCGACCAGGAATCCATCAAGGCCGGGGCTCTCTCTTATACTCATACTGCCCGGGAAGCTGTAAACTGGGTCCGCAAAGGTCACGGGCCCTATGCCTTTATCCTCAGGCCCACCCCGATTGAGCACGTGGTGTCTGTGGCCGAAGACGGCAGTACCATGCCCCAGAAGTCCACCTATTTTTATCCCAAGATACCCAGTGGCTTGGTTTTCTACCGTATGGACCGGTGACCAGCCATCTACCAGCCTGCGGCCTGTGACCTCATGGACCGCATCAACTCCGTTCTACTGACCCCAGGCCGCCCCGGGTAGTTCTCAACCTTGCCAGTCATCCCGAGAACCATAGATTTCTGTCGGCAGACCCTTTGCTAACAGCCTGGTCAGAGCATTGCTCAAGCCAGCCGACGCGAATCCCTTGTCGCTACGACTTCTGTGGTTTCCTTTTCCAGGAAGGTTGCATCCTCTACTTCGAAAAGGGCGGAATCAAAATCTATGGTATGATTGTTGTTGGAAGAACCGCTCACGGTGAAATTCTCTTGGGGGCTGTTCACTTGCCGAAAGGTGCTCTCTTCCTGGTAGTACTATCAGCCTTTTTGCATGCCGCGTGGAATCTTGCCACCAAGAAAGTGGCTGGAGACCTTCGTGTGCTCTGGTTGGGACTCTGCTTCGCCTCCCTGGTGGCCCTACCAGCAGCAATCTATGTATCTTATTTAACGGGGTTCAAGACAAATGCGGTACCCTATATCCTGGGATCCGGCCTTCTCCACGCCTTGTACTTTATCTTTCTTGCGAAGGCTTACGAAAAAGGCGATCTTTCTACTGTCTATCCCCTGGCGCGCGGTACAGGGGTCTTGGGAACAGCCTTGTTAGCTCGCATCCTGCTCCACGAAACCATTTCCGCCTTGGGTTTTTTCGCAGTGGCCTCCGTTCTGATGGGGATTCTACTTATAATCACGCAAAGTACACCCAGAAACTGGGGCTCGCTCCGGTTTGCCCTGCTGGAGGGCTTGTCCATTATCGGTTACTCGCTTACCGATAAAGCCGGTATCAGCATCATCAACCCGATTATATATATTTGCCTTATGTTTTTGGTTACTGCTTTGCTGCTTGGACCTTGGGTTCTTTGCCACTACCATGAAAAAATGGTGGAAGCCTGGCAAAAACAGAAAAAGTCTGCGCTCGTGATCGGGTCAGGTTCACTGGGAACGTACTTGATGGTCCTGTATGCTTTTAGAATCAGTAACGTGAGTTACGTGGTGGCTGCCCGCGAGTTCTCGGTGGTAATTGGCACCTTACTGGGGGTCGCTGTTCTAAAGGAAAGGTTCACATTAACCAAGGGGGTGAGTATAACCGCCATCACACTGGGGCTGGTACTGATGAAAATGGCGTAAACGCCACTGTTCGTGACGGCCAACAGGAACCCTTAAACCGGCTCTCCGGCGCTAGTTCGCTGCCACCAACAGCCTGATGGCTTTTTTCCGCCCTTAGGTAGATGGAGACAACACGCCTACAAGGTTTCGCGAAGGGGGAATGGATGCGGAAGGTAATCCGGTCATGGGCGTCAAACAAGGCTTCAGTTATTCAGTTATAAGGATTAATGTTCCGATGTTCTTTCGCCCGATGACTGGTTAATTACCCCGGGAGCTACTAGCCGAGTTGAGCCGAAATGGTGGTTGATTGGCTCCTGATTGACTGATGGCTTAGCCGGAATAGCCACAGTCGTTGCGGGTCAAACCAACCGGTTCATCAGTAGAGTCAAGAAACTACGGAGGTGGGTCTTGATGTTTTTCAAGCATGAAGATGGAAAAATCATCAACCTGGCTGAAGGAGTTGAGATCAGGGTTGTTGGATCCGGAGGAAGTTTAATGCTCACTGAAGTAACTTTCCGGAAAAATGCTGCAGCCGCCACCCACAGCCACCCCCATGAGCAAATCAGCTATATCATCAAGGGTAGTCTTGAATTCACGGTGGCAGATGAAACGAAGGTAGTTAATGCAGGCGACTGTGTCTATATACCGGGAAATGCGAAACACGGCGCGCTAGCCCTTGAGGATTCAATGTTGGTAGACGTCTTCACACCCCAAAGGGATGACTTCAAAAAATAGGTATCCTGCACGCGCAAAAGAAAAACCCCGGGCGTTCTTCCCGGGTCCCACAAAATCTTTTGGTGCGAGAGGCGGGACTTGAACCCGCACGCTCTGGGAGCACACGGCCCTCAACCGTGCCTGTCTGCCAATTCCAGCACTCTCGCACCTGAAAACCTCTTTTTCAATTTCAGCAGTAAATATTATACCATAACTCGGCGCGGTGTCAACAACGGCAGGCCTGGGATAGTGTCAAGGCACTGTAGGAAATAGAAACGGCAAACTTGAAGAAAGCGTACACCGCAACCTTGGCTCAGGCAGATTTCAAGAGGCGAAGGATATGTGATATACCATTTCTTGGTCCTTTCAATGCCGGAATGTTGTCGAGCATTTCGAATGGTGGTTGCTCTAGCTTCCGGCGTTCTTTTT